>OGGR01000020.1_pt1 | contig 165363 bp, 156 predicted proteins | sample 1571321 | NCBI WGS metagenome assembly OGGR01 (sample SAMEA2582048, study PRJEB24529) | metagenome | biome: Human gut stool | place: China | collected 2011 | reverse complement strand
TCGACGGCGGTGTTTGGCACCTCGATGTCGGCTCATCACATCCTGGGGCTGAAGTCGGTCCCAAGGGTATGGCTGTTCGCCATTTAAAGTGGTACGCGAGCTGGGTTCAGAACGTCGTGAGACAGTTCGGTCCCTATCTGCCGTGGGCGTTGGATGATTGAAGGGAGTTGCTCCTAGTACGAGAGGACCGGAGTGAACGAACCTCTGGTGTTCGGGTTGTCACGCCAGTGGCACTGCCCGGTAGCTAAGTTCGGAATCGATAACCGCTGAAAGCATCTAAGCGGGAAGCGAGCCCTGAGATGAGTCATCCCTGACCCCTTGAGGGTCCTAAAGGGCCGTTGGAGACCACAACGTTGATAGGTGGGGTGTGTAAGCGCGGCGACGTGTTGAGCTAACCCATACTAATTACCCGTGAGGCTTAACCATACAACACCCAAGAAGTGTTCTAAGGCTTGTAACAAACCTAAGCGAACTACTAATTCAGTGATAATGACCTAGTCGTTATTCACGTCAGCTTTCTCAGATTGAAGAATTTGCCTGGCGGCCATAGCGCCGTGGAACCACCTGATCCCATGCCGAACTCAGAAGTGAAACGCGGTAGCGCCGATGGTAGTGTGGCATTCGCCATGCGAGAGTAGGACACTGCCAGGCACCCAATTAAACGGTGATGTGAAAACACATAGCCGGCTGCGAGGATGACACCTCATAAGAAGCGGCAAATGATTTAGCGCAAGCTAACCGAATGCGGAGCGGTAGTTCAGTCGGTTAGAATACCGGCCTGTCACGCCGGGGGTCGCGGGTTCGAGTCCCGTCCGCTCCGCCACTAATTTGAAGGCCTTCCCGATTGGGAAGGCCTTTTTGCTATGGGCATTCTTGTCCATAAGACCCACATATTTGCACATCGGAACCAATACAAAGCCCGGCTGCACGGCCGGGCTTTGGTGTTTTTAGCGTATTAAACAGCCAGTGTTAGCATTTATCTGCAGGAAGAGAACTAAAACCCTGCCCTCTTCCCCATTTTCTATTCATATCAAGCCCTTATCTGATGGATTACTGGCCATTTTAACTGGTTTACTTTTGGCCAAACTCTGTTCATGGCGCGCGATTAGGGTTGTATCTCGCTTATAACTCGGTAGAGTAAGGGCATCTTGAGTTTGCCTGTCCCGCGCCGAGTTTGCCGGGTTCCAGGTGTAACTTGGCCAGTTTTTATCAACCTTAAGTCAGTGGTATCGATATGGAACAAGTAAACAAGTCCACCTTCAGCGATGTACTGGAATATGTGCGTATGTCCCGTCGCCAGAACAAACTCAAGCGTGAAATTGCGGATAACGAGAAGAAGATCCGTGACAACCAGAAGCGCGTGCTGCTGCTCGACAACCTGAGCGACTATATCAAGCCGGGTATGAGCATTGATGATGTGCAGGCGATCATCGCCAACATGCGTGCTGACTATGAAGAGCGCGTGGATGACCACATCATCAAGAACGCCGAGCTCTCCAAAGAGCGTAAAGAGCTGAGCACCAAGCTGAAGGGCATGAGCTCTCACAAATAAGCGTTGCGCTTTCGCTTAAGAAACACCGGCCACTGGCCGGTGTTTTGTTATCAGCTCGGATCTCTGCCACTCCTGCAACAATCGGCTCCCCTTTTTAGAATTGCCCTGTTACCATCACTACAAAGCGGTCAATAGTTTCAAGCCATTGACTTGAAAAGACTAAGCTTGAGTGAAACACAATAAATTGCGCAACCATGGTGGGGCTGATATGGGCGCATCAGAACAGACGGATTTGACACAAGTGGCATCTCAAGATTCATCTGTCCAGACCTCGGACGGGAACCCAAAGCGCAAGCGTCGTCCCTGGTGGCGTTGGCTGTTCTGTTTTCTCTTTTTATTGTGCCTGGGGGCGGTGATCGCTCTGGTTGGCTATGAGATGAAAACCTCGAAGCTGCAATCTCAGGAGATCTCCCGCTATGCCGCCAAGCTCACCTATCAGGTCGAGCCAGGCCAGAGCAAGCAGATCGCTTTCCCTGAGGATGGCCCGTTCGACAAGCGGCTCGGCTATGTGCAACTGCCGATGATGCAGGAGCGCCTGCTGCAGCGGGGCTATGAAGTCAGCAAGCAGGTGCATTTCTCCGACGCGCTCTATGACTACGCTAGTCGTGGCTTCTTCGTGCCCTATACCGAGAAGGTGCAGGCTGGCCTGACGTTGCACGATTGCCGCGCAGAACCTTTCTATCAATTCAAGTATCCGACCCATCACTATCCGGATTTTGACTCCATTCCGCCGCTCGTCATCCAGTCGCTGCTGTTTATCGAGAACCGCGACTTGCTGAGCAATGAAGAGCCGTTGGCCAACCCGGCGGTCGACTGGCCCCGTTTTGCCAAGGCGGCGCTCTCTCAGGTGGGCAAGGCGCTCGATATGCAGGATCAATCTGCCGGTGGCAGTACCTTGGCGACCCAGGTGGAGAAGTATCGCCACTCGCCGGATGGCCTGACCCTGTCGCCGACCGAGAAGATCCGTCAGATGGCCTCTGCCAGCGTGCGGGCCTATCGTCTCGGGCCAGAGACGCTGGAAGCGCGCAAACTGGTCGCCTGGGCCTACCTCAACTCGGTACCGCTCTCGGCTGCGCCGGGATATGGTGAAGTGCATGGTCTGGGAGATGGTCTCTGGGTCTGGTTTGGTGCCAATGTCGATGACGTGAACCGTCTGCTGGACCCCGCCCGAAACCAGAACGCACCGCTGGCCGAACAGGGGCTTGCCCTGCGTCAGGTGGTCTCGCTGATGATTGCGCACCGCCGTCCCTCTTACTATCTGGCTCAGGGGCGAGAGGCATTGGCTACCCTGACCGACAGCTACCTGCGCCTGTTTGTGCAGGAGGGAATGATCACGCCGCCACTGATGGAGGCGGCGCTCAAGGCCAAGATTACGTTTCGTGATTTCCTGCAGTCCCCGGCTATCACCCGGGTGAACAATAACAAGGGGTTGCAGGTTGCCCGTACTCGCCTGAGCCGCCAGCTCGGGGTGCAGCTCTATGACCTCGACCGGATGGATCTGACCGCCGATACCAGCCTCAACATGCCGCTGCAGAACGAAATCTCCCGTTATCTGCAACAGCTGGCCGACCCGACGTTTGCCGCTCAGGTGGGACTGTTTGGTGAGCGCCTGCTCTCGCCGGAGAAGACTGGCGATGTGCGCTACAGCTTCACCCTGTTCGAGAAATCGCCGGAAGGGTTCAAGGTGCGGGTACAGACCGACAACACCGATCAGCCGTTCGATATCAACGAAGGCTCCAAGCTAGAGTTGGGCTCAACCGCCAAGTTGCGGGTGCTGACTACCTATCTGGAGATCGTAGCCGAGCTGCACGATAACTATGCCGGGATGCCGGTCGAGAATCTGCGCAAGCTGGCTGCCGTCTCTCAGGACAACCTCAGCCGTTGGGCCATCTCCTATCTGATGACGGCTCAGGACAAGAGCCTGCCTGTGATGCTGGAAGCGGCGCTGGATCGCAAATACTCCGCCAGCCCCAACGAAGGGTTCTTTACCGGTGGTGGCATGCACACCTTCAACAACTTCCGCCGCGAGGATAACAATCGCATTCCGACGTTGCGTGACTCTTTGCGTGAGTCGATTAACTTGCCCTTTGTACGGCTGATGCGCGATATCGTGCGCTACAGCCTCTACAAGGAGGGCAACCGTGCCCAGTTGCTGAAGGATGACAAGGATCCCCGTCGTCAGGAGTATCTGGCCAAATTTGCCGACAAAGAGGGGCAGACCTATCTGCTGCGCTTCTGGCGCAAATATCGCGGCAAGACTCCCGAGGAGCAGCTCGATACCTTCCTCGACGGTCTCAAGCCGAGTGCGGTACGTCTGGCGGCGGTTCACCGCTACCTGATGCCGGAAGCCAGCGAAGCCGCATTTGCTGCCTTCCTGGCGGAGCGGTTGCCGCGGGAGAAGCTGAGTGCGAAACGGGTCAATCAGCTCTATGTGAGCTATGGTCCGGGCAAGTATTCACTGCCGGATCAGGGCTACATCGCCCGGGTGCACCCGCTGGAGCTGTGGCTGCTGGCCTATCTCAAGGAGTTCGACAAGGCGACCTTTGCCGACGCGGTGGCGGCCAGTCGTGACGAGCGGCAGGAGGTCTACAGCTGGCTGTTCAAGACCCGTCATCGCAGTGCCCGTGACAGCCGGATCCGCACCATGCTGGAGGTGGAAGCGTTCCTCGATATCCATCAGCGCTGGGCCAAGCTCGGTTATCCGTTCGATCATCTGGTGCCTTCGCTGGCGACCGCCTTGGGTAGCTCCGGCGATCGTCCGGCTGCACTGGCCGAGCTGATGGGGATTATCCAGAATGGCGGTGTCCGCTCGCCAACTTTGCGTATCGAGCATCTCTCGTTCGCCAAGGGGACGCCCTTCGAGACCGAGTTTGAGCCGCAGCACACCGAGGGCACCCGGGTGATGCCGGCAGAGGTGGCGGCCGCCCTGCGCAGTGCGCTCTCCAAAGTCGTTGAAGGGGGCACGGCAAGACGTATCGCCGGTGCCTTTACCCTGCCGGACGGCACTGTGCTGCAGATGGGGGGCAAGACCGGGACCGGGGATAACCGGATTGAAACCGTGGGTCGTTATGGCAACGTGACCAGCTCGCTGGCGCGCAACCGCACCGCAACCTTCGTCTTCTATCTGGGTGAGGATCACTTCGGTACCCTGACCGCCTATGTACCGGGTAGCCAGTCTGACAAGTTCCGTTTCACCTCGGCGTTGCCGGTGCAGGTGCTCAAGGGGATGGCTCCCCTGCTGACGCCTTACCTGCAACCGGGCTCCCATACTCAGTGTCTGGCGAACCAGTGATGCGAGCGAATTACCGCTCATCACGCAGATAACTGACCAGAAAAAACGGGGAGGCTGACAGCCTCCCCGTTTTTATTTCCTCATCGGACGCAGTGGCGCTCGATTGCGATCAGGCGTTCAGTACGAACTGCTCGATCACCTGAGCCACGCCATCTTCATCGTTGCGGGCAGTGGTGTGCTGGGCGAGAGACTTGATCTCGTCGGTGGCATTGCCCATCGCAACCCCGAGGCCTGCGTATTCGATCATGTGGCGATCGTTGCCGGCATCCCCGACGCAGATCACCTGATCAGCGGTCAGGCCAAGGTGCTCGGCCAGTGCGGCCACGCCGGTTCCCTTGTTACTCTGCTTGTTCATGAACTCGAGGAAGAAAGGGGCGCTCTGTACCACGGTATAGCGCTCATAGAGCTCTGCAGGCAGTCGCTCGATGGCGCGGGAGAGCTGGGGCGGCTCGTCGATCATCATCACCTTCATGATCTGCTCGTCGGCAGGCAGGGTGGCGAAGTCGATCAGATTGATCGGCATGCCGATCAGGCGGGATTCGTGCTCGGTGTAGGTACTGACACGGGGACTGATGAGGCCCTGGGTGACCGAGAAACCGTGGACGTTCACCTCCAGCTCGTCAGCCAGTTTGGCGACGGCGCTGGCGTCACTGCCGGTCAGCAGCTGGCTGCGGATGATGCGCTGATCGGCCACCTGCTGCACCAGGGCGCCGTTGTAGCAGATGACGTAGTCATGCTCTGTGGTGAGGCCGAGCTCTTCCAGATAGCGGCTCATCCCTTCCAGCGGGCGGCCGGAGGCCAGCACAACGGTTACCCCTTTGGCGCGCGCGGCACTGATGGCGGCGTGGGTGCGGGGAGTAATCTGGCCCTGCGGGTTGAGCAGGGTGCCATCCATATCCAATGCGATCAGCTTGTACATCTCTCACTACCTGAGTCTGGGTGGCCCGCCCGGTGGGGCCAAGGAAGTGGCGAGTGTAGCGAAAATCGGCGGCGGGATCACGGTCGGCACAGAGAGCGGTCCGTGTAGGTTGAGCTATTTGTGCCCCTCGTAAGGGGTCATCTCCAGGGTTTCATCATGGATAGTCAGGCGGGTAGGGCCTCGGGTGATGGTAACCTTGCGTTTGAAGCTGGCCATCTCGACCTCGATGCCGGAGTAGAGGTGCTGGGTGGCAATGACCTCCATCTGAGCCATCAAGTTTCGCAGCTCCTCCTGGTTGGCGGTGAGCTGCTCATCGAGCTGGGCCAGTTCGGCCAGCTGATGGTCCCGGATCGGTTTGAGCTTGCGCAGGGTATCCGGATTGCGCTTGTCGCCGGGCAGTTGCAGCAACTTCATGACCAGCTCCTTGATTTTCTCCAGCTGGGCCTGACACGCCTGCTGGCGCAGCTTGAGCTGGTGTTCCTGCTCCTTGTGGGTGAAGTAGCCGCCAAGGATCTGCAGCCGGGTATGGTTGGCGGCCTCGGCCCCCAGGCTGGGGGCCATGATCAGGCGATTGGCAATGCTGGTGCCCCCCAGCAGAGTGCCTTTGCGCATGTTGCTATCGCCTACCTTGATATCTTGTCCGCTGCGGGAGTAGCAGTGGCTGAGCTGGCTCTGGATCTGGATATCCCCCCCCGCTTCCAGCTGGGCATACTGGGCGTAGCTGGCGTGGATTTCCCCTTGTGCATTGAGCTGGCAAAGGTACTCTCCCTGCTCGTTGCGGCGGCCAATGATGCCGTGGCGTACCGTGATGCTGCCCCCCGCCTCGATCCAGCCCCCTTCGATAAAGCCGCCAATCACGATGTCACCGCTGACCCGGATCTTCATGCCCGGGTTGACGTCGCCGCTGACGATTAAGCCCCCTTCAAAATCAATGTGACCGTGGCGGGCATCCACCTGTTTGACGCTGAGTACCTCGTCCACTTTCATGCCCGCTTTCTCCTGACAGGGCAGGCCAGCCCGACCGGCAATCAGCAGGTCGGGATCGTCGGGGGAGATAAAGGTGCCCTCGCCAGCACTCATCGGGCTGTCTTTGCCATCCTTGGCGGGCAGGTCCTGACCGGTCACGGTAAAACCGGGTACCCCGACGGTGGCCGGATGACGGCGCATCAGCGGAGCGCCGGCCTTGACGGTGACGATGGAGCCGAGATCCCGCAGGTCGACCTTGCCATGACCCAGCTCCTGCGGTTTGAGGATCCGTTCGGCCGGGGTCTCCACCAGCCGCTCATAGCGAGTGTCCTGACCATTGACAGCAGGCTGGCCGTTGGCAATCACCAGCTTGAGTTGACTGCCGGGGGCGGCCTCCTTGGCCGACTGGATGGCAGCGGTGAGCAGTTGCTCACTCACCCCCTGTTTGATTTCGCTGATGGCGATCGCCTCTTTCAGCTGTTCCAGCGTCACATACTTGCCCCCCCAGTCGGCAGTGATCTGGGCGATGGCGCTCATGCGATCCTTCTCCACTATTACGGCGAGTCGGGCATCCTGACGCTTGCCGACAGGGATGGGGTTGGCGGGGACGGGGGCGGCAGGGTTGGTGAGCAGGGTATTAAGCAGGCTGATAGCCTGTTTGATCCCCTCGGGCAGCGGCTGATAGCGGCGACAGTTGGAAGCGAGCAGCAGAGCCTGCACATCCTGTTCCGTGACAGGTTTGGTGAGACCGGCGGCAATCCGCAGGCAGACCAGTTCCATATCGCTTGATAGCAGCAACCACTCTTTGCTTAACACCGCATCTCCTTGCTGGATGAGAACGGAACGATCGGCTCGCTCCTCTACTGTCATTTAATCTCTCAATGATTAATAAAGCGAGTCACCAACCCTGAGAGTGGGCAGTATTCAGATATTTCCTCTGAATGGTCAATGAATTGAAGTCAAATCGGTGATGGCGGCCGGATAAATATGGGTGCTGTTTGGCAACGGCGTGAAAAGGCGGATCGCAGCGCCAGCAACATAGGGTCGCTGGCAGGGGCGGTAGTTATCAGCTGCGCTGGGCTGTTCTGGCCAGGGTGAGGTAATCGCCGAGTACCGGCTCACCCAGCATATGGCGGCGCAGCATGTCGAGGGCAGCAAAGGCGAGGATCTTGCGGCGGCTCTCCGGGTCGGGGTGGCTGACCTTGACCGTCTGACCGATGTGCATGCCATCGGCGCTGAGCAGCAGTGGCACCCCCTCTGCGCCCTCTCGCCCAATGGTCAGTTGCAGGCCCGTATCGGTTGTCGGCAGTTGCGCCAGCTCATCGGCCAGTTGCGTACTGAAGTTGGCCTCCAGCCGGGGATGGCCGTGACAAAGCGCCAGCAGGGCGCCGCCACTATCTCCCTCCAGCAGAGCCAGCGGTTTGCCTTGCAGCCGCGCGAGGATCTGCTGCGCCGGTTCCGTATCTCCGCAGCCAACCAGCCAGGGGCGGATCGTATCCAGCAGTCGGCGCTCTGCACTCTCCATATCAGCGGCACTGGCGCCGTGGCCGATCAGTTTCAGCTCGATGAGGGGCATGGAGGAGCGGTAACCCAGCTCAATACCAGCTGGCCAGGGTTCGGCATCCAGCATATCGCTGAGCGCCGACTCTGAGACGCCGAAGGTGTAAAAGCGACGCAGCTCGGTATCGATCTGCGCCCCGGCCAGCTGTTTGAGGCGCGGCAGAATTTGCTCGCGCACCATCTGCTTGAATTCGAACGGCACGCCCGGGGTGAAGAAGAGCTGACTCTGGCCACTTCGCACCACAAAGCCGCAGGCGGTGCCGACCGGGTTGTCGAGGATCTCGCACCCCTGTGGCAGCCAGGCCTGTTTGGCATTGCTTTGTGCCATGGGGCGGCCACGGCTGGCGTAGCGCGCTTCGATGGTAGCGAGCCAGTCGGGGAAGAGGGTGAGCGGTTGGTCAAAGGCCTCGGCTGCCGCCTGAGCGGTGAGGTCGTCGGCGGTGGGCCCGAGCCCGCCACACACCAACACCACCTCGGCGCGGCGGGCACTCTCTTGCAACACCGTTTTCAGGTCAGCGAGGTTGTCACCCACCGTCAGGCGACGGCGCACCTGCCACCCCTGTTCCAGCAGCAGAGCGCTGAGCCAGGCCGCGTTGGTATCCACCACCAGACCCGTCACTATTTCGTCTCCGGTACTGATGATCTCGATACGCATGGCTGGCTCCTTGGATTAAACGGGTGGCAACGGTTGGCCTCGAGCCAACACAATCAGGCTTTGTTGTGCTCGAAGTAGTAGCTGATCCGGGTACGCGGATTGAGGTACTCGAACACGGCGGGTGGCAGCCGTTTGGGGTGGATCACCTTGGCGATCGACAGTTCGGCTTGCTGCAGGTCGATGATGGCCGCTTCCTGACGGGGAATGCGCGGATCGTACACCAGCACCGAGGGGTAGAGCAGGCGGGAAGCGTTGACCGACATCACCAGCCCCACCTGACCGTTGGAGAGTTGCACCACGCTACCGGGGGGATAGATCCCCATCAACCGGATCAGCATGCTGAGGTACTCCGGATTGAACTGCGCCTTGCGCTGCTTGTAGAGGCCGCTCAGGGCCGAGTAGGGCACCTTGGCCTGCATGTGGCAGAGGTTATCGTACTCGTTGATCAGCGACACCATCTGGGTCAGCGGATCGAGCTGGCCACCCTTGAGCCCTTCCGGCCCGCTGCCATCGAGATATTCGTGGTGATGGAGCACGATCCCCTTCGCTTCGGCCGGGAAATCCTTGGCCAGATTGAGCAGATCCAGCCCGTAGCGCGGGTGCTGGGCCATCAGGTTCTGTTCCGGCTTGGTGAGCGGCTCGGTCTTGCGCAGGATCTGGCTCGGGATCTTCAATTTACCGATGTCGTGGAATAGGGCCCCCATGCCAACCTGACGGATCTCGTCTGCCGTCATGCAGCACTCCTTGGCCAGCAGCATGCTGAGCACGCTCACATTGAGGGAGTGGAAGTAGAGGTTGTTGCCATCCTCGCTGTCGGAGACCAGATGGAGCACCATCTCGTCCACCGAGAGCAGTTGCTCGGTCATGGCGTTGACCAGCTCCTGCGCCTCGCCGATGGCATTGAGGGGGCGGGACTGGATCTTGCTCATCACGCTGCGCACCTGCGCCAGCGACTGCTGGAACTGCTTCTCGCACTGCTGCAGGTTGCGGCGATAGAGTTGCAACTGCTCGATGCGGCGATCCTTCTCCTGCTGCATCTGGGCCTGGCGCTGGGCGGCGTCTGCGCTCTCTTGTTGCTGAGGCTGTACCTGATTGAGGGGCTTGGGCGGAACGTCGCTCTTGTCGGGAATGATGGTGACCAGTTTCAGGCCGAGACGGCGGATCAGCTCGATCTCTTCTTCACTTTTGATCTTGAAGCTGGAAAACAGGAACGGGTGTTCGCGCCACCCCAGTGGCAGGGATACATAGTTGCCGACTTGCAGTCGATCTACGGAAATCTTGATACCGGTCATTATCTTGGAAGCAGGAGACACACTGAGCCGTATGCTAGTCAAAGGCGGGGGTGAATACAAAAGGTATCTGATGACAGGGCTGGAGCTTTATTATAGGCTTCTGGATGTCCAGACATATTTACCGATGCAGTACAGGGAGTAAGCATGCCGATCAAGATCCCGGATCAGTTACCCGCCGCCGAAGTGTTGGGGCAGGAGAACATCTTCGTGATGACGGAATCCCGGGCCGTCACCCAGAACATTCGCCCGCTGCGGGTGCTCATCCTCAACCTGATGCCAAAGAAGATTGAGACCGAGATCCAGCTGATGCGGATGCTCTCCAACTCGCCGCTGCAGGTGGATGTGGATCTGCTGCGCATCGATGACAGGGAGTCAAAGAACACGCCGCAGGCCCATCTGGAGAACTTCTATCACGACTTCGAGCAGGTGCGTGGCAACAACTACGACGGCATGATCATCACAGGGGCGCCGCTCGGGCTGGTGGAGTTCGAGGAGGTGGTCTACTGGCCGCGCATCGTCGAGATCATCGAGTGGTCCCATCAGCATGTCACCTCCACCCTGTTCCTCTGCTGGGCGGTACAGGCGGCGCTGAAAGCCTTGTATGGCATGGAGAAGCAGACCCACGGCGAGAAGCTCTCCGGGGTTTACCGCCACCATCGTCTCGATGAGCACGAGCCGCTGCTGCGCGGTTTCGATGACGAGTTCGTCGCCCCGCACTCCCGTTACGCGGCGTTTGATGGCGATCTGATCCGTGCCCAGACCGATCTGCAGATTTTTGCCGAGTCAGAAGAGGCGGGGGTCTATCTGGCGGCGACCAAGGATTGTCGTCAGGTGTTTGTCACCGGGCACCCGGAGTACGATGCCCTGACGCTGGACGGGGAGTATCAGCGGGATCTGGCGGCAGGGCTCGACCCGGCCATTCCGGTCAACTACTACCCGAATAATGATCCGGGCCAGACCCCGCGCGCCAGCTGGCGCAGCCACGGTCATCTGCTGTTTGCCAATTGGCTCAACTACTACGTTTATCAGCTCACCAGCTATCGGGTGGAAGATATCGGCAAGGTCTTTACCTACGACCAGGGAGGCAAGTAGTCAGTCGCCCTGCGCCAGCCGCTCGGCCAGCTGGTCGAGCCATTGGCGGTGGCAGGCCAGGGTAAACGCCTTGGGTCTGTGGGCCTTGATGGCGGCCATCGCTTCTTGCTGTGGCTGGCCAAGGGTCATCAGCAGCGCGGCGGCGACCAGACCGGTACGACCGCTGCCCCCTTTGCAGTGGATGACCAGATGTTTGCCATCTCCCAGCAGCTCGCGCAGCTGCGGCAGCGCCTGTTGCCAGGCAGCCTCGAAGTCGGCATCGGGGGCCAGATCATCCTCGATGGGCAGATGGAACCAGCGCATCCCTTCGTGCTCGACCTGCTGGCCGAGCTGCGCCAGTTCGAGTCGGATCAACTCGGCGCTTGTCATCAGGGTCACCACCCCGTGGGCACCGGCCAACCGCAGTTGATCGAGCGCCAGGGTCAGCGGCACCTGCTGGGTGCCGGGGCAGGGGGTCAGCAGCAGCTGACCGTCGACACGGGGAACCTCAAGGCTCCAGAAGGGGTGATACGGGTGCATGGCGGATCCTCGCGTGGTGGCCGCAGGGCTGCGACCGGTGAATGGCGCCAAGGATAGGCGGGGCAGGGGGGATGTCAATGGCCGTTGTGTTTACCCCGGTTTACGGGCAGAGTCTAAAAAATTGAGCGGTTCAAGGAGTTAAGATGAGAAACCTGGATCAACTGGATTTGGATATCCTGGCCCATCTGTTTCGGGATGCGGGCATGACCAACAAGGATCTGGCCGCGCTGGTGGGCGTTGCCCCCTCCACCTGTCTGGAGCGGGTGCGCAAGTTGCAGCAGGATGGCGTGCTCAAGGGGGCGCACTGCGAAGTGGATTATCAGGCCCTCGGTGGCCACATTCAGGCCATGGTCTCCCTGCAGCTGGCCCGTCACAGCCGCCAGATCATCGATGCCTTCCGCGATGCCATTCTGGCGCTGCCCGAAGTGATCAGTCTGTTCCACATGGGGGGCAAGGATGATTTTCTGGTGCACCTGTGTGTCTCCGATACCGAGCACCTGCGCAACTTCGTCTTCGATCACTTCACCTCCCGTGAGGAGGTGGTGCACCTCGAAACCTCGCTGGTATTCGAGCACAAGTTCAGCCGCTCCCTGCCCTGCTTTCCCCAGCCATAACGGCCTGCGGGCTGACAGTATGAATAGATAGAAAAAACCGCCAGCTGGCGGTTTTTTCTATTCTGCTAGAAGCAGCTCGAGCGGCTCAATTGGCTGCGGTGCGTTCATCCTTGGCCGTCTGATAGAGGCTCTTCTGATAGGCCATGCTGCCCCACAGGGCAAGACCAAGGGCATCCTCCTTCAAGGCGTCCGGCTGCGCCGCCAGGGTCAGCTTCTCGCTGGCATCATCGTAGACATAGCCCTCTGCCGCCCGTTCCGGTTGCAGGATCACCACATCCTTGCCGCGCATCAGGGCGAAGTTCTTGTCGTACTGCATGATGGCACGCCCCGGCCAGTCGGCAGGCATGCGGGTCAGATCCTTGCCGAGCATGGGGTAGTCGGCACTGATCCCCATTAGGGAGAGCAGAGTCGGCGCCATGTCGATCTGGCTGACGATGCGCGGATCCTTTCTCGGCGCAATACCGTCGCCCACGATAACCCCCGGAATATGGAAGCGGGGAATGGGCACCAGACTGGCGCCACCGACCCGGCTATCGTGGTCGGCGATCACCAGGAACAGGGTGTCCTTCCAGTATTCGGACTGTTTCGCCCTCTTGAAGAATTCGCCGATGGCGTAATCCGCATACTTGGCCGCGTTGTTGCGGGTCTGCTTGGGCTGCTCGAACAGTTCGATGCGGTTGTCCGGGAATTCGAACGGATCGTGGTTGCTGGAGCTGAACACCAGACTGAAGAAGGGTTTGCCCTCTTTGTGCAGCGCCTTGAAGGTCTCGTCGGCCTTGGCCATCAGATCCTCGTCGGAAGCTCCCCAGGAGCCCTTGAACACCGGATTGTCGAAATCCTTCTGTTCGACGATGGTGGTGAAGCCGTTGCCGAGGAAGAAACTGCGCATGTTGTCGAAGTGGCTTTCGCCGCCATAAATAAAGCTGGTGTCGTAACCCCGCTGCTTAAGCAGATCAGCGATGGTGAAGAAGTTGGTCTGGCTCTTGCCGAGTTTGACCACCGCCTGTGCCGGGGTCGGCGTGAAGCCAGTCAGTACCGCCTCGATACCGCGCACCGAGCGGGTGCCGGTGGCGTAGAGCTGCTCGAAGGCCCAACCCTGCTGCGACAGGGCATCGATGTTGGGGGTGAGCGGCAGGCCGCCGAGGGAGCCGACAAACTGGGCGCCCAGGCTCTCCTGCAGCAGGATCACCAGATTCTTCGGTTTACCCCGGAAGCTCGCCTCGTTGAAGGTCTGGCTGGGCAGCAGATCGGAGTTGAAATCACTGGCCGGACGGCCACTCTCCTTGCGCATGACCTCGAGCACCTTCTGCTCCGTCATCTCGCCGTAAAACTGGCCGGCATCTTCCTCGGCGCCCATCTGTTTGATGGCAAAGAAGAGGGAGTAGGCGGAGTTGACGGTGAGCGAGTTGACCAGCGGATCCTCGGCAAAGGCGACCATGGCCGGGTTCAGGGCGCGGTGGCCGAGACTGGAGCGGGCACCGAGAAAACCTATGGCCAGAATGAGCAGGGCGAAGGCCGGACGCAGATACCTGCGGGGGAAGCTGAGGCCACGCACCAGACGGCCGCTCAGCCACCAGCCACCAGCCAGCACGGCGCCACTGAAGAGTACCGCCAGCAGCAGCTCGGCTTTGCGGCCCGCCCACAGCATGGCGAATACCTCTTTTGGATAGATGAGGTACTCCACATAGAGGCGGTTGGGGCGCACGCCATACTCGGTGACAAACGAGGGGGTGGAGATCTCGAGGAACAGCATCAGCCAGAGTCCGACGGTCAGCCAGACGCGCATCAGTTGCAGCCAGCCTCGGCCGATGGCATGGGGGCCTGCCAGCAGCAGAGTGAGCATGGCGGGGACACCCCAGACCCAGCAGAGGGTCGCAAAGTCGACCCGGATCCCTTGCAGCAGCATCTCCTGCCAACCGGCCACGGCATCCACCCGTTCCAGTTGCCATATACCGAGGGCGATTCGGCTGAAAGAGAGAGAAAAAAGCGCGAGCGCGCAGAAGACGGCGAAGGGCCAGAACGGGCCGAGTCGCTGTTTTAGATTTGTCATGTTTGTTCCTGAATGAGACTCTAAACGTCTGTCCACAGACGTTTTTTTAGTTGTTGTGAGGTTATGACAGATCGAATTGGTTAAGGTTGCATTCAAGTTTGTTAAAAGTCGGCATTAATACATTTATCATCCAGAAGTGTGATGTCACGCCACTAATGAGCACAGAATAATCTGCTGGATAAAATGTGAGCCACAGCGTGTATGGATGGGGAGTTGGTGTTTATAATTGCCGCGAATTATCTCAATCGGAGCCGAAGGGATGCCGGTCTTTATCGATGTCGAGTATGTGCGGGGGTGGCGCCTGTTTCTGGTGTTATCGGATGGCACCACGGGGGTGCTGGATCTGACCCCCTGGCGAACCCAGCCGCTGTTTGCAAAGCTGGAGAGCGAGCGTCACTGCGCCCGGGTCTTCATCAACCGTCACCACCAGCTGGAGTGGCCTGTTGGATGTACCTTGTCAGCCCATGAGGTCTATCACCTCATCTCTCCCATCGATGAGCGGGAAGCCTTCAGCTAATCCCCATTTTTTGTGAGCCAACGCCAGATTCCTGTTACTGGAATGTTTGCCCGTTTGCCTTTCTGAGCCAACTTGGGTAAAACCTGCGCAACATTTTGCCAACTTGCCTTCGCTTCATCTGACAGAGGCTTGCCGCTTTCGCGCCGCAGGCCTTTTTTGCGGCCTGACGGCAAACCTTTCCCTTGCTGAAAGGTTTGGTTGGTTGAATGAAAATAACAAAACAAACAAATACATAAGGAAAATGTATGGCTTGTCATATGCGCGCACCCCTTGCCCTGCTGGTTGGTGGACTCGCCTGTCACGGCGCTGCCGGTCAGGAACCGGTGCAACAGCTGGATCCCATGGTGGTGGTGGCAACCCGCCCCGCCAGCACACTTGAAGTGACATTGGATCCCAAGAAGCCCGGTTCCCCCATGCCCGCTGCCGACGGCGCCGGTTATCTGAAGAATGTCACCGGCATGAGCATGGTGCGCAAAGGGGGGCTCGGTGGCGACCCTGTACTGCGGGGGATGGGGATGTCCCGCCTCAACGTGCAGATGGATGGTGGCATGCTGGCCGGTGGGTGTGGTGGCCGAATGGACCCGCCCACGGCCTATGTGTTCCCCCAATCCTTTGACCGGATCCGGGTGCTGAAGGGGCCGCAATCCCTGGAGCAGGGTGCCACCCTGGCGGGAACCGTGCTGTTCGAGCGGGACAGACCCGAGTTCACCGCACCGGGCCTCAAGGCCGATGCCTCGGCCCTCTATGGCAGCTTTGGCCGTGATGATCAGATGGTGGATATGACGGCGGGCTCGACCGACGGTTATCTGCGGGGTCAGTTCACCCACTCCGACAGTGACGATTACCGCGATGGTCACGGCAACGAGGTGCGCTCCTTCTATCGCCGCGAGAACGGCACCGCCCAGCTGGGCTGGACGCCGGGGGAGCACACCTGGCTGGAACTGACCGCCGAGCGCAGCAACGCCCGCGCCGCCTATGCGGACCGCACCATGGATGGCCCCATGTTTGATCGCGAATCCTTCGGGCTGAAGCTCAAGCAGGAGCAGATCACCACTCACTGGCAGCGCAGCGAGCTGACCCTGTGGGACAACTACATCGACCACATCATGGACAACTTCAGCCTGCGGCAAAACAGCGGCATGAAGATGCTCTCCAACCCGGATCGTCGCAACACCGGCGGTCGCTGGGCCAACGACATCGCCCTGCCAGCAGACTGGTTGCTGACCGCCGGGCTCGACAGCAACCGGGATCAGCACCGCAGTCGGAGTGGGGTCGACTATGCCACCAAGGATCGCCAGCGCACCCTGCGTTTCGAGCAGCAGGGCGGCTTCGCCGAACTGGGTCGTCAGCAGGGGGCTCACAGCTACAAGGGTGGTTACCGTCAGGATAGGGTAGAGACCACCCGCTATGGCGCCGGTGAACAGACCCTCTACAGCGATACCCTGAGTCTTAACAGCGGGTTTGGCCGCTACGAATATCAGTGGTCGCCACGCTGGTCCAGCTATCTGGCCTGGGGGCAGGCAGAGCGTGCGCCGGACTACTGGGAGCGCAGCAAGGACAGTACCCCGTTCACCCTCAACCCGGAGCGCAGTCGCCAGTGGGATGCGGGGTTGGCCCTGCGCAGTCGCGAGTTGGACCTGACCCTCTCCCTCTTTAGCGCCGATATCAAGGACTACCTGCTCTACAACAGCAAGTCGAACAAGGTGCGCAATATCGATGCCCAGACCCGGGGTGGCGAGCTGGAGGGGCGCTGGCAGTTTGCCGAGCAGTGGCGTCTCGATGGTGGTTTGGCTGTGGTCTACGGCGAAAACCAGAGCGACAACAAGCCGCTGGCCCAGATGCCACCGCTCGATGGCAAACTGGCGCTGGGCTGGCAGCCGGACGAAGCGCTGAGTTTCACCCTGCTGGGGCGCGCGGTGGCGGCGCAGGATCGGGTAGATCTCTGGTCCGGCACCGTTGCGGGTCAGGATCAGGGGGAGACCCCGGGCTTCTTCACCATGAACCTGAGCGGCGCCTGGCAGTTTGCCAAAGGGTGGCAGCTTTCGGCCGGGGTGGATAACCTGTTCGACACCTTCTACTACGAGCACCTCTCCAAGTCGGTGCACGCCAGTCAGGCGGGGTTGGGCTATGAGCAGAGCGGCCGCATCCCCGAGCCGGGTCGCTCCTACTGGCTCTCGCTCAACTACCGTTTTGCCTCGGCAGGGGTGCTCTAACCAGTTGAGTCAGATAACGTTTTCAGTCACAGACACCGCTGTGTGAGCATCGCTATCATGGTGAAAAACAGGCGTATCAGACGCCTGCTCTCACAGCGGGAACATAACAATGAAACAGGGAACGTTACGCTATGGCGGCCTGCTCGGGGCCGCCCTGTTACTTGCGGCTTGCGGCGGCAGCGGTAGTTCAGGTGGGGAGAGCGCTCCCCCCGTCGTCAATCCGCCGGTCACCCACCCTCCGGTCGCCACGGCCAGTCGTGCCTGCTATGGCGACGATCAACCCGCCTGCAACCTGCGCATCTATCAGGTGATGGTGGAGTCGTTTGCCGATGGTGACGGCAGTGCCAACTACGACGTCGGCTATGGCCCCTCCCAGCACAACGGCGATCTGCAGGGGATCATCGACAGTCTCGACCACATCAAGAGTCTCAACGTCAACGCCATCTGGCTCACCCCGGTGTTCGACTCCTGCGCTGGGCAAGGCGGCGATAACAAGCTCGATGCCACCGGCTACTTCGCCTGCGACTTTTTTACCGTTGATCCTAACTTTGGCAGCAATGCCAAGCTCAAACAGCTGGTGGACGGGGCGCACCAGCGCGGCCTCTATGTCTTCCTCGACGGGGTGTTTGGCCACGTCAACAAGGTGGGGGTGAGCAAGCCCTCGCCAGAGGGGCGTCTGCCAGCCCTCACCAGCGGCGGTGCGGGTTATCCCGGCCAGCTGGTGGATTACAGCAAGCCGGAGAGCCTCGCCTACTTCAAGGAGGTCGCCCGCTACTGGGTCGAGCTGTACGGCATCGACGGCTGGCGCCTCGATCAGGCCTATCAGCTTGGGCTGGATGATTGGCGCGCCATTCGCAGCGAAGTGGAGCAGGCCAGCGCAGCGCGCAAGGCGGCAGGGCAGCAGTGGGGCACCCTTGGCTACATGGTGGGCGAGGTGTGGAAGGGGGCTGACGACATTCGCGCCCAGGCTTACGGCAGCAGCGACAATCCGGCGCTCTCCTCGGCCTTTGACTTCCCGTTGCGCTACGGCATCCTGCAGGCGCTGGCGGTGGAGGAGTCCGGCAAGGGCGGGCAGGGGGCCAGCGTGCTCGATGCCAGCTGGAACAAGGTGGAGAACTACCCGAATCACGCCATGCCAAACCTGATGCTGGGCAACCACGATCTGGTGCGTTTTGGCGATCTGCTGGAGCGCGGCAACTTCAATTCGACCGAGTACTGGCAGCGCCACAAGGCGGCCTTCAGCTTCCTCGCTGCCCGCTCCGGTCCCATCACCTTCTACTATGGCGAGGAGTTTGGCGACGAGGTGCCGGGCTTTGCTGCCAAAGTCGGCGGCGACTGTGCGGCGCAGGGCTTGTGCGACGATCATGTGGCCCGCAGCGATGGCAAGGTGCCCGCTGTCACCGGCTTTGTGCCGGGTAGCGAACAGGCCGAGCTGAAAGAGTGGCTGGCCCAGCTGCTGGCGATGCGTGCCGCCCACCCCGCCCTCTATCAGGGGGAGCGAGTCAAACTGGTGGCCGATGGCAGCCTCTATGGCGACATCAAACAGACGGCTGGCGAGCAGATAGTCTACCTGCTCAACCTCTCCACCACGGCGCTCAGCTACAACCTGCCGACGGGCAAACTGCGCAGCGGCAGCGCGCTTGTGGATCTGCAAAGCGGGGAGAGTCTGGCCATCGGCGGCAGCAGTGTGACGGTGGAGATACCGCCCTTGAGCGGGCGTTTCCTGCGTCTGCAATAAGTCTGCCACAGCACGCTTTGATATGAGAGAGGGCCCCATCGCGGGGCCCTCTCTGTCATTGTGGGCGACAAAGTCATGGCGGGTTATGCGGTGGTCTGGCCCCGGTTTTCCAGCCGCTGGCGGAAGGCTCGGGCCAGTCGCTCGTAGAGATCCTGCGCCTCCTTGTCTTCGATATCACCGCGGATCCAGGGGTTGTCGACGATCTCCAGCAGCACGCAGTCGCGCCCCTGCTGGCGCAGGTCGACTCCGAACAGGCCGTTGCCGAGCTGATGCACCGCACGGCGGGCAGTCTGCAACACCCGTTCCGGTACCTCATTGAGCGGAAGCGCCTCGATGCGGCTCATGTCGAGAGGGTGTTTGCGGCGGCGGATGCGGTTGCCGGGCTCGGGCCGGAAACGGCGGCAAGCAAACAGCGGAGAGCCATCGAGAAAGCCGATGCGCCAGTCGAACTCGGCGGGGATCCGGCTCTGCACCAGCAGCAGGGCGGATCTCCCCAGCCCCTCGTCCAGCAGGCGAGCCAGCTGCTGCTCGTCGCTGGCCATGGCCAGATCCCGCCCCTGTGCCCCGTCGGGCACCTTCACCATCAGCGGCAGGCCGAGCCGTTGCACCAGCTCGTCGACATGGTGGCGGCCGCGGCGGGTCACCACCATGGTGGGTGGCATGGGCACGCCGCTGCGCACCATCAGCTCGTAGAGATAGAGCTTGTTGCTGCAGGCGAGGATGGCGCGGGAGCTGTCGATCACCGGCATCTTGAGCTGCTCGGCGCGGCGGGCAAATTCGAAGGTGTAGTGGCCGACTGCAGTCTCGGAGCGTAGCCAGAGGGTGTCGAACTCCGGCAGCCGCTCGATGGCAGACGGCGCCAGGATCTCGGCCCGGATCCCCTGCGCTGCGGCCGCCTTGATAAAGCGCTCCAGCGCCACTGCATCGCTGCTGGCGCGGCCGTCGTTGGGGTCGACCAGAATGGCGAGCTGATAGAGCGGCGCCGCCTGCTCCTCGTCGCCGGTGCCCACCAGTGCCTGGGCGTGGTGCAGCATCAACTCTTTCTCGCTTGGGCTCAGCGCCAGCGGTGACAGGCTCTGCTGCTGGCGCACCGACCAGCCGTGGCGGCCGCGCTTGAGGGTCAGCTCCTGCAGCGGCAGCTGGCTCAGGCCATAGTAGTAGCGGGCCAGCCCCGCCAGCTCGCTCTGTTCGCACTGGCCGAAGATGGCGCGCACCCGGATTCGGTCCTCGCTCTGCTGGGCAAGCCAGCCCTGCAATTTTCGCCACAGCTTGGCCGGTGGCTGCTGGGGTTGCAGCTGGCTGATGGCCTGCAAACCCGGCAGACAGTGGTGGCCGCGGGCCTGTGCCAGCAGCGAGCAGTAGTAGCCGGCGCTCAGGTGCTCCAGATTGCGGCAGAGGTTGATGATGCGGGGGCGGCCGCCGGTGGTGGGCACCCCGTGTTGCAGGTAGGTGCGGGCGGTCAGCAGATAATCGGCATGGCAGGGCCAGTCGCCCAGCTCTTCGACGATGACGTAGGTACTCATATTTTCGGCTCCACAGATGAAACTGCCTTAAGCGGCAGGATCCCCAGTGGGCTTCGATGCACCGACAAGCACGACAATGGCGCGAGGGGAAACAAGAGGTTACAGTGCCTAATATTCTGCCTTGGTAACTTGTGATACAAGTCGCATTTTTGGTGCTGAGGATAAATAACCGAACAAGGACTCCCCGTGTTGACCGTCCGCGCCGCCCGACCCAGCGATCTGGGCGCCATCGTTAAACTGGAACGCTACTGTTTTCCTCCCGAGGTCGCCTTTGGCCGCAGTCGCTGGCACTATCTGCTCGCCCAGGCCAGAGGCCGCACCCTGCTGGTGCTGGATGAGAAGGAGCAGCTGATGGGCTATCTCTGTCTGCTGGAGCACAAGGGGTGGGATCGCCTCATCGTGCAGACCCTCGCCATCCGCTGGACCATCCGCCGTCAGGGCTGGGCGCGGCGCCTGCTGGAGCAGGTGATCCGCGAAGGACAGGGGGCTGGCTGGGGGGCGATCCGGCTGGAGGTGGCAGATGCCAACGCCGAGGCGCTGGCGCTCTATCGGGGGCTGGGGTTCAAAGCCACCCAGCGGCTGCCCGACTACTATGGCCTTGGTCAGCATGCCCATCGGCTGGTGCTGAAGCTGGCCGGAGAGAGGAGGGAAGAGGAGAGGGGATGAGCTGCGACAACTGTCTTGCTACCGCCATCAGGGCCAAGCTGGGGCGCTGCCCGGTCTGCGCCGGCCAGACCTTTGCCATCGGCATGGTCGGTTGGCTGGTCTGGTGGTGGTGTGGCGCCGATACCTCGGTCAACGCCCTCACCGGCTTGCTGTTTGCGCTGGGTGGCTCGGCCCTCTTGCTGCTCCATCTGGCGGTATTTGTCTGGCGCAAGGCGACCGGACGTGAATTGAGCGATGAATAAATCAGATTGGTTTCAACAACATAAATAACAATATCGGTTGAGATAATGGAGGTTCAGATGATAGCAATGGTAACGGGCGCCTCGTCCGGTTTTGGTGAGTCCATCAGCCGCCAGCTGGTGCAGGCGGGCTACAAGGTGATCGGTACCGGTCGCCGCGCCGAGCGGCTCGCTGCGCTGGCCGACGAGCTGGGCGAGCAGTTCCTGCCGCTGGCGTTCGACGTGCAGGACAAGGCGGCCACCCGCGCCGCCATCGCCGGACTGCCAGCCGAGTGGAGCGAGGTGGATCTGCTGGTCAACAACGCCGGTCTGGCGCTGGGGCTGGAGCCGGCCCACAAGGCGGATCTGGAAGATTGGGAGCAGATGATCGCCACCAACATCAGCGGTCTGACCCTGCTCACCCGCCTGCTGCTGCCGGGCATGGTGGCGCGCAATCGCGGCCATGTCATCAACATCGGTTCGATTGCCGGCACCTACCCCTATCCGGGCGGCAACGTCTACGGCGCCACCAAGGCGTTCGTGAAGCAGTTCAGCCTCAACCTGCGCGCCGATCTGGCGGGCACCGCCATCCGTGTCACCAACGTGGAGCCGGGCCTGTGCGGCGGCACCGAGTTTTCCAACGTGCGCTTCCACGGTGACGACGCCAAGGCGGCCTCCGTCTATCAGGGGGTGGAGGCGATCCAGCCGGAAGATATCGCCAATACCGTGCTCTGGGTGAGCCAGCAACCGGCCCACGTCAACATCAACAGCATCGAGATCATGCCGGTGGCGCAGACCTTCGGCCCGCTCAATATCAGCCGTCGCTGATCGCTGGATTGGCTGAAACGAAAGAGGCTCCCGTGGGAGCCTCTTTGCGTTGGCGAGCCGGTTACAGGCTCATGATCTTCTTGAACTCCTCCGGCGAATACTTCTTCTCGGTGCGCTTGGTCAGATCCGTCATCAGCTTGTAGCGCAGCGTTTTGGCCATCTGATAGGTCTGCTCCAACTGGCCATAGGAGTAGTCGGCGGCCAGCCCGATGGCGGTAGCCTTGTCGCTGGCGTAGGCCTGTTTCAGGCTCTTGTCGAGCAGCGCTACCTCCTTGTAGAGCTTGCGGCTCTCCTTGCTCCAGACGCTGCGCAGTAGCGGCAGGTACTTGTCCGGATCGGCGCTGGCCAGCGCGGTCAGGCTGCGGAACTGCCAGTAGGCGGAGTCATCGGAGTAGCTGTCGCTGCCGGTGCGATAGGGCAGGGGGTAGGATTCCAGGGTGTTGTAGAGCGGCACCATCACAGATTCGGCCAGCACGCCGTAGCTCTGCCAGATCAATCCCTGCAGCTCTTTGGGCATCTCCTTGCGCAGCTGGATGACGTGGGATTCCAGCTGGCGATCGATGCGGATCGGCCGCTCCGCCTTGCCCGCGAGCGGCGTGCCCTCATAGGTGGCGCTCAGCAGCCAGGCCACGTCCGGCACGGCGATGGGGGCATCCGGCTTCATAAACAGCGGATATTGCGCCTGCCGGGTCGCTTGTTTGTGGGAGGCCGTCAGCATGTTCTGGCCGAGCCACTCCCGATCCACGTTGTAGGGATCGGCAATCACCCCGAACGCCTTGGCGAAGTTGAAATCTTTCGGGTCGGCGTTATCCAGCAGTTTGTGCTCGCGCACGAACTCCAGCAGCTTGGGCGAGTGCAGCACATCGGCGCTGTCGAGATTGACGCCGTGGATGCGCAGGCCGTTGGCCACCATGGCGTAGCTGTCGTCCGGCACCCGCACTGCGATCCAGTGGTGGCCGGAGCCGATCTCCATCAGCCAGGCCTCGTTCACATCCGCCAGATAGAGGCTGTTGCCCTCACCGGCGCCATATTGCTCCACATAGTGGCCAAGCAGCTCGACCCCCTCTTTGGCCGTCTTGGCCTGCGGCAGGATCAGGGTCGGGATGATAGCTTCAATCACTCCCTTCTCGATCAGCGGATCGGCTTTCTGGGCCTTGTCGTTGACCTCGGCACTGGTGGTGGCCGAAATGGCGACGTTGAACTCGTTGATGCCGCGCTCCTCGTAATACTTGCCGTCCGGGTCGCTGGACGTCGCATCCCAGTCACGAATGGCTGAGTAGGCGAAAAACGCCTTTGGCATGGGCACTTCCAGCCCGTTGCCCAGTTTCCAGAGTTTGCCCTCGTTCTGCTGCGCGGGCCGGAAGGCGAGGTACTTGTTCCAGTTGTTGACGCCAAAATCCTCGTTTCTGGCGATCATCACGCTGCCATCGGCACTGGCCCCCTTGCCGACGATAAGACCGGTACAGGCGTCGGCACTGGTGCCAAGCAGGGTGAGCAGGGTGGCGGAGAGAAGACTCAAGGTGTGTTTTTTCATAGGTGTACCCGAAGGGTTGCGGTGAGTGAGAGTCAGACGAGGGGATGAGGTGTGAGGAGGCTGCAACTCCGAACTGGCAGCGGAGTGAGCACGACAGATTGGTCTGCCTGTTATTGGTTTTTCGAACAGATCATCCATGACACGGCTGGCTGGTTGTGATGTGCGCCAGAATTGTATTCCTGAGTGGTTGTTTATTTTGTGATCGAGCTGCGGTTCCTGACTTTTCTCTGGCATCGTGGCGCGTGGACGGCAAAATGTGCCAAAACAGCGTGAGCTGGCAGCAGATGAGTCATGATTCTGACGCCAGCCTTGCGTGTGGAGCGTGGTGAGATCCGCCATAGCGCGGGATCTTGCACCATCTGACAAGTTGGCCTGTAACTTGCTGGTTTCATTAATAATGGTGGGGCATGACGCCCCATGTGACCGGATCAGCCTGTGCCCATTGCCGCAGATGCGCACTGAATTGGAGCCCCCATGGATATCAAACCTTACAGCCAGCAGCTTGCCCAGAGCGCCTCCAACAACCGCGCCCTCGCCACCCTCAACAGTGCCAGTAGCGGTGGTCAGGGTGGTGGCTGGGAGGAGATGGTCAGCCTCTCCACCCAGCGCATGACCGGCCAGGCCCAGCAGGTGCTGACCTACGAACATCTGGCCAAGAACAACAAGTTGCCACCGGCGCTGGATATGAGCTCCGACAAGGGGGGCGTGGTGCAGCAGCTGGTGGACAAGGCGCTTGGTTTCGATCGCAAGAAATTCAACGAGATAGAAGACAAACTCAAGGCTATTGCCGACAACAAGAAGCTGACGCCGGAAGAGCGGGCGGAGCAGAGCAAGCCGCTCAACGAGCAGAAAGATGCGATGCTGAAAGAGGCAATGGATCGTCTGACCGGCAAGAAGAGCTCATCCAAAGATGAGGCCAAAACCGCCTGATCCCGTCACTGTTGTGAGAGATGCCCGGTCGGCACAGATGGGCCAGTGTCGACCGCCGATGGGCAAGCTTCTGCCACCTCTTTTGACCTCACCTCCCCACAGGCGCACAATGTCCGCGCATTGAGCCAGTCGAGGAGTCCGCCGTGTACAACTTCCAATATGCCAATCCGACCCGCATCTGTTTCGGCGAGGGGCAGATCGCCAGCCTGCCCGAACTGATCCCGCCCGGCAGCCGGCTGCTGGTGCTCTACGGCGGTGGCAGCATCAAGCAAAACGGCGTCTATGAGCAGCTGACCCGGGCGCTGGAAGGGGTGACGTGGGAGGAGTTTTCCGGCATCGGCGCCAACCCCAGATTCGAGCTGTTGATGGAGGCGGTGGCGCAGGTGAAACGCGAGCGCATCGACTTCTTGCTAGCCGTCGGTGGCGGCTCGGTAGTGGATGGCACCAAGTTTGTTGCAGCCGCCGCCTGCTACGAGGGGGATGATCCCTGGGATATCTGCGGCAAGCAGGCGAGTGTGCACAAGGCGCTGCCGATGGGCTGTGTGCTGACCCTGCCAGCCACCGGCTCCGAGAGCAATCCCACCTCGGTGGTGAGCCGGGGGGATGTGAAGATCTCCTTCAGAAGCCCGCTGGTGCAGCCGCAATTTGCGGTGCTCGATCCCGTCACCACCTACAGTCTGCCGCCTCGCCAGACCGGCAATGGCGTGGTGGATGCCTTCGTCCATATTGCCGAGCAGTACCTCACCTTTCCGGTGGGAGGCGAGGTACAGGATCGGCTGGCGGAAGGTTTGCTGCAGGTGCTGGTGGATAACGGCCCCAGGGCGCTGGCGGAGCCGACCAACTATCAGGTGCGGGCCAATCTGATGTGGGCGGCCAGTCTGGCGCTCAACGGCCTTATCGGTTGCGGAGTGCCGCAGGATTGGGCCTCTCACGCCATCGGCCATCAGCTGACGGCGCTCTACGGGCTGGATCACGGCCAGAGCTTGGCGGTGGTGCTCCCCTCACTGCTGCGTGAGCGGGCTAGCCAGAAGCAGGACAAACTGGCCCAGTTTGCCGAGCGGGTGTGGCATTCGACCCGCGAGGACAAGGCCCTGCGCATCGAAGAGGCGATCATCCGTACCGAGCAGTTCTTCCAGAAGATGGGATTGGGTACCCGGCTGGCCGACTATGGCCTCAGCGAAAGCTGCATTCCGGCGGTCTGCTCCAACCTCAAGCGGGTGGGGCGCACCGCGCTCGGTGAGCAGCAGGATATCGACCCGGATCGGGTGGCACGCATTCTCGCTCGGGCGCTATAAGTCGGCGCCGGTTTGTGTCCCTGGCTGATGCATTTTCCCAATTAAAGAGGGCCGCTTGTTGCGGCCCTATTGCATGACGGGTTAGCCGATCACTCGGTGCGCGCCTTGAGATAACCGGCGTAATCCGGGATCTGTACGCTGAACGCTTGCCGCATATGGGGGCTGTCCATGATGAAATCGGCGGTCGCCTCGTTGGTGGCGACCGGGATGTTCCAGACTGCCGCGAGGCGCAGCAGCGCCTTCACGTCCGGATCGTGGGGCACCGCATTGAGGGGATCCCAGAAGAAGATCAGCACATCGATCTTCCCTTCGGCGATCAGGGCGCCGAGCTGCTGGTCACCCCCCATGGGGCCGGAGAATAGGCAGGTGATGGGCAGCTGCGCCTTCTTGCCGAGCATGGTGCCGGTGGTGCCGGTCGCATAGAGATGGTGGAGCTTGAGCTCCTCCTTGCGGCGCATTACCCAGTTCAGCAGAGGGGTCTTCATGTTGTCGTGAGCCACCAGTGCCACCCGTTTGTGGGGTGCCATCTCGCGTGCAATCTGTTCCATGGAAATCGTCCGTAGCATTGTTATTGGAAGAGAGTCGTATCCTAATCGAAAGCCATGACAGATGCTGTGTCGGGCGTATTAACTGTGATCCTGTCGAAAAGTTTTCGGGTCATGCGACTCAAATATGGCGGTCCAAATAAAGAGACCCGCGCTGGCGGGTCTCTTTGCTTGCTGGCCTGCAGGCTCAGGAGCCGTGGTGCAGTTGCGACTGCAGGTAGTTCTCCAGCCCGATGCGATCGATAAGGTCTAGCTGGGTCTCCAGCCAGTCCACGTGCTCCTCCTCATCCTCCAGGATCTCCTGGAACAGGTCGCGGCTGATGTAGTCCTGCACCGACTCGGCATAGGCGATGGCTACCTTGAGGTCGGGGATGGCATCCATCTCCAGCGAGAGGTCGCAGCGCAGCATCTCTTCCACCGTTTCACCAATACGCAGCTTGCCCAGATCCTGCAAATTGGGCAGACCTTCCAGAAACAGTACGCGCTTGACCAGCTCGTCGGCGTGTTTCATCTCATCGATGGACTCGTGATACTCCTTGTGCCCGAGCGCCTTGAGGCCCCAGTCATCGTAGATGCGGGCGTGCAGGAAGTATTGGTTGATGGCAATCAGCTCATTGGCCAGCACCTTGTTGAGGTGGGCAATGATCTTGGGATCTCCTTTCATCGACAGTGCTCCTTGGTTCGTGCCTGAGGCTTCGATCGTTAGAGCTTAGTCCAGAAAAGTGACAACAAGAGGTCTGGCGATCCAGCTCGCCTGAGAAAAGGGGTGACCCTGTTGGCGGGTCGCATCAGAAAAGAGGTGTCAGGATCAGGCCACTTCGTAGTAGAGCACGGGTTGCTCCTGCTCCATCTTGTCGAGTTCGGCGGCGATGATCTCCATGGTCATGCGTACGCATTTTCCACATTGGGCGCCCACCTCAAGCGACTGCTTGAGCTGGCGGAATTCGCTTTTACCTGACTGCACCGCTTTGCGGATCTCGGTATCTGTGATGCCGCGGCACAAACAGACGTACATGATGGTCACCTCTTGTGGAATGAGATGAAATCTAAATGAGAATGGTTCGTAGTGCAAATAACCATTGGTAATAAGATCCCCTGCTTGCCACTGTGTAACCCCTTGGGGACAATACTGGCAACCAAAGGAGATCACCATGCTCAAGAAACTGTTCAGTGCCCTGTTTGGGGGCGAGCCGACCAAGGCGCCGGAAGTCACTCCCACCGAATATGCCGGCTATCTCATCTATCCGGAACCCATGGCCGAAGGTGGCCAGTACCGACTGTCAGGGCGCATCACCAAGGAGCTGGACGGCGTGCTGCAGACTCACCGTTTCATCCGCTCCGATCTGTTTGCCAATCCGGCTGATGCCGAGCGTTTCATGGTGCAAAAGGCTCACACCTTTATCGATCAGATGGGAGATCGCATGTTCGAGCCCCGCAAACCGGCTGACAGCCAAGCTTCATGACACTGCAAGAGGTCACCCTGCTGCGCGAGGCGCTGGCCCGCGCCGGTGAGCGGCGCCTGATCTGGCTGGAGGGGGAGGAGGCCGACTGCATTGCCCGCGCCCAATCCCTGCTCGGTGAGACTGTCTTCTGGCTGGGAGTCGGGCCCGAGTGTTATGCCCCGCAACCCGCAGCCAAGTCGCTGCAACGCCTTGGTCAGGAGTGTGACACGCTGGTGTTCAACGCCTTCAGTGGCTTTCATCCCGATGCCTTCGGGGCGCTGGCGGGCACTCTGCGCGCCGGTGGCTTGCTGTTGCTGCTGACGCCGCCAAGAGTAGAGTGGCCTGCATGGCCGGATCCTGACCGGATCCGGCTAGTGGCCCAGCCGGAGGAGGCGGGCCGGGCCGGCCACGGCTTTATCGCCCGACTGGTTCGGTTGCTGGAAGGTGATCCAGCCCTCTCTCTGGATCCGCCGGTTTGCTCGCTGCCGTGGCAACCGCTTGGGCCCGAACGCAGACTGAGCTGCGATCAGGAACAGGCACTACCTGCTATCCACAAGGTGTTGCACGGTCATCGCCGCCGGCCGCTGGTGCTAAGTGCCGACCGCGGTCGTGGCAAGAGTGCGCTGCTGGGGCTGGCCGCCGCCGAGCTGCTGCGCCAGCAACCCGGGCTGAACATAGTGGTGACGGCCCCCTCGCAGGCAACGGTAGCGACCCTGTTTGCCCACGCTGCTCGTGGGCTAGATACCACGCCTGAACAGCTGAGCGGGCTGAGCTACTGCTCGCCGGATCGGCTGGTACACGAGGCGATGAATCCCGATCTGCTGCTGGTGGATGAAGCGGCCGCCATTCCGACCCCGCTGCTCGAAGCCATGCTGGCCCGCCACAGTCGCATCGTGTTTGCCACTACCGAGCACGGTTACGAGGGGACGGGGCGCGGTTTTCACCTGCGCTTCAAACGGGTGCTCGATAGTCAGGCGCCAGATTGGCAGGAGATCCACCTGAGTGAACCGATCCGCTGGAGTGAGCGTGATCCGCTGGAGCCGCTGATATTCCGCCTGCTGGGGCTTGATGCCGAAGTGGCGGTGCCTATGCCGCTGACCAGCCCGAGCTGGCGTCTGGTCAGTCAAGAGGCGCTGGCGAGCGACGAGGCGCTGCTCAACCAGCTCTTTGGCCTGCTGGTGCTGGCTCACTACCAGACAACGCCGAGTGATCTCAGATCCCTGCTGGAGAGCCCGGATCTCGATATCCATCTGCTGGAGCAGGACGAGAGCCTGCTGGGTGTGGCCTTGGTGGCGCGGGAAGGGGAGATAGACCCTGAACTCGCCGAGGCGATCTGGGCCGGGCGCCGCCGTCCGCGCGGCCATCTGCTGCCCCAGTCGCTGCTGGCCCACGCCGGTTTTAAAACGGCGGGGGGGCGCAGCTACGCCCGGGTGATGCGTATCGCCATCCATCCCGAGCTACACCGCCACGGGCTGGGTTCGCTGCTGCTTGGCTGGCTTGAAGAACATTATCGTCAGGCGGGGATCGATTACCTAGGCTCCGCCTTTTCGGCCAGCGCCGACCTGCTACCTTTCTGGCGCAAGGCCGGGCTGGAGGTGCTGCGCATCGGCCTGCAACGGGATGCCGCCAGCGGCTGCCACGCAGCCCTGCTGCTCAAAGCGCTGAAACCCGAGCATGAGCCCGAGTTGGATCAGTGGCAGCAGCGTTTCATTCGCCAGTTGCCGACCCTGCTGGCGGGCGAGCTGAAAGGATTGGAGCCCGAGCTGGTATGGCAATGTCTGCAAGGCAGCACCGTCACCGCAGCGGAGCTTGACGAGTTCGAGCGCGATGAGGTTGAGTGCTTTGCCCTGCATCACAAGCCGTTCGAACTGAGCCAGTCGAGCCTGCAGTTGTGGCTGGCGCGCAATCTGGATGTGCTGGCTTCGCTGACTCCTGACGAGCGTTATCTGCTGATCGCAGCCATCTGGCAATATGCCGACTGGGGGGCGCTGGCCGCGAGGTTGCAACTGGCGGGCAAGCCCGCCGTGATCAAGAGTTTGCGGGCGCTGCTGGCGCGTCTCTTGAGTTCCTCTACCACTCGATAGGTTTGCCCTGCCAGTCGAGAAAGCTCAGCTCGCCATCCGGTTGCAGCCGGTTCATCAGGTTAATCAGATGGTCGGCTACCAGCTCGGGACTCTGAACATTTCCCGCCGGTACATTGGCGTGAAACGGGCGGGAGAGTTGGGTATCCACTGTGCCGGGATGGAAGGCCAGCAATTTGACGCCGGGGGCCCGCCGGGCCAGCTCGATGGCGGCACACTTGAGCAGCATGTTGAGGGCTGCCTTGGATGCGCGATAGCTATACCAGCCGCCTGCTCGGTTGTCGCTAATACTGCCGACCCGGGCGCTGAGAACGGCCAGAGTGCAAGGCTCGCGGCCAAACAGCGGTAACAACTGGCTGATCCAGCGCAGCGGCAGCAAGGCGTTGGTCTGGTAGAGGCGGGTCATGGCATCCAGATTGATTGCTTCGAGCCGCTTCTCTGGCTGGATTTCCCCCTGATGCAGTATGCCGTTGCAGATCACCACCCGATGTGGTCTCGGTGCCAACTCCGCGATGCGCGCCACCACTTCTGTCATCTGCTCATCGCTGTAATCACAACATAGCCAGTGCAGACCCGGCGATGAGAGGCCAGCAGGTGCGGGCTGACGGCTGATGGCAATTACTGGCCCGACACCCGCCGCCAACCAGTGTGTCACCAGAGCCGCCCCGATACCGCCAGAAGCGCCAATCACGACTATGCCTTCACTCATCTCAGGCTCCTTGTGAGTGCATGATGGATTTCACCATCCGCCAATGTTGTCCTGATTGGCAGATACGCTCCCGCCAGCGTGCGGGATCAAGCGGTTAACGCTGCAATCTTGCCGAGATCCGAGCCGTTGGGTGAATTCCATTCCTATACTGAGGGAAAACCGCAGCGGTCTGCTGCCCGCGCAACCAGAATGAGAGTCACCATGATGTCCAAAGATGGGGAAGAGCGTAAATCTATCCTGACCGAAAGTGGCACCAACGAGCTTGAGATCATCGAGTTTCACCTCAAGAAGCAGCTACCGGACGGCCGTGAAAAAACCGCTTATTACGGGATAAACGTCGCCAAGGTGCGCGAGGTGATCCGGGTGCCTGAAACCACAGATTACCCCAATGCCCAGCGCCATATGGTGGGGGTCTTCTCCCTGCGGGATCGGCTCATCCCGCTGGTGGATCTGGCGGGCTGGCTCGGCATCAAGACCAACCCTGACCCCAGCCACAAGGTGGTGATCGTCACCGACTTCAACAAGATGGCCAACGGTTTTCTGATCGATAGCGTCAGCAGGATCCACCGGGTCTCCTGGGAGGATGTGGAGTCACCCAGCCAGTTTCTGGAGGCGGGGGAGAACGACTGCGTGGTGGCCGTGGTCAGGCGCGATGGCAACCTCATCATGATCCTCGACTTCGAGAAGATCATCGCCGATATCAACCCCGAGCTCAGCATGGAGAAGTACGACGTCACCCAGGACCGCAAGGTGCTTATCGACGATCGCATGATGGCACTACGTCAGGGCAAGACCATTCTGGTGGTGGATGACTCGGCCTTTATCCGCAAGATGATCGAAACCACCCTGCGCACCGCCGGTTACAACGTGATCACGGCCAAGGACGGGGGAGAGGGGCTGGAGATGATGACGGATTTCGATCGTCTGGCCCAGGAGGAGAGAATGCCGGTGACCGGCTTCGTCAATGCGGTGATCACCGATGTGGAGATGCCGCGCATGGATGGTATGCACCTGCTCAAGCGGCTGCGGGATACCCCCTCCTACAAGGAGATGCCCATCGTGATGTTCTCCTCCCTGATGAGCGATGATAACCGCCAGAAAGCACTGCAACTGGGGGCCAACGATACCATCACCAAGCCCGAGATAGGGCGCATGGTGGGGATGATGGATCACATGCTGCTGGGGATTGCCCCGCCTTCGCCTGCCAACAACATCTGACCTGCCGTTAACTTGCAATTAGCCGGTCGAATTCACTGACCGGTGCCTCAAGCGGCCACTCCTTGCCAAGGAGTGGCCGCGCTGTTTTGGCTGTTTGCTGCGATCCCGACGCCCCTTGTCTCCCGGATATGATTCATGTAATGATAATTATTATCATTTGTTGGTGTGAAGCATATGACAGCAACCTGGGTGAAGGGGTGGGTCGAGTCGACCGAAGGTGGCAGCAGCATGAGTCACTGGAAACAGCAGACCCGAGAGGGTAATCGGCTGTTTGATTGCGGCGAGTATCATCAGGCGCTGGCTCATTATCAGCAGGCGCTCTGGCTGGCTCGTCAGCAATTGGTGCAATGGCACGACGCCGATGAAGCGGTGGCTGCGCTGGTTGTGGCTCACCACAATCTGGCGGATCTGCTGGTGGCCATGACTCTGCCCGATCGCGCCGCCGACCTGCTCTGCTATGTGCACGACTGCCTGCTGGCGACCTGTCACTCCCCCGCTTGCTCCTCTCGCCTGCGAGAGGCTGCTTTGCGCCATACCCGCACAACCCGTGCCGAGTTGCTGACGTTCGTACAGCGCCACGGCAGCCACGCCGGGATCATGCGTTCGCTCGGTCACTGCCTGTGTCAGAGCGAGCCCTCATCCCGGCTCCATTAATCCGAACAGAGGTCATCATGAGCCATACCCTGCCAGCCCTGAACTATGCCTACGACGCACTGGAACCCCATATCGATGCAATGACCATGGAGATCCACCACAGCCGTCATCACCAGACCTATATCAACAACCTCAACGCCGCACTGGAAGGGGCGCCAGAGCTGGCTGCACTGCCGGTTGAGGATCTGCTGCGCCGCTTCAATACTCTGCCTGCCACCTTGCAGGGGGCGGTACGCAACCATGGCGGCGGCCATGCCAACCACACCCTGTTCTGGCTGGTGATGAGCCCGCAGGGGGGCGGTGAGCCGGGTGGTGAGCTGGCTCTGGCCATCGAGCGGGAATTGGGGGGATTCGATACCTTCAAGCAGGCCTTCACTCAGGCTGCCCTGAGTCGCTTTGGCAGCGGCTGGGCCTGGTTGGTGGTGGACAAGGCGGGCAGATTGCAGGTGGAGAGCAGTGCCAATCAGGATAGTCCCCTGATGCATGGCCATACCCCGATCCTGGGGCTGGATGTGTGGGAGCACGCCTACTATCTCAAGTACCAGAACAAGCGTCCTGACTATATCGCAGCCTTCTATCAGGTGGTGGATTGGGCCGAAGTGGCGCGCCGCTATCAAGCGGCGAGAGGCTGACCTGGTCGCTGGGAATGGGTGTACAGGCTCACCGCCACAACCTGCGCTGTAATAACAAGACCCGCCAGTTGGCGGGTCATCTATTTATGGTGCGGCTGTACTAGTGCTGGCGGTTGAAGGGGCCACCGGCATTGTGGGCAAGGCCGCGCTGGGCATCTCGGCGGCGGTTTCCATCGCGGGTTGGGCGGGAGTGACCGGCTCAGTCGTTGCCGCAGCGGATAAAGCTAGCGTGACTTGTTCAGTCACGGCCGAGGAAGATGGAGTAGCCGACTCGGTGGCAACCGCGGCAGAGACTGCCGCTGGCTTGGCCTCATCCACCGCCGGTTTGGGTTGCTTTAGGCAGGGTTGCAGACTGCCGATGGTACTTAGTGACTGGCAAGGCACAGGCAGGCCGATGGGGACCGGTGCCCCGAGGAACTTGGGCCCCTTGTCCAGCACATAGAGGTCGAGCAGCCCCATCAGGCGGGCAAAGACTTCCCGCACCCGGGTGCGGATCCCCTGATAGGCGCTGGGATCCTCGGCATTGAAGCCGACCGCATCGATACCGAAATGGCGGGCGATGAAAATGGCCCGCTCGTTATGAAAGCCCTGGGAGACCACGGTAAAGCGCTCCTGGCCGAACACCTCTTTGGCGCGAACCACTGAGTCGAGGGTGCGAAATCCGGCGAAATCCATATAGATGGCGGAGGCGGGGATGCCCGCCTTGATCAGGGCGCGGCGCATCTGGCGTGGCTCGTTGTACTGCACGGTGGCGTTGTCACCGGAGACGATGATGAAGTCCACCTTGGCATTGTTGTAGAGCTCGGCCGCCGCCTTGATGCGGTATTTGAAGTAGTGGTTGGGGCCGCCACCGGAGAGATATTTGGAGGTACCCAGCACCACCGCAACCCGGTTGTAGGGCACCTTGTCCACCTGATCGTAGGTGTAGTGACGGGCATCCGAGACGATCCACTCGCTGTAGCCCAGCAGCATGGCAATCAGGGCCAGCAGCAAAACGAGGCAGGCGAGGAGGATCTTGGCAAACTTCTTCATGCGCGGTGCGGTCAGGGTCTGAAGTTGGGAGTGGCTATCGGCATTCTATTACAACTCGGCCGCCGGCGTCAGGCTTGATAACGGGCGGGCACCTCATTCGGGCAGAGGTTGTCGCAGCAGAGGCCGGGAGAGCGGGAGGATAAAGCGAGGGGCTGCGGTGGCAGCCCCTCTGGTCGGTGAAGGTTTATCAGTGGGCGGAGTCATTGCCCTTGCAGGCGTCTGACTCCTTGTTTGCTTGCCACCAGGGCAGCAGATCCCGGGCGAGCCACGCCTGATAGGCGTCGCTGTCGTTGGCGATCAGCCGGTCCAGCTCCCCTTCGAAGTCGCTCATCGCCTGCTGTCGATCCGGATTGCGCAGCGCCTGTGCCAGCGTCAGCCAGCTGGTGCCGCGACCGGTATCGTTGAGGAAGCGGTGCACGGTATAGGACCAGGAGTAGACCATCTCGCCACCCTGCTCGTAGTCAAGGTGGAGGATAGCCGCCAGTGTCGGGCGCTGGTTGGCAGGGCGGTTTGCCACGTTATCCAGACCCCGGGCAAAGCACTGGCCGTGGGCGATGTACTCTGCAATCCCCTCGGCCCACCAGGTAGTGCGGTTGAGCGGATAGTGGCCGAAACTGCCGTACTGGTTGAAGCGGCCATCCAGATAGTGAACGTACTCGTGGCGCAGGTTCCACACCTGGAAGGCAGGGCGTTTCCACTCCGCCTCATAGGCGAAGAAGCGGGCCTGATTGCCGGGGCGAGCCGGATCCCCCTCGATATAGATGCCGCCATTGTCAGTGGAGACACCAAACAGCGCGCTGCCGTAGCGGCCCCAGTCGGCGGAGGAGTTGAAGATCACCAGCTCCAGCGCTTCGTTGTGATCATCGGCCACCGGTTGCCAGCCTGTCTCCATCTGCTGGTGGAAGCGCTGCTCTTCATCACCCAGCTCGCGGCAGATCCCTTCGGCCTGAGCCTGAGTCAGATCCTGGGCGCGCAGACGCAGGGTGGGCGAGCAGGTGTGCTCGAACGGCAGAATATCTTCCATGCGGATCGGTGTGCAGAGCCCGGCGAACTCACCGCTGACACAAGCCTCGCTGGTGCGATCCGTGTAGGTGAGGTAGTAGCTGGAGAGGGTCAGGGAGACCTCTTCCAGCATGGCGGCCGGATGCTGGCCACCCGGGATCAGCCCCTGCTGGCGCATGATGGCGATGACATCGCGATCCAGCTGTTGGCGATAGGCGATCGCCTTATCCGGGCTGGTGTGATGGAGGTAGCGCATCATCTGGTAGAGACGGCTATGGGCATCGAGGATGTTGTTGAAGATAAACAGATCCCGTGAGCCATCGCGCTGTTTCCAGAGGGCCAGCTCGCTCAGGCCCAGTTGCAGCAGGCTCTGGCGCAATGCCGCCTCCTGCTGCAGCACAGCTGCGCTGAAGTCTGCCTGCTGACCGTAAGAGGCGCTCTGATCGACCAGATTGAGCAGCTCGAACAGGCCATCGGCCCAGGGTTTGTGGCCATTGATCTGTGCCGCATGTTGCACCGCATAGCCGAGCGCCTGGTTGAGCTGGGCCAGCATGGGGGCGGCACTCTGGCGGAAGGCGGCTTGGCCAAGTTGTCCCTGCGCCGCCACGCTCCAGGCTTCCAGCACTGTGCCAGCCTGCTCCTGTGGTTCAGCTCCCAGCAGCAGGGGATGGTTAAGCAGATCAATCATCACCCCGGCCAGTGCCCGGGCGGCCTGATCACTCTCTTTGCCAACGCCGCCGTGGTAGTTGTGGGCGCGCACATAGTAGAGCAGCTTGTCCATCGCCGGATGGGTCGGCTGGTTGGCCGCCAGCAGGGCACGCATGCCGCGCACCACCGCCATCAGCTTGGCGTCATCGTGACCGTAATCCGCCTGCCAGGCAGGACTGTTCTGGCCGCTCACGTCGGCTACCAGTTTGGCGGCATCGCTGTCGAGCAGATCCACATCGGGTTGCTCGGGCTCGGAGCAGAGACGACCGTTGGCGCGGCGGCACTCCAGCTGCTCCTCCTTGCTGGCCAGCACGATGGGGCGATTGAGCACCCGGCTCTCCTGCCACTCTTTGCTCTCTGGCAGGGGTTGCCACTCGCTGCCGGCGACCGGGTATTGGTAGCCGCTATCTTGCAACGTTACCTGAACCTCGCTGCCAGCGGGGATCACCTGACGGCAGACGCGATAGCGGATGGTGTTGTTCCCCTCCTTGCGCTCCTGTGGCTCATCACACTCCTGCTGAGGCGTGAGCTGATCCAGCTGCCACTGATAGCGACGCCAGACGTGGATCTCGCTGACCTGAGCGGCAGCCTGACTGCCTGCCACCGGTTGCAGACGGAAGAAGATCTGTTCCAACCGGCCATCCCGCTCACTCGGGGTCTCTTCAAGTACTTGCAACTGCTGCCAATCCTGCGGCTGATAGTGCCACTCCGACTCGGCGCAGCGGCCTTGTGCGTTGAGTTCGCAGCGATCCAGTTCCCTTTCACTCTGACCCAGGATGATGGCTTGCGGCAGCGGCAGACGATCCTGCCGTTGGGCGGTCGGCGTGCCCGCCAGCTGCTCCCAGCGACCCTGCTTGAGGCCATAACCAAAGTCATAACTGCTGGCGGGAATGAGCTTGCCCGCCGGAATCCGATCTTCACAGCGTACGAAGCGGATCTGCCAGCCCGCATCTACCTTGAGCTGCGGCTCGCCACACTGCTGTTCGGCCAGTGCAGTGAGATCGCTGCTCTGCCAGTCGAAGCGACGGTAGACCCTGAGCTGCTGATAGGGGGCGTTGCTGCTGCGCGCCTTGAGCTCGTAGGTGATCTCGGTGATGCGCGCAGCCAGTTGCCGGCTCGATTCGCCAGTCAGCTGATACTGTCGCCAGTCATTGGGGGAGTAGTTGGCTTGCGCCGAGGATGTCACCAAAAGCAGGGGGCCTGCCAGCAGCAGCCACCCGGTACCTGAACGGTTCATTTTTATCCCTTTGTTGTTGTTTGTGTATTGTCTTGCGAGTAATCGCAAGGCAATTTAAACAGTTCCAAAGGGATATCAATTGCCAATTAAAAATCATATAAATCAATAAGATGGTGACTTTTTGAGTCTGATCGAGATATCGTGGGTTGGCGCCGCAGTGAGGACTCACATGTTTCTTTTTTTGTTTTCAAAGAAGATCGGTAAATTGTGAGTCCGATCTCATTCAGCTTGTCGTGCCCGAGTGGTCTGTTGTCGGGCTACCTTGCCCAGCAGTTGGCGAGAGGGCTTGAGATTGCCGCCAAGATCGGGCCAGGGGAGCCAGTGGTCGGGCACCATAAAGCCGGGCAGGATGCTGCGGATCCAGGCTGCCAGTTCGGAGTCGGGAACCGGCTCGCCGTGCCAGTCGATAAAGGCGGCGGGGCGTTGCCCCCACTCGTCGCTCGGCACCGGCACCACCAGCGCCTGGGCGACGGCGGGATGATCCACCAGTCGCTGCTCTATGGTTTCGGGCTGGATGTTTTCGCCACCCGAGATGAAGAGGTTGTCGAGCCGTCCCTCTACCAGCAGCTCCCCTGCCGCAGTGAACCTCCCCTTGTCGCGAGTATGAAACCAGCCTTCGCCATCGAGGGGCAGATCCAGCTCGCCAGCCCGGTAGTAACCGGCAAACAGGGTGGCGCCGCGCACGCAGATCTCCTGCTCCCTGATGCACACTTCCCGTCCCGGTAGCGGTTTGCCAACTACGCCTGTATCGCCGGGTAACGCAGTGCAGACCTGACTACCCATCTCGGAGAGGCCATAGCTCACCTTGGGTTCGAGCCCCATGGCGCAGAGGCGCTTCACCAGCGGCTGCGGGATGGCGGCACCGCCGAGCAGCAGCTCGCGCAGGCGGGTACGGGCGGGATCAAAGCCCTCTGCCAGCAGGCGCCAGAGCTGGGTCGGCACCAGCGAGAGGTGAGTGATGGGCTGGCACTCCAGCCGCTCCTTGAGGGAGCGTTCACGTTGATCCAGTACCAGAGTTGCGCCCGCCAGAAAGACCCGAAACAGGATGGCGTAGCCGCCGACATGGAACAGCGGCAGGGAGAGCAGCCAGCCGCAGGCCTCATCGAGGGGAATGAGGGTGGCAGAGCCGCGTGCCGAGGCAAGGTGGTTGCAGAGCCGGTGCACCACCGCTTTCGGCGTACCGCTGGAGCCCGAGGTGAGGATCATGTTGTTGAGCTGGGTCGATGCCAGCGGCCATATTTCCTCGCTTGCTGGCAGTTCGCGCGTGAAGTCGAGCTGCAAGGGCTGCCAGTTGCCTGCCAGGATCTTCCCTGCCGACCAGAAGGCATCGGCATCGAGTTGCACCGCCAGCTCGCGCTGCTTTTCGAGGGGAAAGGCGGGGTTGAGCGGGCAGAACACCACGCCGCTGCGTACGCAGGCCCACGCCAGCAGCACATCTTCCAGCGCACCGCGCACCACCGCTGCCAGATGATCGCCACGACGCACTCCGGCTTGTTTCAGCTGTTGGCACAGGCTGTTGAGGCGGGCATCGAGTTGGCGGTAACTGAGGGGGTAGACTGCGTGGATGGCAATGCGGCTCGGGGCTGTGATTGCCCGGTGGCGTACCGGGCAAGGCGTCTGTTCGGGTGAACGGGAGGGGTCAATCACGGTAATACAGTTGCTCCAGTCGGCTCAGATCCGGTTTGCCATCTTCCCCCAGCAGATTGCCTGCCATCCAGCGGCGGGTATCCAGACCCGGCGCCTGTTCCGGCGCCCATTCGCCCGCCAGATGAAACAGCTGGTTCAGGCCCAGATCCGATTCGAAGCAGGAGGAGATGATCACCTTGAGCCGCAGTTCGCGGGAGCGGGCGATCAGCGCTTCGCAGTTGGCGAGTGAACCGAGCAGGGTAGGCTTGAGCACCAGCGCGCGCAGTTGCGGGATCGGCTCCCACAGCTTGCCTTGTGCCAGCAGTTCGTCCAGCGCCACCGGCATGCCGGTGCGGTTGGCGACAAAGGCGATGTCGGCAAAGTCGGCGCAGGGGTCTTCCAGATACTCGATACGATTCGGGTCGAGGTGGCCGCAGAAGGTCCACGCCTCCTCGCGAGTCCAGCCCTGGTTGGCGTCCAGCACCAGCTTGAGGGAGGGAAGGCGGTCGCACAGCAGGCGGATCAGCGCCAGCTCGTCACGCATCGGGTAGCGTGCCACCTTCAGCTTGGCCTTGCCGGGCGTGCGGTGCAGCCACTCTTTCCAGTTGCGCAGCAGCTCTTGGGGGGAGCCTTGAATGAGGGGATAGGGCTCCGGCAGCGGGTTGCGCTGCTTCGGCCATGTCCGGCGTGCGCAGTCGAGGCCAAATTGCACCGACGGCAGCACGGGGTTCGGGGTGTCGCCAGCGGCCAGGGCCGCCAGCGTGGCAAGGGCTTCTGCCTCTGCTTGTTGCAAGCTCTCTTTCGAGAAGCCGGGCAGGGGGGCAATTTCCCCCCAGCCGTCGTTGATGCGCACCAACAGCCCCTCTCGCGCCACCTCCACCTTGCCGTGAAAGGTCAGTGGCTGGGTAAAAGGCAGTTGATAGCGATACAGGGCTAGTGTCATCAGGGGTTCCGCTTGTATTTGGAGAAGTCGGGGCGACGCTTTTCGTTGAAGGCGTTGCGGCCTTCCTGACCCTCTTCGGTCATGTAGAACAGCATGGTGGCATTGCCCGCCAGCTCCTGCAAGCCCGCCTGACCATCACAGTCAGCGTTGAGCGCCGCTTTCAGGCAGCGCAGCGCCATCGGGCTGTTTTGCAGCATTTCACGGCACCAGCGCACGGTTTCGCGCTCCAGTTCCGCCAGCGGCACGACAGTGTTGACCAGACCCATGTCGAGGGCTTGCTGGGCATCGTACATGCGGCAGAGGAACCAGATTTCGCGGGCCTTTTTCTGGCCGACGATGCGAGCCATGTAGGAAGCCCCCCAACCGCCGTCGAAGGAGCCCACTTTCGGGCCGGTCTGGCCAAACTGGGCGTTGTCGGCGGCGATGGTCAGGTCACACATCATATGCAGCACGTGGCCGCCACCGACCGCGTAACCGGCCACCATGGCAACCACAGGTTTCGGGCAGGTGCGGATGTCGCGCTGGAAGTCGAGCACGTTGAGGTGGTGAGTCCCCTCGTCATCGCGGTATCCACCGTAGTCGCCACGGATCTTCTGGTCGCCGCCGGCGCAGAAGGCTTTCTCGCCAAAACCGGTCAGGATGATAGTGCCGATCTGATCGTCATAACGGGCATCGGCCAGCGCCTGCAGCATCTCTTTGACGGTGCGGGGGCGGAAGGCGTTGCGCACCTGGGGACGGTTGATGGTGATCTTGGCAATGCCATCGTTGGACTTGTGATAGAGGATGTCCTCGTAACCGGCGGAGCAATCTTGCCATTCAACAGGTGCATACAGTTCAGCTTCCGTCATTGTTTCAATCATGACTCGTCTCTTCTTGTTGGTTGACCCACTCCGCGAGGAGTCGGGCAAAGTTATCAGGCTGATGGGCGTGCAGATTATGGCCGCCATCCAGCACCAAGTGGTTGATTCTGCGATCCTGGTTCGCCAGCTGGCAAGCCAGCTGATGGAATTTGTGATCCCGCTTGCCACTCACCCAGGTGACCGGCAGCTGGCTCGCCATGAGCCAGGGGGCGAGATCCGGCTGCTTGCCGAGCGAGGTGGCGCGCAGCATGGTGGCGATGCCCTGACCGTCGTTGTCAAGGCGGCGGACGATCTGGCTGGCCCGGGCCGCATCGTCAAGATCGGCAAACACCCCTTGCCGGTACCAGTCTGCCAGCACATCAGCCAGGGGCTCCTGCTCGAAGCGCCGCGCCCACTGTTCATCGTGCTGGATGCGGGCGGCCCGCTCATTGTCTGGTAGACCCGGGTGGCAGTTCTCCAGCAGCAGTCCCCGCAGCCCGGCGGGCTCGCGGCTGGCGTGATAGAGGGCCAGTCGCCCACCCAGCGAGTAACCCGCCAGCAGATAGCGTTCAATGTTGCGGCTGGCCAGCTCGGCGACCAGCCACTGGTGGCTCTGCTCAAAGTCCCTGACGTTGAGATCGCTATGCTGACCGTGACCCGGTAGATCGAGGGCGATGCAGCGGATGGCTGGCAGCCGGTCGATCACCGGTTGCCAGTCGCCGCTATCCCCCAGCAGACCGTGCAGCATCACCAGCGGCACATGGGCATTTTTATTTGCCACGGATGGCGGCCCCCAGCGCCTTGAGATCATCGGCCACCTGCTCGCTCGGTACCCGGATCTCGATCAAGGTAACGCCATGTTGGAGGGCTGCGCTGTAATCGCGTTCGAACTCGGGCAGGGTGGTCGGCGCCCGATAGGCGAGGCCAAACATGGCGGCTGCATGTTTAAAGCTGAGGCCATGGGGCAGTCGGTAGTAGCTCTCCAGCAGCTCCCCTTCGGTGGGCACCGGCAACATACGAAAGATGCTGCCGCCATCGTTGTTGAGCAGGATCACCACCAGCGGTCGGCTCGCCTTGCTGAGCAGGGCGAGGCTGTTGAGATCGTGCAGGGCGCTGAGATCCCCAAGCAGCAGGGTGGTGGGCTCATCGCTGCCCGGTTCGACCGATTGGGCAAACCCGTAGGCGGTGGCGATCAGGCCATCGATGCCGGAGGCGCCACGGTTGGTCATCACCCGGCTCGGCCCCTTGCCCGTTTCGCCGAGCATATCCATCAGTCGGGCTGGCATGCTGTTGCCGACAAACAGCTGTCCTTCGATAAGGGAATTGAGGCGATGGCAGACCCCAAGCTCGGAGAAGTGCTCGCAGGCGGCGGCGATCTGCTGGCTGGCGTTATGTTGCAGCTCGGCCAGCCGGTGCCAGGGGGCCTGCGCTGTGGTGACCGGATGGGCCGCAGCAAAGGCGCTGGCACTGCAGAGCAGCCGGTTGCGCAGCCGGTAGTCGGGATCGAGCCGCGCCGGTTGCGGATCCACCAGCCAGTAATCCTGCCATGAATGCTGTTTGATGAACTGGCCGAGCCGCTTGGAGACAAGCCGCGCGCCAAATTGCAGCAGCACCTCGGCGCGGCCCAGCTCGGCGACGAATTCAGGGTCGTTGAGCGCCATATCCATGTGGATGAGGTTGCGGCTATCGAAGCGGATCTGGCTCTGCAGATCTGCCAGCAACGGCCAGCCAAGTTGCTCTGCCAGTTCGGCGACCACCTGTGCCTGTTCGGGGTCAGTGATCCTGCCGGCGACAATAATGCCGCGCTGTTGGCGAAAGGTTTCCCACTTCGCCTGAGGTGGGCAACTCGGCTCGTTTTGCTGCCACGGACTCCAGGGCTTGTGCGAGGCGAGCCAGTCACCGAGGGGGGCCAGATAGTCGGAGAAATCCTGATAGTGCTCGCCCGGATAGAGGGGTTCGGGGTACATGCAGTTGAAGTGCACCACCCCGGGGGTGAGCGCCTGTTTGGCCAGCGCCTGATCCACCGAGCTCAGCACAAACGCCGCCGGAATAGTCGGGGTGGGGCTCGGCAGGTTCTGCTGATAGACGGGGTAGCGGCCGAAGATCCCCTGCTGGTCGATCGCCTGATTGGCGCCGTTGTCGATAAGCTCGTGGGGGCGATCGGCGGAGAGAATAATCAGCGGCACGCCGGTGAGCTGGGCTTCTGCCACGGCGGGCCAGAGGTTGGCCACCGCAGTACCCGAGGTCATGATCACCGCCACTGGCCGGTTGCTTCCCTTGGCCAGCCCCAGCGCCATAAAGCCGAGACCGCGCTCGTCAAAGTGCAAGTGACGACGAAAGCCCTGATGGGCCGCGGCGGCCATGGTCAGCGGCGCAGAGCGGGAGCCGGGGGCCAGCGCGATGTCGCGCACCCCGAGGCGAAAGAGCTCCTCCAGCAAGAGGGAGGACCAGACGTGGTTGAAGGTGGCGTGCTGGCTCGAAAACGGGGGGCAGGCAAACTCTTCGCTGGCAGGCTCTTTACGGGTGGGCATAGGGGCTCTCGTAGCGTGAAAAGGGTGAATGACTATCCCAGCAGGGAGAGCACATTGGCGATCTTGTTGTCGAGTTCGGCCCACTCGGCGACAGGCTCGGAACCGGCGACAATGCCGGCACCGGCAAACAGGGTGACGCTGCCCGGCTGAATGCGGGCGCTGCGAATGGCGACCGAGAACTCGGATGTCTCCCGACTCAGCATGCCGCAGGCTCCGGCGTACCAGCCCCGATCGTAGGGTTCGAACTCGCGGATAAAGGCGAGCGCTGCCTCGCGCGGAGCGCCGCCCACCGCCGGCGTCGGGTGGAGGGCGTCGAGCAACTGCCAGTCGCAGACCCCGGGCTTGATCTCGGCTTCGATATCGCACTTGAGATGTTGCAGCAGCCGCAGTTTGAGAATGCGCGGCTCGGTCAGGGTGGCATCGTGGGTCAGTGGTGCCAGACGGCTCAGGATGTCGGCGTGTACCAGCCGGTTCTCCAGCCGGTTCTTGCTGTCGGCCAGCAGTTCGGCGGCCAGTTGGGCATCCACCTCTTCATCGCCGGAGCGGCGAATGGTGCCCGCCAGCGCCTCGGTAAAGAGGTGGCGATCTTCCCGGCGGTAGAGCCGCTCGGGAGAACAGGCGATAAAGGCCTGCTCGGGGGAGAATTGAAAACCGAAGTGGAAGCAGTCCTGGGCGTGGCGGGCCCACTGGTCGAGCATGGCCCAGGGATTGATATCCGCATCATGGTTCGGACTGGTCAGCACGCTCTCCCGCGACAGCACCACCTTGGGAGTGTGGGCCTGAAAATCGGGGGCTGTGACGCGCTCCACCAGCGTCTGCCACTGGGCGGGGCCGGGGCAATCCTGTCGCTGCCAGGGCTGCTTTTGCAGGGCGGGCAGCGGGGCTTCCGGGCGCAGGGCATCGAGGGCGGCGTCGGCCGCCTGCAGTTCGGCCTCGAGATTGTTTTCATCCAGCCAGAGGTTGAGGCAGAGACTGACGCACTCGCCACGGCGCACCAGCTCGATGCGGGGCAGCACGAAACGGCAGGGGCCAAACCCTTGCCAGCCGGACTGAGCCGGATCAAACGCCAGTCCGCCATAGTAGCGGGGGCTGTCGTCATGATGCTGGTTGGCTGTGTTCGTGCACACCTGCTTGATGGCGTGCGGCTCGGTCAATTCATGGATGGCGCCCAGCGCGACATACTCGGGACGAGCCTCTCCACGGGCCTGCCAGTAGATGCGGGGATAGAGGGTTTGCGCCGCGAGCCAGCCCAGAAAGGAGCGGATTTCGATCGCCACTCGCAACCGTACGAAGCCGCTGACGTTGCTGTGACGCAGGGCGTCCAGTTGTTGCTTGATATGGGTCTGAGCCAACATGGATTCTTGTCTGAGCCGGGTAGTAACGAGCGATCCGGTAGCTGGATGCCGTAGGTTTATGCCAAAGGGCGATGATTTCCTATATATTATCTGCCCATTCGTCCATGTAAATCGCCCGCGGGAGCTTCACTCTCCGGGGCCAAGTATACCCAAATCCGGTTCGATAACCCTTAACACGATCAATATCCGATTGTTTGGCCATCACAAAATGACAAATACCTTCTCTGTTTGGTTGCTGGCGGCGCGTTTGCGAACACTGCCGCTCGCCTGCTCTTCCATCCTGCTGGGCTCGGGGCTGGCTGCCAGTCGTGGCGCCTTCGATGGCACCATCATGGCGCTCTCCCTGCTGACCGCCATCTTGCTGCAGATCCTCTCCAATCTGGCCAACGATTACGGCGATGCGGTCTCCGGCGCCGACAACGGTGAGCGGATCGGCCCGCAGCGGGCGGTGGTCTCCGGTCTTATCACCAAAAAGCAGATGTGCGTGGCGATGGGGCTGACTGCGCTGGCGGCGGTGGCCAGTGGCCTGCTGCTGCTGGGCTGTGCCTTTGGCGGCCAGTGGCTGCAGATTTTGGCATTTGTGGTGCTGGGTGGCGCGGCCATCGTTGCGGCGGTGACCTACACCGTCGGCAAGACTCCTTACGGCTATCGCGGGTTTGGCGATATCTCTGTGTTCCTCTTCTTCGGCCTGCTGGGGGTGCTCGGCTCCTACTACCTCTTCACCAAGACGCTGGAGTGGGATCTGTTGCTACCCGCCACCGCCTGTGGCCTGCTGGCCACCGCCGTGCTCAATATCAACAATGTGCGCGATATCGAGACCGACGCCGCCAGCGGCAAGATCACTCTGGCGGTGCGCCTTGGCCGCAACCGCGCCATCGCCTATCACTGGGTACTGCTGGGGGCGGCGCTGCTGGCAACCATCGCCTTTATCCTGCTCCAGCCCGCCAGCTTCTGGCCGTGGATTTTCCTGCCCGCCATGAAGCCCCTCAGCGATGCGGCCAAGACCCTTCGCGAAAGCTACGATGGCGAGGTGCTGACCGGTGCCCTCAAGAAGACCGCCATCAGCGCCTTTCTGTTCAGCCTGCTGCTCTCCATCGGGTTGGCGCTCTCCTGACAGCTGGTCGCAGCTCGCCAAGGCGAACAATGAAAAGGGCTCCCGAGATGGGAGCCCTTTTTGGTTTTGTCCGGTTTAGCTGGCGCGTGCCACCCTGAGAGGGCGGCGGGAGAAAATCAGGGTATCCAGCAGCCAGATGGCGATCATGGAGGCTCCCACCAGCGGGAAGGCGATCCCCAGCAGGATCAGCAGGGCGATGGCACCGCGCATCGGCGGGAGTTTGGCGGGCAGCGGCGGCGCGGCGAGACGCCCTTGCGGACGGCGGCACCACCAGATCCACAGACCACTCATGGCGCTGGCCAGCACCATCAGGCAGATAAGCAGCATGGCCAGCTGATGGGGCCAGCCGTAGAGCTTGCCCATGTGCAGCATGACGCCGCTCTCTACCGTCTTGGCGACCGGGCCGTAATCCTGCCAGCGCACATCGGCCAGCACCTTGCCGCTGTATTGATCGATATGCAGGGTGGCGTCGTTGCGTGGATCATCGGCAAACAGGGCAATGGTGTAGACGCCGGTGTCACCGACCGGCGGGGTGATGCTGTAACCCGGTTTGACTCCCCGTTCACTGGCGGTCTCGACCACCTGTTGCAGCGCAATGCGCTGGCTCGCCATCACCATTCCCTCATGCTTGCCGTGGTTCATGGCGCCGTGATCGTGCGCTTCATCGACCGGCTGCGAGCTGGGCATGGGGGTGTTCTCCACCGCCCAGGGAACGGTCTGCTCGTGGGCCTGATTCAGGCTGCGGGCCAGCGGCGCCGATTTGGGCACCTCGTTCCACATGGCGGCGGGGAAGCGGTTCCAGACCGCGGCAAACTGATCGCCCCAGAAACCGGTCCAGGTCATGCCGCTCAGCAGCAACAGCAGCAGGAAACCGGCGCCCCAGAAGCCGACTACGGCGTGCAGATCCCGCCACCAGAGCCGTCCGCGCTGGCTTATTCTGGGCCAGAGGATACCGCCCACCCCGGGCCCCTTGCGTGGCCACCAGAGGTAGAGGCCGCTTAGCAGCAGTACCAGCCCCCAGCCTGCCGCCAGTTCGATCAGTCGATCCCCCGTGGTGCCGAGCAGCAGGTCGGCGTGCAGGGAGCGGGCCACCGCTTGCAGATTCCACTTGTTATCCATGGTGCCAAGCAGGGCGCCGCTGGCGGGGTCCATAAACAGGGTCAGCTCCTGTTCGCCCCGATTGACGATGAACTGGGCGCTCTGATCGGATGCGACAGGCGGCAGGTATTTACGCAGGCTGGCATCGGGCATGGTCATCATAGCCTTGGCCAGCAACTGGTCGGCACTCAGGGTCTGGCTGGCGGGGGCGACCTTCATCAGCTCGGGGTACATCAGGTTGTCGAGCTGGGGTTTGAACAGGTAAACGATCCCGGTCAGCGACAGCAGGATCAGGAAAGGGGCGACAAAGAGACCGGCGTAGAAGTGCCAGCGCCAGATCCGTTGGTAATGACTCGAGTCCCTGTTTTTCATTGCACATCCTTGTTGGGGTGCCAAACCTTTCTGCTGGTGGAATGTTTGTGGCGGCGCGGATAATAGCAGTAACGTTTCGTTAACTGCAATCACACATCTTGAGACCGATTCAGTGCGGGGTGTCGGTAACATGAGGTGCCGACGGTTTGCAGGATAGGATGATCACGCTTTGGGGAAAGCCTGTTTGCTGCTGGACTTTCCCTTATAAATTATTACCTTGTGGTAACAATTTGCAGGCGATGGTGGTGGTAACGGAATGGGAGCAGTCATGCAGCCACATGGGCAATTTGACATGGAGCGCAGGGGCCAGATGCTGATCTGCCGCCCGGGTGGCCCTTTCAATCTGGCAGGTGCCATGGCCTATGAGGCGCGCTTTCGTCACGAACTGGCCGGTCTGATGGATGGCCCCTGGGGGATTGTCGAGGTCGCGACCGAGTTTGAAGCGGCCGGGCCCGAGGTGCTGGCCCGTTTTCGTCGCCAGTTTGGCTGGTGTGCCGAGAGTGGCTGTCAGTTTCTGGCGGTGGTCTTCGTAGGGGGCTTCAAGCGCTATCTGGCGGATAACATCTTCAAGGGATTGCCCTTTCGGGCGGTACGCTACTTTGAGCAGGAGGCTGCGGCCATCCAGTGGCTGGGGGAGCAGCTCAACATCGCTCCCTGTGAACCAGTGAACGCTTGAGCACCCCACTCCCCGCGTGGACGGGCTTCACTCCAGCTTGATAAACCACTTGTCCCGTTCGTCGACGCAGTCGGGTTCACCCATTTCGAATTCGCGGCAGATCAGCGGTCGTACCTCGTAGATACGGCACATCATGGTGTTGCGGTCGAGGGCGGCGCACCAGCCATCGTCCAGCCGGCGCATAACCGGTATCTCGCCATCCCGTTCCAGTACATAGCGGTCCGGCACGCCGGTATCGGTAAAGAGCATCACTTCGAGGCGGCAGCAGCAGGCTTCGCAGTTCTGGCAACTCACATCGGTTTGGATTGCTTGGGTCATGGTGCCTGTCTTGCCGCATGGCGGCATCGGAGATATGAAACAGGCGCCTGTCAGGCGCCTGTGGTCTGGCTAACGGCTTGCAAAGAACCTTAGCCCAGTTTGCGGGCGCGATAGCTGCGACCCTTGATCTTGCCTTCCTGCAACCGCTTGAGGGCAGCGCTCGCCACGCTGCGCTTCACGGCGACGTAGGAGTACTGCTCGGAGATCTGGATCTTGCCCACGTCGGCACCGGCAATGCCGCCTTCACCGGTCAGGGCACCCAGAATGTCACCGGCCCGCACCTTGGTCTTGCGGCCTGCATCGATGGAGAGGGTCACCATCTGCGGGGCGATCGGCTTGATGTCGCGGCCGATGCTGTCGAGATCACCCAGCGGCATCGGAGCCTGCTGGTACTCTTCGATAAAGTTGACGCGCTGAGCTTCGTTCGGTTGATAGAGGCTCAGAGCCAGACCCTGCTGGCCGGCACGACCGGTACGGCCGATGCGGTGCACGTGCACTTCCGGATCGTAGGTCAGCTCGTAGTTGATGACGGCGCCCAGCTCCTTGATGTCGAGGCCGCGGGCCGCCACATCGGTGGCCACCAGAATGGTGGCGCTGCCGTTGGCAAAGCGCACCAGCACCTGATCCCGCTCGCGCTGTTCCAGATCGCCATTCAGCGCCAGCGCCGAGAAGCCCTTGGCGGCCAGATGGTCGGCCACGTCGTTACAGGCGCGCTTGGTGTTGCAGAACACCACGCAGGAGCTTGGCTGGTAGTGACTCAGCAGCCAGGTGAGGGCGTCGAGGCGCTGACCGGCCGGCACTTCATAGAGCTTCTGTTCGATGGCGCTCCCCTCGTGCAGGGACTCCACGCTCACCTCGACCGGATTGCGCTGCACGCCGCGGCTCATCTGGGCGATCCCTTCCGGATAGGTGGCGGAGAAGAGCAGGGTCTGACGCTGCTGGGGGGCATAGCTGATGACCCGGTTGATATCTTCGCCAAAGCCCATGTCCAGCATGCGATCCGCTTCATCCAGCACCAGCGTCTTGAGGCCGGAGAGCTCCAGCGTGCCTTGCTCCAGATGTTTGAGAATGCGACCCGGGGTGCCGACGGCGATGTGGGCACCAAAGCTCAGGGTGGCGGACTGCGGTGCGGTCGGGGTGCCGCCGCACAGGGTCACCAGCTTGACGTTGGGCAGGGCGCGCGCCAGACGACGGATCTCCTGAGCCACCTGATCCGCCAGTTCGCGGGTCGGGCAGAGCACCAGCGCCTGCACTTCAAGGCGGTTTACGTTGAGCTTGGCCAGCAGGCCGAGGCCGAAGGCGGCGGTTTTGCCGCTGCCGGTTTTTGCCTTGGCGATCAGGTCTTTGCCATCGAGCACCAGGGGCAGGCTCTGGGCCTGGATCGGGGTCATCTGCAGGTAACCCAGGCTGGTGAGGTTCTCTTGCAGGGCGGGGGAGAGATTGAGGCTGCTAAATTCGCTGTTGTTCACAAAAGGACTCTATTTCGGAGAAAACGGGGATGCGCGAGCGCTAAGGCCGCGCATCATACCAGAATGTGGCACCGGATGTGGCGGATTTTTGAACGGCTGGCCACGAGGGGCCATGAAAGGTTCATTTGTTGCCAAACCAATCGCGGGCGAGCACTGACAATGTAATAAGGACTATTTTTCAAACACACATCTAATTATTTATCGCGGATAAACGTTTTCTATTTTCAGTATTTTAATATAATGATTGGAAAATATTCCACGAGCAGTTATTGCGCTACAGGGAATGTTGCGAAAATGCTGATTAAATATTTTCAAAGAATATAAGAACGGCGCCACCACTGCTCAACATGATGTTTTTAAAAGGATTTGTGTTATCTGTGTTGCGCGATTAATATCAGTTCATTGCACAATTAATTTAAAAACGTTTGTATTATCCTGCCTCCATAATATTGCGCGGGATTGTGATGGCTATCTGATTTTTAAATGTGCAAATGTCTATGATGGCGCCGGTCAAAAATTACAATTTACTCAGGTGCTACAGGTATGGAATACGTTCACTTTGTGCTCGGACTGGTGATGGTCCTCGCTCTCTCTCTGCTGGCTAACCGCCACAACTGGAAACAGATCAAACTGCGTTATATCGGCCAACTGTTGGTGGTCGAACTGGCGCTGGCCTGGTTCATGCTGAACTCGGAAGTGGGTCTGGCGGTGGTGGGGGGCTTTGCCGCCGGCTTCACCAAGTTGATGGAGTTTGCCAAACAGGGTACCGACTTCGTGTTCGGTGGCCTGGTTAACGAAGGGGCCTTCTCCTTCTTCCTGATGGTGCTGATGCCCATCGTCTTCATCTCCGTGCTGATCGGTATTCTGCAGTACATCCGCCTGCTGCCGCTGGTGATCCGCGGTATCGGTACCGTGCTGGCCAAGATCAACGGCATGGGCAAGCTGGAGTCTTTCAACGCCATCAGCTCGATGATTGTTGGTCAATCCGAGAACTTCATCGCCCTCAAGAACATCCTGCCGCACTTGAACGAGAAGCAGATGTACACCCTGGCTGCGACTGCCATGTCTACCGTCTCCATGTCCATCGTCGGTGCCTACATGCAGCTGATCGAGCCGCGCTACGTGGTTGCCGCGCTGGTGCTCAACATGTTCAGTACCTTCGTGGTGCTGTCGCTGATCAACCCCTACGAGCCGGATAACTCCGTGACCGACATCAAGGCCATTGCCGAAGGTGACGAGCACCACACGCCGAAGAAAGAGAACTTCTTCGAGATGCTGGGCGAGTACATCATGGCCGGTTTCACCGTTGCCGTGATCGTGGGTGCCATGCTGGTGGGCTTCATCGCTCTGATCGCCCTGATCAACTACCTGTTCGAGATGGCATTTGGCGTGAACTTCCAGTTCGTCATGGGTTACCTCTTCTACCCGATCGCCTGGATCCTGGGGATCCCGAGTGGTGAAGCGCTGCAAGCGGGCTCCATCATGGCGACCAAGCTGGTGACCAACGAGTTCGTGGCGATGATGGATCTGGGCAAGGTGGCTGCCGAGCTCTCTCCGCGCACCGTCGGCATCCTCTCCATCTTCATGGTCTCCTTCGCCAACTTCAGCTCCATCGGCATCATCGCCGGTGCGGTAAAAGCGCTGAACGAAGAGAAGGGCAACATGGTTTCCCGCTTTGGCCTGAAGCTGGTCTACGGTTCTACCCTGGTCAGCCTGCTCTCTGCCGTTATCGCAGGCATCATGATCTGATCCTCTAGTGGTTCGTACCACTGCTTGGGCCCCTGACCTCGTCAGGGGCTTTTTTGTTTCTGGCTTACAGCCGCCAGCCGCACCACCAGCCGGCAACCAGCAGGGTGAGGGTGCAAAAGCCGGTTTCGATGGCGCCGCCACTGCGCAGTGGCCAGCCCGGCAGCCGGAAGCGGCGCTTGATGGGCCAGAAGAGCGGAATGCCTGCCGGGGTGAGCCAGTCCCCCAGCAGATGGCTGAGGTAGCCGACGATAAGCGCATCCTTGACCCCCATGGGCAGGGTGTCCGGCGGCAGGCTCTGGTTCAGCCCCCAGATAGCGGCGGCGACCGCCAGCAGACTGTGGGTGAAGCCGCGATGGCCGAACAGCCGCGACAGAGGTTTCGAGATCCACGGCAGGCGCTGCCCCAGCACCGATTTGGGGTGGTCGAGGTCGGGCAACAGGGCGCTGGCCAGCGCGGCAGGGATGGTCTGCCACAGGCTGGCATCGGCCAGCGCCGGAGTGAGCTGCAGTTTATGGGCGATCAGGGTGCAGGTAACGGAGAAGAGCAGGTGCCCTTGGGCGGTCATGATGATTACGGCGTGGACAAGATGGCGGCGCATCTTACCAGCCTGACGGTTGTGGTCAGCTCTTATTTTAAAAATCAGGATGTTACGGCGAAAAAGCGCCCAGACAGGGCGCCTTTAGGGTCTCTTTACAGCTTGCCTTTGACCAGCCACTTGTCGAGGGCGTTGGCGAAGCGCTGTTTGTCGGCGGCATTGAAGGGGGCCGGGCCGCCGGTCTGCACGCCAGCCGAGCGCAGCTCTTCCATAAAGTTGCGCATGCCGAGCCGCGACTTGATGGTCTCGCGGGTGTAGATCTCGCCGCGGGGATTGAGCGCCTCGCCACCGGCATCGATCACCCAGGAGGCGAGGGGGATGTCGCCGGTGATCACCAGATCGCCGGGCTGAACCTGCTGGGCGATGACATGATCTGCCACATCGAATCCCTTCTCCACCTGCTGGGTTTTGATGAAGGGTGAGGGGGGCACCCGCAATCCCTGATTGGCCACCAGGGTAGTGACGACCTGGGCGCGGTGGGCGGCGCGGTAGAGGATCTCCTTGACCGGAATGGGGCAGGCATCGGCATCAACCCAGATGGGCATGGCATGGTTTCCTGTAGTGAAAGCGGATGGAAAACGAGATCAGCTATGTTAACACAGGCCTCCCCTTCCCGGCGCGGGGCTGAGTCGGCCCAACCTTTGGTGTAAGCTGGGGCCAGCACATGAAACGAGAAGGAGACGAGATGGATCGGGTGCCCGGTGAAGTGATTTATGCCCTGACCCTGGATGGCAAGGGTGGCATGGCGCAGCTGACGGCGGGAAGCGAAGTCCCGGCGGCGCATCCCGGCTGGCTGCATCTGGATTACGGCAATCCCGATTCGGCGCGCTGGCTGTTGCAGACCCCCTTGCTCAGCGAGGCGGCCAGGGAGTCGCTGCTCGGCCAGAGCAATCGTCCCAAGCTGGTGCGGATGGGGGAGACGGTGCTGCTGATCCTGCGCGGCATCAACCACAACAAGGATCACAGGCCCGAAGAGATGGTGGCGCTGCGCATCTTCATCACCCCGGATCTCATCATCAGCAGCCGTCGTCGTCCGCTGCTCTCCGAACAGGATGTCTTCAACCAGCTCAAGCTGGGGGGCGGCGCCGATACCCCGGCCGACTGGCTGGTGGAGATCTGCGATGCCCTGACCGATCGGGCGGGGGAGTTTGTCGAGGAGCTGCATGACAAGATCCTCGATCTGGAGGAGATGGTGCTGATGCGCGACATGCCCGCCAATGGCCGCTTGGCGCTGATCCGCAAGCAGCTCATCATGATCCGCCGCTACCTCTCGCCGCAGCGGGATCTGGTGGCGCGCCTTGCCAACGAGAAGATCAGCTGGCTGGATGAGGATGACCGCCGTCGTCTGCTCGATATCGCCGATCGGCTGCGGCGCTGGCTCGATGACCTAGATGCCGGAGTGGCACGCACCGCCGTGCTGGCAGACGAGATCAACAATCTGATGGCGGAGGCGACCAACCGCCGCGCCTACCAGATGTCGGTGATGGCGCTGCTCTTTTTGCCCGCCAGTTTCCTGACTGGCCTGTTTGGCATCAACCTCGGCGGTATCCCCGGGGCCGAGAATCCGACCGCCTTCTGGGTCTTCTGTGGTTCGCTGGTGGCGTTGGCAAGCGGGCTGGCTATCTGGCTCAAACATCGGCGCTGGTGGTAAGGAGACATAACCCATGTGGCAATCAATTGGCCTGACCCTGCTGCTGTTGCTGGGTCATACCCTGATCCGGCGGCTGATTCACAAGAGCCTGCTGGCGCTCGGTCAGAGCAGGCAGGTGAGCGAGAACCGGGTGCTCTACGTGGCCCATGTGTTCCACTTCCTGCTCGGCTGCGCCACCCTGCTGGTGCTGGCCGGGGTGTGGGGGCTCGACTTCTCCCGACTGGTGGTGCTCGCCTCCTCCTTCTTTGCAGTATTGGGGGTCGCCATGGTCGCCCAGTGGTCGATCCTCTCCAACATCACCGCCAGCATCACCATCTTCTTCGCCTTCCCCTACAAGATTGGCGACCGGATCCGTATCCTCGACAAGGATGATTCGGTCACCGGCGTCATCACCGAGATCGGCCTCTTCTACGTGCGGGTGCGTGATGACAACGGCGATCTGGTCACCTATCCGGCCAACCTGATCCTGCAAAAGCCGGTCAGAAAGCTGGAGAGCAAGGTGGCGGAACCGCTGCAACCGGAATAGAAAGCAACCGGAATAACAAAAAGGCTCCCTCGGGAGCCTTTTTAGTGTGCGGTGGGTGGCGCTAGCGTTCGAAGAAGCGGTAGAGGTGCTCCACCTGAACCGGGCAGTCGGCCACCTGATGCAGATGTTCGCGGGCCTGCTCGACAGTGCCGAAACTGACCGGGCAGCCGAGGGTGTCGGTCAGCTCGTAGAGGGCGCCATCTTTGCCTCTGAATTCGATGAGCCAGCCGGGAATAGCCACGTCGTGGAGGATTTCGGCCTCTTGCAGGATCTGTTGCTGATAGAGCTTACGAAGTTCACTGACTGTCATGATGCTCTCCTGTGGGGAATATCCAGCTCTAGTCTATGCCTGCCCTTTATGTGCGGCAACAATGGTGCGGCAACGGGATCATCCCCGCAGGACCTCCCATGCCCAGCGGATGCGGATAAAGGTCTCTGCATTGCCGCCCCGATCCGGATGGTGCAGCAGTGCCAGCTCCCGCCAGCGGCGGCGGATCGCCTCCTGACTCGCCCCCTTATTCAACTCGAACAGGGCCAGCGCCTCGGCTTTGTGTCCCTCTCCGTCATAAGCACACCAGAAGCGGTTGAGCAGGGCCTCCACTTCGGCACGATCGGTCTGCCAGAACACCCGCCAGTCGAGATAGTAGCTACGCAGATTTTCGCCAAGGGCAAAGCCGTGGCTAGCCTCCGAGCTCCCGACCAGTGGTTCGAGCCGGATATCCAGGGTGCTGATCACCAGCCACCAACCCTCTTCATAAAGCTCGGCCTGCAGCTGGTAGAGGGCGTTCATGATCAGGAAGTTGACCCGAAACAGCTGCAGCTGCTCGTCATCGGCCAGCCGGGGGATCGCTCCCTGCTGGCGCAGAGCAGCCATCAGTTCATGCACCTTGTAGCTGCCCGCCGCCTGTTGCAATAGCACCAGCAGAGGGGCGATCAGCGGATTATGGTTAGCTTCGTTCATTCGGCGCCCTGCTCTTTGGGCGGCTGCAGGGCGATCAGCAGCTCACCCGCCTGCGGAGTGACGGGGCCGGTAACGATCTGGGGCTTGCCCTTGCCATCCATGATGAAGAGCGGGATGGCGCCGGGATTGGCGGTCTGATACTGGGCCCAGTCGAACGCCTCGCTCAGGCGGGTCGCCTTGATCTGGCCGCCCCGGCTCAGCAGGCTGCTCAGCCTGGCATAGTTGATGTCGGGGCCGAACAGGTTCTGGCGAGCGCGAAAGGTGGCGCTCTCCCGGTTGGCCTTGCCGTGCTGCTCGCTGGAGCGCAGGGAGTAGACCTGCTCCTCGCCGTAGAGGTGGGCAAAGTGCAGCACCCCGAGGGCGTTGTTGTGGCGGTTGGGGGAGAGCGCCAGCACGGTACTGATGCTGGTGAGCGGCAGGTGCAGCTCGGCATGTTCTGACTGGGGGTTGCCGAAGTAGCAGGGGAGGTTGCTCATCCGCGCCTGTTTGCAGAACTCCCAGGCGGGATCGCAGAGTTGCACCGGCACACCCTGATCCGCCAGCGCCCGGCCTATGGCCCGCGCCACCGAGTTGGCCCCTATGATGAGCCAGGTGTTGGGGGCGCTCTGGCGCATCTTGAGCAGGCTGGCCAGCGGTGCCGAGGTGAGGCTCTGCAACACCACGGTGGAGATGATCACCGCAAATACCAGCGGCACCAGCTTGTCGGCATCGGGGATCTCGGCCTGATGCAAGCTGATGGCGAACGAGGCACTGACCGCCGCCGCGACTATGCCGCGCGGGGCGATCCAGCTCAGCAGAGCGCGAGCCCGCCAGGAGAGATCTGAGCCCCAGGTCGAGACCAGAATACAGAGCGGACGCGCCACAAACTGCACCACGCAGAGCAGCGCCAGCACCATGGGGCCGAGCTGCCAGAGCTGGGCCAGATCGAGGCGTGCCGCCAGCAGGATAAACAGGCTGGAGATGAGGATGACCGCGAGATCCTCCTTGAACGCCAGCACCTCCTCCAGATCCAGCCCCTCCTGATTGGCGAGCCAGATGCCGAACACGGTCACCGCCAGCAGGCCCGATTCGTGGCTCAGCCAGTTGGAGAGACTGAAGGTGACCAGCACCAGCGCCAGCACGCCGAATTTGTGCAGGCTGACCGGTAGCCAGTCCTTGCGAATGAGCAGGGTGGTGAGCCAGCCTGCCACCACCCCGATCAGGGAACCGACCAGCACAGTCTTGCCCAGCGCCAGCAGGGTATGGCTGATGAGATCCCCCTGACTGCCGAGACGCACCGCCTCGAACACCAGCACCGCAAACAGGGCGCCGATGGGGTCGATGACGATCCCCTCCCAGCGCAGGATGCGGTCTACCTCCCGGGTGGGGCGGATCACGTTGAGCATGGGTGCAATCACGGTGGGGCCCGTTACCACCAGCACAGCGCCGAGCATGGTGGCGACCCGCCAGTCCAGCCCCAGCAGGAAGTAACCGGCGCTGCCGATGACGGCGAAGCTGACCAGCATGCCGGTGGAGCAGAGATTGCGCACCACCTTGCCGATCCCCTTGAGCTCGGCCAGATGGAGGGTGAGCGCCCCCTCGAACAGGATGATGGCGACCGACAGGGAGACCAGCGGAAACAGCAGATCCCCGAGCAGGGCATCGGGGTCGAGCAGGCCGCTGACCGGACCCAGAGTCAGGCCGGTGAGCAGCAGAAACAGGATGGCGGGCACCCGCAGCGACCAGGCAAGCCATTGGGCCAGCACGGAGACCAGGGCGATCCCGGCCAGAGAGAGGGCAATCATGCAGACCTCGATTCAGGCAGTGAGTATGGAGCTAGTGTAGTGGCTAAGTTGGTCAGATTGACACCCGAAGGAGCGTGCGTCATGGCCGGGATGGGGAGATGTGCGACAGTCGGCGTCATGGTGGCTGGCGGTGGAGTGAAGGGCGCCAGCCAGACGCCAACCGTGGTGATGGTGTGGCCTTGGGGCCGGATTAGATGGGGCTCTCCTTGTGGAGCTCGCCGACACAGTCGGCCAGCGCCAGTACCAGTGCGGAGCGCACCATCTGATCGAGCCGGTTGAGCTGCATCTGGTAGAAGGCCCAATCCTCTTCGCTGGCGGGGGGCTCTAGCTTCATCATGCCGCCCTGATTGACCCCGTGCAGGCGGTCGAGCAGATCGCGGATCGGCTTGTCGCTGAAGCGGTAATCCTTGGGGTCGCGCACCAGAAAGTCGCGGATCTTGATATAGGCTTCGATATCCTGATAGCGCTCGAGTGATATGAGGCCGAGGGCGAAGATGAGCTTGAGGCGCACCTCCAGCTGGCCGAGGGGGCCGCTCTGGTTGAGCAGGGGTTCGATGGCGTATTTGACGGCATACTCCTCCTGACGGAACGCGCGTCGCATCAGGGAGTCGACCGCCTCTTCCAGGATGGTCACGGCTTCGAGAAAGAAGCCGCGGGGGCCATCCTGCTCATTCAGTCGTTCCAGTACTTCATCTTCCTGGTGTGTGGTCATAGGTGCATTGGGTCCAGCTGACAGGGAGAGAGTGGGCCTCTCTCCCGGTTTTTATCATATGGGGCACATTCCCTTGCCATTCAAGCGCTTGGTGCGCTATCAGTGGTGGCTGAATGCGCCGCAAGCAGGGTCATTACAGGGTTTCGTAACGGGCGACGATGGCGCGAACCACTTCGCTCTCTTCACCCAGTCCGGTGACGCGGGCCAGCGCTTTGGCCGGGCCAAGCTCCGCCAGCAGGGCTTGCAGCTCCACCGCCTGCGGGTCATCGGCATTGCGATAGTGGAGCGCCGCGGCGATCCCCTCCTGCAACTGCTCGTTGGGCAGGCCGTACTCCAGGGTGCCCAGCAGCGGCTTCACCAGTCGATCTCCCGCCGCCAGCTTGCGCAGCGGCTGACGACCGACCCGGTCAATCTCGTCCACCAGATAGGGGTTGGCGAAGCGGGCCAGGATCTTCTCGATGTAGGCGGCGTGCAGGCGCGGGTCGAAGCCGTAGCGTTTCACCAGTACGGCACCGCTCTCTTCCATGGCGCGGCGTACCTTGCTGCGGATCACCGGATCCTCGATCGCCTCGCGCACTGTGCGGTAGCCCCGCAACTTGCCGAGATAGGCGGTGACGATGTGGCCGGTGTTGAGGGTGAACAGCTTGCGCTCGACGAAGGCCATCAGGTTGTCGGTGGGCTCCATGCCCGCCACCTGTGGCAGCTCCCCTTTGAACTGGGTCTGATCGACGATCCACTCGCTGAAGCTTTCGACCGTCACTTCCAGCGGATCATCGTTGGCAGCCGCGGCGGGCGGCACGATGCGATCCACCGCCGAGTCGACGAAGCCGATACAGGATTCGAGCGTGGCATGATACGCGACCGGCAGGTACTTGAGTACCTCCCGCTTGAGGTGGCTGGTGCCGCGCACCATGTTTTCGCAGGCGATGACGTTGAGCGGAGTCAGGTTGCCGGCATCGAAACGGGCCTGCAGCCCCTTGGCCAGGGTGCTGGCAATCTTGTCCAGAATGTTGGGGCCCACTGCCGTGGTGACCAGATCGGCGGTGATGATGCGGGCGATCACCTCGTGACCGGCGGAGCTCACCGCCGCCACGTTGCGCACCACATCCAGCTTCTGATCCGCACCCACCACATGGACCTTGTACTCCTGGCGGTGGTTGAGCTGATCGATCAGGGTGTCGTTGACGTCGGCGAAGGTGACCTGATGGCTGGCATCCGCCAGCACTTTGCCGATAAAGCCGCGACCGATGTTACCAGCACCAAAATGCAATGTTTTCATGATATTAACCTCTTGAACCAAAGACGATGAAAGATGATTACGCAGCCTGTTCGGCACCCAGCAGATCCAGGAAGGCCTGGGGATCCGTGGTGCTGGCCAGCCGGTCGATGAGACCGGGTTCATCCAGTGCATTGGTCAGGCGGGTTATCACCTGCATGTGTTCGTCGTTGCGGGCTGCGATGCCGATCACCAGCCGCGCCACTTCATCGGCGGCTTCGCCAAAGGCGACCCCGGCTGGGTACTGGCAGATGACGATGCCGGTACGCTTCACAAACTCTTTGGCGGCTATGGTGCCGTGGGGCACGGCGATGGATTCGCCGAGGTAGGTGGAGACCAGCTGTTCACGCTCCAGCATGGCGTTGACGTAGTCGGGAGCCACGTAGCCGCGCTCGGCCAGCAGTCGGCCTGCGGTCAGGATGGCGGCCTCCTTGTTGTCCGCTTTCAGTCCCAGATGCACGTCATGACGGCTCAGGGTAAAGACTTCGGCCGCTTGCGGCTCGTAGCTGTCGTCGTTGGCCGCCACCAGCAGCTGCGGGTTGGCGACGTCATCGTTGGCGGCCTGGGTCAGGCTCTGTACCAGCTCCTGATAGAGGCCGTTGTCGAGGAAGTTGGTTAGGGAAATATGGTGGGCATGCGGCGCATGGCGACGGGCCCGCTCGGTCAGATCCTTGTGGGTGATGACCCAGTCCACCTGATCGTCGAGCTGATCGATGGCGCGGTTGGTGACGCTGATATCGAGCCCTGCGGCCTGCACCCGCTTGCGCAGCATGCCGGCGCCCATGGCGCTGGAGCCCATGCCCGCATCGCAGGCGACCACAATATTGCGTACCGCCATCAGTTCGCCGCCCGGCTTCTTGGCCGCTGCGGTTTCGGGCTTGCCGCCCTTCATGGCTTTCATCTTGCGAGTGGCTTCACCGAGGGCATCGGCCTCGTCGGCTTCCGGCTGCTGGGCTCGAACGAATACGGCGGCGACCAGGAAGGAGACCAGAGTGGCGCTGATGATGGAGAGGGCGACCCCGATCAGGGAGGCTTTCGGCGTCATCAACAACACTGCGAAGATGGAGCCCGGCGACGCGGGTGAGACCAGACCGGCGTTGAACAGGGTCAGGGTAAAGACCCCGGTCATGCCACCGGCGATCACCGCCAGAATGAGGCGCGGGTTCATCAGCACGTACGGGAAGTAGATCTCGTGGATGCCACCGAAGAAGTGAATGATGGAGGCGCCAGCCGCAGACTGCTTGGCCGCACCACGACCGAACACCATGTAGGCCAGCAGCACACCCATGCCCGGGCCCGGGTTCGCTTCAATCAGGAAGAAGATGGAGCTACCGTGCTCGGTGGCTTGCTGGATCCCCAGCGGCGAGAAGATGCCGTGGTTGATGGCGTTGTTGAGGAACAGGATCTTGGCCGGTTCGACGAAGATGGAGGTGAGCGGCAGCATGTGGTTTTCCACCAGGAAGCCGACGCCACCGGCCAGCAGGCCGGAGAGCACCTTGACGAAGGGGCCAATCACGAAGAAGGCGAGGATCGCCAGCAGCATGCCGATAAGGCCGGCGGAGAAGTTGTTGACCAGCATCTCGAAGCCGCTCTTGACGCGACCGTCCATCGCCTTGTCGAAGCGCTTGATGGCCCAGCCACCGAGCGGGCCGACCATCATGGCGCCCATGAACATGGGGATGTCGGTCCCCACGATGACGCCCATGGTGGTGATGGCACCGACCACGCCGCCGCGCTCGCCGCCCATCAGTTTGCCGCCGGTGTAGCCAATCAGCAGCGGCAGCAGATAGGTGATCATGGGGCCGACCAGCTTGGCCAAGGTTTCATTGGGCAGCCAGCCGGTGGGGATGAAGAGGGCGGTAATAAAGCCCCAGGCGATAAAGGCGCCTATGTTGGGCATGACCATATTGGACAGGAAGCGTCCAAAATTCTGTATCTTGACTTTGGTATCCGGTGATAACATGTCGGGACCCCGTTTTAAGCCTGTTTGATTAAAAGTGGTAGTCGGGATGGCCGGTTTTGCCGAACCTCCATCCCGGTCGTCTAAGCAACTTCAATCTACCAGCTTGATATCAAATTAGGCTGAAAACGGGGTATCTTGTGATCCAGCTCTCGGATACCCAGCGGTACCCCCTCCATAACCAGTGACCTGCGTCACATTCACATGCTGTAATTCGGCTACATTTCGATCTTTTCTGTTTTGCATGGTCATTTTATGTGACTCAAGTCACTAAAGTTTCTTGGTGACTCCCTTGCGTAAAGGTGATTCATGTCACAAATTCAATTTTTGTATTCGAATGGGACAAATCACTCAGTCACTCATCAGCGGGTAGTGACGATGGATCTATAGAAACACTCCATTGCTTACCAATGAATCAATAAATTTGTAACCCGCTTTCAGTTTTTACGGTCGGCGATGAGGTCTCTTTTGCTGCTGGCTGATGGGAATGGGCGCCAACATGCAGGATGTTATCGAGCGGCAGATGTTCGGGGCGCTTGCTTGCCGCGCAGGGCTGATAGCAGATAAAAACAAACCGCCAGCAGGCGGTTTGTCGGTTTTTGCGATCTGGCCCCAGTCGGGGCTGCGGCTTAGTAGAAGCCGGCATCCTCGGGGGAGGGGCGGGTCTTGAAGCGGCGATGGAGCCACATGTACTGCTCCGGCGCCTTGCGCACGGCGGCTTCAATCTCTCGGTTGGCGCGGGCGGCATCGACCATGTCATCCCCGCTCGGGTAGTCGGCGAGCGGCGCCCCGATATGTAGGGTGTAACCCTCGCTGGTGCGGATGTTGTAGCAGGGCAGGGTGACGGTGTTCTTCACCCGCGCCAGGGTGGCGGTGCCGGTGATGGTGGCGGCCTGCTCTACCGCGAAGTAGGGCACGAACACGCTGGCGTGGCTGCCGTAGTCGTGATCCGGCGCGTACCAGAGGGCGTCACCGTTGCGCAGCGCCTTGATCATCCCCTTCACATCCATCCGGTCTACCAGATATTTGTTGGAGGCGCAGCGACCGTGGTACTGGGCATACTCCAGCACCGGATTGGTGTTGGGGCGATAGACCCCCACGCCGGGGCGCACCAGCCCGAAACAGCGGGCGTTGAGTTCCAGCGTCAGGAAATGGCAGGAGAGCAGCAGCATGCCCTGACCTTTTTCCATGGCGGCGATGACGTGCTCTTCCCCTTCCACCTTCATCAGGTTGCGCATCCGCCAGTCTGGCCAGAACCAGGCGATCCCCACCTCGAACACGGCGCAGCCCACGCTCTCGAAGTTTGCCTTAAGCAGTTTCTCCCGCTCATCCCGGGTCAGCTCGGGCATCGCCAGCTCCAGATTGCGACGGGCAATCTTGACCCGGGACTTCAATATCCTGGCGGCGAGACGACCGAGCTGACGGCCCAGCCACATCTGGCTACGCCACGGCAGCAGGGTCAGCAGCCAGAGCAGGCCTAGGCCGAACCAGCTGGCCCAGTAACGGGGATGAAACAGGCGGGGCTCCAGGCGGGGAGCGTTGTCGTGGGCCATGGCTAATCTCTTGTTCGCAAACACAATCGGGGGATTCTAGCCGAAAAGGGGGGGCGGGGGCGAATGGCTGTGTGCTGGTCAGAGGGGTAGCCTGCGTCCGGTTAGCGTGACAGCGGCGGCAACTGCGGTCGGCTTTTTCTACACCGGATAAAAGAGTGTGATAAAATCGCCCGCTGATTTTTCAGGTTTTGAGAGTCGATACAGATGAAGATCACCCTGCCCGATTTTGAAAAAGCCCGCGTTCTGGTCGTTGGCGATGTCATGTTGGACCGTTACTGGCATGGCCCTACCGGTCGGATCTCCCCCGAGGCGCCGGTGCCCGTGGTCAAGGTTGAACACATTGAGGAGCGTCCCGGTGGCGCAGCCAACGTGGCCCTCAACTCCGCCGCCCTTGGCGCTCATGCCGTGCTGCTTGGCCTGACCGGTCAGGACGAGGCTGCCGATGCTTTGGCTGGCCAGATGGCTGGCGTCAAGGTGGCCTGTGACTTCGTTCGTCTGGCCGACTTCCCGACCATCACCAAGCTGCGGGTGCTGTCACGCAACCAGCAGCTGCTGCGTCTGGACTTTGAAGAGCCCTTCCACTCCGTCGATGCCACCCTGCTGATGAGCAAGGTCGAGCAGGCACTGCCAAACAGTGACGTGATGATCCTTTCCGACTATGGCAAGGGTGCTCTCAACGATGTGCCCGGCATGATCCAGCGCGCCCGTGCCGCCGGTATTCCTGTGTTGGTCGATCCCAAGGGCACCGACTTCGAGAAGTACCGCGGTGCTACCTTGCTGACCCCCAACATGTCCGAGTTCGAGGCCGTGGTGGGCAAGGTGAAGAGCGAAGAGGAGCTGATCGCCAAGGGGCTGGATCTGGTCAAGCGTTTCGAGCTGGATGCCCTGCTGGTCACCCGTTCCGAGAACGGCATGACCCTGATCCGCGAAGGTCAGCCAGAGCTGCATCTGCCAGCTCAGGCCCATGAGGTTTACGATGTGACCGGTGCCGGTGATACCGTGATTTCGACCCTGGCTACCTCGCTGGCGGCAGGCAAGAGCCTGGACGAAGCCTGCGCGCTGGCCAATACCGCTGCCGGTATCGTGGTCGGCAAGCTGGGTACCTCCACCGTCAGTCCGGTCGAGCTGGCCAATGCCCTCTACACCGAGCAGGAGACAGGCTTCGGCGTCATGTCCGAAGCCCAGCTGAAAGTGGCGGTTCGTGCCGCCCGTCTGCGTGGCGAGAAGGTAGTGATGACCAACGGTTGCTTTGACATCCTGCACGCCGGTCACGTCTCCTATCTGGCCAACGCTGGCAAGCTGGGGGATCGCCTGATCGTGGCGGTCAACACCGACGAGTCGGTTCGCCGCCTGAAAGGGCCGGGTCGTCCGGTCAACCCGACCGAGCGCCGCATGGCGGTGCTGGCTGCGCTGGGCGCGGTGGATTGGGTTGTGCCATTTGGTGAAGATACCCCGCAGCGCCTGATCGCCGAGATCCTGCCGGATCTGCTGGTCAAGGGCGGTGACTACAAGCCGGAAGATATCGCCGGTTACGCCGAGGTGACCGCCAATGGTGGCGAGGTGCGCGTTCTCAACTTCGAGGATGGCTGCTCCACCACCGACATCATCAAGACGATCCGCGAGCGCGGCTAACGCGCTGCTGGCCCCGCAATCTGGCGGGGCTCACTATCGGCGGCTGCAATCCGACCGAAATACGGATAACAAAAAGGCGACCTTGCGGTCGCCTTTTTCATGTCCGATAGCGGCTATCAGCCTTTGGCTTTTGCCGTGGCGGGCATCAGGCCCTGGTTCACTTCCACCAGATCCTGCGCTTCCAGAATACCGGCAGCCTGTTTCAGGCTCAGGATATTGAGAATGTAGTTGTAACGGGCTTCGGAGAGCTTCTGCTTGGCCTCGTACAGCTTGCGAGTGGAGTCCAGCACGTCGACGATGGTACGGGTACCCACTTCGTAACCGGCTTCGGTCGCCTTCAGGGCGCTGTCGGCGGAAACCACAGACTGGCTGTAGGCGCGCACCGAGCCGATGCTGGCGTTCACGTTGTTGTAGGAGGAGCGCACTGTGCTCTGCACCGAGCGGAAGTTCTTCTCCAGCAGTTCGCTGGCCGCCACGTAGTTGTATTGAGCCTGTTTCACCTTGGAGCTTGTGGCGCCACCGCTGTAGATGGGCAGCTTGAAGGTCAGACCGATATTGGCCTGATTGTCATTGCCGCCCGGCATGCTATCCAGCTTGTAATCGGTATTGCTGGTTTGCAGTCCGGCACCCAGATCCAGCGTCGGCTCATGGCCGGTCTTGGCCAGATCGATCTGCTCCTTGGCAATGTCCTTGCTGATGCGGGCACTGTGCAGTTGCAGGTTCTTGTCCAGCGCCAGCTCCAGCCACTTGTCGGAGCCGAAGGCGGTCTTCTGCGGGCTGAAACGATCGGTGTTCAGCACGTCCAGATTGCGGTGATCGATACCGGTCAGCTCGCGCAGGGTCTCGTAGCTGTTGTCCAGCGAGTTCTCTGCATTGATCTCGTCAGCCAGCGCCTGGTCGCGGGAGGCTTCGGCTTCATGGACGTCGGTGATGGCGGTCAGGCCCACTTCGAAACGCTGCTGGGTTTGCTCCAGCTGACGCTCTACGGCAACCTTGTTGGCACGGACGAACTCCAGGGTATCCATCGCCTTGAGCACATCAAAGTAGGCTTTGGCGGTGCGCACCATCAGGTTCTGGATTTCGAGGTTATAGGCGACATCAGATTGGGTGGCCTGCTTCTCGGTGATATCCAGATTGACCCAGTTACTGCGACGATAGAGGGATTGCGACAGCGTCACCTCACCCTTGGCGTTGGTATTGCTCTGGGTATCGTTCTTGTTTTGCAGATAATTGAGCCCGGCACCCAGATCGATCTGGGGCAGCAGAGGGGCACGGGATTCGTTGATCTTCTCGAAGGCCTGGTCGCGAACGGCTTTGGACTGCAGCAACTGCGGGTCTTTGATCTGGGCTTGCTGGTAGATGTCGAGCAGGTTTTCGGCATGGGCACCGGCACTGACGCCCAGCAACACCATGACTGACAAAAGTGTTCTTTTCATAGATCGTTTTAACCTTATGTAGTAACCCAAACTGGTTGCTGGAGAGGCAAATATTGTCACCGACCAAGCTTGATTGCAGCTTAATCACTCTACTATAAGCAAAATTTAATGCTAAGAGTCTCAGGTCCGGTGACGGGAACGTCAAGAACCGGACGCAGTTTTCTCCCCGCGCGCCTAGCCAAATGGTCTGTGGCTGCTAAAATCCACCCCTCATTACCATGGCACGCCGAGTGAATGAACGTTCATTCATGTTCCTCGGATTTTATGGTCAAACTGATACAAGTCAAGCTGACGGGAGCCCCGGATGTCGCAGCAACCCTTGCCGCAAGATCGGCATTACGCCGCCGATGATGTGAAAATCATTGAAAAATCAGCTGGATATAACGGCTTCTTCAAGGTGAATGTCTATCGTCTGCAGCATCGGTTATTTGCGGGCGGCTGGAACCAGCCCATCGTGCGCGAGCTGTTCGAGCGGGGCCATGCTGCCGCGCTGCTGCCCTATGATCCGGTACGCGACCAGATAGTGCTGGTGGAGCAGTTTCGTATCGGCGCCATGGAGACCTGTTCCACCCCCTGGCTGCTGGAGCTGGTGGCCGGCATCATAGACCCAGGTGAGGTCGCTGAAGAGGTGGTGCGCCGGGAAGCGGTAGAAGAGGCCGGGATCGAGGTGGCCCGCTGCGAACACGCCATCAGCTATCTGGTGAGCCCAGGTGGCAGCACCGAGCGGATCGAGGTCTATGTGGGCGAAGTGGATGCCAGCAAGGCCGAAGGGCTGCACGGGCTGGCCGATGAGGGCGAGGATATCCGGGTGCACGTGGTGAGCCGCGAACAGGCCTACGCCTGGCTCAAAGAGGGACGCATCGACAATGCGGCCTCGGTCATTGCCCTGCAGTGGCTGGCCCTCAACCATGGCGAGCTGCGCGCCCGCTGGCTGGCGGATCGCTGAGGTGGCGCTGACCCTGCAACAGAGCAAGCGCTATGTGCCTGATCTGATGTCCTTGCAGCGTACCTGCGAGGTCAATTACATGGCGTTGATGAAACTGCTGCCGCCAGATGGGGAAGTCGGGGCCGAGCGCCGCTATCGGGTCGGCAACGATCTGCAGTTCCAGCTCACCATCATTGGCGAGAGTCGCTTCACCAATCAGGTGATCCTGAGCCAGCACAACCCCGAATTGCCCGAATATTTACAAGCTCAGATAGAGATTCGTTTGTATCATGATGTGCGGATGGCGGAAGTGTGTGCAGCGCAACAGATTTCCCGTTTGCAACCACGTTATGATTATCCCAATAAAAAGATGCACCAGCGGGACGAAAAGGAGCAGGTAAATCTGTTTCTGGCCGAATGGCTAAAATTTTGTCTCAGACATGGTACCAGCCCGATCAATATCTCCAGTTGAACAAATAAAAAGAAGCGTGATTTTGGAAACAGAGCTCCCCCAGACGCAGGACGGCAGTGTGCGCCTGTTGCAAATTACCGACACCCACCTCTTCGCGAGTGCCGAAGGGCGGCTGTTGGCTGTGCGCACCGCAGAGAGTCTGGCCGCCGTGCTGGAACAGGTGCAGGCAAATGAACACCCCTACGAGGTGATTCTGGCGACCGGCGATCTGTCGCAGGATCACAGCCCGGAATCCTATCAGCGTTTCGCCTCCATGATGGCGCCCCTGGGCCGCCCCATCTACTGGCTGCCGGGCAATCACGATGACAGCCCGCTGATGACCGAATATCTCCATGCCGCCGGGATCAGCGAATCCAAACAGCTGGTGGGCGAGCACTGGCAGGTGATCCTGCTCGATACCCAGGTGCGCGGCAAACCCCACGGCATGATTGGCGATCACCAGCTGGCCGCCCTCGACCGTGCCCTGCGCCAATATCCTGATCGCCACGCCCTTATCACCCTGCACCATCAGGCGGTGCCGGTGGGTTGCGCCTGGCTGGATCAGCACAATCTCAAGAATGCCGATGACCTGTTCGCCGTGCTGGCCCGTCATCCGCAGCAGAAGACCATCCTGTTCGGCCACGTTCATCAGGAGTTTGACGAGGTGCACCGCGGGGTACGGCTGATTGCCAGCCCATCGACCTGCATTCAGTTCAAACCGCTCTCTGACGGCTTCGCGCTGGACGAGTCCGGCCCGGGCTGGCGCTATCTCACCCTCTATCCGGATGGGCGGGTGGCCAGCGAGGTGTGGCGCCTGCCGGTGGGGCAGTTTGTGCCCGACCCCAACGCCACCGGTTATTGAGGAGAGCATTGCATGAAGTCGGTTCTCCTCTATCTGCACGGTTTCAACTCCTCACCTGGCTCCGCCAAGGCCCAGCAGATGGCTGCCTGGGTGGCCGCCAATCGGCCAGACATCGAGATGATCATTCCGGCCCAGCCCAATACGCCAGCGGCGGCCTGGGCGGCCATTGAGCAGACCATTGCCGATCTGCAGCGTCGTTATGGCAGTGAATACAAGCTCGGCGCCGTGGGCAGCTCCCTCGGCGGCTTTATGGCGACCCGGGTGAGCGAGCAGTACGGCTGCCGCGCGGCGCTGATCAATCCGGCGGTGCGCCCCCACGAGCTGCTCTGTGACTACCTCGGCCCCCAGACCAATCCCTATACGGGTGAGCAGTACGAACTGCGGCCTGAACATATGGATGAGCTGCGGGCACTGGCGGTACCGGTGACGGTGCCGGAGCGACTCTGGATCCTGCAACAGCAGGGGGATGAGGTGCTCGACTATCGCAAGGCACTGGACGAATACCGCTTTGCCCGCCTCTCGCTGGAGTGCGGCGGCAACCACGCCTTTGTGGCGTTCGAGCGTTACCCCGCCCAAATCATCCGTTTCCTCGGGTTATAGTCAGGTTTGAGTCAATAAGGGCGGTCTCGCCCTGCTTGTTCTTCTCCAGATCAAGCTTTCGGTGCGGGGAGTTTGTTCTACCCCCGCCTAGCAGTTAAGATTCCCTCCAAACGTCAATTCGCAAGGCCCTCCATGTCTACTCAATACAATGCGGATGCCATTGAGGTCCTCAATGGCCTTGAGCCGGTGCGTCGCCGCCCCGGCATGTATACCGACACCACCCGGCCCAACCACCTCGGCCAGGAGGTCATCGACAATAGCGTCGATGAAGCGCTGGCAGGTCACGCCCGCAATCTGGAGGTGATCCTGCATGAAGACCAGTCCCTCGAAGTGATCGACGACGGCCGCGGCATGCCGGTCGATATCCACCCGGAAGAGGGGGTCAGCGGGGTAGAGCTGATCCTCTGCAAGCTGCACGCGGGCGGCAAATTCTCTAACAAGAACTACCAGTTCTCCGGCGGTCTGCACGGGGTGGGTATTTCGGTCGTAAACGCCCTCTCCGATCGGGTCGAGGTGACGGTGCGTCGTGACGGTCAGGTCTACGACATCGCCTTCGAGCGTGGCGAGAAGGTGCAGGAGCTGACCATCACCGGCACTTGCGGCCGTCGCAACACCGGCACCCGGGTGCGCTTCTGGCCGCAGGCGAGCTACTTCGATTCGCCCAAGTTCTCGGTCACCAAGCTGGAGCACCTGCTCAAAGCCAAGGCGGTACTCTGCCCCGGCCTCACCATCAAGTTCCTCGACAAGAACACCGGCATCAAGCTGGAGTGGTGCTACGAAGATGGCCTCAAGGATTATCTGGTCGACGCGGTCAAGCAGTTCACTTGCCTGCCGGAGCAGCCCTTTATCGGCTCGTTCAGCTCCGAACAGTCGGCGGTGGACTGGGCGCTTTGCTGGTTGCCGGAAGGGGGCGAATGCCTCGCCGAATCCTATGTGAACCTCATTCCCACCGCGCAGGGCGGTACTCATGTCAACGGTCTGCGTCAGGGGCTGCTCGACGCCATGCGCGAGTTCTGCGAGTTCCGCAACCTCTTGCCGCGCGGGGTCAAGCTGACTCCGGAAGATATCTGGGATCGCTGCGCCTACATCCTCTCCATCAAGATGCAGGATCCGCAGTTCGCCGGTCAGACCAAGGAGCGCCTCTCCTCCCGCCAGAGCTCTGCGTTCGTCTCCGGCGTGGTGAAGGATGCCTTCAGCCTCTATCTGAACAGCAACACCGAGCTGGCGGAGCAGATCGCCGAGATCTGTATCTCCAGCGCCCAGCGCCGGATGCGCGCCGCCAAGACGGTGGTGCGCAAGAAGATTACCCAAGGCCCGGCGCTGCCCGGCAAGTTGACTGACTGTAACTGCGCCGACCCCATGCAGGGGGAGCTGTTCCTGGTGGAGGGTGACTCTGCGGGCGGCAGTGCCAAGCAGGCGCGGGATCGCGAGTTTCAGGCCATCATGCCGCTGCGCGGCAAGATCCTGAACACCTGGGAGGTGGAGGCCGGTCAGGTGCTCGCCTCGCAGGAGGTGCACGATATCTCGGTAGCCATCGGGCTTGACCCCGACTCCGAGGATCTTAGCGGCCTGCGCTACGGCAAGGTGTGCATCCTCGCGGATGCTGACTCGGACGGTCTGCACATCGCCACTCTGCTATGCGCCCTGTTTGTGAAGCACTTCCGCACGCTGGTGGAGAAGGGCCACGTCTATGTCGCCATGCCGCCCCTCTACCGGATCGATATCGGTAAAGAGGTCTACTACGCCCTCGACGAGGACGAGAAGAACGGCGTGTTGCAGCGGGTCGAGGCCGAGAAGAAGAAAGGCAAGGTGATGGTGACCCGATTCAAGGGTCTGGGTGAGATGAACCCGAAACAGCTGCGGGAAACCACCATGGATCCCAACACCCGCCGTCTGGTGCAGCTCACCATGGAGCCGGCAGGAGAGAGCGAAGGGGATGCGGCTGACGAGACCCTGCAGCTGATGGACATGCTGCTGGCCAAGAAGCGGGCGAGCGATCGCCGCGAATGGCTGGAAGAGAAGGGCAACCTCGCCATCATCTAAGCCGTCGGTCACCTGCCGACCCGCATTTCAGGCGTGCCCTCCTAGGGCGCGCCATAGCAAGAGAAAAACATATGAGTGATGCTATCGAGCTCAGTCTGGACGGGGTAGAGCGCCAGCCAATGCGCACCTTTACCGAACAGGCTTACTTGAACTACTCCATGTACGTCATCATGGATCGGGCCTTGCCGCATATCGGCGACGGCCTCAAACCGGTGCAGCGGCGAATTATCTACGCCATGAGCGAACTGGGGTTGTCGGCGCTCTCCAAGCACAAGAAGTCCGCCCGTACCGTGGGTGACGTGCTGGGTAAGTACCACCCCCACGGCGACATCGCCTGTTATGAAGCCATGGTGCTGATGGCCCAGCCCTTCTCCTACCGCTACCCGCTGGTGGACGGTCAGGGCAACTGGGGTGCGCCGGACGATCCCAAATCCTTCGCCGCCATGCGTTATACCGAAGCGCGCCTGTCCCGCTTCTCCGAGCTGCTGCTCTCCGAGTTGGGGCAAGGCACGGTGGAGTGGACGCCGAACTTCGACGGCACCATGAAGGAGCCGGTGGTACTTCCTGCCCGCCTGCCGCACATCCTGCTCAATGGGGTGACCGGTATCGCGGTGGGCATGGCGACCGATATCCCGCCCCACAACGCGCGGGAAGTGGCCTACGCCTGTGCCGAGCTGCTCGATAACCCCAATGCGGGGCTCGATGTGTTGATGCAGCACATTCAGGGGCCGGACTACCCGACCAACGCCGAGATCATCACCCCGCGCGACGATATCCGCAAAATCTACGAGACCGGCAAGGGCTCCATCAAGCAGCGGGCGGTCTGGAGCGAGGAGGATGGCGATATCGTCATCACAGCGCTGCCTCATCAGGCCTCCGGCGCCAAGATCATGGAGCAGATCGCCGCCCAGATGGTGGCCAAAAAGCTGCCGATGGTCACCGATCTGCGCGATGAATCTGACCACGAAAACCCGACCCGTCTGGTGATCGTGCCGCGCTCCAACCGGGTGGATGTAGAGGGGCTGATGGCCCACCTGTTCGCCACCACGGATCTGGAGAAGAACTACCGGGTCAACCTCAATATCCTCGGCCTCGACAACCGGCCGCAGGTGAAGTGCCTCAAGACCATCCTCAGCGAGTGGATCCAGTTCCGCCGCGAGACCGTGCGTCGCCGCCTGCAGTTCCGCCTCGACAAGGTGCTGGCTCGCCTGCACATCCTCGAAGGCTTGCTGATTGCCTACCTCAACATCGACGAGGTGATCGAGATCATCCGCACCGAGGATGAGCCGGGCAAGGTGATGGTGGAGCGCTTCAACATTACCGAGACCCAGGCCGAAGCGATCCTCGAGCTGAAACTGCGCCATCTGGCCAAGCTCGAAGAGTTCAAGCTGCGCGCCGAACAGAACGAACTGGCCGAAGAGCGCGACAAGCTGGAGCTCATTCTGGGCTCCGAGCGTCGCCTCAACACCCTGCTCAAGAAAGAGCTGCTGGCCGATGCCGAGAAGTACGGCGACGATCGCCGCACCCCGCTGGTGGAGCGTGCCACCGCCGTGGCGCTGACCGAGAAAGAGCTTATTCCCAGCGAACCGGTCACCGTCATTCTCTCCGACAAGGGGTGGGTGCGCGCCGCCAAGGGCCACGACGTGGATGTCGAGGGGCTCTCCTACAAGGCGGGGGACAGCTATCTGGCCCACGCCTGTGGCCGCAGCAACCAGCAGGCGGTGTTCCTCTCCACGTTGGGGAGAACCTACGCCCTCGAATCCCACACCTTGCCATCCGCCCGCAGTCAGGGCGAACCGCTCACCGGCCGCTTTGCGCTGGGGGCAGGGGAAGAGGTGCGCCATCTGGTGATGGGCAACGAAGGCGAGCCGTATCTGATCGCCAGCGACGCCGGTTACGGCTTTGTCTGCACTTATGACGATCTCATCGGCAAGAACAAGAACGGCAAGGCGCTGCTCACCGTGCCGGAAGGGGGTCTGGTGATGGCACCCCAGAAGATTGGCTCGCCAGAGACCGATCTCTGCATGGCCATCTCCAACGAGGGGCGCATGCTGCTGTTCCCGCTCAACACCCTACCGGTGCTCGGCAAGGGCAAGGGCAACAAGCTCATCAGCATCCCCTCTGCTCGCGTCAAGGCGCGGGAGGAGTTTGTGGTGATGGCCGCCGTCATCCCGCAGGGCCAGTCGGTCACCCTGTTTGCCGGCAAGCGCAAGCTGACCTTGAAACCCTCTGATCTCGACTACTACCGCGGCGAGCGCGGCCGTCGCGGCGCCAAGCTGCCCCGCGGTTTGCAGCGAGTCGATCGCATCGAGATTGAACCCGCCGCCGGTGCCGAGCCGGCAGCCGGGGAAAATCAGGAAGGGTAATTAATATAGAAGGGCGCGAAAGCGCCCTTTCTGTTTAATATAAATTATTTCACGGGAGATGAAGAGAGATATTTTTTGCTGACCCATCCATATACACCACTCTTGCTAATATATGCCCACTGATTTTCTTGATGGTGCAATAAAACAAAATCCCCTTTAGAAAGAGATGTATTTATATTAGCTTTGATAGTTGGTGATGTACGCACGTTCAATTTTTTAGGAATAACATACCTTACCAATACCTTCGTAGATGCAGATGCAGATGCAGGTTTTTTGCTTTTTTCCTGATTTTCTATCGGAGATGAATAGGTATAGGTGTTTTTATGGCAAGTTTTACTCCATGAAATACATGAGTTTCCACATGGCTGCCCCTTTTTACAGTTTTTGGTATAGGCTGGGGGAATTAGTAGAAGTATGCTTGAGAATAATATAATCATCGTTTTTTTCATAAATAGTAAACTCACTTAAGCTGGGTTTATGTGTTTGGTTGGCTTTAGCAATATTATCAGAGTTGAGGGATGATATTCTGTGACTTATATCATTTATATTACAGGTATTAATGATTGCCATTTTATGGCCGTTTCTGGCAACAAAATGATCTTTATCACACACCTCAATTGACAAATGTGTTACTTTGTTGTTTTGTAATTAAAATCAGTGAGTCTAATATGAAGAAATTTCTATTTTTTATAGTGTTAACATCACTTATGAGTGGTTGTGCTGTATCTTATGACCCAAGTACATCATCAAAATCCACTCCGGTTGATTTTCCTCCACTTGGGCAGGTTAATACTGCATATGTGGGTGACAGCATGATGTCAAAAGGAATTCTTGTTGAGGGGGAGGCCATTGTACTTAAAAACGCTATAGATGGTGTAGCTTATGACATACCAAGTGGAACTTACGACAAACTAGGTTCTAATAATACAGCTGATGTATTTAAAACAGTTACTAGAGAAGGGCAAATTGTTATACAAAATCCTTTTGCTGATCCGTACCAAGCGCTTGGAGTGAAGAAAAATAATCCAAATGAATTATGTGTTATTACGGTTTTTGGCATGTATTCTTGCTATGCTGCAAATTTTGAAGTAAAGAAAGTTTCTTCTATTAACTCGGCATCATTTCAGCAAACTTTGATTTATAGTGGTAAGGTCGGAAATAAAATAAATATCGGGTATCGTGAAACTAGTAATGACATTGCTCGCCCTGCATTTAATAATGATGTCGAGTATGATTTAGGTGAATCACAAGAAATCGGCTATAAAGGTGCTGTAGTTGAAGTGATTTCTGCTGATAATCAAAAAATAACATATCGAGTGGTAAAGTCATTTAGATAGTTATATATGGCCATAGGTTTGCTTGGTGAAGCGTAATCAGACGATCTGCTGCAATTCGGCTGGAACGCCAACGGATCTCTCCTGTCCATAACCACCGAGATTGCGGTGTGGACGATTACGCTTTGCTAATCGACCCTACTTCTCTCTGTTTTCTTTAACGTTCTGCTGCTTGTCGATGGCTTCTGTTGTGATGGTTTGTTTCCCCTCATCCCCGACCCTTCTCCCGCAAGGGGAGAAGGGAGCCCAGGGCCGTAGGTCTGATTAGCGAAGCGTAATCAGACGATCGCGAAAACAGGTTGCCGTAATTCTGCCGGTGCTCCAGCTGATATCTTCTCTAGGTCCATGGCCGCCGAGATTGCGGTGCGGACGATTACGCTTCGCTAATCGACCCTACGCGTTCCTGCTTGATTTAACGCTCTGCTGCTTGTCGATGGTTTGCTCCCCTCATCCCCGACTCTTCTCCCCTTATCTATGGCAAAGAGTGGGAGCAGGGAGCAGAGATCGCAGCCATTGATAGTGACCGTGGTATGGCGTGATAGCTAAGGGTGACAGCTAGGGCTTCAGGTTGGCAGGTGCTGATCCCCTCTCCCTTTGGGAGAGGGTTAGGGTGAGGGGAAGCTGATGATAGGGGCAAACACCACAGCGAGCGTCAGCTGCCAACCTGAAAAAGAGCCACAAATCCCGCCAAAAAGAGGGCCCCGCCATCCATGATGGCGGGGCCCTTTGCATTGACAGCAGTACCGCTGATTCAATCGTTCGCGCTGGCAGGGGCCAATAAAATGGCTGGCCCGAGCCCGATCAGACAGGAATGGCGGTTGCTGCCGGTGGCGGGGTGATCTTGGAGGCGATCAGCTGGCGCAGGCGGGGCACCAGCAGCAGCAACACCAAGCCGCCTGCCAGCGAGCCCCAGCCGAGCATATTGAACACCGAGCTGTAACCCGGATTGGTGGCCACCGGAGAGCTGCCGATATTCTGCGGCATGGCGCCGGAGACATAGCCCGCCAGCACAGAGGCGACGCCAGTCACCATCATCCAGCAGCCCATCATCAAGCCTTGCAGGCTGGCGGGGGCCAGCTTGCCAATCATGGCGTAACCGATGGGGGAGATCAGCAGCTCGCCAAAGCTCTGCAGCACATAGCTGATGGCGATCCACTTGAAGGCGACCAGCCCGTCGGCCCCTGCCAGATGGATGCCGATCGGCAGCACCAGCATGCCGAGCCCCATGCAAAACAGGGAGGCGGCAAACTGGGAGGGGATGTCGATATTCCAGCCCTGTTCGCGCAGCCGCTTGAACAGCAGCGCCATCAGCGGGCCACCGATGACGATGACGAGGGTGTTGATGTTCTGGATCCACTGGGGGGCGACCCGCAGCCCGAACACGTTGAGGTTGATGTTGTGCTCGGAGAAGAGCATCAGCCCCATGGGCGCCAGCTGGTAGAGCGACCAGAAGATGAGGGAGCCGAGGGCGAGGATCAGGTAGGCCACCATGCGGCTGCGCTCGGCGGCGTCCGGGTGGCGGGCGGTCATCACGCAGAGCAGCACCAGCACCACGGCCCCCAGGATCAGCACAAAGCTGCCGCTGAAGCTGGCGTGGGTCAGCAGCAGACGCAGCGCCGGCACCAGCATGGCCAGAATGGCGATCCCGGCCAGCATGCGGCGGTAGAAGCCGCTCCCTTTGATATGGCGCAGCGGGGTGCTGATATCCGCCAGAATCGGCCAGCAGGCGAAGGTGGCAATGATGGCAATGATGTTGCCCAGCGTCGCAAACAGGAACAGGGTGCGGTAATCCTCGGTGAGCTGGAAGTAGCCCGCCACCGTGAAGCCGATAAAGAAGCCCAGATTCATCCCGGCGTAGTTCCACAGGAAGGCGCTCTCGCGGCGGTGATCATCCGGGGCGAAGCGCTGGGTCAGCATCATGTTGAGGCAGGTGACGTTGAGGCCGCTGCCGGTAAGGAACATGGCGAGCCCCCAGTAGAGGCCGGTGATCCCCATCTCGGCGATGAAGTAGCAGCCGATCACCTGCAGCACCATCCCCATCACGAACAGGTTGCGGTTGCTGAGGTAGCGCCCGCCGAGATAGCCGCCAAACAGGTGCAGGCCATAGTTGAAGGCCCCGAAGACCCCCATCATGGCGTTGGCCTGGGATTCACTGAAGCCGAGCCGCTTGGTGGCGTAGAGCACCAGCGTGGAGTAGAGCACGGCAAACCCCAGAGTCGAGAAGGTCTGGATAAAGAACAGCGCCCCGGAGCCGGGGGGAATGGTGGGGTGTTGATTCGAAGCGCTCACGGTCTGTCTCCTGTGAGAGAAGAAAGTCATTACTCGTCCTGAGAGCGTACCGGTCTGCTGCCGGCTAGCCTTGTGCGCTTCCATGCTGGTCTGAAGGCCGGTCTGTCATTTAGCGGCCAAGCGGTGCAAATAGCCATACCTGAAATTTAATCTGGCGAGATTAATTGTCTTTTATTGATCTATTCCGGTTTTTTATGCGGTTTTGACTGCTGAAAAGCTGGCGCTGGCTGGGTAGGTATCAGAGCGAGCGGGGTTGAACGGGGCCTGTTTTGGCCTGAACTGATTTGATAGTGAGATCGCCATCCCGATTTTGGCTGCTCTTTCGCCACCGCCACCAGCATGTTGAGTGGCAGCTTATTTATTCAGTTTCACCCTTTGAGTGAATAATTATCCGTGATTGGCGTATGGCCCTGCGCAGTGACAAGAGCCACAGAGGGCAATGAACAGAGTGAATTGCACCACTGATCTGTTCCCCAGATTGCCGGTGCAATGCGCTGCGCTTGGTGCGCCCCATGTGTTGCTCGGCAGCCCGAGGGAGTTTGCGTTTTTTCCCCTCTCACTTTGGGAGAGGGTCAGGGTGAGGGGAGCATCCCGGATATAACAACGCCCGGCGGGCCGGGCGTTGGGTTATCCCACATTGGGGGCAACAACAGAGGCGGCGAAGCGTGCCCTAGAAGTTGTGGTAGAGCGGCCAGCCGAGCAGCGGGTGCTTGAGGCCGGCGCGCATCTCGATGTTGTCGAGCTTCTCCGGCGAGGCGTTCTCTTTTTGCAGCAGCTGGTACTGGCGTACAAAGCCGAGGGTGTGCAGCAGGTTGGGCACAAAGCCCGGGCTCAGCTCCTGACGCAGGGCGGCGGCCATGTCGGCAGGCAGCGCGCTTAGCATCAGGGCCAGCTGGGCGGCGAGGTAGTCGGTGTCATACCAGCTCTCGTCGAGCTCAATCTCCCGCGCCAGTTTGCGCTTGAGATCCTGCTTCACCTTGAGCGGGGCGGCGCCACTGCCCTTGCCGCAGAGGATGCGGTATAGCAGCGCTTCGGCCAGCTTGTCCTCCATGGTGGGGTGGTCGCTCTCGCAGGCGAAGAAGTGCTGGTCGATGAGTGCCATCAGGCGGCTCTTGTTGTGCTCGGTCAGCGCCTTCTCGTACTCCTGCCACCCTTGCCACTCCTCCACATCGGGCGGGCTCGAGATCTTGTCCAGCAGGCGGGCATCCACGTCACCGTAGAGGCTGTTGCCAGCCTGTTTGGGGCTGACGGTAATAAGCATCGACCAGCCCTTCTGGAACGGCTTGATGGGGCCTTCCGGCGCCTGCAGCAGCGCCAGCGCCTTGGCCGGATCCCGCGCCGAGAGCTCCTGCAGACCGAGACTCACCACGCCGATGACGTCGTGGGCGGCCTGCTCCAGCAGGTGCATCTTGTACTTGTTGTAGTACTTGTCGGCGAATTTGAGGCTCATCAGCACCGCCTTGCCCTTGATGGCGGCCAGCTGTTGTTCGCTCAAACGTTCATTGTCGCGGCCAAAGCGCAGCACCTGGGTCAGAAAGGGGCCCTGGTTGGCATCGCGAATGACTAACTGCATGAATGGGCTCCTTAATCCAGAAAGCTGAACATGTCGTCGACGTCGCCGTACTCGTCTTCCTCGACCTTGTTCTTCTCTTTGGCCTGCATCACCAGCTCGGCGGCAAACTTGTTGATGATGCCGTCCCAAGTGGAGTGCTCGTTGCGCAGCAGCGCCTTGATGGCTTTCTCCACCTCGGGGGCCAGCTCGCGAATGAGCATCAACAGGCTTCTCGGGTCATCCAGCGCGTAGTCGTGGACATCCTCGCTCTGCTGGCGCTCGCTGTAGCGCAGGGACTCTTCGAGATCTTCCTCTTCGGCGTGCAGCACGTCGCGATAGCCTTCGTCCTCTTCATAGCGATCGCCGCGATAGAACTCGATAAAGGGGATGGCGAGGTAGAAGAGACCGGCCGGATCTTCGGCCACGCACTCGAGGATCTCGCGCTGCTTGGCTTCGCTATCCTGGGTGCGGATCAGGTAGTTGAGGAAGTCGAAGGTGTGCTGTTGCAGCTCGTCGGCGTTGTTCTTGATCGCCTCTTCCCAATAGAGCGGCTGCTGGCAGACGATGTCGCGGATCCGCTCCGGGGTCATCAGCTCGGAGATGATGGAGGGGAAGGAGATATCGTGCTGGCCGTTAATCTGGGTCAGGGTAACGATATCAATGTTTTCAATCACTTCTGCCAGCTGGTCGTCAGACATGGTCTTGGCGATCAGCTCGAACTTCTCGCTGGCCTGCTTCGGCTCGATCACGGCCAGCTCTTTGATCTCGATGGCGGTAATTTCTATCAGACTGTTGCTCATGCCTTGCCCCAATTAGAAACGGACTTCGTCGTACATATCCTGATCGCCGTCGTCATCACCATAGCGGTCACTGCCGCCATGGTAGTCGGCGTCGGCATCTTCCCCGTCTTCATCTTCTTCGTCGCGCAGCTCATAGTCGTCATCACTGCGGTGGCTGCCGCGCGGCAGCGGGTTGTCGAGCAGGAACAGCACGGCGCAGGCTTCCATCAGCTGATCTTCGCTCTGGGCCCGCACCGCCTTGACCAGCGGCAGGGCAGCGTTGTTGAAGCCGACGCTCACCTTGAACTCGTCCCAGCTTGGCTGCTCGCCGCTGGCGAGCCACTTGTTCCACTGCGACTTGGCCTTGGCCGGGAACTGCACCCGGCCATAGAGGGCCAGCGGCAGATACTCGGGCATAAACTCCAGCATGCTCATATCGGCCAGCAGCAGGCTCTTCATCTGGTCGGTGAACTGTTCCAGCCCCTTGGGGTCGTCCTGATCCCGGTAGGATTCGATGTTTTCGCTGGCATCGCTTTGCAGCGACTTGAGCCGCGCCTGGTCCCATCTCTTTTGCATAGTTGCTCTTTCTGCCTGCTGTTTCAGGGGTAGAACTGATCCCACATCTCCTGCATGGCGGAGGCGGGGTCGGTCACGATGACGTTGTTGAAATCCTTGATAAAGGCGGCCCGCTGTTTCGGATCGGACAGCACTTCATAGGCCTGCTTTACCTGGTGTAGCTTGATGGCTGCCTGCTCTTTCTCTTCTTCACTGGCCCCGTGCAGCTTGTCGGGGTGGTACTGGTTCGACAGCCGACGATAGGCTTTCTTGATGTCGTTTTCGCTGGCGTTGGACTTGACGCCCAGCACCCGAAAGTAGTTGTTCATGGCAGATCCTGCATCACTGGCATCATAGGATTCACGCTGCGAGTGCCTGATGGTGGGGATTGGCAAACCAGGCACGGCAAAAACCCGTCATTTTAACGGAAACAGCCCGCCAACGCGATGAGTTGGGCGATCAATTAACGGGCTAGATGAAGAGGGGTCAGTTGAGTGCCTATTGTTGCCAGTCGGTCTGGCCAGTGCAAGGGCAGCGGGGCAAAAGCGATGAAAAAACGGGCAGGAAAGGGGTGGGCGGCAGGCCGGGGCGAGGCTGCCGCCGCAGGGGTTACTCCTCCCAGAAGGAGGCAGAGGTGTGGTAGATCATCTTCTTGCTCATCCCGCCATCGACCACCAGATTGGCACCGTTGATAAAGTCGTTCTGGGGATCCGCCAGAAAGAGGCAGGCGCGGGTGATGTCGTCGGGGCGACCGACCCGGCCACTCGGGTGCTGGCGGTGATCCACCTCGGTCAGGGTGTGGTAATCCTCCGCCTGGATCCAGCCCGGACTGATGGCATTGACTGTGATGGGATGGTCGGCCAGCGAGTTGGCGAGGGACTGGGTGAGAGCGACCAGTGCCCCCTTGGAGGCGCCGTAGGCATCCCAACCCGGTTCGTTCTGCTGCCAGCGGGTGGAGGCAATATTGATGATGCGGCCATAGGGCAACCCGCGGTTGGCCTGCACAAAGGCACGGGCGCAGAGCATGGCGCCGCGCACATTGACCGTCATCACCTGATCGAACTGGGCTGCGCTCAGATCCTCGAAGCGGGTGTGGAACTTGCTGATGGCGCCGTTGTTGATCAGCAGATGGATGCCGCCATGTTGTGCGCGAACCTCGGCAAAGAGGCGTTCGATGGTCTGCTCATCCCGCAGATCGAGCGGATGAAAGTGGATCTCGGGATGGTCGAAAGCGTGAGGAGCCAGATCGGTGGCGATCACCCGATAACCCGCCTCGGCCAGCCCGATGCAGAGCTGGCGGCCAATCCCACCAGCGGCGCCGGTGACCAGTGCGATTTGTTTACCGTTCATAGTGCCGCTCCATTGCGTGCCCGCAGCACCTTGATGAGGGCTGACACCTCCTGCTGACCAAACCCTTGCGCCACCCCTTCCTCAAACAGATCGGCGGCAAAACGCGGGAAGCGGCTGTCGATCCCGGCATCGGTGGCATGACCGGCGAGGCGGCTGATGGCGGCGCTCCAGGTTTTCAGGCTGGCGTAGGGGTGATCGAAATCGCCGCTCGCCAGCGTCTTGCCAAGGTGGGCCACATCGCCACCGAGAATGGGGGAGAGCTCGCTGAACTGGGCGCACACCTTGGCCACCGGTAGCCCTTCCGCCTCGCAGATCAGCGCGCCGTGCAGGGCCCCGAGCAGACCACCGGCAAAGTAGGCGGCGACGGCACAATCTTGCGCCGCGGCGGCGCCCACCGCCTCGGCCACATGGTCGAGGGTGGGGGCGAGCAGGCGCAGCACCGGCTCGGCGTCGCTAAAGGCAGCGCTGGCCCCCGAGCAGATGATGCTGGCATCGCTGGTGCCGATCTGATCCGGGAAGCAGAGGATGGCGCCATCGAGATAACGGGCGCCGTGGGCGTGGCTCCAGATCTCCAGCGCTCTGGCCCCCTGCGGGCTGCCGGTAGAGAGCTGCACCAGCAGCTTGCCCGCCACCGCATCGCTCGCCTCGTCCAGCAACTGCTGGCTGACGGCGTAGTTATCGACGCAGACAAGGGTGATATCGCTTGCGGCGATGGCTGCGCCAACCGAGGGGGCGAGTGTCGCCCCCAGCGCCTGCAGCGGGGCCGCCTTGGCGGCGCTGCGATTCCAGACGGTGACCGGATGGCCCGCCTTGATCAGGGTGGTGGCGAGGGCGGAGCCCATGGCTCCGAGGCCGATGACAGAGAGATGGCGCATGATGGCTCCTGACGGTGTTGATAGACGCTGATATAGAAAATTGGGATGCCTTGTGGCAGGTAAGCCACTATATTTGCCCAGTGTCGCCGTGAAAAATGGCTTTTATGACTGTCTGGTATAGGTGAATTCTATGGATGTGCGAACCCTGCGTGCGTTTGTGGCTGTCTTCGAGGAGCGCAACATCACGGCGGCGGCCACCCGCCTCTTCATTACCCAACCCACCCTCTCCACCACCATCAAGACGCTGGAGGATGAGCTGGGGGTGACCCTGTTTGTGCGGCAGGCGCGCGGGGTGGAGGGGACTGAAGCGGCGCACCGGCTCTATCCCCGCGCCAAGCGGCTGATCGCCGATACCGACTCCCTCGCCCGCGAGTTTCGTGAAACCTCCCCCTGCCTCGAGGTGACGGTGGGGATTGAGGCAGACCTTGGCGATGGCGTGGTGGGGACGCTGGTGCAAGGGGCGCTCGCCCACGAGGAGATCCTGCTGACTCTGGAGGAGGGCTGCTGTGGCGATGTGCGGCTGGGGTGCGAATCCCTGCGCTGTGGTGACGAGCTCTTTATCCCCCTGCTGGAGGAGGAGTTTGTGCTGGTGCTGCCGCCGGATCACCCGCTGGCGGGTAAGGGATCGCTCACCCCGGCAGTGCTGGCGGACGAGGCGTGGGTCACCTGCCCGCGCCACGACTCCCACCTGCGGCTGATCGCCATCCTCGGCAATCAGGCGCCGATCTATCCACGGCGGGCAGGGTCGCTGCGACTGGCTGCGACCATGGTGGCCGCTGGGGCGGGGATTGCCTGGTTGCCTCATTCCCTCTGTCCGCCCGGTTGTACAGTCGCCGAGCTGGCGGCTTCTTCCTTCAAGCGGCGAGTAGGGCTCTGCTACGCCCCCGATGCGTTGCGCTCGGTGGCGGTGACCGCCTTGCTGGAGCAGGTGCGCGGGATGCAGCTCCCCGCCTGATGTCGGCATAAAAAAGGGCCATCCGGTGGGATGGCCCTGTTGCAGGCAACGATGTTGCGTGGCTAGATCGACGCCCACCAGAGCCGCAGCTGCAGGCCCCACTTCGAGCTCCAGCCGGTGGTGCTGCTCACCAGCTTGCCATCCTTGATAACGAGGAACGTCGGGGTAACCCCCACCTGCCACTTGGCAGCCAGCGCTCCCGACTCGTCGTTGTGGGTCGGGAAGGTGAGCTCCTTCTTGCTCATCCCCTTGCCTAACTGCTCGGAATTGCCGGAGCGCAGCGCCACCGTCAGCACGTTTTCCCCCTCTTGCCAGAGCTGCTGCACGGCCGGGGTGGTGAAGCGGCAGACACCGCACCAGCTGGCCCAGTAGTAGACCAGCAGCGGCTTGCCCTGACTTAAGGTAGCGAGATCCGTACTGCTGCCATCCTGCAGAGTGACGGGGGCGCTCATCGCCCCCTTTGGCAGGGTCGGGCTGCGCCACAGATCCAGCAGGGTCGAGATGATCAGCGCCATCAGCAGCAGCCAGAGCGCCTCCTTGCCCCAGCGGCGCCAGCGGGGTTGAGGATTGGTGGTCATCCTTTACCCCTGCTTGGCCAGTTCGGCCTTCACCAGCAGCTCCAGCTCCTCATAGGGGATGGCGCCCGGCACTAGCTGGTTGCCGATAAGCGTCGCCGGTGTGCCCTGTACCCCCAGAATGGTGCCGATGCGCAGGCTGTTGCGCAGCTCTTCGGTCGCCTTGGCGGCCGGTTTGAGCGCGGTGTTGCCGGTGGCGGCCAGCGCCTTGTTGATGTCCGCCTCGGTCAACATCCCTTGCTTGCTCATCAGCTTGTCGTGCAGGGTGAGGAAGCGGGCGGGATCTTGCTGCCACAGGGTCAGGCTGTATTGGGCCGCCTTGGCGGAGGTCTGCCCCTTGAACGGCAGCAGCTTGATCACCAGCCCCAGATCGTCCGGATAGGCCTTGAGCAGCTTGGTCAGCTGGGGATCGAACTGCTTGCAGTAGGGGCAGTTGTAGTCGGTGAACAGCACCAGCGTCAGCTTGGGGTTCTTGGCGCCGAGGCGCGGGCTGGTGGCGCTGTTGAACAGCACATCCTTGTTGCCCTTGATGAAGTTGCCAAGCTGCGCCTCCTGGGCTGCCGCGTTCTGTTTCTCCCAGGATTCGGCGGCCTCGTCGAGGATCTTGGGGTTGGCGATCAGGGTCTCGCGGATCAGCTCCTTGATGCGGGCCTCCTGCTCCGGGGTGAAGGGGGCTGCGTGCAGGGTCGGAGCAGTCAGCGAGCCAGCAAACAGGGCGGTGAACAGGGCGATGGAGCGCAGGTTCATGGAGTTCTCCTTAAAAATGGGTGGCGTTGGTCTGGATCAGACCGGCCTGATTCAAGAGGGTAAGCAGATCGGCCTTGTCCAGCAGGGGGGAGAGGATCTCTCCCTGTGGCAGGCCGGGGCCGTAGATCTGGTTGAAGGGGACGGCTGCCGCCCCGCGCTGGCGCAGGAAGGCGGCGATGGTCTCGTCCGGTTTGCTCCAGTCGCCGCGCAGGGCCACCACATCGGGGGCCGAGAGGGCGTTTTGCACCTCATCGCGTAGCAACACGTTGTATTTGTTTGCCTTGCAGGTGACGCACCAGTCGGCGGTGACATCGACGAAGACCCGCTTGTTCTGGGCAAGCGCATCGGTGATGGCCCGTTCCGAGAGCGGCTGCCAGACCACCCGGTCGACGTTGCCAGTCCCCTGCGCCGTAAATGCTCCCCCCAGCAGCAGGGCAGCGCCGACAAGCGTCGAGAGGGAGAGGGCAAGCGTGAAGCCGCGCATGCCGTAACGCCAGATGATGCCAATCAGCAAGGCCAGCAGCATGGCGGCCATCAGCCAATAAACCTGCATGTTGCCCAGATGGTTGCCAAGCAGGCTCGCCAGCCAGAGGCTGGAGCCCAGCATCATCAGGCCGAGCAGGATGCGCAGGCGCCCCATCCAGCGACCCGGCTTTGGCAGCCAGAGGGCGAGCCGTGGCAGGGCCGCCACCAGCAGCCAGGGCAGGCTCATACCAATCCCGAGCGCGGTGAAGATAAGCCAGAGCTGGCCGAGTGGCGCCGCCAGCGCAAACGCCACCGCGGTGCCGAGGAAAGGGGCCGAGCATGGAGTCGCCAGCAGGGTGGCGAAACTCCCCTGTAGAAAGTGACCGCCGAGGCCATTGCCGCCGCTGGTGGCGAGGCGGGTATTGAGGTTGCTCGGCAGGCGGAGCTCGAACAGCCCCAGCAGGTTGGCGCAAAACAGCAGGGTGACCAGCACCATCAAGCCGATAAAACCGGCGCTCTGGAACTGGATGCCCCAGCCGACGGCCCCTTGCGTGGCGCGCAGCAGACTGCTCATGGCCGCCAGCACCCAGAAGGAGGCGATGATCCCGGCGCTGGCGGCGAGGAACTGTTTGCGCACTATCCCCTGTTCACGGTGCTGATGTTGCAGCACAGATCCCAGCTTGAGCGCCAGTACCGGCAGCACGCAGGGCATCAGGTTGAGGATCAGGCCGCCGAGCAGCGCCGCCCCCAACAACCAGAGCAGGGGTTGGCTCGGCGCTGGCAATACGAGCGCTTTGCCAATCGAGCCTTTGGTCTGCCACGCCTGTTCGCCACTGGTCAGCAGCAGGCCGAGGGATTGGCCGCGCAGATCCGGCGCATCCCCCTGCCAGCCATCGCTCACCGGCACCCGGGCGATCAGGGTGTTGCCCTCGACCTCGAGCGCCGGTTTGCCAAACTCGGCCCCCTCCAGCGCCTCGATAAAGAGCGCTGGTGATTGCCAGCCCTCTGCCCGCTCGGCGCGCAGTTGCAGCTGGTTGTGCTGATAACCGAGCTCGACCCGGGTGTCGGCGGGCAACTGCTGGGGCAAATTGCTGATGGCCTTGGCCCAGCCGAAGTCGAAACCGGCCGGAGTCTGCCCATCTACCGCGAGGGTAAAGGGGAAGTCGGTCAGGATGCAGACGTTGCTGCAGGTCGATAGGCGCAAGGTGCCATTGAGCGATTGGCCAGCCGGGTAGTTGAGGCTCAGGGGGAAACGCACCTCCCCCTGATAACCCTGGGTGCTGAGCCCGGCCACTTCGAAGTGGCGCGGAGCGGGCCAGCGCCACTGGAAGTCTCCGACCGGCTCATCCCACAGGATCTGGGGGGCAATGCCCCCTTCGCCCGGGCTGTGCCAGTAGGTCTTCCAGCCCGACTCCAGCTCGACATCGAGCAGGATGCGGGTCTGATCTGCCGTGCTGCGGTCGGCCTGCAGCCGTACCCGGGCGTGATCATTCTGTGGGCTGGTGAGCCAGCCCGTGTCGCTGGCCAATCCCATGGATTGCCACAGCAGACCGCCCAGTAGCAGGGCCGCCTTGAAGAGATTCGACATCTTTTTGGTCTCGCAAAAATTGAGTGACAGCTAACGAAAGAACGCAGCCGAACTCATTCCCGCCAGACGCACAGGGTGAGGTGCAGACGCCGCTCGGGCGGCGAGATGACTCTGGGAGGGGGCAGTGGCGGTGTGTAGCGCCAAAGGGGGGCCAGCAGGGCGATCAGCACCGCCACGGCAAAGAAGAGCTGTTCGACGCAGAGCAGGGTGGCGGCGCTTAGCCACTTGCCGTTGAGCTGGCAGCTGGTGGGCTGCGGGCTGGCCGGTTTGGCATCCTCTTGATCCGTTGCCGAGCCTGGAACGGGTAGCGCCTGACAGCTGAGGGCATGATCGAGCAGGGCAAGCCGGGCCAGCGGCTGGGCAGCACAATTGAGCACCAGCAGGCAGACCAGCAGCAGGAGATGTTTCGCTACCCGTTGTTGCAACATCATGTTCGCCCCGTCCATCAAGATGGGGCCATCCTAACGACCAATGGCGGGTGGGGCAAGTCGGCGACATATTGATGAGCAGTACTGTGGGTGGCGCGACGGGGAGGGTGGTCGGTTCTGTTTGGCGAACGCTTGTTCGCTAAAAGGGGGATCAGTATACTGCGCCGAGTTAAAACTCGAGGTGTTCGATGCTCAAAATTGCCCGTGTGCTGCTGCTTGGTCTGCTGCTCATTTTCTGGTTCCTGTTCGGCCTGCTGCTCTGTCTGGTTCGTCCGCGCCATCCCAACAACGTCTATGTCTTCGCCCGCATGTATCACGCGGTCTGCCCGCTGATCGGGCTGCGAGTCAAGGTGACGGTGGCCGACGAGGTCAAATCGGTCGGCCCGGCGGTCTACGTCTGCAACCACCAGAGCAACTTCGACATCTTCACCGTGACCGGTGCGGTGCAGCCTGGCGTGGTGGCGGTGGGCAAGAAGAGCCTGCTTTGGCTGCCGCTGTTCGGCCTTATCTTCTGGCTCTCCGGCAACGTGCTGATCGACCGCTCCAACCGCTCCCGTGCCATCGGCACCATAGGTCAGGTGGTGGATCGCATCAAGAACCGTGGCACCTCCATCTGGATGTTCCCGGAAGGGACCCGCTCCCAGGGACGTGGCCTGCTGCCATTCAAGGCGGGCGCTTTTCACACTGCGGTACAGGCTGAAGTGCCCGTGGTGCCCATCGTCTGCTCCAGCTACTTCGGTCAGGTCGACCTCAATCGCTGGGACAACGGCGAAGTGCTGGTGGAAGTGATGGCCCCGGTCTGCAGCAAGGAGCACGGTGCCAGCGGCATTCGCGATCTCTCCGATACCTGCCGCGCCCGGATGGAGGCCAAGCTGACCGAACTGGACAGCAAGCTGGGCCACAGCCACGCCGCCTGACGGATATCGCAGACGAATCGACAAGGGAGTCACAGGCTCCCTTTTTTGTTGGTAAAAATCACCACCATGTTGGCTATTCTCACCAACAAGCCCTTCTTGAATTTCCTCAGTAAATTCCCATCTATATGTAAAACAACAATAATTTTTCTTGGCACGGCTCTTGTAATGCTATGGGAAGAGATAGCCATCCCATCAACAAGGAGCCAGACCATGAGCGTATTCAGCCGCCTGACCGACGTGATAAATGCCAACCTGCACAGCCTGCTCGACAAGAGTGAAGAGCCGGAGAAGATGCTGCGCCTGATGATCGAAGAGATGGAGCAGGTGCAGGTCGAAATGCGTACCCAGGCCGCCCGCGTGATTGCCGAACAGAAGCAGCTGGAGCGTCACCAGCAGGGGTTGCAGGCGCAGATCCTGGAGTGGTCGGCCAAGGCCGAGCTCGCCATCCAGAAGGGACGTGAGGATCTGGCCCGCGCCGCCCTCACCGAGAAGCTGGCGGAGGTCAAAAAATGTGAACAGCTGGAGCAGGACAAGGCCCGGGTCGCCGAGGTGCTGGCCCAGCTTACCGCCGATAGCGAACGGCTGGCTGCCAAGCTGACCGAGGCGCGCGAGAAGCAGAAACTGCTGACCTTGCGCGAGCAGACCGCCCACAGCCGCATTCGTGCCCGCGCTCAGGTGGACAACCAGCGTATGCATGAGCTGATGGCGCGCTTTGACGGTTTTCAGGGCCGGGTCGATCAGCTGGAAGCCCAGCTGGAGGCGGCCACTCTGGGGCAGAATCCCTCGCTGGAGGCCCAGTTCCGCGAGCTGGAGCTCAATGACGAGATCGAGCGCGAGCTGGCTCGCCTCAAAGGCCAGAAGGCGGAGGTGTAATCATGAGCCCCTGGCCCAAGGATCTGGTGCATCGCAAGCTGACCGGGGTCTGCGCCGGTATTGCCAGGCGGTTGGGGGTCTCCAGAGTCACGGTGCGGGTGGTGGCACTGCTCGCCCTGATCCTGATGCCGCCGCTGGCACTGGCAGCCTATCTGCTGGCGGTGCTGGTGATGCCGCCCCGTTATGAATTGAAGCGCTGGCTGGATTGACCGAAGGGTTGATCAGCCGGCAGACAAAGTACTGATAAGGAGCAAGTTATGCTGGAATTTTTCATATTGCTGGTGGTGCTGCTGGTCATGGCACTGACCGGTTTTACCCTGGTAGCCATGTTGCTGGTGAGCGGCCTGTTCGTGCTGCTTGGGGCGCTGGGCGGCATGCTTGCTCTGATCATCAAGCTGGCCCCCTGGTTGCTGCTGGTGCTGGCGGTTTGCTGGCTGATCAGCAACCGCAGCAAGCGTTCCAATACCTACCTCTAACCCGCCTGAGGTTGTGCAAGACGTTGTGTGATGCTCCCTGATTTCCCCTTTCCGGCCACTCATCGAGTGGCCTTTTTTTGCCTGTCGTCCTCAAGGCTGGGTGGCTGCGGGTAACCACTGGGGGCTCCAGCTCTGCCAGAGTGCCGGGCTTTTTATCAGCTGTTCCTTGAAGGATTTTGGCTGCTGTTTGAGGCGATATTCGATGCGCAGGGCCGCTCCCTTCTCGCCGACTTCCTGTTGCCACGCCAGCGTCAGTGGCCCCTTGCCGCGCAGGGCGCGAGCGCCCTTGCCACTCTGGTGCTGCCCCAGACGGCGCAGCGGATCCGTGCTGATCCCGGTATAGAGCAGGCCGGTGGCTGTACGCACCATATAGACAGACCAGCGGGAAGGGGCGGATGGTTGCTGTGCCGGTGTGGTGGTGACGGATTCTCTCATTCAAATTCTCTGTGCCAAACTCAGAGGCAACTCAAGGAGGTGCGATGAGAGTCTGGTTTTGGTTGTGGTTACTGTTGTCGGTCCCGGCTCTGGGGGAGACGATCCGTCTCTACGATTACCATCAGCATCCCCCCTTCAACACCGGAGTGGATGCAGGGCTGAGCCGCGAGCTGGTCAAGTATCTCAATGAAAAGCTGGGGGGTGAACCCAGAATCGAGCTCTGGCTGGTCAATCGCGCCCGGCTGGCGCTGGAGATGGCGGATCCCGACTTTGACGGTCTGGTGGTCTGGGTCAATCCCGCCTGGGTGGGGGATCCCCATCGCGAGCGCTATCTCTGGACCTTTCCGGTGATGCGCGACACCAACGAGCTGATCTCGAACATTGACAACCCGGTCACCTATCGCGGGCCAGACTCCCTCAAGGGGCTGGTGTTTGGCGGGGTGGAGGGCTACCGCTATCAGGGGATCGATGATGCAGCTGGCCGCGGGGAGCTGGTACGTCAGGATGCCAAGAAGGTGAAGACCAACCTCGAGCTGCTGGTGCGCGGCCGCATCGATGTGACGCTGGTGAGTGGTTCATCGCTGGGCTTTTTCATCGACGCACAGCACTATCAGGGCAAGCTGTTTATCTCACCCTTCCCCCAATCCAGCTATACCCGCCATATCCTGCTGCCCAAATCCCGTCCCGAGCTGCATGCTACCCTCAACGACATCGCCGAGCAGATGGACAGGGATCCCCGTTGGCACAAGGTGCTGGAGTCCTATCGCGGCACGCTCTGAGGGCGGCGCTTGAGCCGGTGCAGCGGTAACAGGCTCACCAGCAGACCTGCCCAGACGAAGGCGAAACCGACCGCCTTGATGGGATCCGGCGCCTCACCAAACCAGTAGATGGCGAGCAGGAAGGCGAGGCTGGGCTCGATATATTGCAGCAGCCCCACCGTGCTCATCCGGGTTCTCGCCACTGCGTAGCAGAACAGCCCCACCGGCAGCAGGGTAGCGGGCGCACTGCCCATCAGCAGCAGCTTGTCGGCCAGATCCCCGTTCACGAATGCCCCTTCTCCGTGCCACGCCAGCGTGCCGATGATGATCAGCGCGACGGGCAGTTGCACCATGGCTTCCAGATAGAGGCTGGTGCCGGTGTCGTAGTGGATCTTCTTCTTGATAAGGCCGTAGCAGGCGAAGTTGGCCCCCATGATGAGGGAGAACCAGGGGAGCTGGCCGTAGCAGAACAGCATGTAGGCGAGACCCGCCAGCGCCAGGGCGACCGCCAGATGCTTTTGCGGGGTGAGTCGCTCTTTGAGGAAGATGACGGCGAATACGATATTGAACAGCGGGGTCATAAAGAAGGCGAGGCTGGTGGTCAGCACTTGCCCGGTAGTGAGGCACCAGGTGAACATGCACCAGCTGATGGACATGACGGGGCCCGCCAGCAGAATGAGGCCGAGCTGGCGCGGCTCGCTGCGCAGTTGTGCCCAAGGTATCTGGTGGCCAAGCAGCAAAAACAGGGCCCCCAGCAGCACCACAGACCAGAGCACCCGGTGGGAGATCAGCTCCCACATGTTGACCTCGGGCATGAATTGATAATAGAGCGGCAGCATCCCCCACAGGATGAAGGAGAGGGTTGCGGTGCCGGTACCTAGCCAGTTTTTCATTATTGTCCGTTTATTAAATTAAACACTCATGGCGATAGTAGGGGGAGTGCCCTGTTTCCACAAGAGGGAAAACAGGGAAATGCTGGTACTATCAACGTCATGCAGCGAATCGATAAGTTGTTTGAGCAAATCAGGGCCTGCCGTCTGTGTGAGGCTCATCTGCCGCTGGGGCCTCGTCCGGTGATCCGCGGGGCCGAGAGTGCCCGCCTGCTGATTATCGGTCAGGCGCCCGGCACCCGGGTGCATGCCAGCGGTATCCCGTGGGATGACCCCTCCGGTGACAGACTGCGTCAGTGGCTCGGTGTCGATAAGGCCACCTTTTACGACGAATCCCGCATTGCGATTATGCCGATGGGGCTCTGCTATCCCGGCAGGGGAAAATCCGGCGATCTGCCGCCGCGCCCCGAATGTGCGCCCACCTGGCACGGCAAGGTATTGATGCTGTTGCCCAATATCGAACTGACCCTGCTGATCGGCCAGTATGCGCAAGCCCATTACCTGCGGGGGGCGGCCAAGGGGTCGCTCACCGACACGGTGCGCAGCTGGGCCGACTATGGCCCCGGCTGGCTGCCGTTGCCGCATCCCTCCCCGCGCAATACTCTCTGGCTCAGGAAGAATCCCTGGTTCGAGGATGAGATCGTCCCCCATCTGCAGCAAAGGGTCGCCCCTTTGCTGGAACGACCCTGAGCGCCTAAACCGCCGGCTCGGCCAGCGGTTTTGGCTTGCTGCGCGCCATGGCGATGAGCGGCAGGACGATGCAGATACAGCCGAGCAGCAGCGGCAGGCCCGGCTGCTCGTCAAACAACCATACCCCGATGGCCACCGCCATCAGCAGACCGGTGTACTCCGCCGAGGCGATCTTGCTCGCCTCCGCCTTGCGATAGGCCACCACGCACAATCCCGCATAGACCATGATCAGCGCCGAGGAGCCAAAAGCGGGCCACCACATCTGCCACTGCCAGTCGCCCCCTTCCCACCAGGCCAGCGCCAGAATGAAGGGCATGCTCAGCACGTTGGTGAAAAACAGGGTCTGGGCGATGGGCTGCTTGAGCGGGATCCGCTTGATCAGCAGATTGTTGAGCGCCATCGACAGCGCCACCCCAAGCGCCGCCAGCGCGGCCCAGTTCACCTCGGTCGGGCGCAGCACGATCAATACCCCGATAAACCCGATAACCGCAGTCAGCACCTTCTGGCGCGAGATCGCTTCCCCCGCCATCCACACTGCCAGCGGCACCATCATCAGGGGGGCGGCATAGAAGAGGGCATTGGCAGTGGCGAGCGGCAAGCGGGTGAGGGCGACCACCATCAGGCAGACGCCGACCGCCCAAATATGGGCCCGCAGCAGGTGCCACTTGATGGCCACCGGCGGGTTGCGGCGCCATGACCAGAGCAGCCAGGGCATCAGCAGAATGGCGGCCGAGAGCTGGCGGAAAAAGACAAACTGGAAGATGGGCTGATCCGGTTCCAGCACCTTGACCAGCGCATCGGAAAAGACCGCCACCATATTGCCCAGCACCAGATAAAGGATGCCGATCCCTACTGCATTCATACCACCTCCCACTTCAGATGAGGGGAGGGTAGCGTGCCGGTTGGTATCCAGTAAAATGATAAAAAATGACCACTCATGAGATATTTAGATAATGAAGCTTCCTCCTCTGCGTGCGGTGCAATATTTCGAGGTGGTGGCACGCTTGCTCAGCTTCTCCCGCGCCGCCCTTGAACTGAACGTCAGCCAGAGTGCGGTCAGCCACCAGATCCGCCTGCTGGAGGATTTTCTGGGTGAGCGCTTGCTGCTGCGCCAAGGACGGTTGCTCTCGTTGACACCCCAGGGGGAGAGCTACTTCGAAGGGATTGCCGCCGGGCTCAGCCAGATTGCCCAAAGCAGCGAACAGTTGCGTGGTGGCGGCGAGATGCGAGTCCGGCTCGCGGTCTACAGCTCGTTTGCGGTGAAGTGGCTGATCCCGCGGTTGGCTGGATTGCGCCAGCTCTACCCCGAGCTGGATTTGAGTCTGGAGATGGTGGCGGAAGATCCCGAACTCTCGGACCGGGTAGCGGACTGCTTTATCACAGTCTCACCCAACGGGCGTGGCTATTGCCACGATCTTATCTATCAGGAGCGGCTCTTTCCGGTCTGTAGTCGCCGCCTGTTGCAGCAGATCAGCGGGGAGTGGCCTGAGGCCATCTGGCAGCTGCCGCTGCTTTCGGTGCAGTCCATCTACAAGGCGCGGGGGGAGGATTGGCAGCGCTGGGCCAAGGCGGGTGGGCTGGTGATTCCGGACGAGGCGCGGATGCACCACTTCAGCCATGTGCTGTTGGCGATGGAGGCGGCAGCCTGGGATCAGGGGGTGGCATTCGTGAATGATTACATGCTGCGGCCCGATGATCCCCAGCTGGTGGCCTTGCCGGTACACCAGCTGGAGACGGGGGATGCCTTCTACTTCACCTGCAAGCGCTCGCGGGCTCATGAGCCTGCCATCAGCCGGTTGCGCCAGTGGCTGATGATGGAGACACGCCAGAGCATGCCGCTCTAGCCTGCACCGTTACGCTCTCTTGAACTGGCTCAGCACAAAAAGGCTGGTGGCACAGACGACGACCGAAGGCCCAGCCGGGGTGTCCTGATACCAGGAGAGGGTCAATCCACCCAGCACGGCGAGACAGCCGATCAGCGCGGCAAAGCCCGCCATCTGCTCCGGCGTCTGGCTGAAACGGCGGGCGGTGGCGGCGGGGATGATCAGCAGGGAGGTGATGATCAGTGCCCCGACAAACTTCATCGCCACGGCAATCACCAGCCCGATGAGCAGCATCAATACGCAGCGCAGCAAATCGACCCGGATCCCCTCTACCCGTGCCAGCTCTTCCGAGATGGTCATGGAGAGCAGGGGATCCCACAGTCGCCACAGGGTGAGCAGTACTAGCGCGCCACCGCCGTAGATCCAGAGCAGATCCATCGGTTGTACCGAGAGCAGGTCGCCGAACAGGTAGGCCATCAGATCCACCCGCACGTTATCCATAAAACTCAAGGTAACCAGACCGAGGGACAGGGCGCTGTGTGCCAAAATGCCGAGCAGGGTATCGGTTGCTACTTGCTGGTTGCGGCTCATGACCACCAGCAGCATCGCCATGGCAAGGCAGCAGACCACTACTGCCAGAGTGAGATCGACCTGCAGCAGGATACCCAGCGCGATGCCGAACAGGCAGGCGTGGGAGAGGGTGTCGCCAAAATAGGCCATTTTGCGCCATACCACGAAGCTGCCGAGGGGGCCGGCCAGCAGGGCGATGCCGAGACCGGCCGCGAGGGCGTATAACAGAAAGCTGTCCACTTGAATGTCCTGTTGCTTGCGCTATTTGCTGTGAGCGTTGTTGCGAGAGGGCAGGCGGATGACGGGTGCCTGCGGTTCATGATGATGGTGTTCGCCATCGCAGTGGTGGTGGTGGGTATAGACCGCCAGCACCTCCTGCTCCGGTCGCCCGAACAGACGGGCAAATTCGGGGTGGCGGGCCACGCTTTCCGGCTCGCCATGACAGCAGACGTGGCGATTGAGGCAGATCACCTCGTGGGTGCTGGCCATCACCAGATGCAGGTCGTGGGATACCATCAGCACGGCGCAATTGAACTCGGCGGCGAGCTGACCGATGAGGGCATAGAGTTCAATCTGGCCGGTGATATCAACCCCTTGCACCGGCTCATCCAGCACCAGCAGCTCGGGCTTGACCAGCAGGGCGCGAGCCAGCAGCACACGCTGCATCTCACCGCCGGAGAGCTTCTGCATCCGGTTTTCCAGCAATCCCTCTGCGCCCACCCGGGTCAGCGCTTCCTCGATGGAGAGGCGGCTATTTTTGCCCAGTTGCAGGAAGCGACGCACCGTCAGCGGCAGGGTGGGATCCAGATAGAGGCGCTGGGGTACATAGCCGACTCTCAGATCGCGGCTGCGGGTGATCTTGCCCGAGTCCGGGGTGAGCAGACCCAGCACCAGCTTGCTCAGGGTGCTCTTACCCGCCCCGTTGGGGCCGACGAGCGTGGTGATTTTGCCTTTATTGAGGGTAAAGGAGACCTTGTCGAGCACAGAGCGTCCATCAAACGAGAGAGAGACCTCTTTCAGCTCTACCAGTTGGCTCATGACAACTCCGGGGTTTACAGCCAGTGAGAGTTATAATATAACAAAAAGCGGCTGTTATATTATCACATACTCACCCCCTGACGAGATTCACCAATGAGAATTATTGCGCTTTTCACTGCCCTGCTGGCGGTGAGTTTGCCTGTTCGTGCCATTGAGGTACTGACCACCATCAAGCCCCTTGGCTTCATCGCAGCAGCGATCACTGACGGGGTGAGCGAGCCCAAGGTATTGCTGCCGACCGGTGCCTCTCCCCACGATTTCTCCCTGCGTCCGTCCGATATTCGCAGCATCAACAGTGCCGATCTGGTGGTGTGGGTTGGCCCCGAGCTGGAAGGTTTTATGGCCAAGCCGCTGGCTAATCATCCCCATGCTCTGGCCCTGACTCAGGTTGAGGGGATGCCGCTGTTCAACTACGCGACTCAGGATAGTCACGATTCCCATGACCATGATGATCACGATCATGCCGCCCACGAGCACGGTGACCATGATGAAGGGCATGAGGGACATCATCACGAAGGGGTCGATCCCCATATCTGGCTTGGCCCGACGCAGGCCAAGGTGATTGCCAAGGCGATCGCAAGTGAATTGGGCAAGCTGGATCCGGCCAATCAGGCTCGCTATGACGCCAACCTCGCGGCATTTGATACCAAGGTGGATGCCAAAGACAAGGTGATTGCTGGCCAGATGAAGGCGGTGAATGAGAAGGGGTACTTTGTCTTCCACGAGGCGTATGGCTACTGGGAGCGCCACTACGGCATGAGTTCAAAGGGTCACTTTACCGTGAGCCCTGAGCGTCGCCCTGGCGCCAAGACGCTAGTGGATATTCGCAAGGCACTGGAAGAGAAGCAGGCGAGCTGCATTTATGCCGAGCCGCAATTCTCACCGGCTGTGATCGAATCGGTGGCACGCAATACCGGCGCCAAGGTGCTGTTGCTTGATGAGGTGGGTGAACAGGTGCCACTCGGTCCGGATGGTTATCCCCAATTCATGCAGCAACTGGCAGACGCATTCGCACAGTGTCGCTGATCGCCTGCTGAGCCTCTCATCCGGAGGGACTATACTGACCTCCAGCATCTGACATGGAGTGTCCGGTATGAAATGGTTGTTGATCCCGGCCTGCACACTGGCGCTATGTTGCGCCAGTGTGCAGGCTTCGCGCCTTTCCGAATATATTGCCAGCCCCGATCTGCGGGCCAAGCTGCAGGAAGTGTATGGTGGCAGGGCCATCCAGCGGGCCGAGGCATTTTCTCGCTTGCTCACCCCCAGAGCGGGTACAACCGACCAGCAGAAGATCGAGCTGGTGAACAACTACTTCAACAATCTCACCTACAGCGAGGATCCCAAGCTGTGGGGGGATGAGGATTACTGGGCCAATCCGCTGGAGTTCATCGGTGCCCGGGGTGGGGATTGCGAGGATTACAGCATCTCCAAGTACTACACCCTGATGGAGCTGGGGGTGGATGAGAAGAAGCTGCGGCTGGCCTACGTCAAGGCGGTGCGTTACAACCAATTCCACATGGTGACGCTCTACTTCCCGACGCCCAAGGCTGATCCACTGGTGCTCGACAACATCAACAGCCGGATCCTGCCGGGCAGCAAGCGTACCGACCTCATTCCCGTTTACAGTTTCGATGCCAAAAGCATCTGGATCATGAAGTCACGGCGGGAAGGGACGCTGGCGGGGAGTGCCGATCGGTTGGCGCAGTGGACATCGATGAAGACCCGTTTCTCCAGCGAGCAACTGCGCTCTCCTCGTCGTCAGTTATAGTTTGCCCGCCGCCTTCAACTCATCGAAATATTTCGCCGCGCCCGGATGCTGCTCAATACTCAGCACCAGGCCGGTTTTATTGCGTGCCCGGTGAAACATATTGGCGTAGCCATAAGTCTGCTCATTGAACTTGGTCTGCTGGGTCAGCATGGCCTTGGTCAGACGATAGACAGACTCTTCTGGCATGGTGGCATTGGTAACCAGGGTGGCGGCAATGGCAAAGGTGGGGGTCGCCTTCAGATTGCCGGGGTAGATGCGGGCGGGCACTTGACTACGTTGGTAATATTTGACCCCTTTGAGTAGCTGATCACGGGTGGCCCCATCGATGGGGAGGAAACTGACCGCGCAACGTTTGGCGGTGTCGAGCACAATCCGGTTAGGGTGTCCCATCACCAGTGCAAATGCATCGATCTGCTTGCTACAAAGCGCATCCGGCAGGTTGGCCATGCTCTTCAGATCGAGATCCTGCTCTTTCGCTCCCAAGATGTTGAACAGGGTCAGCGCCGTCTGGCGTGTTCCCGAGCTCTTCAACCCCATGTCGATGGGGGCGAGCTTGAGCTGTTCCAGTGAAGTGATATCGCCATCGGCACGGATCACTATGGTGAAGGGCTCGGCATGGGTGGCAAACAGGGCGCGCAGCTCAGGTTGCGGCTGCGTGGCAAAAGGGCCCAAGCCCTGGCTTGCCTGATATAGCCAGTCTGACTGCACCATGGCGTAGGCGGTCTCGCCACTCTTGAGTCGCGTCAGGTTTTCTATTGAACCCGATGAGCTCTGCAGTGTGCACGCAAGTTGCTCGTCGACCTCATGAGCCAGACGGCAAAACTCTTTGGTTATCTGGTGATAAATCCCCTGCTCACCCCCGGTGGTGATAGTGACGGTTTCAGCCATCAGGCCGGGTTGCCACAGCAGGGGCAACAGCATGGCGAGCTTCTTCATGATTGCGCCTCCTTGGCATAACCATCGATACCCCAGGTCCGCAGTTTGTCGATGTCGCGACACTCTCCCGATTCTGCCAGCAGGGTATAACCGGCAGCATGCATGGTTTGGGAGAGCAGATTCCAGTAGAGCGGCGCATCGGTCAGCTGACAGCTGATAAAGATGGGATTGAGCGGATCAAGTTGATTGAAGGTGTCTGCATTGAGGGGAATGGCGCTGAAGGCGAGCTCACACCCCTGTTCCTGTAGCGCGGCCAATGTGGACTGGCCGTGGGCGGGGAATGTGGCCACATCCCAGCGCCAATCCAGTGTTTTTCCTCGACCCTGGCTTAGCAGAGGGGCAATCTCGGACCATTGCGGGTGATTGAGCAGGGAGAGGGGCAGCAAGATCCCTTCTATATGAGAGTGCTGCCACTGTTGCAGGGCGCTCTGGATGGTTGCGAGCTCGCTGTCGGCACCGAGGGGTTGACTGGGCAAGAAACGCTGATAGAGCGCGATCTCCCCTTGTGTGGAGACAAATTTTTGCAGTTGCCCACCTTCCGGCAGCGGGCTTACTCCTTGCAGCGGCTGTGGGGTCGTCAGTGGCAGCTGTTTTCCCAGCTGGGTGATTTTGAGTCGTTGTTGCAGCAGATCCCGTTTGCGTTCGGAAACCAATTGGTTGATGGAAAGTGCCACTTCTTTGAGGTCTTGCAACCAGGGAGTGGGCAGGGTGCTGTTGAACTGGTGTTTGCGGATACGGATCAGCTGCAGGTTGATCTGCTCCAGGGGCTGCAGCAGGCGTTTGCACACCAGGGAGATGATCAGGGTAAATACGACGAGGCCCGCCAGCAGCGCCAGACCGGTGCGACTGATGGCATTCCACAGATGCTGATAGGCGTAGCCGCTATGCCCCTCAAGGGTCAGAGTGCCCAGCATGCGCCAGCCATCGGTCAACTCTTGCTCAATTTTGACGGGCGGCATGCCGATAACCGAGGGAAGCCAGCCGGGGACATTTTGTTGGGTAGAGTGGAATACCTTCTGAAACAGCACCTGACCATCCGGGTCCACCAGAATGACCGAGCTGACGAAGCCGCCGTCGAACATGGCATTGACGATGGTTTCGGCCAGCACATTGTCGTCATTGAGCAGGGTTCCTTGCAGCACCAGCCCGAGAGCGGTGATGGCGGTTTCCAGGTTGGCTGACATCTGGTCGAGGATGGATTGGCGGACTGTCGTGACTTCCAGTGCAAACAGCAGCGCTGCACCGATCAGGAATAGGACGACAATTATTCTGATTAACAGTTTTGCTAACGACATATCCACTCCATGGAAAAGTTATCGCAATATTTCAGGTTTCTATTCAGTATCGAATCCGACCCGGTTCTTAAAAATAGGAAAAAATGGTTAAAAAAGACGATCATTTCTGCCCATCCGGGCGGGTTATGCATAAAATGTGAGGTTCATGCAGATTGTGATGAACTATTTGTAACTATTTGTGTCCAACAAACAGTTTTATACGGTTTTGTCACAACTGACATCGCAACTCACACTCTTTAGATCTAAATACAGGATAGCGGATGAAACGTCTCCGTCCCTTGGTAGTACAGGCTGCCAATTGGGAACCACCGGTTCCCCGCAAACACTTTTACGCCATGCTGATGCTGACGGCCATGACCCTGTCAGCAGTGGCATTATTGCCAGCTCCGGGTGACATCCTTGAGCGGCCGCTGCGTCTTGAGTTGCCCATTGATACCGCAGGTACGGCAACCAACGAAAACAACACCGACTTTAACGAAATTCCCGATCACGAACTGGTTGATCAAAGTGCGCCGGATGACGACATCCCGGTTGACACCACCCCCCAGTGGCAGGATTACCGGGTCCGCAACGGCGAAAACCTGACCGCCATTTTTAACAATCTCGGTCTCTCCACCACCACCCTTTACAAGGTGCTGGACGCGGACAACAAGAACTATCTGGCGCGCCTCAAGCCGGGCCAGAATATCGAGCTGCTGATCGATCAGGACAACATCCTGCAGCAACTCAAAATCCGCCTGAACATCAAGCAGACGCTGGTGATGGCGCGCAGCGATGATGCCTATACCGCCTCCATGATCAATGAGAAGGTCGAGTGGCAACCGCAGCGTTACAACGGCGTGATCAACGGCAGCTTCTATGTCAGTGCCCGCAATGCGGGGATTCCGGCCAACCATATCCAGAAAATTGCCAACCTGTTCCAGTGGCGAATGAATTTCGCCAAGGATCTGCAGAAGGGCGACAAGTTCAAAGTGCTGGTACGCCAGGAGACGGTGGAAGGCAAGAGCACTGGCAACAGCCAGCTGCTGGGTGTGGAAGTGACTAGCCAGGGCAAGACGGTGTCGGCCTGGCTCTCCGATGACGGCAACTATTACGACGGTCAGGGCAACAGTCTGGAGCGCGGTTTCCGCCGCTACCCGACCCACAGCCGCTATCGGATCAGCTCCAATTTCAACCCGGCGCGCAAACATCCGGTAACCGGTATGGTGCGTCCTCACGAGGGCACTGACTTTGCGGTGCCGGTAGGCACGCCAGTGCTGGCGACTGGCGATGGTATCGTCCAGAAGGCAACCAGCCACCCGCTGGCGGGTACCTATATCGTCATCAAGCATGGCCGTACTCTCTCTACCCGTTATCTGCACCTGAGCAAGCTGCTGGTCAAAACCGGTCAGCGAGTGAAGATGGGTGACAAGATCGGCCTCTCCGGCAACACAGGTCGCTCGACCGGTGCTCACCTGCACTACGAGCTGCGGATCAACAACCGCCCGGTCAATGCCATGACCGCCAAGCTGCCGATGGCTGAACCGCTCAGCGGCAAGGAGCGTCGTCAGTTCCTTGCCAAGGTGAAGAGCTACCGCAAGGAGCTGGCCGCGGGGTGATTCCTGTCGTCACAGTCTGAAATGAAAGGCCCCGCCAGATTGGCGGGGCCTTTTTGCATGTGCAGTGAGGGTCAATAACCCTTGTCGAAGTCGATTTTGCCATCCAGTGGCTGGCCATCGATAAAGCGGATGTAGTTGCGCACAAAGATCTGGGCCACATCATCCGGGAAGCTGTAGGCGCTGTTGTGGGGGGTGACGATGAGGTTGGGTTGGCCCCAGAGTGGACTGTCGGCGGGTAGCGGCTCCTGCTCGAACACATCCAGCACCGCCATCGCCAGCTTGCCGGTGCGCAGTGCGGTGAGCAGATCGCCCGAGTGTACGGCGCTGCCACGGCCGACGTTGAACAGGATGGCGCCCGGTTTGCAGTGTTCGAAGCGGGCGGCATTGAACAGATGACGGGTATCGCGGGTGGCAGGCAGCACGCTGACGATGACATCGGCCTGCGCCAGCATCTTGTTGAGCGCAGGTAGTTGATAAACCTGATCAAACCCGGCCCGCTCCCGACCGCTGCGGCTGATGCCCAGCACCTTCATGCCAAAATGTTTGCCGGTGTGGGCGATATGCTGGCCAATGCTGCCGGTCCCCAGGATCAGCATGGTGCGCCCCTTGAGGCCCTGATAGGGGTGACTCTGCCACAGTCGCTGTTTCTGCTGCTTCCGATAAAGGGGAATTTGGCGCATCAGGCTGAGCAGATGACCAAAGACATACTCGCTCATCAGCGGGCCGAAGATGCCGCGTACATTGGTGAGCTGATAATCACGGCGACTGTCAGGGTCGAGCAGCACATCGACGCCCGCATAGGTGGACTGGAACCAGCTCAGCTTGTTGGCTTTGGGCAGCAGCGGTTTGGCACGGGCCGGTTCGGCCATCAGAATATGAGCTTCGCCGATCAGCTTCTCGGCATCGCTCTGGTTATCGGCTCGCAAAATGCGCAGATGGGGAAGATTGGCGGCCTTGAGCAGCCGTTCGTAGTGAGCATTATCCTGGCTGAGCAAAAGAAGGGTACGTTGGCTCATACTCTTGTTCCTTATCAGAATTTGCGGCGCAACAAGATGCCGCTCTCGACCCATCTTACCTGACTTCATATCGCAACATAGCCGACCAGGGCGCTTTTTCGTTTTCGCCGCGCGCCTCGTGGGCTACAATCTGCCCCACATTTTGCAAAGGATCCGACTCCAGTGTTTGGTGACAAGTTTTATAAGCGACTGGCCGAGCTACAGCCTTGGCAACAGACCGTCTACACCCTGGCGCTGGCAGAGCGCATGTACCCCAACTATGCCCTGTTCTGTCAGGCTTCCGGCTTTGGCAATTCAGGCGCTTTCCGGCATGCGCTGGATCAGATGTGGGTCTACCTCACCGTCAAGGGATCCCGGGTCAATCTGGGTGCCATTCTCGAAGAATTCGAGTCTCACATTCCGGATCCCCGCAAGTTTGAATCCTACGGTGCCTATCCGGCGCTTGATGCCTGTGTTGCGCTGGGCTGCGCCTACAACTCGGTGATTTGCCGGGTCGGCGAAGAGGCCAACGATGCCAGCCATGCGTCAGTCGGTACAGTGGCCGGTTTTATCGAGCTGCTGGAAGAGCGGGATCTGACCGAAGAGGAGCTCTACGAGCACGAGTACATGGAAGCCGAACTGGAGTTCCAGGTTGAACTGCTCAAGCGGGTTGCCCATGAGCGCGACAGCGATCGAATCCTGGCCATCAGAGCATTCGCCTCTCAGGATGGCGTCTCCAATATCGGGATCAGCCTGGAAGAGTAATTCTCTGCGGCCCCTGATCGAAAAAAGCTCCCGTTCGGGAGCTTTTTTTATGCCTGAAATTGTTCAGCAGCTTATGCCTGCTCTTCGGTGAGGGGTCTGACGCTCAGCACTGGGGCGGCGTCGATTTCGTCTGCATTCATCATGGAGGAGATGCGTTGCAGGGAAGAGAGCAGCAGGGTCTGCTCCCAGGTTTCAAGGGATTGAAAGCGTTGGATAAAGCGCTCTTGTAGCGGGGTGGGGGCTTGGGCCAGCAGGGCGCGGCCTGCGTCAGTCAGTGTCGCGTGAACCTTGCGCTTGTCGGTATTGCTGCGAACGCGCTGCACCAGTTGGCGGCTCTCCAATCGGTCCATGATGGTGGTGGCGGTGGCCTGGCTCATGTTGGTGTGATCGGCCAGCTGACGCATGGAGATCTGTCCCAGCTCGTCGATCCCTTTGAGCAGCAAGAGTTGCGGGGAAGTGAGCCCGGCTTCTTTGATCAAGCGCCTGGAGTGCATGTCGATGGCACGAATAATCTGGCGCAGGGCGACCAGCACTTCATCATGTTTTTCCATGGGGTGTGCGTCATTGGAGGGCAATGGAGAGGCGCAAAATTTTCCGCCTAATTCGTCACAAGGTCAATATTGTTTTTGCTGTAATTATTTCTGCTCTAATTAATTTTGTGTTAGGTTGACGGGCATTTCACGGAATTCACCCTGACATTTGAGGAGCGAAATGATGAATGACGAGCTGGATATCAAGTCTCTGGTGGCCGAGTTACGTGTGGTCAGAGTGCGCTATGAACTGCCAGATACCTCGGCTTTTGTGCGCTATCAGCCTGCCTATGATGAAGACCCCAACAACCTCAAGGTACACCACTATGATGGTGAGTTACCCCTCTCTTGCAGTGAGACAGGTACTTTCAACCTAAAGGAGTTGGTGAATGAATTACGCTACGCCTATGTGCTGGTGCACCTCTTTCCTGATGAAAGTGCCATGAACTTCTATCTGACCGGCCTCGATACCGGCCTGGCCCAGCTGGAGTTCATCGGTGGCTCTTACGACTTCAACCGCCTTTGGATCACCAGCGGTGTCTCCAATCTGGGCGTCCCCATGGCCATCTTCCTTGGCAAGCGTCACGCCGTGAATGGCCAGCCCTCGGTTTCGCTGGTGGATCACCGCGAACAGGCGGCTGGCAAACTGGTCTATCGCGCCATCGGCGGTGCCGGTGATCATGTGGGCGAAGACTTTTTCAACAACGACTAAGGAGGCTGGATGCGAGCAAGCAAAGGGCTATTGAAAGGCCTCAACCCGACTATGGCCATGACGGCCCTCACCGTGATCACCCTGTTTTTGCTGTTTGGCGTATTTGTTCCCGATACCGCGGCCGCCTGGTTTGTCGGTGCCAAGGATCAGATTATTGCCGGGTTCAAGTGGTACTACATTCTGGTGGTCGCCCTGTTCCTGTTCTTCACTGTCTACTTGATGTTCAGCCGTTTTGGCAGCATCCGGCTGGGTGACGACGACCAGGTACCGGAGTTCGGCTACTTTGCCTGGTTCTCCATGCTCTTTAGCGCTGGCATGGGGATCGGTCTGGTGTTCTGGAGCATCGCCGAGCCGATGAACCATCTGCAGGGCAATCCGTTCATTACCGAAGGGATGACCCCGGAAGCGGCCCAGATCGCCATGCGCCTCACCTTCTTCCATTGGGGCCTGCACCCCTGGGCCATCTATGTGATCGTTGGCCTGTCGCTGGCCTTTTTCAGTTATCGTCGCAAGTTGCCGCTGGCGATCCGCTCCGTGCTGTACCCCATCCTTGGCGAGCGGATTTACGGTTTTTGGGGCCATGCGGCCGATGTGCTGGCGGTGTTCGGCACCGTGTTCGGGGTGGCGACCTCCCTTGGTCTGGGGGTCTCCCAGATGAATACCGGCCTCAACCAGATGTTCGGTATGGACGTATCGCAGTCCAACCAGCTCTGGCTGATTGGTGGCATCAGTCTGATCGCCACTCTGTCGGCGGTTTCCGGGGTCGGGCGCGGGGTGAAGATCCTCTCCGAGCTCAATATCTGGCTGAGTGTCTTCGTTCTCGCACTCTTTCTGGTGCTGGGGCCGACCACCTATATCCTCAACGCCTATGTACAGAATATCGGTGATTACCTGCAGAACATCGTCAAACTGAGCTTCTGGACCAACACCGAGGCCAATGGCACCTCGGCCTGGCAGTCGAGCTGGACGGCGTTTTACTGGGGCTGGTGGATTGCCTGGGCGCCGTTTGTCGGCATGTTTATTGCCCGCATTTCCAAGGGGCGTACTATCCGCGAGTTTGTGCTCGGTGTGCTGCTGGTACCCTCGCTGCTCGGCATGTTCTGGCTCACCGTGTTTGGCGGTACGGCGATGAATCTGGAGCTGTTCGGTGGTGGTGGCGTGGTCGCTGCGGTCAATCAGGATGTGACGCTGGCGCTCTACAAGACGGTCGAGCTGCTGCACTGGGATACCTTCGGCTGGATCGCCAAGGCCGTGTTGACCCTGCTCATCTGCACCTACTTCATCACCTCCAGTGACTCGGGCACGCTGGTCATCACCACTCTGCTCTCCATCGGTGATCAGGAGCCGCCGGTACTGCACCGCGCCGTATGGGGTCTGGGGCAGGGGCTGGTTGCCGCTATCCTGCTGGTTTCCGGCGGCCTGGCGGCCTTGCAGGCGGCCAGCATCATAGCGGCGCTACCCTTCTCGGTGATCATGCTGGCGATGTGCTATTCGCTGATGCTGGGGCTCAAGCAGGAGAGCCAGCGCCAGTTTGAGTATCGTCAGAACCTCAAGCGCCACGATGGCTCATCCCATATGAGCCTGATGGAGCGAATTGGTCCGGCATAACGGCACCAGAAGAGGGCTGACTCCCCTTCCTATGTAAACCTGGATGCAAAACGGCCGCCCTGGCGATGCACTCCTTGCGGAGTTCATCATCAGGGCGGCCGTCTGTTATGGGGCCGAGGTTACTCCTCGATAAAGGTCCACTCATCCTTGATGCGGCTGATGGCATCGGTCCGCTTTTTGGCGAGCTGCTCCTTGATCTCTTCCCCTTTGAAACCGGCCGCCACTATTTCTTTCACCGGCACCGCCTGGGCGGCAGCCAGCGCTTCGGCCACATAGTCCGGCTCGGCGTAGACCCGCTCCTCGAAACCGGTACGGCCATGGAAGTCGGCGCGACAGGCATCCAGCAACTGGGCAAAGCGCTCGGGGCGGCGCCAGGCATCCGCCTTGTCGAACACCTTGAGCAGGGTGGCGGGCTTGAGCTCAAAGGCGATATGGATGTGGGTGTGCAGATCGCTCACCAGCAGCGCCAGATCCCGGCACTCATTGGGTACCCGGAACCGCTCGCACAGAGCGCGAATAAGCGGCAGCCCTTTCTGGCCGTGACCGTGATGGCTTGGCCAGAACTCCTTGGGGGTCACTCCCTTGCCAAGGTCGTGGCAGAGGGCGGCAAAGCGGACGGTCAATTCCGGGGAGATCCGGCACGCCTGCTCCAGCACCATCAGGGTGTGGATGCCGGTGTCGATCTCCGGGTGCCACTTGGCCGGGGCGGGGACGCCGAACAGAGCGTCGATTTCGGGGAAGAGTGCCTTCAGGGCGCCGCACTGGCGCAGCACCTCGATAAAGATCTGCGGGGTCGGCCCCAGCAGCACTTTTTCCAGCTCCTTCCAGACTCGCTCCGGCGTGAGGTGGGCCAGCTCGCCAGCGGCCGTCATCTCGCTCATCAGGGCGAGGGTTTCCGGCGCTATGGTAAAGCCCTGAGCGTGGAAGCGGGCGGCGAAGCGGGCGACCCGCAGGATGCGCAGCGGATCTTCGGCAAAGGCAGGGGAAACGTGGCGCAGCAGCCGTTTTTCCAAATCCTCGATGCCACCGTAGGGATCGTGGAGTTGGCCCTGATCATCTTCGGCGATGGCGTTGATGGTGAGATCCCGGCGCAGCAGATCCTGCTCGAGCGTCACATCGGGGGCGGCGTGGCAGACAAAACCGGTGTAGCCCTGACCCTGTTTGCGTTCGGTACGGGCGAGGGCATATTCCTGCTGGGTTTTGGGGTGAAGAAACACGGGAAAGTCGCGACCGACCTGGGTAAAACCCAGCGCCAGCATCTGTTCCACGGTGGCACCGACCACCAGATGATCACTGTCGCCCTGCGGCAATCCCAGCAGGCGATCCCGCACTGCGCCCCCAACCAGATAAGTCTGCAAACCGTCTCTCCCGTCATCAATCGTGGGGCCGAGTATATCGTCTTTGTTACCGCTTTGCTGCCTGACCACCACCTGCCCGCAGCGCCAGTCAGCGCGGCTTTGACTTGGGCGTGACGAGGCCTTACGCTGCCGCACCAGACAGCTGGCGCTGTGCTGCGGGGTGACTGTATGCCCGCTCAGGCCAGATGAGCCGAAGGAACCGCAGAGTTCCCCTTATATCAACGACATGAGAACAACGTGAATCAATCAACCTTCGCAAGCCGGGTTCTGGAGTGGTACGAGCTTCATGGCCGCAAAACCCTGCCCTGGCAGCAGGAGAAGACCCCTTACCGGGTCTGGGTCTCGGAGATCATGCTGCAGCAGACCCAGGTCGCTACAGTCATCCCCTATTACCAGCGTTTTATGGCGCGCTTCCCCGATGTGGTGGCGCTGGCCGATGCCCCTGTCGACGAGGTGCTGCACCACTGGACCGGGCTTGGCTACTACGCCCGGGCCCGCAACCTGCACAAGGCGGCCCAGCAGATCCGCGATCACCACCATGGCCTCTTTCCCGAGTGCTTTGACGAGGTGATGGCGCTGCCGGGGATTGGCCGCTCAACCGCCGGGGCCGTGCTGTCGCTCTCTCTGGGTCAGCCCCACGCCATCCTTGATGGCAACGTGAAGCGGGTACTCACCCGCTGGCTGGCGCTGCCGGGTTGGCCCGGTCAAAAACAGGTGGAGAACGAGCTGTGGGAGATCGCCATCCGGCTCACCCCCAAGCTGGGGGTGGCGCAATACAATCAGGCAATGATGGATATCGGGGCCACTATCTGCACCCGCAGCAAGCCTGCCTGTGATCGCTGTCCGGTGCGGGCCGATTGCCAGGGGCTGTCGCAAGGCAAGCCTACCGCTTATCCCAACAGCAAGCCCAAGAAGAGCATTCCGGCCCGCGATGGCGTCATGTTGTTGATCCGCCATGGTGACGAGTTATTGCTGGAGAAGCGGCCGCCACAGGGGATCTGGGGCGGGCTCTACTGCTTCCCGCAGGTGGCCTCGCTGGCGGAGGTGGATGGTCTGCTGGCATCCCTCGGCCTGAGCCATCACGGTTATCGTGAACTGGCCGGTTTTCGCCATACCTTCAGCCACTTCCATCTCGATATTCAGCCGCTGCTGATTGACATTGATGAGGCGCAGCCGCTGCGGCTCATGGAAGCAGATAACCGACTCTGGTATAACTTACGCCATCCTGCCGAGGTGGGGCTGGCGGCCGCCACGGCCCGTCTGCTCGCCTATCCAGAGTTACAACCATAGAGGTCAACATGAGCCGTACTGTATTTTGCCAACGCCTGAAAAAAGAGGGCCCGGGTCTGGATTTCCAACTCTATCCCGGTGAGCTCGGCAAGCGGATTTTTGACAACATCAGCAAGGAAGCCTGGGCCGAGTGGCAGAAGAAGCAGGTGATGCTGATCAACGAGAAAAAGCTCAACATGATGAATCTTGAGCATCGCCAACTGCTGGAAAAAGAGATGGTCAGCTACCTGTTTGATGCAGGTGAAGTGCAGATCGAAGGTTACACCCCGCCTGCCCAGTAAGCTCTCCGGCTGTTGTACGTGTGAACAGGTGCGGGAATGGCGCCACACTGGCGTGACCGCTCCTGAAGTCGCAGCAAATGAATGATGGGCAGCTCTGCTGCCCGGTTTGAGGATCCTATGGGCCGAATTTTTTGGCTGCTGTGCACCCTGCTGTTTCTCTCTGCCTGCTCATCCTCCCCCAAGCCCAGCGGGAGTGAGGATGACGATCTGGTCAACGGCAAGGACATCCGCGGTTTTGAACACATGATCAGCGCGCTCTCCCATAACGTGAACGAGATATGGGGGCGGGAGGCGCTGTTTGCGGGCAAGTTTGACTACGTCAAATACACGGATCAGTACAAGAGCCGGGCCCACATCGACTTCTCCAGCGGCCACATCATGGTGGAGACGGTATCTGGCATCGATCCCCGCGCTCACCTGCGTCGCGCCATCATCGAGACCCTGCTGACGCCGGACGATCCGGCCGAAGTGGATCTTTACTCTGATCGGGAAATTCTGACCGGCGGCGAGCCTTTCCTCTACGGTCAGGTGCTGGACAATCAGCGCCAGCCAATCCGCGCCTCCTGGCGCGCCGAGCGTTATGCCGATTACCTGCTCAACACGGCGATGAAGAAGCGCACTCTGGGTATTCGCACCATCTTCTTCGTCGATATTCCCATGGTGGCCAACCATGAAGATCGACGGGGCTACAAGTATGCGGGGATCATCCGGGAAGCGTCGCGCAAATACGGCGTGCCGGAGAGCCTGATCTATGCGGTGATCAAGACCGAGAGCAGCTTTAACCCCTATGCGGTGAGCCATGCCAACGCTTATGGCCTGATGCAGGTCATTCCGGCTACGGCTGGGCGTGACGTCTATGTGCGAGTCAAGGGCAAGAACGGCCAGCCGACCCGGGAGGAGCTGTTCAACCCGGCCTACAACATCGATGTCGGTACCGCCTATTTGCACCTGTTGCAGACCGTCTATCTGGCGGATATTCAGGATCCGCGCTCCCGTCGCTATGCGGTGATCTCCGCCTATAACGGTGGCGCTGGCGGGGTGCTCAATACCTTCTCCAGCGATCGCAAGGCGGCGCCGGGCCGGATCAACCGACTCTCCCCCGAGGCGGTCTATCAGGTGTTGACCGAGCAACATCCCAAAGAGGAGGCGCGCCGTTACCTCTACAAGGTCAATCAGGCCGAGAAGGGGTTCAAGAGAGCCTTTTCCAGTCGGGCCGGTTAAGCGGTGACGCTGGGTTAACCATGCAAAAGGGCGCTTGATATCAAGCGCCCTTTTAACGTCTGGCCAGTTCGTCGTTGAAGTGGCCTTATTTGGCGATAAAGCCGCCCTTGGTCTGCGGGGCCGCGCCCACTTTCTCCAGGGTTTTCACTTCCACTTCGGTCTTGTTCCAGCTGTGGTCCACTTCACCACGGATGCGGATCTGATCATCCGGGCCCACTTCGGTGCCACGCCACACATCCTGATCCACTTCGACCTCCACTTCACCGCTGGCATCGCGGAACAGATAGTTCTCGCCGCCCAGGTGCTTGACCAGTTTCCCTTCCAGGGTGGCCCAGCTGTCATCGGCCAGATCTTTCAGCTGAGCAACGGAAACCTTGTTCTGCTCCTGCGGGCCGGTATAGGCCGCCATGGCAAAAGAGGAGACAGACATCAGGGTCAACAGTCCGATTACGCTTGCGCTTGCCTTGTTCATTTCATACTCCTGTCGTTGGTATGGGGGCATTGTGCCGGGGGGGATGTGAAACAAGCGTGAAAGAAATAGGTTGGTGTGATTGTCTGTTTTGTGAGCGCAAGCGATTTCATCGGTGGCGGAACATGTGTGATTTCATCTGGAACTGTAATCTGTCGCCTTCACCAGAAGTCAGTGGCAGCAGACTCTTCCCATGCCTGTCGCCACTCGAGGAGAAGTCCGCAGGTCTCACCTGCTTAATCGAAGAGCATAACAATATGAAAAAATGGCTTGTTTGTTTATTGGGGTTAATGGCATTGACCGCGCAAGCGGCAGAGGGACGCCAACCTTTTTCCCGGGTTGTGATGTTTGGTGACAGCCTCTCCGACACCGGCAAGATGTACAAAAAGATGCGGGGGTATCTCCCCTCCAGCCCACCCTACTTCAACGGGCGCTTCAGCAACGGCCCGGTGTGGCTGGAGCAGTTGGGTGACGAGCGTTTCCCCGGTCTGGTCGTGGCCAACGAGGCGGAAGGCGGTGCAACCGCGGTGGCCTATAACCATCTGGGGGCTCTGAATGGCTGGCTCGGTTTCTGGTCCTGGGATCCCAAATATCAGGTGATCAATAATCTCGATTACGAGATCGATCAGTTCCTGAAAAAGGACAAGTTCCGCCCCGATGATCTGGTGGTGATCTGGGTCGGTGCCAACGACTATCTGGCCTATGGCTGGAACACCGAGCGGGATGCGGATCGGGTGATCGATACCATCCGGCTGGCATCTAACCGGTTGGTGCTCAACAGCGCGCAGCAGATCCTGCTGTTCAACATTCCTGATCTGGGGCAGACCCCGTCAGCCCGCAGCATGAAGGTGGTGGAGAAGGTGCGCCATGTGGCCAGCTACCACAACCAGAAGTTGCAGAACCTCACTCGCGAGCTGGCTCCCCTTGGCATCGTGAAGCTGTTCGAAGTGGACAAGCAGTTTGACGAGATGATGCGCGATCCTCAGCAGTTCGGGCTGAGTGACACAGAACACGCCTGCTACGGTGGTGGCTATACATGGAAGCCGTTCTCCGGCAGCGCCGCCGAGGTGGCTGCGACCCCGGCTTTGAGTGTCTCCGAAAGAGTGGCTATTGCCGGTAACCCGATCCTGGCGCAGGCGGTGGTGAGCGGGCAGGCAAAAGGGCGAGCAGCGACTCTCAACTGCGATGAGCATATGTTCTGGGATCAGGTGCATCCGACCAAGACGGTGCACAAGGTACTGAGCCAGCGTGTTGCTGACTTTATCGATCAGCACTACGAGTTTGTTCGTCACTGATATCGCTTCGGGCCAGCATGTTGCTGGCCCTTTTTCTCCTATCTATCCTCATCAGTGCGTCTTTTTGCGTCACATTCAGTTCAAATAACAAACGTTTGTTGCTGTTTTTGTAACGTGGTTGCGTTAGAGTGTTTTTTGTTAATTGATATCAGTGACTTGAAAATAGGCTAACGTTGATATGCTGCGATCGCTTTTGGGTGGTTGCACCTATAAGACGAGGTGATATCAATCAACCTCCTCCTACATAAAGTTGCAGAGGCTCAAACATGAAAAAATCATTGATTACCTTGCTGGTTACCGGCTTGCTGGCGGCCAATGCCCAGGCTGCCGGTCAAGACAACACCTGGTATGGCGGTGCCAAACTGGGTTGGTCCAACTTCTACGGCATTGATGAAAGCAACAGCTTTACCCTCGGCAATGAGACCAATGATGCTCTTGGGGCTGGTGTATTTGCCGGCTATCAGCTTAACAAGAACCTGGGCATCGAATATGGCTACGATTATCTGGGTAAGTACAAATATGATGCCCGCTCAGCCACGGGCGCAGCGTTTCAAGATGAAGTTCAGGCCCAACTTATTCATTTATCATTGAAGCTGGGCTTCCCTGTAACTGATAGCCTCGACCTGTATGGACGTATCGGCGGTGGTTATGCGGCCGCTAACAGTGACCTGAAAGGGGGTGATGGCCGATTCAACTTTGTCAGCGCGCTGGGTGCCGAGTATGCGTTCAATCGTGACTGGGCTGCCCGTCTTGAATATCAATACACTACCCCATACGGCAGTCGAGACAATACCGGGTTGCGTATGGACAATGGCCTGCTCTCTGTGGGCGCAGTCTATCGTTTTGGTCAGGTTGCCCCTGTGGCGCCCGCCCCGGCTCCGGAACCTGCTCCTGCACCTGTGATGGTTGAGAAGCAGTTCACCCTGAGCTCCGATGTGCTGTTTGACTTCAACAAGGCGACCCTCAAGCCAGAGGCCAGTCAGGCACTGGATAGCCTCTATAGCCAGATTGAAGAGGCGCGACCCAAGGATGGCGTGGCAACCGTAATTGGTCACACCGACCGTATCGGTTCCGATGCCTACAACCAGAAACTCTCCGAGCAGCGTGCCCAAACCGTTGCCAACTATCTGATTGGTAAAGGGATTCCGGCCGCCAAGATCAATGTGGAAGGGCGTGGTAAATCCTCACCGGTTACCGGCGACAGCTGCGTCAGCAAGTCCAAGCGTGAGCTGATCGTCTGCCTGGCTCCGGATCGCCGTGTTGATGTGAAAGTCGAAGGTGTCAGCGAGGTGCAGGAGTAATCCTTCACACTGAGCAGGTTTCCAATGGGGCTGGAATGAACAGCTCCTGTCGGAGCAAGAGAGACCAAAAAGCCAGTCAGTTGATCTGACTGGCTTTTTACATTGGCATTGCGGTCGGGCAGGGGACTAAATCAGGAAGGGAGCGGCATCACCCGGTTGCGTCCTAGCTCCTTGGCCTTGTAGAGCAGCTTGTCGGTACGTTCGACCAGACAGTCTGCGCTCTCCTGACCGTTGAACTCGCCCACGCCAAACGAGGCTGTGATGTGGTCGATGCGGCGGCCCGATTTGCGATCCAGAATCGACATCCGCTCGATGGCGCGGCGCATGCTCTCCGCCATCTGTCTGGCCAGCGCCAGCGAGCGATGGGGGACCAGCATGGCGAACTCCTCCCCACCCAGCCGATAGGCGGTGACCCCCTCCTTGCAGGCATCGCGCAGCCGTTTGCTGAAGGCGCGTAGCACCTGATCGCCGAGCAGGTGCCCATATTCGTCGTTGAAGTTCTTGAAGCGATCGATATCGGCGAGGATCAGCGAGAAGGGGTGCTGGCTGCGGATCAACCCCTCCAGCTCCAGATCGAAGGCGCGGCGGTTGAGCAGGTTGGTGAGGGCATCTTCGTTGGCCAGTTTGCGTGTCTCGTTGAGCGCCGCCCGCAGCTCCTTGATCTCTTTCTCCGCATTGCTGAGCTGGTTGCGAAAGTGCATGGTGGACATGCGCACGTCCCGTGATTCGCGCACCAGCTCCCGCAGGATCCCCATGGTGTCTTCCAGGCTGAAGCCCTCGTCATCAATGCGGCTGAGCTTGTCAAAACTCTTGTCGAGCATCTCCTGAAACATGCCGGTATCGGAGATGGCGTCCTGCATGGAGTGGCCGAGCTCATTGGCCATGGCGGCGAGGCTCAGTTTCATCGCCTCCATCTGCTTCTCGTCCTGAGCGGCCAGATACTGGTGATAGAGCCGCTCGCAGGTGGTGAGCGAGCAGGTTCCCTGCATTTTGACTGCCTGATCAATCGCCTGGTTGAGCTCGGGCATGCTGGCCGAGACATAGTTGTACCACAGGTGGTAATTGTCCGGCGTCGTGGGGATCTGGTACTTGATCATCAAAGGGACCGCCTGTTTGAGATAGGCAGCGGATTGGGCAAATGTGTCCTTACTCATGAGTTCTGTGTCTCATCATGCCAGCGAACTGAAGATAGTATGACAGAGAGATTGGCCAAAAGGCAGCCGATGGATGCCATTCGCCCCCCCCTCCGATATAATGGCACCGTTACCACCTACCCTAAGGCCTGCTTATGTCTCAAAAAGATCCTTTCCTCGAACGCGAGGCCGAAAAATACGATAACCCCATCGCCAGTCGCGAGTTGATCCTGGAACTCATCAAGGGCCATGAAAAGCCCATGTCCCGTGAAGAGTTGGCCAAGGTCCTCAAGCTGAAAGATGAAGAGCCGTTGGAAGCCTTGCGTCGTCGTCTGCGCGCCATGGAGCGTGATGGACAACTGGTATTCACTCGCAACCAATGTTATGCCCTGCCGGATCGCCTGAATCTGGTCAAAGGTTATGTAATCGGCCACAAGGATGGCTTCGGTTTTCTGCGTCCGGAAGGTGGTGGTCCGGATCTGTATCTGAACAACCGAGAGATGCAACGCCTGATGCATGGCGATTACGTGCTGGTGCAGCCGACCGAGATCGACCGCAAGGGTCGTCAGGAAGCGCGTCTGGTGCGCCTGCTCAAGTCCCGTGAGGCAGACATTGTCGGCCGTTACTTCGTCGAGAATGGCGTTGGTTTCGTGGTGCCGGATGACAGCCGTATTGGCCAGGACATCATCATCCCGGAAGGGGAAAACAAAGGGGCTCGCCAGAGCCAGGTCGTGGTTGTGCGCATCAATCAGCGCGCCACCTCCCGCATCAATGCCGTCGGCACCGTACTGGAAGTGCTGGGCGAGAATATGGCGCCGGGCATGGAGATCGAAATTGCCCTGCGTACCCACGGTATCCCGCACACCTGGCCGGAAGAGGTGACCAAAGAGGTTGCCGGTCTCGGCGAACAGGTGCCGGAGAAGGCCAAAGAGGGTCGCATCGACCTGCGTGCCCTGCCGCTGGTGACCATCGACGGGGAAGATGCCCGTGACTTCGATGACGCCGTCTTCTGTGAAGCCAAGCGTGGTGGCGGCTGGCGCCTGTGGGTTGCCATTGCTGACGTCTCCGCCTATGTGAAGCCTGGCACGGCGCTGGATGCCGAAGCCTATCAGCGCGGCAACTCCGTCTACTTCCCCGAGTTCGTGGTGCCCATGCTGCCGGAGGTGCTCTCCAATGGCCTCTGCTCGCTCAACCCGCAAGTTGACCGTCTCTGCATGGTGTGCGAGATGACCATCTCCGCCGCTGGCCGCATGTCCGGCTACAAGTTCTACGAAGCGGTAATGAACTCTCACGCCCGTCTGACCTACACCAAGGTTGCCGCGATCCTCGATGGCGATCCCAAGTTGCGCCAGCAGTATGATCCGCTGGTGGGCCACATCGAAGAGCTGAACAACCTCTACAAGGCGCTCAAGCATGCCCGTCACCAGCGTGGCGCGGTGGAGTTCGAGAGCGAGGAGACCCGCTTCATCTTCAACGCCCAGCGCAAGATCGACCGCATCGTGCCGCTGGTGCGCAACGATGCCCACAAGATCATCGAAGAGTGCATGATCCAGGCGAACGTGGCTGCTGCCCGTTACATCGAGAAGAACGAAGCCTTTGCCCTGTTCCGGGTACACGATCGTCCTGGCGAAGAGCGTCTGACCGGTTTCCGCGATTTCCTGGCCGAACTGGGTCTGGAGCTCAAAGGCGGTCTCGAGCCCGAGCCGAAAGACTTTGCCGAGCTGGCTGCCAAGTTTGAAGGGCGCCCGGATGCGGAGCTGCTCTCCACCATGCTGCTGCGCTCCATGCGTCAGGCCATCTATCAGGCCGACAACATCGGTCACTTCGGTCTGGCCCTGAAGTCCTACGCGCACTTCACCTCGCCGATCCGTCGCTACCCAGACCTGATCCTGCACCGGGCGATCAAGTACCAGACTGCCAAGGAGCAGCAGGGCAACCTGCGCCACAAGTGGACCCCGAGCGGTGGTTATCACTACCAACTGGAAGAAGTGGACCCGATGGGCGAGCACTGCTCCATGACCGAGCGCCGTGCCGACGATGCGACCCGCGACGTGGCCGACTGGCTCAAGTGCGAGTACATGCTGGATCACGTGGGTGACGAGTTTGACGGCGTTATCGCCAGCGTTACCGGCTTTGGCTTCTTCGTGCGTCTGGCGGAGATCCACATCGATGGTCTGGTGCACGTCAGCACCCTCACCAACGACTACTACCAATTTGATCCCCTGCACATGCAGCTGATTGGCGAGAACTTCCGCCGTCGCTACCGTCTGGGCGACAAGGTGCGCGTCAAGGTGATGGGCGTGAACCTGGACGATCGCAAGATCGACTTCGTGATGGTGGAAGAGCCGCTCAAGGCCACCGGCAAGAACGCGAAAGAGATGGCGCGCAAGCAGGCCGAGATCAAGAAAGAGAAGGCCAAGAGCGCCCAGCGCCACGAAAAACGTAAAGAGGGCAAGGATCACGGCAAATCCGACAAGGGTGGCCGCGCCAAACCCAGCAACAGACGACCGAGCAAAAAGGCTCGCGATAAGGCCAAGAGCACTAAATGAGCACTGAACTGATCTACGGCATTCACGCTGTATCTGCGCTGCTGGAGCGCACACCCGAGCGTTTCATCGAGGTATGGGCGCTGAAGGGGCGGGATGACGACCGGCTGCAACCCCTGCTGAACGAGCTGGAATCCCTCGGTCTCAAGGTGCAGAGCGTGAACCGCAAGACTCTCGACGATAAAGCGGAAGGCAACAATCACCAGGGCATCATGGCTCGGGTGAAAGAGGCGCCGAAGCTCGCCGAGCACGATCTGGCCAGCCTGCTGGACGAGCTGGCGGCACAACAGAGCCAGCCCTTCCTGCTGGTGCTGGATGGCGTGACCGATCCGCACAACCTCGGCGCCTGCCTGCGCAGCGCCGATGCTGCCGGGGCTCATGCGGTGATCGTGCCGCGGGACAAGGCCACGGGTCTCACCCCGATCGTGCGCAAGGTCGCCTGTGGCGCGGCCGAAGTGGTGCCGCTCATTCAGGTCACCAACCTGGCCCGCACCCTGCGCGAATTACAGGAGCGCGGAGTCTGGATTGTCGGTACCGCTGGCGAGGCCGATCACGACCTCTATCAGGCCAAACTGACCGGCCCGATGGCGCTGGTGATGGGAGCTGAAGGTAAAGGCATGCGCCGTCTGACCCGCGAGCACTGCGACGAGCTGGTGAGTATCCCGATGGCGGGGGCGGTATCCAGCCTCAACGTCTCGGTGGCAACCGGCGTCTGCCTGTTTGAAGCCGTGCGCCAGCGCCGTGCTTGATCATGCTGATTGACAGACCCCCCTTCGATTGGGCGCAGGTCGCAGATAAAGAGGAGGCCGCGCGCCTCCTCTCTTTTGCCCGCCCGCTGACCCTCAGCCCGAAAAGCTGCCTCTGGCACGCCGGCGACAGCCCGGATCTGCTGGTCAGGGTGGAGCAGGGGCTGCTGCGGGCCAAGCTGGTGCTGGAGGATGGCCGCGAGTACATCAAGGAGTTCTACTGGGAGGGGGACGAGTTTCTCGACTTCCACCACCTGCTTAGTGGCGAGCCGGCCCGCTACAGCGTGGAGGCGCTGGATCCCTGCCATCTGCAGCTGTTCAGTCTGGCCGACCTGCGCCAGCTGCCCGGCTGGCCGCGCTGGTACCAGCATCTGTTGGAGGTGCAGCTGCGCATCAAGGAGGAGAAGGAGCAGTTGCTGCTGACCGGTAGCCCGCAGGCGCGCTATCAGCACTTTCTGGACAGCTTTTCCGCGCTTGATGCCAGAGTGCCGGATCACCAGATCGCCGCCTATCTCGGTATCACGCCCATCAGTCTGAGCCGCATTCGCAAACGGCTGAAAGAACTTAACAAAGGTTAATGCAGGGGGCTGGCGCCACGATTATGCTGGCAGGCCGAACTGATAAGGAGTTGCCGATGAACTGGATCCTGAAACCCTGGTCTGAACTGACCACTGACGAGTTGTATGAGTTGCTGGCGCTGCGGGCCGAGGTGTTCGTGGTGGAGCAGACCTGCCCCTTTCAGGATCTGGACGGGCTCGATCGCCGCGATGGGGTCTGGCACCTGCTCGGCTATCAGGGCGAGCTGCTGGCCGCCTATGCGCGGATCATGGCGCCCAGCATCGGCGATGAGAACGGCGCCGCCATCGGCCGGGTGGTGACCTCACCCAAGGCGCGCGGCGGTGGTTTTGGTCATAAGCTGATCAGCGAGGCGGTCAAGGCGTGTGAGGCGCGCTGGCCTGCCCACAGCATCTGGCTGGGGGCGCAGGCCCATCTGCAAGGCTTCTATGGCCAACACGGTTTTGTGGCGGAAGGGGAAGGCTATCTCGAAGATGATATCCCCCATATGGGAATGCGCAGAGTGGTGGCATAACCACTCGTCAGAGTGATTTAGAATGCAGAAGGGCCATCCCGCGGGATGGCCCTTCTCTTTATCGCCAGGCGATCACTTCTTCTTTTTCTTCTTGGCGGACTTCTTTTTGTCGACCGGCTTTTTCTTCTTCACCGGTACCCGCGCTTCCTTGTGTTTCGGGCGCAGCTCGTCGATCACCCGGCGCTTGAGGCGCTCTTCGGTGTAGCGTTCGATCTTGGCGACCATCGCCATGTCGTGTGCTTCCACCAGGCTGATGGCACAGCCACGGTTGCCAGCGCGGCCGGTACGGCCGATCCGGTGGACGTAAACATCAGCGCCGTAGGGCATGTCGTAGTTGATGACATGGCTGACGTTCGGCAGGTCGATGCCGCGGGCGGCGACGTCGGTGGCGATCAGGAAGGGCACTTCCCCTTCGTGGAACTTGCGGATCGACTCAATACGCTTGCTCTGCTCCATTTCGCCACGGATCCAGGCGCAGGAGATGCCTGCCGCCTGCAGCTGGCCGGAGAGCTCCGCCAGACGCTCGCGAGTCTTGACGAAGATGATCGCCTTCTGGGTTTCCGGATCTTTCAGGATATGGGTCAGCAGCGCCAGCTTGTGGGCGGCGTCATCGGCCAGATGGATCCACTGGGTAATGGGGCGACGTTCGCTGCGCGGCGGCTCGGCGTGCAGCTCCACCGGATCCTTGAGGATCTCGTTGGCGAACTTCTCAAGGCCGGCCCCTTCCAGGGTCGCGGAGAAGAGCATGGTGTGCTTGCGGTAGCGCGCCTCTTCCACGATGCGGTTCACATCCTTGATAAAGCCCATGTCCAGCATGCGGTCCGCTTCATCCAGCACCAGCACTTCGATGTCGTGGCTCTCGAACTCCTCTTTCTCGATGTACTCGAGCAGACGGCCCGGGGTGGCCACCACGATGTCGGTGGTCTTGGTCAGGGCAGGCAGCTGCTCTTCATGGCTGACGCCGCCGATGATGGTTTCGATGCTGAGGTTGGTATGGGCCGCCAGCGCCTTGGCGTGGGCGGTCACCTGCAGCGCCAGCTCGCGGGTCGGGGTCAGGATCAGCATGCGGCAGGGGCCCGGCTTGCGGCGCGGGAAGTCCAGCAGATGCTGGAGTGCCGGCAGCAGGAAAGAGGCGGTCTTGCCGGTACCGGTCGGGGCGGATGCCAGAATATCGCGGCCGTCCAGGGCTGGCTCCAGCACCATCTGCTGGATGGTGGTAGGGCGGGTGAATCCCATCTCGGCCAAGGCCCGGTTGAGGGCTGGGTGCAGGTCGAAATCATCAAAGGACTGGCTCATGGCAATACTCGGTCATTAAGGAAACGGCAGATTATAGGCGATTATCTCGTCGGCTCCTATTGGTGAGTGTGTCTTAGCCGCTATAATCGCCCACCATTTTTGCAGATGACGGGGGCCAGATGGGACGTAGTCGCGGATTTACCTTCAAACAGTTCCATATCAATCACGATCGCTGCGCCATGAAGGTGGGCACCGATGGCATTTTGCTCGGTGCCTGGGCGCCGGTCGAACAGGCGCGTCGAGTGCTCGATATCGGCACCGGCAGCGGCCTGATCGCCCTGATGCTGGCCCAGCGCAGCAGATCTGACTGCCGTCTTGATGCGGTCGAGCTGGATATTAATGCGGCCAGTCAGGCGCGGGAGAATGCGGCTGCCTCTCCCTGGGCCGATCGGGTAACCGTCATAGAGAGTGCCATTCAGGATTATCAGGCTGCCCCTTACGAGCTTATCGTCTCCAACCCTCCCTATTTCTTGGCAGGCCAGTCATTTAGCGATCCGGCGAGGGCGTTGGCCCGCCATACCGGTGCCCTCGACAGCCACGCATTACTGGCGGCCTGCGATCGTTTGCTGAGCCCGAACGGGCAGGTGGCGCTGGTGCTGCCGACGGCGATGGCCGATGAAATTTTATGCATTTCGGCGAATTATGATCTGCATGGCATTTGTTATACAGCTGTTATCACCAGAGAGGGTAAAGAGGCAAATCGTGTTTTATTGCTACTTGGCAGAGGATTAAACAGGTGTGAGAGGGGTGAAATTGTGATCCATTCTGCTGATGGGGCCTATTCCGACAGATATATCCAACTGACCAACCCCTTCTATTTGAAGATGTAAATTTCGTCTTGAACTATTTTTTCACGCCATTATGCTGGTTCCAGATCGAGCGCCCGCTCCAGACCAGCTAAAACCACTGGTTGCGATGAAAAAACATGCGGGGCTCTTTTTTTATACCCCCTGAACACACCCGGTCAGCGACCGATAAAAACTATAACAAGCAATAATTTACAAGACAGACGAGGTTGAACTTGACGAAATCACTCACATTGTCCGATGTACTCGGATTAGGGTTTATGACCTTCGCCTTCTATCTGGGCGCCGGTAACATCATTTTCCCGCCGTTGGCCGGTTACATGGCTGGTGAGCACCTCTCCCTGGCGATGTTTGGCTTCCTGGTCACTGCCGTGGGCCTGCCTCTGGTAACCATTCTGGCCGTGGCGAAAGCCGGTAACGGTTGGGCTGGCATGACCAAGCTGCTGCCTGCCGGTGTCGCGACTGCGCTGGCCGTTGCCATCTACATCATCATAGGCCCGGCCTTTGCCGCGCCCCGTACCGGTCTGGTTGCCTACGAAATGGGCCTCAAGCCGTTCATCGGTGACATGGGTCAGGTTGGTCTGGCTGCCTATACCGTGATCTTCTTTGGTGTGGCCATTCTGGTCTCCATGAACCAGGGCAAGCTGATGGACGCCATCGGCAAATACCTGACTCCGGTACTGATGCTGCTGCTGCTGACTCTGGCGATCGGGGTATTTGTTGCGCCCCAAGGCTCCATGCCTGATGCGTCCGGTGACTATCAGAACAGCCCCTTCGTCAAAGGGATCCTCGAAGGCTACAACACTATGGACACCCTGGCGTCCCTGATGTTTGGCGCCCTGATCGTCGATCTGCTGCGCCAGAAAGGCATCAACGATTACAAGAGCCAGTTCAAGTATCTGGCCATTGCCGGCCTCATCTCTGCCGTTGGTCTGAGCGTGGTGTACGTCTCCCTGTTCCAGCTGGGTAACACGGCCGCCGGTGTGGCGACCGATGTCAGTAACGGTGGCGCCATCGTCAACGCCTACGTACTGAGTCTGTTTGGTCAACCGGGTCAGTTCATTCTGGCGGCCATCATCACTCTGGCGTGCTTTACCACTGCCGTCGGTCTGATCTCCGCCTGTTCCGATTTCTTCCACAATCTGACCGGCATGGCTTACAAGAAGCTGGTGGTGTTGCTGGGCGTTATCTGTGCCGTGGTGGCCAACGTGGGCCTGAGCCAGTTGATCAGCCTCTCCATTCCGGTGCTGGTTGCCATCTATCCGGTTGCCGTGGCGCTGGTGCTGGTCACCTTCCTGAAGGGTTACTTCGGCCGTCCCCGTCTGGTGTTCCGTGGCGTGTTGATGGTTGCCTTCCTGTTCGGGTGCCTGGATGGTCTGGGTGCTGCCGGTATGAAGATGGATGCGTTTGCTTTCCTGCCGCTGTTCGACAAGGGCCTCGCCTGGCTGATGCCGACCCTGCTGGCCTGCGTAGTTGGCGTGATGGTGCGTCCGACCGAGATGGCTGCCGAAGCTGTCTGATCACACCCGATGTGATATTGCCAAGAGCCTGCCCCGTGCAGGCTCTTTTGTTTTCTGTGAGCCTAGCTTCTCGCCTAGCTTCTCGCCTAGCTTCTCGCCTAGCTTCTCGCCTCGCTTTGCTGCCGTAATTGTCACTGTACGCAGAGCAGATAGCATCTGAGCAGCCGTATCTTGCCGCTATAACCCACTCCCCTCTTCTTGCCTCTCATACCTACGTGTGACACCTCTTTATGGAGCGCCGAGTTGTTCGGCGATTAATTCCACAGCGGTAAATTGTTTCAAGATATTAATTGGTGATTGAGATCGAACTCCTCTTCTTTATGCTAAAGGTGGTGCGCCTCATCCGGTCCGCGGGCCGTGTGGGGGCGAGAGGTATTGTTACCGGTTATCTGCCAGGCAGTGGGTGCAATCAATAACAAGCTGATAAGGCAGATGAGGTTGAGTTTGACGAAATCATTGAAGTTGTCCGACGTATTCGGATTGGGGTTTATGACGTTTGCCTTCTATTTGGGGGCAGGCAATATCATTTTTCCGCCGCTAGCCGGTTTTATGGCCGGTGAGCATCTGCTGGCCGCCATGTGCGGCTTTTTGCTGACGGCGGTGGGTTTGCCGCTGATCACCCTGATTGCAGTGGCCAAGGGGAGTTCGGGGGGCGGCGCGAGTGGCTGGACCGGAATGACCCGCTATCTGCCCGCCGGGGCTGCGACGGCGCTGGCCATCGCCATCTATATCATCATGGGGCCCGCTTTTGCCATTCCCCGCACCGGTCTGGTCGCCTACGAGATGGGCCTCAAGCCCTGGCTTGGCGATGCCGGTCAGGAGGGGCTGCTGATCTACACCCTGAGCTTCTTTGCGCTGGTGATCCTGGTGGCGCTCGATCGGGGCAAGCTGCTCGATGCGGTCGGCAAGTATCTGACCCCAGCCCTGATGGCGATGCTGCTTATTCTGGCGGTCGGGGTCTTTATGACGCCGCAGGGCGCCATGCCTGATGCCAGCGGTGAGTACATAGATGCAGCCCTGACCAAAGGAATGCTGGAGGGGTACAACACCATGGATACCCTGGCCTCCCTGATGTTTGGTGCCTTGATCATCGGTTTGTTGCGCCAGAAGGGGATCGAGGATTATCGCAGCCAGTTCAAATACCTCACCATTGCAGGTTTGATCTCGGCGGTCGGGTTGTCGGCGGTGTATGTCTCGCTCTTTCAGCTGGGCAACAGCGCCGGTGGGGTGGCGAGCGATATCAGCAACGGCGGCGCTATCGTCAATGCCTACGTCCTGAGCCTGTTTGGCCAACCGGGTCAGTTTATTCTGGCTGCCATCATTACCCTGGCCTGTTTTACCAGTGCTGTCGGCCTGCTCTGTGCCGGTGCAGACTACTTCCATGGCCTGACAGGTTGGGCCTATCGCAACTGGGTGATGCTGCTGGGGGCGCTCTGTGCAGTGGTGGCCAATGTGGGGTTGAGCGAATTGATCGGCCTCTCCATCCCGGTGCTGGTGGCCATCTATCCGGTTGCCATCGCGCTGGTGCTGGTGACCTTCCTCAAGGGATGGTTTGCCCAGCCACAGCTGGTGTTTCGCGGTGTGCTGACGGTCGCCTTTCTGTTTGGTTGCCTCGATGGGCTGGGGGCTGCCGGGATGGCTATGGACGGTTTTGCCTTCCTGCCGCTGTTCGACAAGGGGCTTGCCTGGCTGCTGCCGACTCTGCTGGCCTGCATCGTCGGTATCCTGGTGCGACCAAGCGGTAAGCTGGCTGCCGAAGCGGCTTGATTCAGAAACAACGAGATAGCAAAGAGGCCAGCATCTGCTGGCCTCTTCTGTTTCTGCCGGATCCGTTACCGGATCAGATTTGCGGGCCTGACGGCTTGGGTTTGCCCTCCAGACCATACCAGTGGGTTTCTACCCGTCCGGCATGCCACTCGAAGGTGCCCCAGGGCTGCTTGGCTTCCCAGCGCGGGAAGTTGATGAGCACCCGGTTATCTTCGTACTTGTAGAGAGAGGTGCTGATCTGAATGTCCGACAGGATCAACAGCAGGGCCCAGCAGATGAAAATCCATTTCAATGCTTTCCACATAGGGTTACTCGAAGCAGATCTCGATAGTGGCGCGACCGAAATCAGATTCGAACGGCATCATGATCTTGGTGCCATCGGCACGGTGAGTAATGGTGTGGTTGGGGCCGGAGACGATGATGGGGGTCGCCATGTCAAACTCGTAGCCCTTCTCGCCCAGCATCCGCTTGGCACCGCCGGTCACCATGTTGGTGATTTCACCGACCATGTCGGTCACCTCTTCGTTGATGTTGGCAGGTGCTTCCCCCAACATGCGGCGCATGATCTCCAGCGCCAGCCCCTTCTCGAAGCTGATGGAGAGGGAGCCACGGGTCTGCGGGCCGACCATGCCGATCAGGCCGGAGACGTCGCCGCGCGCCAGCTCATCCATCTTGCGTTTCGGTTTGCCCGGTTTGAGTTCCAGCTGTGCCATGGTCGAGAGCACATTGAGCAGGGATAGCAGGAACGGATTTACAAAATCAGCCTTCATGATGACTTCCTACAGTGGGCGTACAACGGGCACATTGGCCATGTGCCTCTATCGTCTTATTGGTAATAGTAAAACCATGCAAGTGGGCCTGCTCGGAAAACGCGCTATCGATCGCCGTATCGTGAAGCTCGACCACATCCCCGCACTCGTCGCAGATCAGCAACTGCATCGGGTGAGCGTGATCGAAGTGGCAGCAGAAGATAAACGCGTTGAGAGATTCCACCTTGTGAGCAAAGCCCTGTTCGAGCAAAAAATCGAGTGCCCGATAGACGGTTGGCGGCTTGGCATTGGCTTCGGTTTGTTGCAGCTGGGCCAACAAATCATAGGCGCTGATGGCGTTGCCGTGTGCCGCCAGCAGGCGAAATACCTGACGTCGGGTCGGGGTGAAGCGGATCCCTCGCTGTATACAGAGTCGCTCGGCTCGTTGTAAAAGTTGGTCTTGATTCATGATCGCGCAGATACCCTTTCTATTAGCCGGATACTATCACAGGGCCTCGCATGGCGCGGCGACAAAATTCATTTTCTGGGGCTGCTTCACGTTGTGATAAAATCCGCCCCTTTCTTTAGCCAACCCGGATGATTTTTATGCAGGCGCAGCGTTTTTCCATCGCCCCCATGCTGGACTGGACTGATCGGCATTGCCGTTACTTTCACCGACTGATGAGCCGCCAGACCTTGCTTTATACCGAAATGGTGACCACCGGTGCCATCATCCACGGCAAGGGAGATTATCTGGGTTACAGCGAGCAGGAGCACCCCATCTCCCTGCAGCTGGGTGGCAGCAATCCGGCCGATCTGGCGCGCTGTGCCAAGCTGGCCGAGGAGCGCGGCTATGACGAGGTGAACATCAACGTCGGTTGTCCCTCCGATCGGGTGCAGAATGGCCGCTTTGGTGCCTGCCTGATGGGTGAACCGGCGCTGGTGGCTGACTGTGTCAAAGCGATGCGCGATGTGGTCGATATTCCGGTGACGGTGAAGACCCGCATCGGCATCGACGATCAGGACTCCTACGAATTTCTGCAGACCTTTATCGAACAGGTGCGCGATGCCGGTTGCGACACCTTTATCGTCCATGCCCGCAAGGCATGGCTGAGTGGCCTGAGTCCCAAGGAGAACCGCGAGATCCCGCCGCTCGATTATCCCCGCGTCTATCGGGTCAAGCAGGATTACCCGGATCTCACCATCGCCCTCAACGGCGGCGTCACCTCCATGGAGCAGACTCTCGAGCACCTGCAACACGTCGATGGCGTCATGATGGGGCGTGAAGCCTATCAGAACCCCTACATTCTGGCGCAGGTAGACAACCTGGTGTTCGGCCAGAACAACGCCGTGCCGAGCCGCCATGAAGTGGTGCGGATGATGCTGCCCTATATCGAGCAGGAGCTGGCCAAGGGCAACTACCTCTCCCACATGACCCGCCATATGCTGGGGCTGTTCCAGAATATGCAGGGGGCGCGCGCCTGGCGTCGTCACCTGAGCGAGAACGCCTGCAAACCGGGAGCGGATATTCAGGTGGTGCTGGATGCCATGGCCAAGGTGCCGGAGTTTGCCAGCAGCGAGACGGCCGAATAAGTCAGTTGTGCCAAGGCAAGAGCAACAAAAAGCGCATCAGTTGACGCGCTTTTTTTATTACTGTCGCTTCAATATCTGAACTGGTTGATCAGCCGCGAGAGATCCTGCAGCCGCTCTACCAGCAGGGTGATACCATCTAGCGCCTGCCTGCTGTTGTCAGCCGTGTGGCTGGCCAGCTGGTGGATCTGGTGTACCCCTTCATCGAGGGTCGCCGTGACGTCGGCCTGCTGACTTACCGCCTGGGCGATTTCGTCGCTGGTGCGGGTTACCTGCCCCAGCATCCGGTTGATCTGGGTGAGCACGTCGGCGGTGGTGCCCGCGTGCTGCTGGCAGCGCACCGAGGTCTGCGCCCCTTGTGTCATCCCGTCCGACAGCTGTCGTGTAGTCTGTTGCAGCGCCTGGATCATCTCGTGGATCTCGCTGGTCGAGGCTCGGGTCTTCTGGGCCAGCGCCCTCACTTCATCCGCCACCACGGCAAAACCGCGCCCCTGTTCGCCCGCCCGGGCGGCCTCGATGGCCGCATTGAGGGCGAGCAGGTTGGTCTGGTCGGCGATTTGACTGATCACCTCCAGAATACCGCTGATCTTCTGGCTGTCGCTGGTGAGCTGGGCCAGCACGGCGTGGTTGGCATCCAGCTCCTGATGGAGTTGGTTGACAGCAGATCGGGTGGTCGCCAATGCTTGCAGCCCCTCGTCGGAGACCTGCTGTACCTCTATCACCAGATTGCTCGCCTCATGGGCACTGTGGGCCACATCGCGAATGGAGTGGCTCAACTCGGTGATGGCGGTCGCCAGCTGCTCGCTGTGGGCGCGCTGCTGCTGCAGATGAGTATCAATGGTCTGGATATTGCCCCTGTCATCTTCGGCAGCCTGCAGGATCTGCTGGTTGGTGTCGGCGCTGCGCCCGACCACGGCCTTGAGCTCGGCCTGCTTCATCCGCAGGGCCAGTTCGACGGCCGCCAGGGTGTCGCGCCGTCGGGTGTAGAGCACCTGACAGAGGCGGGTTCCCTTGTCTTGATCGGCAAGGGTGAGCAGATGAGCCAGCCGTTGCTGCAATCGCCAGCCGTGGGTTGCCTGTGCCAACAGCAACAAGGCGGTGGGCAGCAACCAGAACAGGTTGCCGGTAGCAAAGGTAGCAAGGGTGGTGAACAAGGCAGAAGCGGAGAGCCAGAGAGTCAGCTGACCCGGTTCAATGTGACACCGGCTCAGCCAGGGAAGTGCCTTGCCGCTGCGCAGCAGGCCATAGAGCTGCTCGGCCCAGGCCACATCGCTGGCGGCGGGTTTGGTGCGCACCAACTGGAACTCGACGATCTCCTTCTGCGCATTGAGGATCGGGGTGACGTAAGCGTTTACCCAATAGAACTGACCGCTTTTGGCGCGGTTCTTGACCAGCCCCATCCAGCTTTTGCCCTGTCGCAGCCGCTGCCACATGTCGGCGAAGGCCGCTTTGGGCATGTCGGGGTGTCGCACCAGATTGTGGGGTACCCCTTCCATTTCGGCAGCACCATACCCGGCTACATCACAGAAGTGCTGGTTGGCATAGGTAATATGACTGGCGGGATCCGTGGTCGAGATGAGTGCGATGTTGTCGGGGAAGTGTATCTCCCCCTCCTGATGGAGTTTGGTCATGTGTCGTTCCTGAAAAAGCCAAATAACTGATAAATATGTTTTTTATTGTCGTTCTCAGTTAATCATTCTAAGGCTCTTCAGTGACCCGAACTTGGCTTGGGTCAATTAATCAACACAATGAATTGATGAAGTAAGGGTCAGCTGGCCGGTGTGAAATCGTGAACTTCGCCGCTTCTCGGTTTAAAGCGCGGATCGCTATCTTTGTAGCTACGCACCAGCTCCATCGTTTTGCAAAAGCTGGTCTGCTTGTCGTACTCCTGACGAGCCAACTCGATGGCCCGCTCGGCCCGGCGCCGTTCCATCTTGTCAGACTTGCGATCGCTGAACTGTTGCTGCTGATGCAGCATCCAGCCGACAAACTCTTGCTGGCATTGGGATTCGCTGTTGGCCTGTGCAGGCAGGGTCCACAACAACGAGAGCAGTATCAAATAACGCATGTCTGACTGGGTATTGAAGATTAATTGAACAGAAGGGGCGGCATTTTAGGCTGGAAATCGTGGTGTGAACAGTATCAATAGCGAGACCCCGCAGGGCCTCGCATCGTTGTGGCCGGTGTCAGTGTTTGACGAGGTAGAGTTGGCGGCTGTAGGCCACATCTTCCGGGTTGTTGATGGGGTAGCCTTTGAGCCATGGCTTGATGAGGCGGGCATTGGTGTACTGGTAGATGGGGGCGATGGGGGCTTGATCCAGCAGGATCGCCTCCGCCTCGCCAAACAGCTTGCTGCGGCTGGCGGCATCCTGAGTGCTGGCCGCCTCTGCCAGTAGCTGGTCATAACGGGCATTGGCAAAGCCTGCCATATTGCCGCTGTGACGAGAGCCCCACAGGCCGAGGAACGCTGACGGGTCGTTGTAGTCGGCGACCCAGGAGGAGCGGATCACCTCGAACTGACCGCTCTGGCGGCTGTCGAGATAGGTTTTCCACTCCTGATTGGTCAGCTCGACCTCGGCGCCCAGCTTCTGCTTCCACATGCTGGCAATCGCCAGTGCCATCTTCTTGTGAATTTCCGCGGTGTTGTAGAGCAGGGTCAGCTTGAGCGGCTTGTCCGGGCCGTAACCGGCCTCCTTTAGCAGGGCCTTGGCCTTGCTGTCCAGCGCCGGCTGGCTGCTGGTGGAGAGCAGGTTGGCGGCCGGGGTAAAGCTGGCGGTCACATCCGGAGTGAAGTGATAAGCCGGTTTCTCGCCGGTACCGAGCACCTTGTCGGCGATCAGGGCGCGGTCGATGGTGTAGGAGAGCGCCTTGCGCACCCGCACATCGTTCAGTGGTGCCTGACGGGTATTGAAGGCGTAGTAGTAGGTGCCGAGCTGATCCGGGGTATAGACCTCATTCGGGATCTGCTGCTTCAGCTTGTCGTACTGCTCCTTGGGGAAGGATTCGGTGATATGCAGATCGCCAGCCAGGTAGCGGTTGGTCGCCGCGCTCTCCTGATTGATCGGCATGAAGATCACCTTGGTCAATACGGTATGGGCCCGATCCCAGTAATGAGGGTTGGGGGTCAGCTCCAGCTTCTCGTTGACTACCCGGTTATTCAGCACAAAGGCACCGTTGCCCACCAGTTTGCCGGGTTGGGTCCACAGGTTGCCATACTGCTCGATGCTGGCTTGATGGAGCGGCGACAGGCTGGGGTGGCTCAGCAGGTTCAGGAAGTAGGGCACCGGCTGGGAGAGGGTCACTTGCAGGGTGTAATCATCGAGGGCCTTGACCCCCAGCTCGCTGGCAGGCAATTTGCCAGCGACTATTTCGTCCACCTTGTCGAAACGGGCCAGTTGGGCAAACCAGGCGAAGGTGGCCGCCTCTTTCGGGTCGACCAGCTTGCGCCAGCCGTAGACGAAGTCGCCGGCCTTGACCGGTTCGCCGTTGGACCAGCGCGCATCCGGGCGCAGATGGAAGGTAAAGAACTGGTTGCCCTTGTTCTCCCAGCTGGCCGCCACCCCGGCAACCGGTTTGCCATCCGGCCCCTGGGTCAACAGCCCCTCGAACAGATCCCGCAGTACCTGCAACTCCGGCAGGCCGACCAGCTTGAGCGGGCTCAGGCTCGCAGGTTCATCCTTGAGGTGGCGAACGACAATCTGCTCGGCGGCGAGTTGTGTTCCGGCGGGAATATCGGCAGCCTGGACAGCAGCACAGCCCAGCAGGGCCAGCAAGGGGGGCCATCCTTTCATGGGTCGGATCCTTCAAATAGTGTGAAGCGGGGAGAAAACTCGGCGAGAAAATATCGCCGACAGATGGGAAATCATGATATCCCGTTTGCTGGTCTGACCGCCAGCATTCGACTCTCACTCCCAATCGGGGTAGAAGAGCGTTCCCGGCGTCTGTGCAGTTCAATGTGGTGAGGAGTGTCAAACGATGAAAGCATGGTTATTGCTGGCCTGTGTGTTGAGCCAGGGTGCCTGGGCGTTGGCCCCGTGCCAGAGCGACACGGCGGTGGGCAACTGGTGCGAGATCGGCATCGATGCCTTGCACCCGACCCAGGGGGGCGTCGGCCAGATCCAGGTCGATGAGACCCAGGCCACATTGGCTGGCATGAGCGCAAAGCAGCTCGACAAGTTGATGAAAAAGAAAGAGATCCCCGTGGTGATTGCGCCGGATGGCAGCTACTGGCTGGTGGACAGGCACCATCTCACCAAGGCGCTGTGGCAGCAGGGCGTCAAGGATGCCCGGGTCAAGGTGATTGGCCGTCTGCAGGACAAAGCCAACTTCTGGAGCCAGATGCAGAACAACCATTGGGCCTGGCTCAAGGATGAGAAGGGGCAGCCGCTGACCCCAGAGCAGTTGCCGACCAGTATCGACAAGCTGCCTGATTACCCCTATCGCACCCTCGCCGGACTGCTGCAGAATGCGGGCTACTTTCGCAAGGACAAACAGGTCTATTTCGTCGAGTTTGCCTGGGCCAGCTGGCTCGGCAAGCAGATGCAGTGGATGCCGGTGGACAGCGCCAATCTGGCGGCCCGCCTGCAACAGGCCAAACGGCTCGCCTGCGGCAGCGATGCCAAGGAGCTACCCGGTTATCCCGGCAAGCAGTGCAGCCTCAACCAGTCCAAAAGCGCGCAGTGAGTGGATGTGCGATGACGGCATCCAGAGCATGCCGGAGATAAAAGAGGGCGACCCAAGGGTCGCCCTTCTGCTGTCAGCTACTGGTTAGCGGTGGTCAATCATGGCGCTCCGCCCAGCGGGCAGCCGCCTGCTCAAGCAGGGCGACTTCGCCTTGCTGGATCAGCGGTAGCAGATCGTTGACCTGTTGATCCGGCCAATCCCACCAGGCGAGGGCCTGTAGCCGGGCAATCTCCTCCTCGCCAAAGCGCATCCGCACCACCTTGGCCGGGGTGCCAGCCACCATGGCATAGGGCGGCACATCCTGATTGACCAGCGAACGGGCGGCGATGATGGCGCCGTCGCCGATGGTGACGCCGGGCATGATCATCGCCTCCATGCCGATCCAGACATCGTTGCCGATGCGGGTATCACCTGCGGGGTGGTAGCTGCGCTTGAGCGCCGCCAGATCGGCGAACGGATAGGTGCTGATGAAGGACGTGTTGTGGGTGTGGTTGCCGCCCATGATGATCTTTACCCCGGCGGCAATCTGCACATAGTCGCCGATATGGAGTCGGTCGATATGCCAGAGCGGCTCCCAGCCGGTTTCCGGGCTGCGGCTGAAGGGATCGCCATGGAGGTAGCGCACTGCCACCTCTTCGAAGGGACCATCCCAGGCACCCGAGTAGTAGCTGTGCTGTCCCTTGAGGCAGATATTGGGGTTGGTCACCGTCAGGTGCAGGTATTCGACCTGCGACCAGTGTTGGCAGGGGTTCATGTTGGTACTCCTTTGCTGAATGGGTCGGATGGGTTGCGTTCGCTTGAGCGCAGCTAATAGATCCAGACCAGCATGCGGGGCACGCAGAGCAGGGAGCAGCCCAGCATCTGCGGGAGGCGTGGTCGCATTGTGGGGCTCCAAACAAGGGGGGGAAGGGCACGATCATAAGGTCGGGCACCGGGTTTGCCAAGGTTGCGCAGAGATCCTGCACTAACCCTCTGGTTGATATTTATTCTCAATTAGCCATGATAACACTCCCACCATGACGGACTCGGGAGAGCGAAATGACACCGCAAAGTTGGCAACGATACATGCTGGAGGCGGAGCGTGCCTGGCAGGCCGGTTCGCTGGGGGCGGCGATCTGCTTTTATCAGCAGGCGCTGGGGGATGTTTACGAGATGACCCAGGTCGAGTTGACCGAGCTGGCCACCATGCGGGTCGCCACCTGTCACCGGCTGGCCGACTTCTGGCGGGCGATGGATGAGCCGACTTACGAGCTGCGCTACCTGAAGCTTGCCTCCGAGCTGGTGACGGCGCTGGTGCCGCAGTGCCCCAATCGGGAGTGCGAGGCGCTGATCAGCGAGCTGGGTTGCTGTCGCGGCGCCCTGCTAGCGTTTCTCAAGCGCCACCCCAATCCGGAAATTGCCCGGCTGATCCAGTTGCAGGACAAGGTGCAGGGCTGCGAGCTGATCGGCCGTTTTCGCCTCAACTGACTGGCGTTGAGCGGCAGCTCAGCTCCGCCGTTTGAGTTTCTGGGCGATGCGCTGTTGCGCCTCTTCCCCTTGCAGTGCCTGGGCGAAGGCGCGCGCCTCCAGATCAATGACAAAGTGCACCGCCTGTTTGAGCTCCTGTTTCAGCAGCGCCTTGCTCTTTTGCAGCGCTCTGGGCGGTTTGGCCGCCAGCTTCAGTCCCTGCTCGCGGGCAAAGGAGAGTAATCCATCGGCCGCCACCACCTTGTTGGCGAGCCCGAGTCGCAGCGCCTCCTCGGCATCAATCGCCTCGGCCAGCAGCAACAGCTCGGCTGCCTTGAGGTGCCCCACCAGACGCGGCAGCAGCAGGCTGGAGGCGAACTCCGGCACCAGCCCCAGCTCGACAAAGGGAAGCTGCAAGCGGGCGTTATCCGCCAGATAGACCAGATCGCAGTGCAGCAGAATGGTGGTACCAATCCCCACCGCCGGGCCTGCAACGGCGGCGATCACGGGTTTGGGGAAGTCGGCAAGGGTGTGGAGGAACTGCAGTATGGGGTCGTCGGGCTCCAGAGAGCTCTTGCCCATAAAGTCGGCCAGATCATTGCCCGCGGTAAAGCAATCCTGCTGCCCCTGCAACAACAGGACATGCACCTCCTCATCGGCTGCCGCCTCTCGCAGCGCTGCCACCAGTTGCTTATAGAGCTCGGTATTGAGGGCGTTGCGCTTGTCGGGGCGGTTGAGGGTCAGGGTGAGCAAGCCATCCTGCTGCTCGGCAATGAGAATGGGGGCCATGTCTAAATCCTTGTTATTGAAAGGTGCAAAAAAGGTTGCTGCTGGGGTAACCTTGGCGCCGTTTAACAACATCATAAAAGGATTTCAACCATGTTTAAACGTGCGTTTTATTCTCTGCTGGTTCTGGGTATGACGGCGCCTGCACTGGCCAAGGTCGAGGCTGTCGACGGCTATGTGCGCCTGTTGCCGCCGGGCTCCCCCAACACCGCCGCCTTTATGGTGCTCAAGAATGACGCCGACCAGCCGGTCAAGCTGGTGGCGGCGGCTTCTGCGGCGGCGGGGCGTGCCGAGCTGCACACTCATCTGCACGAAAATGGTGTGATGAAGATGCGTCAGGTCGAGAATATCGAGATCCCGGCCAAGGGCGAGGCGGTGCTCAAGCCGGGCAGCCTGCACATCATGTTGTTCGAGGTGGGCACGCTCTCCGAGCAGACCCCTTTCCCGCTCACCCTCACTATGGATGATGGTCAGAAGCTGGATCTGTCACTGCCGGTGAAGCCGATTGAGCCGATGGCAGAGATGAAGCATATGAAGCACTGACATTTGTCGTCGTTTGTTCAGGATTGACGCTGGGTATTTTGGCTGCACCGAGTAAAATAGTGCTCTTTTCCATGTATGCAAGAGGAAGTGACGTAATGAAAAAGACGCTGATTGCCGGTTTTGTGCTGGCTCTGTGCAGCCAGAGTGCCATGGCCGCTGACGACTGGCGTTTTGCCGCCGGTGCCGATGTATGGGCCGCCAAGGGCAGTGGTCAGGCTTATGGCACCAGTGCTGATGGCAGCTATGACGACAGCTACAACTGGAACGGCTATCTGCAACTGGAACACGGCATCATCTTCCTGCCGAACGCCAAGTTTGAAGTCTCTGATTTCAGCACCTCCGGCGGCAACTTCAAGAACGATCTGACTGCCTACGATCTGAGCCTCTACTACCGTCTGTTCAACAACGATCTGTTCAAGATCGATCTGGGTATGACCGGCCGTCACTACGATGGCGAGCAGGTCTACTTCGGTCGCAAGGGTTATGACGAAGATACCTTGATGGCCTATGCCGGCAGCGAAGTGAAGATCCCGGGCACCGGCATCGCCTTCTTCGGCGATCTGCGCACTCACGATGCGGACAACTATGACTACCGTCTGGGTGGTTCCTACAAGTTCTCCTCCATGCCGATCAAGCTGCGTGCCGGCTGGCGTGAAGCCAAGGTCGACTTCGCCAATATCGACCAGTCTGTCGATGGCTGGTTCATGGGCGGCGAATTCACTTTCTAATCTGACGTTGTCTGACAACGGGGGTGATATTCTTCGCCAACATCTATCAGAGTATTCTGTCGATGGATGGTTCATGGGCGATGAATTCACTTTCTAATCTGACCGTCGACTGACGACGAGGAGCGATAATGGGCCACATCATAGTGACAGGTGCCGGTTCTGGTCTCGGCCGGGCGCTGACCATAGGTCTGGTTGAGCGGGGCCATCAGGTCTCCATGATGGGCCGCCGTTATCAGCGACTGCAGGAGCAGGAGCAACTGCTCGGCAGCGCGGTGATCGGCATCGCGGCCGATCTGGCGCACCATGAAGAGGTCGACGTTGCCTTCGCCGCTGCGGTGGAGTGGGGCGGGCAGCCCGACATGGTGATCCACTGCGCCGGGGTGGGCGAGTTTGGCCCGGTCGGTGTCTACACCGCCGAGCAGATCCGCCGGGTGGTGGAGAGCAATCTCATCTCCACCATTCTGGTGGCTCAGCAGACGGTGCGGCTTATCGGTGAGAAAGGCGGAGTGTTGGCCAATGTGCTCTCCTCCGCCGCTCAGGTGGGCAAGGCTAACGAGAGCCTCTACTGCGCCTCCAAATGGGGGATGCGCGGCTTTCTCGAATCCTTACGCGCCGAACTGAAAGGCTCGCCACTGCGGCTGGTCAACCTCTACCCGAGCGGGATCCGCAGCGAATTCTGGGACAACTCGGATCACGTGGACCCGAGTGGCTTCATGACCCCGGAAGATGCGGCGGCCTATATGCTCGACGCACTGGAAGCCAGAAGCAGCTGCCACGTGACCGACCTCTTTATTGGTCGCAATCCCTGAGGCGAAACCCGCCATCCGGTTGCCGTCGTCAGAATACGGAAACAAAAAGCGCGCCAAATGGCGCGCTTTTTTATATCGGGAAGAGGGCGGAATTAACGGCCCAGCTTGGCCTTGAGCATGGCGATGATGTCGCTGATGGCCACTTCCTGCTTCTCGCCGGTGCGGCGGCACTTGTACTCCACCACGCCGTTGTCCAGACCGCGATCGCCGATGACGATGGCGTGCGGGATGCCCAGCAGCTCCATGTCGGCGAACATCACGCCCGGGCGCTCTTTACGGTCGTCGAACAGCACGTCCACACCAGCGGCTTTCAGCTCGGCGTAGAACTGCTGTGCCTGCTCGGCCACGCGCTCGGACTTGTGCATGTTCATCGGCACGATGGCCACTTCGAACGGGGCGATGGCGTCCGGCCAGATGATGCCGTACTGGTCGTTGTTCTGCTCGATGGCGGCAGCAACCAGACGGGAAACCCCGATACCGTAGCAACCCATCTCCATGGTGACGGACTTGCCAGCTTCGTTCAGCACGCTCGCCTTCATCGCTTCGGAGTACTTGGTACCCAGCTGGAAGATGTGGCCCACTTCGATACCACGCTTGAGCAGCAGCTTGCCCTGGCCGCACGGGCTCGGGTCGCCTTCCACCACGTTGCGCAGGTCGGCAACTTCGTAAGAAGCGATGTCGCGATCCCAGTTGGCACCGGTCAGGTGGAATCCGGTCTCGTTGGCGCCGCAGACGAAGTCCGCCAGATGGGCAGCGCTGCGATCGACGATGATGCGACCGGCAAAGCCGACCGGGCCGATGGAACCTGAATCGCAACCGGCGGCAGCTTTGATCTGCTCGTCGTTGGCGAAGGTCAGCGGGTTGGCAACGCCAGCCAGTTTCTCAGCCTTGATTTCGTTCAGCTCGTGGTCGCCACGCAGTACCAGCGCGATAACAGCCTGCTTGCCGTGCTCATCTTCCTCTGCCAGTACCAGCAGGGTTTTGGCGATGGCGGTCGATGCCACGTTCAGGAAGGCAGCCACTTCGTCGATGGTGTGGACGTTCGGGGTGGCTACCTTGGTCAGGGCTGCGGTGGCGGCAGCGCGCTCACCAGCCGGTGCCAGTGCTTCGGCCATCTCGATGTTGGCGGCGTAATCGGAGCTGTCGGAGAAGGCGATCAAGTCTTCACCGCTTTCGGCCAGCACCTGGAATTCGTGGGAACCGGTACCCCCGATGGAGCCGGTATCGGCTTGCACCGGACGGAAGTTCAGACCCATGCGGGTGAACGCCTTGCAGTAGGCGGCGTGCATCTTCTCGTAGGTATCGACCAGAGATTCCTTGTCGATGTGGAAGGAGTAAGCATCCTTCATCAGGAATTCGCGGCCGCGCATCACGCCGAAACGGGGGCGCACTTCGTCGCGGAACTTGGTCTGGATCTGGTAGAGGTTGAGCGGCAGCTGCTTGTAGCTGTTCACTTCGTAACGCACCAGCGCAGTGATCACCTCTTCGTGGGTCGGGCCCAGCACGAAGGGACGGTTGTGACGGTCGGTCAGGCGGCACAGCTCGGGACCGTAGTCATCCCAGCGGCCGGACTCCTGCCACAGCTCGGCGGGTTGCACTACCGGCATGGAGACTTCGACGGCACCAGCATTGTTCATCTCTTCGCGAACAATGTTCTCGATTTTCTTCAGTACCCGCAGACCGGTTGGCAACCAGGCATACATGCCGGAGGCCAGTTTACGGATCATCCCGGCGCGCAGCATCAGCTGGTGGCTGACAACTTCAGCGTCGGAGGGGGTTTCCTTGAGAGTGGAAAGCAGATATTGGCTGGTACGCATCGCGGTAGACCTTAGCTAGAACGGGCGCGGGGCCCAGGATAATTTCAAGGGCGGAATTTTAACAGGCTGGGCGTTGCGGCCCAAGGGCTAAATTTGCCGCAGCCCGAAAGGTGGCAACGCCCGGCAGATGACCAAGGGTAATGACCATTGCAACAAGCAGGCTTTTTATGCCTGCAATTTGGCCGGATCTCCGCTAAACTCTGCCACCTTTTCTCGATGGGCATGGCTTTTGCGCGTCCATCACCCCCATTTTTTAGTACTTTTGGAGCCGCTCATGCCGTTAGTGGGACATCAACACCAGATCGAGATCCTGGAACTGACCGACAAAGGAGATGGCAAAGGACGCCTGTTCGATCGCCCCCTGTTTGTCGAAGGTCTGCTGCCCGGTGAGCAGGCGCTGGTGGAGCTGACCGAGGTCAAGCCGAACTATCTGCACGGCAAGGTTGCCGAGCTGCTCCAGCCCTCTGCCGATCGGGTTGCCGATTTCTGCCCCAACACCGAGTGTGGTGGCTGTCAGGTTCGTCCGCTGGCCTATCCGGCCCAGCTCAAGCTCAAGCAGGCACTGGTGCAGAGCGCACTGGAGCAGGCCGGGCTGGGTGACACCCCGGTCAAGGATATCCTTGGCATGGAAAGCCCGTTCGCCTATCGCAACAAGGCGCAATATGCGGTGCGTGGCTGTGACGCCGGTGCCGAGATCGGTTTTTATCGCAAGCACTCTCACGATCTCATCACCGCCGATGATTGTGCGGTGCAGGATCCGCTGCACGTGGAGCTCAACGCCCGGGTGCGCAACTGGATGCGCGCGCATGACATTGCGGCCTATGACGAAGTAAACCACAGCGGCTGCGTGCGCAACCTGATGACCCGCAAGGGCTTCAAGAGCGGTGAGCTGATGGTGGTGCTGGTCACTTTGGGCGAGGAGTTACCGTTCGAAGCCGAACTGTTGGCAGCTCTGAGCGATCTGCCGGTCACAACCTTGGTGCAGAACATCAACGATGAGCGCACCAACCGCATTCTGGGCGCGACCAACCGGGTACTGCTGGGCGAAGGGGTGATCCGCGACAAGATCCACGAACTCGAGTTCGAGATCTCGCCGCTCTCCTTCTTCCAGAACAACCCAACCCAGACCGATGTGCTCTACTCCAGCGCCCTCGAGTATGCCGAGCTGACCGGTAACGAGACGGTGTTCGACATCTATTGCGGTATCGGCACCATCTCCCTGTTCCTGGCTGGCAAGGCCGCCAAGGTCGTCGGGATCGAGTCGGTGGAGAGCGCCATCAGCGATGCTCGCCGCAACGCTGCCCTCAACGGCATCGAGCACACCGAATTCCACGTCGGCAAGGCGGAGCAGCTGATGCCCGAGCTGCACGCTCAAGGCGTGACCGCTGACGTGGTGGTAATGGATCCGCCGCGCAAAGGCTGTGACAAGGCGGTGCTGCAGACCCTGGTCGCTATGGCGCCCCGTCGTTTGGTCTATGTCTCCTGCAATCCACAGACCCTGGCCCGCGACCTTGCCTGGCTGGTCAAGCAAGGCTTCGTGCTGGACGAGGTGCAACCGGTCGATATGTTCCCGCACTCCATGCATGTAGAAGCGGTTGCCCGCCTGAGCCTGCCCGCCAAGGCATAAGTCGCCCCTGATTCTTGCCCATAAAAAAACGACGCCAGCTGGCGTCGTTTTTTATCTCTGCAATCGGGGGATGGCCAGTTAGCTGGCGCTCTGGCGCACCTCGGCGGCGATCTGGTCGAGCAGCTGTTGCCAGCCCTGACCCAGCTCGTTCACCAGTGCGTTATAGCCATCGGCCGGCAGTACCCGCTCCTGACGGAAGGGGGCATCGCGCAGCACGGTGCCATCTTCCGCCAGCAGGCGCCAGCGGCCGCTCAGCACGGCGCTGCCGTCATGACGGCCCTGAAAGCGCTCCACCAGAATGGTCAGCACCGGCCCCTTGCGGGCGCCATCCTGCCGTACCACCCAGCCCGGCAGGCGGGTGGAGAGGCCATTGAGGGTGAGTTGGTTGAGCTGATCGTCCAGCGCACCGGCCCAGCGATGGTACTCGGTGAAGTGCAGCTCTTGCCCTTCCAGCTGATAGACCAGGCTGATCCGGTCGAGCTGGCTGGCCAGCGCCACCGGGCGCAGCACCAGCTGGTGCTGCGGTTGGGCCGGGGCCGTTACGGGTTGCTGGTTGTCGGCATCGAGCGAGTAGTAGTGCAGACTTGGCTGGCTGCTGCAACCCGCCAGCAGGCCCAGCAGGGCCAGCGTCAGGATCTCTTTTTTCATTGTTTGCCTCGCTTGGGCTCAGGGTCCGATGGATGCGCGCGATCGAAGATCAGTGAGCTGGGCTGCTCGTTGAGGGAGTGCACCAGCGGCTGCAGTTCGCGCATCAACTGATTGAGGGTCTGCACCGACTGACGCAGGTCCTGATTGGTCTGCGACTGGGCATCATAGGCCTGCAAGGTCTCCTGCAACTGCTTTAGGCTCTCGTTGAGCGAGGCCGGCAGCTGCTGGGTGGAATCCTTGGCAGTGAGCTTGTTCAGGTTGGCGCTGACTGCACTGATGTTCTTCAGGGTGCCATCCAGGGTGGTGAGTGACCCGTTAACCTTGGTCAGGGTGGTCGCCATGTCCATGTCGACAAACTTGTCTAGGATGAGGTTCACCTTGCGCTCGATCTGATCCAGCCCGCCCTGCACGGTGGGGAAGACCTGATAACCGGCCAGCTTGGCCTGCTCGAAACGTGGCGCGTCCGGATAGAAGTTGAGATCGATGATCTTGCCGCCGGTCAGCAGGCTCGAGGTCTTGAGGCTGGCACGCAACCCCTCCTTGAACTGCTTGCCGAACAGGGCGCGCCATTGATCTTTCTCCGCCTTGGCATAGCGGTGGGAGAGGCGCTGCACCTCGATGCGAGCCAGCACCGGGATCTGGCGGCTCTTGAAGATTTGCACGCCCTTGTCCTCGATGAGGTAGGGGGCGGAGATGACGGTACCGACCCGAATGCCGCGATACTGCACCGCCGCGCCCGGGTGCAGGCCACCCACGTTGTCATCGAACAGGAAGACGTAGTCGATGAACTGATCCAGACTACCGGCCAGCACGCTCGCCTCATCCTGGAACAGGGTGAACCCTTCCATCTGTTTGACCGGTTCGCCAGGCGCCCAGCCGGGTGGCAGACCCATGGTGATGCCGCCATCGATCAGGCTCTCCAGCGAATCCATCTTCACCTTCATCCCCTCGCTGCTCATGGAGACCTCGAAGCCTGGGGTCATCCAGAAGCGGGAGTTGCTGCTCACCAGAATGTCATAAGGAGCGTGGATGAAGATTTGATACTGCATCTCGCTCTTTTCCGGCAGGAACTTCGCCTCTTCCACCTGACCTATGGTGAAGCCCTGATAGTTGATGGGGGAGCCTTCCCCGAGCGCGCGGGTGTCGCGACTGCTTAGGGTGAGGCGCAGCCCCTTGGCATCGAGGGAGGCGAGCGGCGGTTTGTCCAGCATGGCGTACTCGTCCCGCGCCCGACCTTTCTTGCCGGGGGCGAGCTCGATATAGGCGCCGGAGAGCAGGGTGCTCAGACCCGATACCCCTTCACGGCCCACTCTGGGCTTGACCACCCAGAACTGGCTGTCACCGCGCAGCATGCCGGAGGCGGCATTGGTCAGCCGTCCTTTCAGCACGGCATGGCTGTAGTCATCGCTCAGCTCGACGGCCTCGATACGGCCGACGTCCACTTCGCGGGAGCGGATCACCGTCTTGCCAGCGACTATGCCCTCGGCAGTGGCGACTGTCAGGGTGAAACTCGGGCCCTGGGAGTACCAGTGCTGGAACAGCATCCAGAGACCGATGAACAGCGCCAGCAGGGGCACCATCCAGATTGCGGCGGCAGAGCTCAGAAAGTCAGAGCCCGGTTTCCACCTTTTTTTACGCTCACTCACGTTCGCGTTCTCCTTGTTGTAAATCCCAGATCAGGCGGGAGTCGAAGCTCATGGCGGCGACCATGGTGATCAGCACCACACCTGCAAATGCGACGGCCGCAGGGCCGGGATAGATGGTCATCAGATTGTCGAGCCGGATCAGGCCCGCCAGAATGGCCACCACGAAGACGTCGATCATCGACCAGCGTCCGACAAATTCGGTCATGCGATAGAGTTTGAGCTTGCCGAGGGGGGAGGTGACATTGCCGCGCTGCACCATATAGCAAAGCCAGAATAGCGCCAGTATTTTCACCAGCGGCACCACCACGCTGGCGAAAAAGATCACCGCCGCTATGGGGTATGAGCCCATGGCCCAGAGCAGCACCACACCGCCGAGGATGGTGGAGGGGCTGTCATCACCGAGAAACACTGTATCCATAATGGGATAGACGTTGGCCGGAATGTAGAGAATGGCGGAGGTAAACAGCAGCGCCCAGGTACGGTTGAGGCCGCCCGGCTTGCGGGCATGCAGCTTGCCGCCGCAGCGGGAGCAGCTGTGGCTACCCACCTCGCTCAGGGCGCCACAGATATGGCAGCCCACCAGACCGGACTCCAGCGCGCCCGCTTCCGGGTCGATCTCCCGCGCCTCGGTCGGGCCGAACAGCCGCTGCCACAGCCACATCTGATCCAGTGAGGAGATCATCTTGATGAGCAGCACTGTGTAACCGACGAAAGCCCAGAATGACAGCCCCATCTTGATGTCGGCCATCCCCATCAGCTTGACCAGCGAGATGAGCACCCCCACCAGAAAGACATCCACCATCAGCCAGGGTTTGATCCGGCAGAGCAGACGGCCGAGGGAGCGCAGGGCATTGCTGTGCAGATCTTTATCGACCCGCCACAGCACCAGCATGATGGATCCCATATAAACCAGTGGCAGGCCGATCAGGGTCAGGCTCAGTACCGCGCCGAGAAACAGATAGCCCTCATCCACCAGGGTGGTGATGCTCTGCAAAAAGGTCATCTCCTGGCCCACCCCTTTGGCCGAGAAGGACATAAAGGTAAAGGCATTGGCGAGCACGAACATGATAAGTGCCGCGAACCCGTAGGAGATCGGCAGCAACTCCTGTTGTGGCAGGTGGCGACTCAAGGTGTGTCCGCAACGGGGGCAGCAGCTGGCCTGTCCCACCTCGAGCGGTGTGGCCGGTATCAGCAGGTCACACTCTTCGCAGGCAGTGGCATCATGGACATAGGTGGTGTGGTGTTGGTGTGAAACCGGATGCAAGATAAAACCCCAGATAAGGCCCGTGGTAGAGCCAGAGCTGACGATTATCGCAGTTGTGCTGGTCAGCGACCAGCCCCCGGAGGGCGCTATTGCTGGCGGGAGTGAGAATGACTTTGACAAGCCAGTGCCCATTTAGCACAATCAAACGCCACTTTTTTTCCGCGGGACAATAATTTATGACAACTGAATCCCCCAGCTACTCCACGATTGAGCAAGCCTTCTCCCTCGGGAACGGGCAAGATTCTGCCCTCAACTGGTTGCGCAAGAACCGCAGTCAGGTCGCTATTTTTCTGGTGAGCGGCATCAAGCTGGAAGGCACCATCAGCGGGTTCGACCAGTACAGCGTGCTGCTGACCGATGCTCATGGTAACCAGCAGCTGGTCTACAAGGCCAAGATCTCCACTATCGCCATGCACACCGGCCGTCCGCAGGTGAATATCCAGCGTGCTCGCAAGCCACGTGTCTCCATGGCGCCGCGCCCCCACGGTGCGCCGGGTCGTTATGACGACAATCAGGGCGGCGGCAACAACGAGTAATCGTCTGCCCCGCACGCCCCGTTGACGCGCTCTGCGTCAGCGGCTGACGGAACCTGCACTCATTTTCATTCATGTCCCGTATGAGAGCCGGTTCCAGTTATCGCCCCTTGCAGGGCGATATTTTTTTCCGCACTACGCCATTATGCCGACCGGTTGACCCTCTTTGACCATGCAGGTCTGCATACCCGCCGCTTCTCCGGCCTGTACCCCGATACCGGTATCTTCAAACACCAGACAGCCTGATGGCTCGACCCCCAGCTTGCTGGCGACCAGCAGGAAGGTGTCCGGATTGGGCTTGTGCAGCTCCACATCGTCTGCGGTGACCACCACGGAGAAGTAGCGATCCAGCCCGGTGTTGCGCAGCACCGCTTCGGCGTTGACGCGGGGCGAGCCGGTGCCGATCCCCATCGGGATGACGCCATGATAGCGCTCGACCAGCGCCTGCATGGCCGGAAAGACGGTCGCCTTGTGCAGGTTGGCCACATAGTGGGCGGTCTTGCAGCGGGTGACTTCGAGCGGATCGAGGGGGATCTGCTGCTCCTGTGCGACCAGCAGGGCTATCTTGCGGCTCGGCATGCCACCCAGCTCATAGAACCAGTCGGCATCGAAGTGAAAGCCAAACTCGCGGGAGGTATGTTCCCAAGCGGCGAGGTGCAGCGGCATGGAGTCGACCAGGGTGCCATCAAGGTCAAAGACCAGGCCTTGGAATCCGGAAAGCGTCATGGTGCGGGTCAGTCTCTGAAAAAAGGGAGCCCATTCTAGCCAGTGGCTCCCCGCCTCGCCATCACCTAGCTGGTGAGAAACGCTTGCCCCCACATTTGTGACTGAAAATAGACGGGGGTGAGCTGGGCCGGATCGAGTTGATATTTGGGGGCAAGCTGTTCCAGCAGGGCCCAGTTGCCCTGTTCATAGGTGCTGACCAGCTGAAACAGATGAAAGAGTGGCCCTTCGTGCAGTTCGATGGCGCGCTGCACGCTCTTGGGCAGGTGGGCCATCAGCGGCTCCGACAGCAGTGAGCCATCGAGCACCAGTCCCACCAGAAAGGCCCAGCTTGCCTCTGCTTTACCGAGGGCGGTGAGGGCAATCAACTCGCAGAAGCGGCCGCGGGCGATGGCCATGCGGGTGCAGGCCTCCGGCATGTGCTGGCTTACCCGAGCCAAACCGTTGATCAGCACGAACTTGCGGATCTCCTGCTCCCCCAGATAGGAGAGGGCGCGGGGCACCGAGGTGATGGGGGCTGCATGATCGAAGCCGGGGGCGTTGACGTAGGTGAGCAGCAGGCCGGGCAGCCATGCATCCTGCTCCAGCAGGCGGGCTACCTGGGCGAAGGAGAACTCTTCGTGGCAGATGAGCTGGAGGATCTGCTGTACCAGCGTCATATCGGGCTGGTTGGCCCGCTGATTGACCAGCTCCGGGCGAGCGAGAAAACCGCCGGCAAAGAAGTCGACCCCCGCCTCCCGCAGCGGGAGAAAATCCTCCCAGGTTTCGATGTTCAGCGCCATCCGCTTGTGTTCGGTGGGCTGGCAGATCCCCTCTTCCCCCATCCAGTACACCAGCAGGCGACTGGCGCCGAGCCAGCGTGGATCCCGGTTGGCGCCATGCACCGCCAGTCTGCGCCGGCTGTCGCGCCACTGCTCCAGCACCGGAAACGAGCTGGGCTGGCGTTCGCTGGACGCTTCAACCAGCGGGATCGCGTCCTGATCCAGCAGCATGGGACGCTGTTCATCGAGCTGTTCGTGGGTGAAGGGCACCAGATATTGACGCCCCTGTGCCAGCAGGCGGCAATGTTGCGCCAGTGAAGGCCATTCGGCCGGTGAGCTGAGCTGATAGTCGATGCCGTAGGCCACCAGAGCCAGGCGACGATTGAAGATAGGGTAGCGACGCAACAGCATGGGATCACCGATAGGCCAGAGTGCGGGCCCTCCCTTGTGACTTGGCGTGGTAGAGCGCCTGGTCAGCCTGTTCGGTCAGGGTCTGCCATGCTCCGTCCTGGGAGGGAACCAGATAGCTAAAGCCTATGCTAACCGTAATGAAATCAGCAACCCGCGAGGCGGGATGGGGCATTTTTAAGCGGGCAAGACCATCGTGGATCCGTCCGGCCAGCTGTTCGGCCTCACCGGGTTGGGGGGCGCAGAGCAGAATGACGAACTCCTCGCCGCCGTAACGGGCTACCAGATTGGTGCAGCGCCGCTCTGCATCCCGCAGCACATGGGCCACCTGTTGCAGGCAGAGATCCCCCTTGGCATGGCCGAAGTGGTCGTTGTAGGCCTTGAACTCGTCCACATCGATCATCAATACCGCCAGCAGGTTCTGGGTGCGTCGTGCCCACTCCCACTCCCGCTGCATGGTGATGTCCCACTGGCGCCGGTTGGCGATACCGGTGAGGGGATCTTCCAGCGACAGCAGGGAGAGGCGGTGATTGGCCTCCTCCAGCGCACGGTTGGTCTCGGCCAGTTGCATGGTACGCTCAGCGACCCGCTCCTCCAGCTCGCGATTGAGCCGCTCCAGCTGCTCCTGGGTGCGCTGGCGGATCAGCAGTTGTGACAGGATGGCAGCGTACTGTTTGAAGATCTCGCTCTGATAGGCTTTGAGCGGACGGTGCCACAGCAGGTTGTCGGCGGCAATCCAGCCGATGGGGATGGCGCCATCCCAGAGCGATACCATGGCGTTCCAGCCCTGTCCCACCTGCTGTTTCTCGTAGTAGAGAGGGGTATCTTCGAGCACCAGCACGTAATCCTTGCGCTTGAGCGCCTCTTGCACCGTGGGGTGATCCGGAATGGGGCTGATGAAGTTGTGTTCATCCATCAGCTCGCCCTCTTCGCTGGTGCCCCAGGTGCCGCGCATGGTCTTGCCATCGGGTTCGATCAGGAAGATGGCAACCCGATCGAACTGCAGCTCCTTGCGGGCCAGCAGCACGGCATCCCGCAGCAGATCGTTCTCGCTGCGACTGCGGGAGAGGGTGACGCTGACCATGTGCAGCGCCTGCAACATGGTGAGGAACGAGCCTTGCAGTGCCTGACTCTGTACCAGATCGGTCTGGGTATGGAGCCGCTGGTCCCGCTCCTGATTGACCTGGCTGGAGAGCAGGTGATTGCTGAGCTCGGCAGTCAGATAGTGGATAAGGAGCTGGATGCCCTGACGCTGGTGGGAGGAGAGGCGATCGATGCGGCGGCGGGTCTCCAGATAGATGACCCCTTCCAGTTTCATGTGACGCTTGAGAGGGAAACAGGCGCGTAACTGCGGCTGGGCCGGCTCCACATTTTCGCCGGGATCCGGCGGAGGCTGGAGTTGTTCGATCACCAGTTGTCCCTTCTCCATCGCCTTGTCGATCAGGTGGTGGGGCAGGGTCAGTTGGCCGAGATGGGCGAGATCAAGCGTGGTCAGCCCCTGATCGAGCTGAAAACTGTAGAGCTGCGGTTCGGGGGCTTTCAGCCAGAGGTAGAGGCGTTCGGCATCAGTCTTTTCACGGATGGTGGCGAGGCTCACTTCGCATAACTGAGCGAAGTTGGTGAAGTGTTCCGGGTCCCATTCCTGCATACCAATATCCCTTGGATTGTACCCAAGCGAGTATAGACATATTTCTCCTTGATTAATATGTCAGAAAGGAGAGGCAGCGCACATAACGGTTGCTTTCAGCCCTGCTGGTGGAGATATTCACTGCGTTCTCTGCCAATCGTGGCTAGAACTGTGTGCCATAACGGTATATATGGCAGCTTGTAGGGTGGGATGCCGGGCAAAAAAGAGCCCGCACGATGGCGGGCTCTCGGGTAGATCAGATGATTCTGCGCGGCTTATTCTGCCTTGGGGGCAACCTCAGCTGTCGTTTCACTGCTATCGGCTGGCGCACTCTCGGTCGCCGGGGCTTCCGGTGCCGGACCCGGTACCAGATCTACCGCCGGTTTGGCGATGAGAGAGCGGGTCTCTTCCACCGCTTCGGTCAGCTTCACCTCGATGATCTGGCCGAGCTCGTAGACCACTTCGGTCTTGTCCAGATAGACGCGGCCGTTGTCCCAGTTGCACTCCAGTCGATCCTTGTTGTCGAGGATGTGACGGGCAGGCAGGAAGACCACGGCGCCGTTCTCCTGCAGACGCAGCTTGAGACCGGCACGCATCACGTCGATGATCTCGGCGTTGAATACCTGATCGGTGCCAGCCGCGGCTTTCAGGTAGCGAACATAGAGCCAGTCGCCGATGTCGCGCTCCACCATGCGGTGCAGGCGGCGGCAGGCGGTCAGGTGCTCGGTGAGCTCTGTGCTCGGGCGCTCACCCGGGGTCTTGCCGGCGATGACCGCTTTGAGCAGACGATGGTTGACCATGTCGCCGTATTTACGGATCGGGGAGGTCCAGGTGGCGTAGGCATCCAGACCCAGGCCGTAGTGGGCGCCCGGCTCGGAGGACATCAGCGCATAGCTCTGGAAACGGCGGATCTTGCCGTCCAGCCAGCGGGTGTCGAGGTTGTCGATCCAGCGGCGCAGGGCGCAGAAGCCGGAGAGGCTGGCGATCTCGTCGCGCTCGAACGGGGCTTCGGCACTCTTCAGCAGGTCGATGGCGCCGTCGAGGGACTCTTCGTCAAAGCCGGTGTGAACGTTGAAGATGCCGTAACCGACGCTCTTGCCCAGTACGCGACCGGCGCAGATGTTGGCGGCGATCATCGACTCTTCCACCATGCGGTTGGCGATGCGGCGTGGCTCGACGTGGATGGCCAGCACTTCGCCATTTTCGCCCAGCTCGAAGTCGTAGTCGGGACGATCCGGGAACACCAGGGCATGCTCGGTTCGCCACGCGATGCGCGCCTCGGTCATAGCCTTCATCAGCGGCAGCTGGGCCAGTACGCCTGCGTCGATGGACAGCTCTTTGCCATGCTCGGCCCAGTCGGAGACGTCGTCATAGTTGAGGCGGGCGTGGGAGCAGATGCGGGCGGCGAAGAACTCGGTCTCCTCCAGCAGCAGACCATCTTCGGCGATCAGCAGACGAGCGCACAGGGTGTTGCGCTCCTCGCCCTCTTTCAGGGAGCAGAGCTCGTCGGAGAGGGTGCGCGGGATCATCGGCACGTTGCGGCCCGGCATGTAGACGGTAAAGGCGCGCTGGGCGGCCTCTTTGTCCAGCTCGCTCCCTTCGGCCACATAGGCGGTCGGGTCAGCGATGGCGACCAGCAGCTCCCAGCCGTTGTCCAGCTTGGTGATGGCCAGCGCATCGTCCATGTCCTTTGTCTTGGCACCGTCGATGGTGAAGAAGGGCACCTTGGTCAGGTCACGACGGGGCAGCTCTTCCTCTTCGATCACCTTCCACTCTGGCAGATCAGCTGGCTCGACCTGGGCCAGATTGTGGCGCGCCAGCACCACCCACCAGGGCACATTGTGATCTTCCTGGGCGGCGATCTTCTGGATAATCTCGGCAGAGAAGTTGCCATCGACCAGCGCATGGCGCTTGAGGGTAGCTACCACCCAGTCACCTTCCTTGAACTCTTTCTCATCCAGACCCTTCTTGACGCGGGCCTTGATGGCATCCTTGATCAGCGGATGGTCGGCCACCACGTTGAGGCGGTCGCGGAACATCTTGACCCGGGCCACGAAGCGGGTGACGGACTGCTCCAGCAGGGTATCCGGCTCGGCCACTTCCTTCTCTTTTTCGGTGCGGATCAGGGCGGTCACCCGGTCACCGTGCATCACCTTCTTCATGTAGGGAGGCGGCACGAAATAGCTGGTCTTCTCATCGACTTCCAGAAAGCCGAAGCCCCGGTCCGAGGCGCGGATCACACCCTCTTTCTTCGGGATGTTTTCGCGGATTTGTTGCTTGAGCTGGGCCAGCAGCGGATTGTCTTGGAACATAAGTGAGGAACCTGAAGTGAAAACCTGGGTGGAGACCTGATGAAGGATCGCCCAGCACTATACGTTTTTAGCCCTGCAAAGCCAAGGTGAATGGCCGGCTCAGCGTGGTTTCAGCTGCGATCTGGCGTGGTCAATGAGTCGCAGGGAGAGCTGCTTGTGAACCCCTTTTTCCAGTACCCAGCGGTGCCAGTAGAGGCATTCCGTCAGGACGTGGTCGGGACTGAGGTTGAGTAGTGACCCGCCAGCCAGCTGGCCTCTTATCTGCAATTCGGGGATCAGGCAGTAGGCCAGCCCCTGTTCTGCCATGGCGACGAAGGCCTCTGACGAGTGGACCGTATGGCAGGGATAACCGCCCGGCTCCAGCCCGAAGCGTTCTCTCATAAAGCTCACATGCATGTCATCGCGCTGATCGAACGCCACCGCCGGTGCCTTGGCCAGCGCCTCACGAGTCAGGCCGCGAGGGAAGTGGCGGGCTACGAAGGCGGGGCTGGCGGTAAGCAGATAGTTCATCTCACCGAGCTCGTCGACGCAGCAACCCGCCAGCGGTTGGGGATGCAGACTGACCGCACCAAAGGCCTGGCCCTCGCGGACCTTGTCGAAGGTGCGGCTCTCGTCATCGACCAGCAGGTTGAGTTCGATGGGGTGCTGTTTCAACAAGGGGGCAATGGCGGGCAAAAACCAGGTGGCCAGGCTGTCGGCGTTGACGGCGATGCTGATCCGGATTGGCCCCTGCGGCTGGTCGGGGGTCAGCTCCCCCGCCAGTTCGAGCTCAAGCTGATGTACCTGCCGATAGTGGGCCAGCAGTTTCTGGCCGAGTGGCGTGGCCTGCAGCGGCTGGCTGCGAATGAGCAGCGGCTCGGCAAACTGTTGCTCCAACTGCTTGATCCGCTGGGAGATGGCCGACTGGGTGATATGGAGCGACTTGGCCGCCCGATCGAAGTTCTGCTCCTGCAGTACCGCATCCAGTGCCCGCAGCAGTTTGTAATCCAGCTCTTTCATCTTCTCCCCCTTCCGTTGCCCAAGGGCTGACTCTACGTCACTCGGCAGGGGACAACAATGGGCGGTGGAAGGGGCGTTGTGCTGTGATTTTTGACAGTAGTGGTCAGGCCATTGAGGGAGGATACTCTTTGGTGCCGCATGGGGTAGCCCTGCGCAGATCGTAGCGACATCTTTATCCCGGGTCTGTTTTCCCGGGATTTTTTATGAGTGAACTGCCAGCACCGGTGACAGTTGCTGTGGTGGATAATGGCTGGTTTGATAATGGCCCAGCAGAGGTTGGGAGACCGCCTGCGCGAAGCGCTCATCCAGATGGAAGCGGATGCCTACGCCCCTTACCGCCCCCAGATCGACCGCCTGACGATGACCGAGCCGCTCGATGGGCAGGCCGAGGCGGCGGAAGATGCGCTCCACCGGCAGGCTGACGACGGCGACCAGCTCCCGGATCCCGTGGGCATGGGCGAAGGCATAGACCTCGCGGAAGATGACACAAGTGAGTTCGCTGACGCCATTGCTCATGCGCGGTGCGCGCTGGGCATCGATAGCCAGACGGGTGAGTTCCCAGACATCGGGGGTGCGTGGCGCGCTTTCACCGGCAAGGGCGGTGGGGAAGATGGTGGGCAGCATATAGGCATCGGCACAGTTGAGCAGACGAATGCAGCCACACAGCCCTTTTTCGTCCTCGATCAGAACCCAATGGGTGTCTGGCGTGTCGAAGCTGTCACGCTCCAGGCCCCGATGAGACTCGACATCCCAGCCTAGCCGGTCGGAAAAGACGCGATTTCGAAAGCGATAGAGTTCATTCTCCACCTCGTTTCGTGGATGTTCTCTCAATTTTCCTTTAAAAACCAACATTATGGACCCTCTATCTTGCTATTCGCCGTTATAATCACATGTCTGGCCAAGGGGGCTTTCATATGAACAGAGACCAACTGCTTGAGTACCTCGAACATTTCACTTCGGTGACGGACGGCAATCGTCTGGCCGAACTGATCGGTCGCTTTACGCTCGGGATGGGCTATGACTACTATCGCTTCGCCCTGATCCTGCCGATGTCGATGCAAAGGCCCAAGGTGGTGCTGTTCAACCAGTGCCCCGATTCCTGGGTGCAGGCCTATACCGAAAACAACATGCTGGCGTGCGATCCGGTGATCCGGCTGGCACGCAAGCAGACGCTGCCCATTTACTGGAACCGCCTCGATGAGCGGGCCAGTTTTCTGCAGGAGGGAACCATGGACGTGATGGGGTTGGCAGCCGAGTTCGGGTTGCGTAACGGCATCTCCTTCCCTCTGCACGGTGCTGCCGGGGAGAACGGTATTCTCTCCTTCATCACCTCCGAGCGGGCCTCGAGCGACCTGCTGCTGGAGTCCTCGCCGATCCTCTCCTGGATGTCCAATTACATCTTCGAGGCGGCCATTCGGGTGGTGCGTTTCAGCATGATGGACAGTGCGGGTAAAGACCCCTTGACCGAGCGCGAGACCGAGTGCCTGTTCTGGGCCAGCGAAGGGAAGACCTCTAGCGAGATCGCCTGCATCCTCGGGATCACGGAGCGCACGGTCAATTACCATCTCAATCAGGTCACCCGCAAAACCGGCTCAATGAACCGCTATCAGGCCATTGCCAAAGGGGTTAGTACGGGGCTGTTGCTACCCAATCTGGAGCAAGTTGTGGTTACCAACTTCCCCAGATTGCTGCAGTAGGCTGAGCCCACAGGCGCAACAGATTCTCCTGCCGCACTCTGAGGGTCACAATTGTCAGATCCGGTAATTGACAAGGGCTGGAACAGCGGCTGGGTATGCTGGTTTTTATTAGCAAAATGAATCAATCAGTAAATCAATGAATTTCTAAGAAGGAACCGCAATCGCTATAGTGCCGCTCATTCATCATTTCGAACGGTGCTCTCCATGATGCTCGCAACGACACTGCAAGGCTTCACCATCGGTCTGGCCATGATCATCCCCATCGGCGCCCAGAATGCCTTTGTGCTGAGCCGGGGCATCCATCGCAATCACCATCTGCTGACGGCCACGCTCTGCAGTTTCTGCGATCTCACCCTGATTGCTATCGGCGTATTTGGCGGAGCCAATGTGCTGGCCGCCAGCCCCCTCGGCATGGCGCTACTCACCTGGGGTGGCGTGCTGTTTCTCGGCTGGTTTGGTGGCCGTTCCCTGCTCAGTGCCTGGCGCGGTAAGGGGGAGGGACTTGCCGATTCTGCTCAGCAGATGGGGGCCAAAAGCGTGCTGGCGATGACGCTGGGAGTTACGCTGCTCAATCCCCACGTCTATCTCGATACCCTGATGCTGCTCGGCTCCCTTGGCAGTCAGGTGAGCGAGTCCCTGCGTCCGGCCTTTGCTGCGGGGGCCATGCTGGCCTCGCTGGTGTGGTTCTACTCGCTGGCGCTGGGGGCTGCGGCACTGGCGCCCTGGTTGGCCCGCGGCCGGGTGCAGCAGGGGATCGATCTGCTGGTTGGCATCATCATGCTGAGCCTGGCTGTTCAACTGGCCATAGGACGTTGAGGAAGTTAAGGCGGCAGGAATGAGCGACCGGTAACAAAAAGATGCCACTCACATGAGTGGCATCTTTGCTATTGAAAGGGGTCAGACCCTGAACTGGGAGAGTAGGCGCTGTTGCAGCAGGCTGGCTTGATGGAGCGAGGAGGCGAGCTGCAGGCACTCCTGTGCCTCCTGTTCGCCGGTTCTGGCTTGCAGACTGATACCGGAGACCTTGTCAGAGGAGTGGCTCAGGGTGTGTGACAGTTGCCCGGTAGCCACGGCTACCTGCTGCACCATGTCGGCCAGCTGGTCGATGGCGCCTTCCACCTTGAACAGGATCTGCTTGGTGTTCTCGGAGTCCTGCATGCCGGACTCCACCGTCTTGAGGTTGCGTTGCATCATCAGATAGGCGGTCTCGGTCTGCTGCTGGATACTGCTGATCACCTGGCTAATTTCGGCGCTTGATGTTGCGGTGCGATTGGCCAGGGTGCGCACCTCGTCCGCAACCACCGCAAAGCCACGCCCCATCTCCCCCGCGCGGGCCGCTTCGATGGCCGCATTGAGGGCAAGCAGGTTGGTCTGCTCCGAGATGCCGCTGATGGTGGAGATGATCTGGCCAATCTGACCCGCCTGCTCCTTGAGGGAGTTGATGGCGATGGCACACTCGCTCACCTCCTGTACCACCCGTTGCATGCCCGCGCTGGCGGAGGCGACATACTGGCTGCTCTCGGTGGTCAGCTGGCGCACCTCGTTGGCATTGTGGGCCGCCATGCTGCAGTTGTCCGAGATACCGGTGGCGACTTGCACCATCTGCTCACTGTCGTGGTGCAGGGCCAGCGCATGTTCGGCGGTCTGGCGGCTGCTTTGGCTGATTGCCTCCACCCGGTTGACCGAGGTGTGAACGTGTTCGCTGATGTGCTGGTTGTTGTCCATGGTGGAGCTGATCATCTTCTGCAGTTTCTCGATGAAACGATCCACGCTGTTTGCCAGCGAGCCTATCTCGTCATCCCGTTGCAGGTTGATGCGGGCGTTGAGGTCTCCCTCGCCGGCGGCGATATCCTGCATTCGTTTGTCCACTTGCAGCAGCGGGGTCACCAGCTTGCGGGTCAGCCAGAAGCCGCAGAGGGTGACCATGATCAGGCTCAGCAACAGGCCACCCAGCAGCAGGGTTCGGGTCTGGCTGATGATGCCGTTGAGCTGGGCCACCTGATCCTCGACGGTGGCATCGCCGCTCTCCTCGATGGCAACCAGCTGTTGTCGCAGCTCATCGGCACTGGCTTCATAGATGGCCTGTTGGGCCTGATAGCTGCCGAGCGCATCGACCCACTGTCCCATCAGTTGCTGATGCCGGGCCAACAGGGAGCGATACTCTGCCGACAGTGTCTTGCCGGCAAATTCGCCGGTTCCCTCGATATCGAACAGCCCGGTGCCGAGCATGCTGTCGATCGCTTCGTGGTAGAAATCGGTCGCCTCTTTTAACTCGACCTTGATCGCCTCTGTGACTCCTTGTCTGCGCATCTTCTCCAGCGCATAGAGTTGGCGCAAAAAGCCGATGTTGGATTCCATCCCCCCATCGGCCGCTTCCCAGCGAGTGGAGAGGCCGCTGTTCCAGCTGATGGTCTGGTCGGGGGATTGGGTCAGCGCCTCGACCGCGCCGTCGCCGATCACCTCCAGCTGGGTCGAGAGGCGGGCCATCAGATCGGCGTTGTGATGCAGTGCCTGATCCACCTCAGTATAGGCGTGATAGAGCGCCAGCAGCTTCTCTTGTTGCTGTTGATAGTCCTGCTTGTGCTGTTCCATGGTGGCAAGGGCCGCACCATCAATGAGCTGCCCCTGGCTGACCCGGGCCAGTGCATCATCGGTCGCCGCCTTGGCAGCATCGAGTTCGGCGCGATTGAGCGGGGTTCCGTTTTGCATCTTCTGAATCTGTAGCTGTTGGTTGCCCAGCTCTATGGAGCCCTCCATGGCTCCGTCGGCGGTCTGCCAGGCGGCGCCCAGTACGTAGGAGAGCAGATTGGCTAGCCGCTGGCTGCCATACCAGCCAACGACCCCCATGCCCAGCGTACAGCCGAGCAATATGGCAAGACCCAGATTGGAGGTGGTAACAATTTTCATGTGATGGCCTTCCTTGGTATCGACATTGGCACCAGTTTCGGTTCCGAACGGGTTTAGTGTAGTGGTTTATCCCCCGCTCGGGGGCCGGTGCGGCGCTGAAACATCCCGTGCACTGGCTGCACCCGATCAAGCATGGTGGAAAATGGGATAAAAAGCCTCTCTGACCACAAGGGTGTTGCTGCCCTATGCTGGATACTTATCCAGTTATTCTTTATGCTATGAGCCAATTTACGAATAGTTGTATTGGTGAGGAGAGAGCCGTGATTGGTCGCTTGAGAGGCATTGTCATTGAAAAGCAGCCCCCCGAGGTCCTGCTGGAAGTGGGCGGGGTTGGCTATGAGGTACAGATGCCGATGAGCTGCTTCTATGATTTGCCGGAGATCGGCAAGGAAGCGACCATCCATACTCACTTCGTGGTGCGGGAAGATGCCCAGTTGCTCTATGGTTTCAACCACAAGCAGGAGCGGGCACTGTTCCGCGAGCTGATCAAGACCAACGGAGTCGGCCCCAAGCTGGCGCTGGCTATTCTTTCCGGCATGACAGCTACCCAGTTTGTGCTGAGTGTCGAACGTGAAGAGATAAGCTCTTTGGTCAAACTGCCGGGAGTCGGCAAGAAGACCGCCGAGCGGCTGGTGGTGGAGATGAAGGATCGCCTCAAGGGGTGGGTTAGCCACGACCTCTTCTCCCCGGCCATGGTCACCCTGCCAGCCAGTGAGCCCGAATTGCGGGCACCTGATGTGACCGAAGAGGCGGCCAGTGCGCTGGTGGCCCTAGGTTACAAGCCGCAGCAGGCGAGTCAGATTGTCAGCAAGATCGCCAAAGAGGGGATGTCGGTGGAAGATATCATCCGTGAATCCCTGCGTAGCCTGGTATGAGGTAGTTGATGATTGAAGCAGACCGCCTCATTTCGGCCAGTGCCGCCCGTGAGGATGACATTATTGACCGGGCTATCCGCCCCAAGAAGCTGGCTGATTACACCGGTCAGGATACCGTCTGCGAGCAGATGGAGATCTTTATCGAAGCGGCCCGTCAGCGGGGTGAAGCGCTTGATCACCTGCTGATCTTCGGCCCGCCTGGTCTGGGCAAGACCACCCTCGCCAACATCGTCGCCAACGAGATGGGGGTCAATATCAAGACCACCTCCGGCCCGGTACTGGAGAAAGCGGGGGATCTGGCCGCGCTGCTCACCAACCTCGAACCGAACGATGTGCTGTTCATCGATGAAATCCATCGCCTCAGCCCGGTGGTGGAGGAGGTGCTCTATCCGGCGATGGAGGATTACCAGCTCGACATCATGATCGGGGAGGGACCAGCGGCTCGCTCCATCAAGCTGGATCTGCCTCCCTTTACCCTGATTGGCGCCACCACCCGGGCAGGTTCACTGACCAGCCCGCTGCGGGATCGCTTCGGCATCGTCCAGCGGCTGGAGTTCTACAACGTCAAGGACCTGACCGATATCGTCTCCCGCAGTGCCCGTTGTCTGGGGCTAGACATGACGGAAGATGGTGCCATTGAGGTCGCCCGTCGCTCTCGCGGCACGCCGCGGATTGCTAACCGTTTGTTAAGGCGGGTGCGCGACTTTGCCCAGGTGAAATCCGATGGCCGGATCGACGGCCCCATTGCTGCTCGCGCCATGGACATGCTGGATGTCGATAACGAAGGTTTTGACTTCATGGACCGCAAGTTATTGTTGGCTGTGATAGACAAGTTTATGGGGGGCCCGGTGGGTCTCGATAATCTGGCCGCCGCGATCGGGGAAGAGAAAGATACTATCGAAGATGTGCTGGAGCCTTATCTGATCCAGCAAGGGTATCTGCAACGTACACCCAGAGGACGGATTGCGACCACACGAGCCTACGCTCATTTCGGTCTTCAGCGACCAGATGAGAAGTAAAAACAGTCGTTTGAACATGAAACCGCCGTCAAAGGCGGTTTTTTATTATCCGGGCAAAAAAAAGCCCACGGCGGATGCGGTGGGCAAAGACAATTCAGGATGGATGTTCACAGACAGTGAGTGCGTCTGGACACAGACCGGAAAATAAACAGGTGAGCCGTCGCGAGCTCTCAGAGTCGGTTCAGTTGATAGAGCTGAACAAAGGAAAGCTTGTAGTAACGGATGGTTTTAGCAACAAACTTTTTCATCTTCGATTCCAATAGACAGGTTCAAATTGATCGTCGAATACGTACCGTGAACCCGGATTAACCGGCCTGTATCCAAGGGTATGCCCTCACTGCGAGGCGCATTGTAGGAGTTCGAATCGACCCCGGCAAACAAGAAAAATTGCACTCTTCAAATTAGTTTATCTAATGTCTTTATTGATGAAATTGGTTCGCATGAGTATGCATTCTTTGCAATTTTAAATTGAGTTTTCGAATCAGATTGCCTGACTCGGATAACATGGAAAAAGGCGCGTCATTCACGCTTTTCAAATTAAACCGAGCGGCGGGATGTTAAATTCTTAAATTGATTTAAATCAATGTTTTACGCTTTATCGTGTTTTGTGATCTGGCTCGCGTCAATAATCGTGAAATAGATTAAAAATGCCTTTCAAAGCCATGTATGGCGGGTCCTTTTACATTGATTTCAATCAAATAAAGGTGATATAAAAACCCGGTCATCATGGGCGAGAATAAATTTAGGCTGATTGTTTTGGAATTGTTAAACATTAGCTTTATTTGTGTTCTCGTATTGCCTTGTTGTTAATGCCAGTGGTTGCTGAACGCGTTTTGTTGTGACACGTCCCAATAAGGCTCATTCGATAACCTCCAACGGAAGCTTTGTGCTTAAAACTTAAAATAGCCGTGCCAATAATCGGTGAGGAAACATCATGATTGCTGAGCATGTGGTAGACCTATCGCGGTTCCAGTTCGCTGCGACGGCCCTTTATCACTTTTTGTTTGTACCCCTGACGCTGGGAATGGCCTTTCTCCTGGCGATCATGGAATCCGTCTATGTGATGACCAACAACACCATCTACCGGGACATGACCAAATTCTGGGGTAAGTTGTTTGGTATCAACTTTGCCTTGGGGGTCACCACAGGTCTGGCCATGGAGTTCCAGTTCGGGACGAACTGGGCTTACTACTCCCATTATGTCGGCGATATCTTCGGGGCCCCGCTGGCTATCGAAGGGCTGATGGCCTTCTTCCTGGAGTCCACCTTCGTCGGTATGTTCTTCTTTGGTTGGGATCGTCTGAGCAAGCATCAGCATCTGGCTGCCACCTGGTTGATGGCGCTGGGTACCAACCTCTCCGCCCTCTGGATCCTGGTCGCCAACGGCTGGATGCAGAACCCGGTCGGTGCCGAGTTCAACTTCGAATCCATGCGAATGGAGATGATGAGCTTCGCTGACGTGGTGCTCAACCCGGTTGCTCAGGTCAAGTTCGTCCACACTGTGGCGGCCGGTTATACCTGTGGCGCCATGTTTGTGCTGGGTATCTCCTCCTACTATCTGCTGAAGAATCGTGATGTGGCGTTTGCCCGTCGCTCCTTCGCCATTGCCGCCGCGTTCGGTATGGCTTCCATCGTGTCCGTGCTGATCCTCGGTGACGAATCCGGTTACGAGACCGGTGAAGTGCAGAAGGTGAAACTGGCCGCTATCGAAGCCGAGTGGGAAACTGAACCTGCTCCGGCCGCCTTTACCCTGTTCGGTATTCCGAATCAGGAAGAGATGCGCACCGACTACGCCATCAAGATCCCCTATGCACTGGGCATTATCGCGACCCGTTCTCTGGACGGTCAGGTCACCGGTCTGAAGGATCTGAAGAGCGAGCACGAACTGCGCGTTCGTAACGGTATGACCGCTTACGACTTGCTGACCAAGCTGCAATCCGGTGACAAGTCTGACGAGACCCGCGCTCGCTTCGACGAAGTGAAGCAGGATCTGGGCTACGGTCTGCTGCTCAAGCGCTACACCAGCAACGTGACCGATGCTACCGACGAGCAGATTAAGGCCGCCGTGGATGACTCCATACCGCAGGTACTGCCGCTGTTCTTCGCCTTCCGCATCATGGTTGCCGTCGGCATGCTGATGCTGGTGCTGATTGGTATGGCCTTCTATGACAGTGCCCGTCACCAGATCGGCAAGCGCAAGTGGCTGCTCAAGGGTCTGCTGTGGGGCATCCCGCTGCCGTGGATCGCGATCGAAGCTGGCTGGTTTGTTGCTGAGTATGGTCGCCAACCGTGGACCATTGCAGAGGTGTTGCCGACTTCCCTCTCTGCATCCAACCTGCCTGCAGCCGAGATCTGGTTCTCTCTGATCGGTATCTGCCTGTTCTATACCGTACTTCTGGTTATCGAGATGTACCTGATGTTCAAGTATGCCCGTCTTGGCCCCAGCAGCCTGAAGACTGGCAAGTATCACTTTGAACAGATCAAGGCATAAGGAGAGCGACCATGTTTGATTACGAAACTCTGCGTGTCATCTGGTGGGCTCTGGTCGGCGTACTGCTGATCGGTTTTGCCATCACTGACGGCTTCGACATGGGGGTAGGCGCACTGCTCCCGTTCGTTGGCAAGAAAGATGTCGAGCGCCGCGTGATGCTCAACACCATGGGACCGCACTGGGAAGGTAACCAGGTTTGGCTGGTCACTGCCGGTGGTGCCTTGTTCGCCGCCTGGCCTATGGTGTATGCCGCGACCTTCTCCGGCTTCTACATCGCCATGATCCTGACGCTGATGGCGCTGTTCCTGCGTCCGGTCGGTTTCAAGTACCGCTCCCTGCGTGCTGATGCCAAATGGCGCAGCAACTGGGACTGGGCCTTGTTCGCCGGCAGTGCGGTGCCGCCCATCGTCTTTGGCGTAGCCTTTGGCAACCTGTTGCAAGGCGTTCCGTTCGAGTTTAACCAGTTCATGATGTTGACCTATCACGGCAACTTCTTTGGCCTGCTTAACCCGTTCGGCATTCTGGCTGGTCTGGTGAGCCTGTTCATGCTGCTCACCCAGGGCGCAACCTGGTTGATGATGAAGACCGACGGTGAAGTGCTGGCGCGTTCCCGCACTGCCGCCATGATCTGCTCACTGCTGACCCTGGTGCTGTTTGCTGCCGCGGGTTGGTGGGTAAGCGGTATGGAAGGGTATGTCATCGTCAAGGCTGCCGCGACTGACGCAGTATCCAACCCGATGAACAAGGAAGTTGTCCTGCAGGCTGGTGCCTGGATGAACAACTACACCCTCTATCCGTGGATGGTGGCTGCCCCTGTACTGGGCCTGGCCATGAGCCTGCTGACTGCGCTGTTTGCCCGCATGAACATCGGCTGGCTGGCGTTTACCAGCTCCTCGCTGGCGATTGCCGGGGTCATCCTCACTGCCGGTTTCTCCATGTTCCCGTTCGTGATGCCCTCAAGCCTTGAGCCGTCACTGAGCCTGACCATGTGGGATGCTACCGCCTCTTTCAACACCTTGCAGGTGATGACTGTGGCTGCAGCGATCTTCGTACCGATTGTGCTGGGTTACACCATCTGGACTTACATCAAGATGTTTGGCCGGGTAACCAACAAGCACATCGAAGATAACCAACAATCTCTCTATTAAGAGGTGCGCTGACAATGTGGTATTTCACCTGGATCCTGGGACTGTTGCTGGCCTGTGCATTTGGCATCATCAATGCGCTGTGGCTGGAACACACCGAGAACATGGATCGTCAGATCGATGAAAACAAGTGATCGACTCGCCAGGCTGGCCGCTCCACTGGAGCGGCAGCCGTGGCAGGGGTTGATGTTACTCGCGGCGGCCTTGTTGGCCGTCGCTATTTTACAGGCCCCCAATCTGATCGCGGCCAACACCAGCGAGCATGGTCTCTGGCTTGCTCCCTGGCTGATGTGGGCCGTCTGTTGTGGCGTACTTAACGGGCTTGGCTTTCATCTGAAAAGCCTGCCCGGACGTGTGCTGTTCAACCCCTGGCTCGCCTGGCCCAGTTTGTTGTATGGCCTCTGGCTGACACATTCATATTTCCTTTCATAAAAAACGGGGGGAGGCAGGATTTCCCTGTCTCCCCCTGCTTCTTTCCTATTCAGCCCTGCGCTATGATAGCCCCCCATCTGACTGTCGAATGGATCACAGATTGTTATGGGGGAAGTCTTTGAGTTTCCGGTGCGTGTCTACTACGAAGACACCGACGCCGGGGGCATCGTCTACAACGCCAATTATCTCAAGTTTATGGAACGTGCTCGCACCGAGTTTCTTCGTGCCAAAGGGGTCGAACAGGACGTCTGGCTGCAGGAGGGATATGCCTTCGTGGTGAGCCGAACTGAGATCGATTTCCGCTCGGCGGCCCGTTTTAATGAACTATTGAATGTATTAACGCAAGTGATTGAAGTGAAACGCGCATCCCTGCGCTTTTCGCAGCAGATCCTGGCGGCTGATGGACGACTGATCACCCAGGCCATGGTACAGATAGCCTGTGTCAGTCATCCGCAAATGAAACCTGTAGCTATACCTGAAAAAATCAAGGGAGTGCTGTTAAGTGCACGCTGAAATTTCGTTTATTGGCCTGTTTTGGCAAGCCAGCCTGTTGGTAAAACTGGTCATGATGACCCTGATGAGCATGTCTATTGTCTCGTGGGCGCTGATTATCCAGCGTTCAAAGGCGATCAAGGCGGCCAATCTCGCATCGGAACAGTTTGAAGATCGCTTCTGGTCAGGGGTCGATCTCAATCGCCTCTATCAGGAGTCCTCTTCCCGCCGCGATGATATCGAAGGCATGGAAGATATCTTCTACTCCGGCTTCAAGGAGTATGCCCGCTTGCTCAAGGCCGGTGCCCGTGGTCAGGATGCGGTGATGGATGGTACCTACCGCGCCATGCGCGTCTCCCTCTCCCGCGCGGTGGACGATCTGGAATCCAACCTGCCGGTGCTGGCGACCATCGGTTCCATCAGCCCCTATATCGGTCTGTTTGGTACCGTATGGGGGATCATGAACGCCTTTATCGCCCTGGGTCAGGTGCAACAGGCCACCCTGCAGATGGTGGCACCGGGTATCGCGGAAGCGCTGATCGCTACCGCCATGGGTCTGTTTGCCGCTATCCCGGCGGTTATCTTCTACAACCGCTTCTCCAACAAGGTCGAGCGGCTGGAGAACGCCTACGCCAACTTCATGGACGAGTTCACCACCATTCTGAACCGTCAAATTGCACAGCAGCAGGGTGATCAGTAATGCAAACCTATCAGCGGATCCGGCGCAAGAAGGTGGCCGAGATCAACGTGGTTCCCTATATCGACGTCATGCTGGTGCTGCTTATCATCTTTATGGCGGTCACGCCGGTGATCACGCAAGGGGTCAAGGTGGATCTGCCACAGGCTGAGTCCGAGCAGTTGCCGGAAGATGCCAAGCCGCCCTTCATCGTCAGCGTCAATACCGAAGGCGAGTATGTCATCAAGGCTGGTGAAGCCGATGATGAGCCGGTGCCAAGCGGCACGCCAGAGGCGATGCAGCAATACATCACCGAAAAAGCCATGGGCTATCTGGCGATCAACCAGAATGCCCCCGTGGTGGTCGCGGGTGACAAGGCCGTGCGCTACGAAGAGGTGATCCTGTTGATGGTGGCCCTCAAGAATGCGGGTGTGCCTCAGGTTGGCCTGATGACAGATCCGGTGAACTAACGGAGATGGATGTGAAGCGTGGTATTTCCGGTTATCTCATCGCGTCGTTTCTGCTGCACCTGATCATCGGCATCATCCTGTTTGTCGGGCTCGATTTCAGCAAACCGAAACGACCCGAATCGAAGGGGCAGATCGTCAATGCCGTCATGCTCGATGAGAACTTCCTCAACGAACAGGCCAAGCAGATCCAGCAGCAGAAATCTCAGCCCAAGCCTCAAAAGGTAGAGAAAGAGAAGGATAAGGAAGACACGGATCTCGCCAAGCGTGAGCTGGCTCAGAAACAGGAGCAGCTTCGCATCGCCGAGACCAAGCGCAAGCAGGCCGAAGAGGCGACTCGCAAGGCCGAGGCCGAGAAGCAGAAGAAGGTTGCCGAGCAGAAGCAGGCGGAAGAGAAGGCCCAAAAAGCCGAGGAAGCCCGCAAGCTGGAAGAACAGAAGGCCAAGAAGGCTGAAGCCGAGCGTAAAGCGGCGGAAGCCGAGAGCAAGGCGTTGGCGCTGAAGAAGAAAAAGGAACAAGAGAAGAAAGAGGCTGAAGAGAAGGCCAAGGCGGCAGAAGCCAAGGCCAAGAAAGCGGAAGCTGACAAGAAGGCCAAAGCTGAAGCCGAGAAGAAAGCCAAAGCAGAAGCAGAGAAAAAAGCCAAAGCCGAGGCCGAGAAGAAGGCCAAGGAAGAGGCTGAGAAAAAGGCAAAAGCTGACGCAGAGAAGAAAGCCAAGGCCGAGGCCGAAAAGCAGGCCAAGATCGCGGCTGAGCGCAAGCGTAAAGCCGCCGAGCAGGCCAAGCTGCAAAAAGAGATGGAAGAGATGATGCAGCAGCAGCTGTCGGCTGAGGCTAATGCCCGCAGTCAGGCCGCATCGGCAGCAGCCCAGGGCGAAGTCGACAAATATGCGGCGCTCATCAAGGCCACTGTTGAGCGGTATATGATTTTGGATCCCACCATGCGGGGCAAAACATGTACTATCGGCGTACGTCTTGCGAGCAGTGGCTTTGTCATATCGGTAGATAACGGCCAGGGTGACCCGGCGGTCTGTCGTTCCGGTAAGGCGGCTGTTCTGAAAGCCAATCAACTGCCTGTGCCCAAGGATCCTGCGGCATTCGAGATGTTGAAGGAATTTAACCTGAAGTTAGAACCGAGTATCTAAGCGTGATAAAACGAGGTTGCTTGCCTCCGGTTGGCAACCTCTCGCCGAGAAAGGAATTTAGCCTCTCATCTATATTGGAACCGAGTATTTAAGCCATGATCAGAAAAGTATTTTTTGCTTTGGTTGGCTGTTTGTTGCTGGGCCAGAGTGCCCAGGCGGCCCTGGACATCGTCATCACCGGCGGTATTGATAGTGCACGCCCCATCGCTGTCGCCCCCTTCAAGTGGGAAGGTAACGGGCAGTTGCCGCAGGACATCGCGGAAGTGGTCTCCAACGACCTGATGCGCAGCGGCAAGTTCAAGCCGCTGGCCCGTGGCCAGATGCCGCAAACCCCGAGCAGCAGCAGCGAGATCAACTTCGCTCCTTGGGCCTCCCAAGGGGTTGAAGCCGTGGTGGTGGGTTCCATTTCGGCAGTCGGTGACGGCACCTATAAGGTCAACTTCGAGCTGGTCGATGTGCTGAAAGGCCAGCTGGCCAAGGCACAAGGTGGCGAGAGCAACGGTTACATCCTGGATAGCCGTATGGCGACCATCCCGGGGGCCCAGATGCGCCAGTTTGCCCACCGTATCTCAGATATCGTCTATGAGCGTCTGACTGGCGAGCGCGGAGCCTTCCTGACCCGTCTGGCTTACGTCTCCGTCCAGCAGGGTACCCAGTTCCCTTACCAGCTGCGTATTTCTGATTACGACGGTTACAACGAGAAGACCCTGCTGCGCTCCCGCGAGCCGTTGATGTCTCCAGCCTGGTCGCCGGATGGCAGCAAGCTGGCTTACGTGAGCTTCGAGAACCAGAAGTCCGAAATCTACGTGCAGGATATCTACACCCAGCAGCGCAGTCTGATCACCAGTTTCCGCGGTATCAACGGGGCGCCGGAGTGGTCTCCGGATGGTCGTCGTCTGGCTATCGTTCTCTCCAAAGATGGTTCACCGAACCTCTATGTGGTTGATGTCGCTAGCAAGCAGCTGACCCGCGTCACAACCAGCCGTGTGATCGACACTGAACCCTCCTGGATGCCGGATGGGCAAAATTTGTTGTTCACCTCTGAACGTGGTGGCAAACCCCAGATTTATAGCGTAAATTTGGCGACTGGTATGACTCGCCGGATGACTTGGGAAGGTGAATCCAACCAGGGTGCATCCATCACTCCTGATGGCAAAATCATGGTGATGGTGACCCGTGTTCAGGGACAGTATCGTATTGCCCGTCAGGACATGGAAAACAATGCCCTGTTGGTCCTTACCCAGAGCGCTCTGGATGAGTCGCCAAGTGTGGCTCCCAATGGCAGCATGATCATTTATGCCACCATCTATCAGGGTCGTAAGAGTCTCGCGTTGGTGTCGACTGATGGTCGCTTCAAGGCTGTGCTTCCGACCAGTAGCGGTGAAATTCGTGCACCAGCTTGGTCGCCCTTCTTGAATTGATAAAAATCCAATTGTTTTTTGTTTTGTTATAAAGGTTTAAGGAAATAGCATGCAACTCAATAAACTGCTCAAGGGTTTGGCCATCGCACTGCCACTGTTCACCCTGGCCGCTTGTAGTTCTTCTTCTGATTCCGACGCCGCTGGCGCTGAATCAGGTATGACCGACGGCATGGGCGGTGTACAAACCGGCGGCGCCAACGGCATGTTGTCCCCGGAAGAGCAGATGCGTCAGAAATTCGAAGCACTGCAGCGTGACAACGTGATCTACTTCCCGTTCGACGGTTACGATATCCAGGGTCAGTACGCTGATCTGCTGGATGCCCACGCCAGCTACCTGCGCGAGCGCCCGAGCGTTAAAGTCCTGATCGAAGGTCACGCCGATGAGCGCGGTACTCCGGAGTACAACATCGCCCTGGGCGAGCGTCGTGCCAAGGCTGTTGCCAAGTATCTGCAAACCCTGGGTGTGCAGGCCGAGCAGCTCTCCATCGTCAGCTATGGCGAAGAGAAGCCGCTGGACATGTCCCACACCGAGGATGCCTTTGCCAAAAACCGCCGCGCGGTTCTGGTTTACTAAGGTTTGAACCGAACGAAGTTCGTTTATATGCAAGCGGCCATTTCGATGGCCGTTTTATTTGCACTAAACGCCAAGGTTTGATCCGAATGAAATCTGCATATGCGAGCGACGATGGCGCTGGCCGTTTTATCTGTACTAAACGCTAAGGTTTGATCCGAATGAAATCTGTGTACAAGCAAGCTGTCGTTGCGCTGGCCGTAATGGTTGCTCTGAATGCGCAAGCTGCGGCACCGGTCAGCGATCTGGGCGGTGACTCAAGTGGTGGGGTTGTCCTTAGCGGCAACAACGGCGCCATCGTGCCCACCGGTAGCCTGGAAGATCGGGTTGCCCTGCTGGAGCGCACCCTCAATGCCCGTCTGCGACTGCAAGCTGAATTGCAGCAACAGGTCGACTCCCTGCAAGGGGAGGTTTCCGAGCTGCGTGGTCAGCTGGAGCAGCAGACCTACCAGATGGAACAGTCGCAAGAGCGCCAGCGCCAGCTCTACCAGGAGCTCGACAAGGTTGCCAGCAGCCAGCAGGCTGCACCGGCCGCCGCGGCCCCTGCTGCTGCCGCTACACCGGCTGCTGCGGCCAATTACTCAACCAATCAGGATGAGAATCAGGCCTACGACGCAGCGGTCAACATGGTGCTCAAAGAGAAGAACTACGACAAAGCCATTCCGGCTTTCCAGGGCTTCATCAAGCAGTACCCCCATTCGGGCTATGTTCCCAATGCACACTACTGGCTCGGCCAGTTGCTGTTCAACAAGGGTGACAGAGCCGGAGCCTCGGCCCAGTTTTCGACCGTGGCCAACAAATACAGCAAATCCCCCAAGCGAGCCGATGCGCTGCTGAAGCTGGGTATGCTGGCGCAGCTGGATGGCAAGAAGGCGGAAGCCAAATCCTTCTATGAGCAGGTGATCAAGGGCTATCCCAACACCTCGCCAGCCCAGTTGGCCAAACAGAGTCTGGCCAAGCTGTAACATTGCTGTATGTCACTGTTTTCGTAACGCTACTGTAAAAACAGCCTGCATTTGTACGCACAGTGAGCAAACGGATTTAAATTACGAATTTTCTGTTGCACCGGAAATTTAAATCCGTAATATAGGCCGCCGTCAGAGCCGAAGCAGTAGTGCAGTCGGAACTGGTCGTGGTGAGGGTCGTTAGCTCAGTCGGTAGAGCAGTTGACTTTTAATCAATTGGTCGCTGGTTCGAATCCAGCACGACCCACCATCATTTCAGAATCCCAGGTCGTTTAGCTCAGCTGGGAGAGCACCTCCCTTACAAGGAGGGGGTCACTGGTTCGATCCCAGTAACGACCACCAGTTTGTAAAAAAATGATTTAGATGGGTCGTTAGCTCAGTCGGTAGAGCAGTTGACTTTTAATCAATTGGTCGCTGGTT
>OGGR01000019.1_pt1 | contig 166104 bp, 159 predicted proteins | sample 1571321 | NCBI WGS metagenome assembly OGGR01 (sample SAMEA2582048, study PRJEB24529) | metagenome | biome: Human gut stool | place: China | collected 2011 | reverse complement strand
ACACTGCCAGGCACCCAATACAAGAAACCCCGCTCATCGAGCGGGGTTTTTTATTTCCTGCAATTTATTGAATCGTCTAATAATTGACCTTTTATTCTCTGTTCTCTGCCGTTTTCCCTGTTTTTCCTTCCCGATTTTCTCCGGTTCTGCCATCGCGGCTGGCGGTGGTTGCCGTTATAATGGCCGCCCTCAAGCAAGGTGGTGGTATGAAAGCAGAATATCTACAGCGATTCGGGGGCATTGCCCGTCTTTATGGTCAGAATGCCCTGCGTTCCTTTAGCCAGGCCAAGGTCTGTGTGGTGGGGATCGGCGGTGTGGGCTCCTGGGCGGCGGAGGCGCTGGCCCGCGCCGGTATCAACCAGATCACCCTGATCGACATGGACGATATCTGCATCACTAACACCAATCGCCAGATCCACGCCATGCAGGGGACGGTTGGTCGCCTCAAGACCGAGGTGATGGCCGAGCGCATTCGCGCCATCAATCCGGATTGCGAAGTGATCGAGGTGGACGATTTCGTCACCGCCGACAACTTGGCCGAGCATATCAAGCGAGAGTTTGACTATGTGGTGGATGCCATCGATTCGGTCAAGGCCAAGGTGGCGCTGATTGCCTTCTGCAAGCGCAACAAGATCCCGGTGATTGTCGCGGGTGGTGCTGGCGGGCAGATGGACCCGACCCAAATCACCGTAGCCGATCTGGCCAAGACCATTCAGGATCCGTTGGCCGCCAAGGTGCGCTCCGACCTGCGCCGGTTGCACAACTTCAGCAAGAATCCGGCGCGCAAATTCGGGGTGGAGTGTGTCTTCTCAACCGAGCAGCTGAGTTATCCGGATGGCAATGGTGGCACCTGTCAGGCCAAGGCAGCCAGCGATGGCACCATGAAGATGGATTGCGCCTCCGGCTTTGGCGCCGTGACACCGGTGACGGCAACCTTTGGGCTGGTTGCCGCGTCCCGGGTATTGAAGAAGATTGCCGAGCGGGGGGCCCGCGCCGAGAAAGAGAGCGGGAATGAAGAAGCCGGGTCGATTGGTGAAGCCTAATCGACCACTGAACAGAGCGGGTTAGACAGCCTGTTCCCGGATCGCCAGTACGATCGCTCTGAGCCCGTTACCTCGTGACGGGCTCAAGTGTTTCTCAAGTCCCAGTTCGGTGAAATACCCTTCCATATCAAATGCTTGGATCGCCGCAGACGATTGGTGGTTGAGCGCCGCCAGCACGATGACGATAAGGCCTCGCACGATGCGGGCATCGGAATCACAGGCAAAGTGCCAGCAGCCATCCTCGCTTTGTTCTCCCTTCAGCCAGGCCTGGCTTTCACACCCCTTTAGGAGGAACTCCTCCTGCTGCCATTCGCCGGGTAGCACCGGCAACTGCTTGCCGAGCTGGATGATGAGCCGGTACTGGTTCTCCCAGCCGTGGGCGGCGGCAAACTGCTGGCGGATGGTGTCGGCGTTGGGCTCAAGGCCAATCTGGGTATAGCTTGCGAGGTCACTCATTCGGTTGTCTGCCTTAGAAGAAGTCACTGAGTTTGTGCAGGGCGGCCAGCAGGGCGTCGACATCGTCCCGATTGCTGTAGCAGGCCAGCGAGGCGCGCATGGTGCCGCCGATCCCGAGTGATTCCATCAACGGCATAGCGCAGTGATGGCCGACTCGCAGGGCGATCCCCTGCATGTCGAGCAGGGTAGCAGCATCTTGCGGGTGGATGTCGTCGAGCAAGAAAGAGACAGCACCGGCGCGTTGGCCAGGTTCGCCGACCAGACGCAGCCCCGGCACCTGTTGCAGACCTGCGACCAGATAGTCGCTCAGTGCCTGCTCATGTCGGGCGAGCCATTGCCGATCTTGCGCCATCACAAAGTCGATGGCGGCGGCGAGGCCGATAGCGCCAGCGATATGGGGGGTGCCCGCCTCGAATTTGAAGGGCAGGCTATTGAAGGTGGTGCCGCTGAAACTGACCCGGTCGATCATTTCACCACCTGCTTGCCAGGGCGGCATCCGCTCCAATAGCTCGGTGCGGCCCCACAACACACCGATGCCGGTCGGGCCATAGAGCTTGTGGCCGGAGAAGGCGTAGAAGTCGCAACCGATAGTTTGCACATCCACCTCGAGATGAGCCACCGCTTGGGCACCGTCGATCAGCGTCACGGCGCCAACCGCTTTGGCGGCCGCCACTATCTCTTTGACCGGATTGACGGCACCGAGGGCATTTGAGACGTGGGCCACGCTTACCAGCCGGGTGCGTGGCCCCAGCATGGCGTGATAGGCGGCCAGATCGAGATCGCCCCGCTCATCGAGGGGGATAACCCGGATGACTGCGCCGGTGCGCTGGGCGACCAGCTGCCATGGGACGATATTCGCGTGGTGCTCCAGGGTGCTGAGGATGATTTCGTCCCCTGCCTTGAGCTCGCTCATTCCCCAGCTCTGGGCCACCAGATTGATCGCCTCCGTGGTGCCGCGGGTCCAGATCACCTCGTGGCTGCGAGGCGCATTGATAAAGCGGGCGACCGTTTCGCGGGCGGCCTCGAAGGCGCGGGTTGCGCGACCACTCAGCGCATGGGCGGCGCGGTGCACGTTGGCGTTGTCGGCCCCATAGTAGTGAATGATGGCATCCAGTACCGCTTGCGGCTTCTGGGTGGTGGCGGCGTTGTCCAGATAGACCAGAGGGTGGCCGTTTACCTCCTGCGCCAAGGCCGGAAACTGGCTGCGCAGCTGGTCGTGCTGTTGCTGATTCATGCTCCCCTCACTATCTGGAAAAAGTCATCATCTCGAAAGGTCGGCCATGATCCTGAAAATAGCGCCCGAACACAAGGCGTGATAAGCCCGATTGGCGGTTGCCTGCCGTGCAGCAGGTACGGCTCGTCGGGTGATTTCTGGTACAATACCGCCCCTCATCATAAGCCAAGAGATCCGGCCCATGAAGCTCAACCCCAATCAGAACGAAGCGGTCAAGTATGTCTCCGGCCCTTGCCTGGTGCTGGCGGGTGCCGGATCGGGCAAGACCCGCGTCATCACCAACAAGATTGCCTATCTGGTGCAGCAGTGCGGCTACAGTGCGCGCAATATCGCCGCCGTTACCTTTACCAACAAGGCGGCGCGGGAGATGAAGGAGCGGGTCGGCCAGACTTTGGGTCGCAAGGAGGTGCGGGGGCTGATGGTCTCCACCTTCCATACTCTGGGGCTCGATATCATCCGCCGGGAGCACAAGAGCCTGAATCTCAAGGCGAACTTTTCCCTGTTCGATGACACCGACCAGCTGGCGCTGTTGAAAGAATTGACTGAAGACGAGCTCGACAACGACAAGGACAAGCTCTCGGCCCTCATTACCCAGATCTCCAACTGGAAAAACGACCTGATTCTGCCAGCCCGCGCGATGCGCATTGCCCGCGGGCCGGAAGAGGTGCTGATGGCCCAGCTCTACGAGCGTTATCACCGCCAGATGGTGGCCTATAACGCGCTGGATTTTGACGACCTCATCGTGATGCCGACCCTGCTGCTCAAGAGCAATGAGGAGGTGCGCACCCGCTGGCAGAACAAGATCCGCTACCTGCTGGTCGACGAGTATCAGGACACCAACACCAGCCAGTACGAGCTGGTGAAGCAGATCGTCGGCGAGCGCGCCCGCTTCACCGTGGTGGGGGACGATGACCAGTCCATCTACTCCTGGCGCGGTGCCAAGCCGCAGAATCTGGTGCTGCTGAGCGAAGATTTCCCCAGCCTCAAGCTGATCAAGCTGGAGCAGAACTACCGCTCCAAGCGGCGGATCCTCAAGTGCGCCAACATCCTGATCGCCAACAACCCGCACGTCTATGACAAGGCGCTCTTCTCTGAGTTGGATGAAGGGGTGAAGCTCAAGGTGCTGTTTGCCAAGAACGAGGAGCACGAAGCGGAGCGGATCGCCGCCGAGATTATGGGACACAAGTTTATGAACCGCACCCGGTTCAAGGATTACGCCATCCTTTATCGGGGCAACCATCAGTCGCGCATCTTCGAGAAGGCGCTGATGACCAACCGGATTCCTTATCGCATCTCCGGCGGCACCTCGTTCTTCTCCCGCACCGAGATCAAGGACATCATGGCCTACCTCAAGCTGCTGGTGAACCCGGATGAGGACACCGCCTTCCTGCGGGTGGTCAACCTGCCGCGCCGCGAGATTGGCCCCACTACCCTCGAAAAACTGGGGCAGTATGCCAATCAACGTGGCAAGAGCCTGTTTGCCGCCAGCTTCGAGCTGGGGCTGGAGCAGCACCTTTCCGGCCGCGGCCTCGTGGCCCTGCAGGCATTCACCAACTGGCTGGTGCGCCTTGGCGATCAAGCGCTGCGCGGCAATCCGGTGGAGGCGGTGCGGGACATGATTAAGGAGATCCACTACGAAGAGTGGCTCTACGAGACCTCCCCCAGCCCGAAAGCGGCCGAGATGCGGATGCAGAACGTCTCCACCCTCTATCGCTGGATCACCGAGATGCTGGAAGGAGATGAGCTGGAAGAGTCGATGACGCTGGCTCAGGTGGTCACTCGCCTCACCCTGCGCGACATGATGGAGCGCAACGAAGGGGAGGACGATGCGGATCAGGTGCAGTTGATGACCCTGCATGCCTCAAAGGGGCTGGAGTTTCCCTATGTCTATATGGTGGGGATGGAGGAGGGCTTGCTGCCCCACCAGACCAGCATCGACGAGGACAATGTGGAGGAGGAGCGGCGTCTCGCCTATGTGGGGATCACCCGGGCCCAGACCGAGCTGACCTTTACCCTCTGCAAGGAGCGGCGCCAGTTTGGCGAGTCGGTACGGCCCGAGCCGAGCCGCTTCTTGCTGGAGCTGCCGCAGGATGACCTTGAATGGGAAAACCAGAAGAAGGTGACTGCCGAGGAGCGCCAGCAGAAGGGGCAGGTCGGTGTTGCCAACCTGCGGGCGTTGTTCAAGAAGGATTAACCCTAAGGATTGGCCGGGGTCAGTAGCGGCACTATATCTGCTCCCGGCATGGGCGGAGAGATATAGCGCCCTTGCCCCATCCGGCAGCCGATATCAATCAGCTTCTGCAACTGCTGCTGGTTCTCGATCCCCTCGACGACCAGGGTGTAATCGAGATCCTGACAGATATCCCGCATGGCGCGGATCAGCGCCAAATCTTTGGGTGATTGCAGCATCCGCTGGGTAAAGCTGTCATCCACCTTGATGTAATCCACCGGGAAGTGGAACAGAGCGTTGAGGGAGGAGAAGCCGGTCCCAAAATCATCGAGGCTGATCTGGATGCCCTTGGCGCGCAGCTCGTGCAGGGATGCCAGTGCATCGGAATCTTGTCGCGACAGCTCCCGCTCGTTGAATTCAAAAATCAGATAGCCGGGGGCGATCCCTTCCTCTTCGATGATCCCCATCAGTCGCATGATGTGGTCATGGTTGACCAGATGCTTGCCCGACAGATTGATGGCGACCTTGAACTTGCTCTGCCCGGAGATTGGCAGCCAGTTCTTCAGTTGCTGACAGGTGTGGCGCAGGATCTGGTAATCCAGCTCCAGTATCAGACCACACTGCTCCGCCAGCGGAATAAAGTCGAACGCATCCTTTAGAATCCCCTCCTCGGTCAGCCAGCGCGCCATCACCTCCAGTCCGGTCAGGCGGCTATCCTGCAGCCGGATCACCGGCTGGAAGTAGGGGACGATTCGCCCCTCCCGCAGGGCTCTGGCCAGCATCTCTTCCGGCGAATTCCAGTTCTGGTTGATGCAATCATCCGAGTAGCTGACGATGCGGCTGCGACCATTGCGCTTGGCCTGATACATGGCCAGATCGGCCTGATGGAGCAGCTGGCTGATATCTGAGGTTTGCTCGGATACGCTCGATACCCCCAGGCTGACGGTAATGCTCAGCTCATTGCCGAGTAGCCGGAACGGGTAGGAGAGACGGCTGATAATGCGGTTTAGCACCGGGCTGATGTCATCGTCGCTCTTGCTGCTGTCCAGATAGATGACGAACTCATCGCCCCCCAGTCTGGCCACCAGATCGTTTTGCCGGATGCAGGTCTGCAGGCGGCGGCTCACCTCCTTGAGCAGCTGATCGCCTGCGCTGTGGCCGAGGGTGTCATTGATCTGCTTGAAGTGATCCACATCGATAAAAATCACCGCAAATCCCGGCGATTTGTAGCGGTTGTAGTGGGTCATGGCGTGGTTGAGGTGGTTCATCAACAGCGCGCGGTTGGGCAGCTGGGTCAGCGGGTCGTGAAGCGCATCGAATTGCAGCCGCCGTTCCAGCTCCTGATGCTGCTTGAGCTGCTTTTGCAGCCTGAGGTTGGTCTGACGTAGCTGTTGCAGCCGCTGGTTGATGGAGTCTTCGGTATTGATGTCGTTGAGCTGCTGGCGGATCCGTCTCAGCTCCAGCAGCAGGGTGAGCTGGCCACGCAGGAAGTCGAGAAACAGCTTGTCGTCGGTTTCCAGCGGTTGAGCCGTGCTAATGATGAAGTGGGCGAAGTACTGTTGTTGCAGCCGCAGCGGCATGCTGTGCCAGTAGCGTGACTCCCTGCTCACCTCGATATTGCTGGTGCTGTGGCACAAGCCGCTGATGAACTCGTCTCCCTGATGGGGATGGGCAGGGTAGATCTTTTCCAGCTTCTGACTGGTTAGCCTGACCAGCAGCATGTCCTCGATGGTGAGCATCTGGCGCAGTACCGCTTCCAGTTGGGAGAAGAGCGCCTGGGCCGGCAGGGTATTGGCGAGCCGCATGATGCGGCTGATGCTCTCGATTTTCTTTTTCCAGTTCGGGTCTTTGCGGATCAGCGGTGAAGGGAGCTCGGTGAGATGGGATCCCGCCTGGGTTTCGGTCAGCCGTTTGGCCAGACACTCCAGCAGCAGACGCAGGGTCGGCAGGTCGGCTGGTGTGCCACGCGCCAGCAACCACTGTATCTGGCCATGCTCGATGGGGAAGACGCACCACCCTTCGGCCTCATCCAGCTGGGTGAGCTGATCGGTTATGCGGGACTGCTCACGGCCCAGCTGTTGCTTGAAGATGTCGCTGACCTTGTAGGCGTAAAGCCAGTTCAGACCGGTATCGGAAAGGCCCAGCATGCCGAAATGTTGCAGTGGGCAGAGTTGGTCAATCTGCTGGATCAGGGCATCGTAATCGTCAGACGTGGCGGTTTGTGGCGCCGGGAAGTCCATAATGGCAGAGACCAACGCCAACAGAGGAGTTGAGTAATGGGGTTCGATGGATTGGGACGACATGTGCAACTCCCGATATGTCTACCTTACAAGAGTAGTCGGAAGCCGATAGATTGAAAGGGCCGCAATTGCGGCCCTTTCAAATACTTACAGCTTGTCGATCATGTAGTGGATGGCGTTTTCAATCTCTTCATCACTACAGTTCGCACAGGTGCCGCGCGGAGGCATCATGCCGGACTTGCCGGTAAAGCCTTCAATGGCATGTTTCTTGAGAGTATCAATGCCCTGGGCGATGCGAGGATCCCAGGCTGCCTTGTCACCCCGTTTGGGGGCACCGGCGGCGCCGGTGTCGTGACAGGCAAAGCAGGCGCCCTTGTATACCGTTTCGCCATCGCGGGGACCGGAAGAGGCGGCCGCCGTCGGTGCAGCACTCGCGCCGGCAATACCTTCCAGATCCTTGGCGGTATAGACCTGACCGATTGGTTTGATCCGCTCGGCAATGGCTTCCGGTGACATCTCATCGGCAGCAAGCACTGCCCCAGACAAGCTGGCGGCCGTCATCCCGACAGCCAGCAAATAGCTCAGTTTTTTCAACACGCTCATATACTCCCAGCAGTCTTTTATTATCCATGTAAACGACGGGATTATAACCGAATAGTTACAGCCATTTAAACGCTTGTGTGTGAAGTGTTAAACACTCTGCGTACAAAGTTTTGGGCGATATCACGGCAATTTGGGTGGTGGAGATAAAAAGAAACCCGGCATTCGCCGGGTTTCGGGTACCCAAGGGGTGAAATGGGTTATTTGTCCCAGCTCAGGATCACCTTGCCGGAGTGGCCGGAGCGCATCGCATCGAACCCCTGCTGGAATTCGTCGATATGGAATTTGTGGGTGATGATGGGGGAGAGATCCAGCCCGGACTGGATCAGGCTGGCCATTTTGTACCAGGTCTCGAACATCTCGCGGCCATAGATCCCTTTGATAAACAGCCCCTTGAAGATCACCTTGTTCCAGTCGATGGCCATGGTGGAGGGGGGGATGCCGAGCATGGCGATCTTGCCGCCGTGGTTCATCTTGTCGAGCATCTCCTGGAAGGCGCTCGGGACGCCGGACATCTCCAGCCCCACGTCAAACCCTTCGGTCATGCCCAGCTCGCTCATTACGTCGGCCAGCTTCTCCTTGGCCACGTTGACCGCGCGGGTGGCGCCCATCTTGCGGGCCAGCTCCAGCCGGTATTCGTTGACGTCGGTGATCACCACGTGGCGCGCACCCACATGGCGGCAGACGGCGGCAGCCATGATGCCGATAGGGCCCGCCCCGGTGATGAGCACATCTTCACCCACCAGATCGAAGGAGAGGGCGGTGTGCACCGCATTGCCGAACGGGTCGAAGATGGCGGCCAGCTCGTCCGGGATATTGTCCGGCAGCTTGAAGGCATTGAACGCGGGGATCACCAGATATTCGGCAAAGGCACCCGGGCGATTGACACCAACACCAATGGTGTTGCGGCAGAGGTGAGTGCGGCCAGCGCGGCAGTTGCGGCAATGACCGCAGGTGATGTGCCCTTCGCCGGAGACCCGATCGCCGATGGCGAAGCCGCGCACCTCCTGACCGATGGCGACCACTTCGCCGACATATTCGTGGCCGACCACCATGGGTACCGGAATGGTCTTCTGGGACCACTCGTCCCAGTTGTAGATGTGGATATCGGTGCCGCAGATGGCGGTTTTGCGGATCTTGATCAGCAGATCGTTGTGGCCGAGCTCGGGGGCCGGCACATCCGTCATCCAGATGCCGACCTCTTTGTGCAGTTTGGAGAGTGCTTTCATGGCTGTTCCTTCAATATGAATGCAGAAAAAAGGGGCTGCAGCCCCTTGATTCAAATCAGATAACGCCGAGTTCACGGCCGATGCGGATAAAGGCGTCGATCGCCTTGTCCAGCTGCTCGCGGGTGTGGGCGGCAGACATCTGGGTGCGAATACGCGCCTGGCCCTTGGGCACGACCGGGAAGGAGAAGCCCACTACATAGATGCCGGCTGCCAGCATGCGGCTAGCCATTTCGGAGGCGAGTTTGGCATCCCCCAGCATTACCGGAATGATGGCGTGGTCGGCGCCAGCCAGAGTGAAGCCGGCAGCGCTCATCCGCTCGCGGAAGTAACGGCTGTTCTCTTTCAGGCGGGCGCGCAGGTCGTGACCCTCGGCCAGCATGTCGATCACCTTGATGGTGGCGGCGACAATAGAGGGGGCCAGCGAGTTGGAGAAGAGGTAAGGGCGGGAGCGCTGACGCAGCCAGTCGATCACCTCTTTCTTGCCGGAGGTATAGCCGCCGGATGCGCCGCCGAGCGCCTTGCCCAGGGTGCCGGTGATGATGTCGACCCGATCCATCACGCCGCAATATTCGTGGGTGCCACGACCGTTTTCGCCGATAAAGCCGACGGCGTGGGAGTCATCCACCATCACCAGCGCATCGTATTTGTCTGCCAGATCGCAGATGGATTTGAGGTCGGCGATGACCCCATCCATGGAGAAGACACCGTCGGTGGCGATCAGCTTGAAGCGGGCGCCATCGGCGTCAGCCTGCTTGAGCTGGGCTTCCAGTTCGGCCATGTCGTTGTTGGCGTAGCGATAACGCTTGGCCTTGCACAGCCGCACGCCGTCGATGATGGAGGCGTGGTTGAGGGCATCGGAGATGATGGCATCTTCGGCGCCGAACAGGGTCTCGAACAGGCCGCCGTTGGCATCGAAACAGGAGGAGTAGAGGATGGTGTCTTCGGTGCCGAGGAAGGCAGACATCTTCTGCTCCAGCGCTTTGTGCTGATCCTGGGTGCCGCAGATGAAGCGCACAGAAGCCATGCCGAAGCCGTGGCTGTCGAGCCCCTGATGGGCGGCGGCAATCAGATCCGGGTGGTTGGCCAGCCCCAGATAGTTGTTGGCACAGAAGTTCAGTACCTGCTCACCGCCGACGGCGATGCTGGCCTGCTGGGCGGAGGTGATGATGCGCTCCTGCTTGTACAACCCTTCAGCTTGCACCTGATTCAGTTGCTCGGTCAGGTGACGATAGAATCCGTTAGACATCCTCGATCCTTAGTGGCTATTTCAGCTGCATATCAACAGAGGGCGACATTTTACTGCAATCTGTTGCGGTAAATTCAAATGATTGTGCTGATATTCAACAAATGTGAAACAGATCTCACCCAGCTGGTTGGGCCAGCTGGCGGTAGTGCTGCTCCAACTGCTGGATCTGTCCGGCCACCTGGGGTTGCACATAGGGGCGCAGCAGGAACAGCACCTTCAACACGCCTTGATAGAGCAGAGGTTTGGTGATGCGGGTGTTGGGGGCCTGGGCAATCTGGAACGGGATCCAGCAGGTCACCACCATCTTGATGGTCTGGCCCAGATCCGGCAGGTCTTCATCGCTGACATCTATGATGCCCCCTTCGCGCAGGCTTCTGAGCAGCGCGACCACGGAGGAGCGCATCTGCTCCTGGGCCTTGAGGTACTTCTGTTGCAGCGGTTCGTCACGGCTCAGGATGTCCGGTAGGTTGGCGTAGAAGAAGCGGAACTGCCACATCAGATAGAAGATGGCGTCCAGATAGCCCATCAGATCCTGCAGGGTGATTTCACGGTTGCGGGTCGGCACGAAGCTCTCGCTCAGGTGACGGGCATACTGGTCGAAGATGGAGTGGATGATGTCTTCTTTATTGCGGAAGTGGTAGTAGAGGTTGCCCGGGCTGATGCCCATGTGCGCCGCAATATGGTTGGTGGTGATGTTGCGTTCACCCTGATCGTTGAACAGCTCGGTCGCGCTGTGAATGATCCTGTCTCTGGTTTTCATCACTCATTCCTCCAACAGGTTCCGCTCGGGGCAGTTTTGAACAAGGTCGAATCCCCGGACGGCCCGTGATAAACTTTTCGGCAATTTCAAATTGGCTCACTATACACAGCTTTAACAAGCAGTCACATGTAGCCATCAACGTACGAGAGGCAAACTCCATGATCGTAGTAACTGGCGGTGCTGGCTTTATCGGCAGCAATCTGGTCAAGCAGCTGAACGCTCAAGGACGGACCGATATCGTGGTCATTGATGACCTGACCGACGGCACCAAGTTCGTCAACCTGGTCGATCTGACCATCGCTGACTACATGGACAAGGACGAGTTTCAGGCTCGGATCGTCTCCGGTGACGAGTTTGAAGAGTGGGACAACGGCATCGAGGTGATCTTCCACGAAGGCGCCTGCTCTGCCACCACCGAGTGGAACGGCAAGTTCATCATGGAGGTCAACTACGAGTACTCCAAGGATCTGTTCCACTACTGCATCGAGCGCGAAATTCCGTTTATCTACGCCTCCTCTGCCGCGACCTACGGTGGCCGCAACGACAACTTCATCGAAGATCCCAAGTTCGAACAGCCGCTCAACGTCTACGGCTACTCCAAGCAGCTGTTTGACCAGTACGTGCGCCGCTGGATGCCGGAGATCAACTCTCAGGTTGTTGGCCTCAAGTACTTCAACGTCTACGGTCCGCGCGAGCAGCATAAAGGCTCCATGGCCTCCGTTGCCTTCCATCTCAATACCCAGGTGAAGAAGGGCGAGAATCCCAAGCTGTTCGAAGGTTGCGATGGCTTCCCGAACGGTGGTCAGATGCGTGACTTCATCTATATTGACGACGTCTGCAAGGTAAACCTCTGGTTCTGGCAGAACCCGCAACACTCCGGCATATTCAACTGCGGTACCGGCCGTGCCGAGCCGTTCCAGAACGTGGCCGAAGCAGTGATCAAGCATCATCAGAAGGGAGCCATTGAGTACATTCCCTTCCCGGATCACCTCAAGGGTCGCTACCAGAGCTTCACCCAGGCTGACATGACCAAGCTGCGCAGCGTGGGTTATGACGCCGAGTTTAAAACCGTTGCCGAAGGGGTAGCGGATTACATGGCTTGGCTCAACCGGGCCTGATTATTCGCTTTTGCGGAATGGCCGCCAATGAGGCGGCTTTTTCATTATTTCCTATGTGGTTAGCATGAAGAAAAAAGTTTTATTTATAATGGAAACATTGGGCGGAGGAGGCGCCGAAAAGGTCCTTATTGAAACGCTTAAGCGTTTGGATTTTAGTAAATACGCTATTACGCTGCTGTTATTAAGGCGTGAGGGTGTATATTTATCTCAAGTTCCTAAAAATGTAAAAGTAGAATTTCTGTTGCCGACCGAACCATCGGGGTTGTTTCAGCGTAGAATTTTTTTCTCTATTAAAAAACGCTGGTGGAATTTCGTTCTAAATAGCAAGTGGTTAGCAAATATCGTATTTAATGAACGATATGATGTTGGTATCGCATTTTTGGAAGGGAATAGCTCTCTGTTGTTATCGCACCTGAATTCTGTTGTTCGAAAGATAGCATGGGTCCATATAGACTTGTTGTGCCATCAAATTCTTTCCAGAAAAGTTGAGCGTACCGTTTATAAAAAAATGGATAACATTGTCTGTGTCTCTAAAGGTGCACAGAATGCATTATTGAAATTGTATCCTGAAGTAAAACCATATACTCAAGTAGTGTATAATCCTGTTGATATAGAAGGCATAATGCGGAAAAGTCATGAGCCTATTACGAGTGAGGGGCAAATAAAAGTTATTGCTATTGGACGGCTATGCAATGCCCAAAAAGGATTCGACATATTACTGGCTGCTCATAAAATAAATATTGATGCAGGGGTTAAATATCACCTTACTATTTTGGGAGAAGGTGATGATAGAGCTGGGTTAGAGTCATTTATCAATATTAATAATATTGGTGATAGTACTAAATTACTTGGATTCAAGGAAAATCCATATCCATATCTTGCTGATGGCGATCTATTCGTTATGTCCTCACATTATGAGGGTTACCCAGTTGTACTCGTAGAAGCAATGGTGTTGGGGAAGGCCATTGTATCGACAAATTGTACTGGGCCTAATGAAGCTCTCGATGGCGGGAAATATGGTGTTCTCGTTCCTGTCGGGGATGCAAATGCGCTTGCATTGGCAATACGAAAAATGATTGATAATCAAAAAATGCTATCAACATATAGTTCCTTATCGAAGGAGCGAGCCAAGATTTTCAATCTCCGAGAGAGTATGAGGCAGATCGAGCAATTATTAGATGGGGAGAGCAAACATCCTTCCAGTTGCCCTCCTCATTCGAGTCTTGTTGACGGAGGTCTAGGGTGAATATATTGATGGCACTCTCCCAGCTCGAGGTAACGGGAGCTGAGGTCTATGCCACCACGGTCGGTAACGAACTGACCCGGCGTGGTCACCACGTCTTTTATGTGTCAGATACCCTGACCAAGCCGACCCTTGGCCCCGTCTTCAAGCTGAGATTCAACAAGCGCAGCATTCTGCGTCGCTTCTGGCACGTCTTTTACCTCATCTATCTCATCAAGAAGCACCATATCCAGTTGGTGCATGCTCACTCCCGCGCCTCCGGCTGGAGCAGCTATGTCGCTTGCAAACTGACTGGCACACCAATGATTACCACGGTGCATGGTCGCCAGCCAGTGCACGCTTCGCGCAAGGCGTTCCATGCCCTTGGGCTTAGGGCGGTTGCCGTTTGTGAGGATATTGCCCATCAGATTGTCGACAATCTGGGGGTCGATCCCGCTATCGTGCAGGTGCTGCGCAACGGTATCGAAACCGACAAATTCCAGCCTGTGCCTGCGCCGGACAATCCCAAGCCGGTGATTGCCATCATTGGCCGTTTGAGCGGCCCCAAAGGGGAGCTCTGTTACCGTCTGCTCGACGAGGTACTCGATCTGGATGCCTGCAAGGTGCGGATTGTCAGCGGTACCAAGGTACCGGAGCGCTTTGCCCGTTTCGAAGGCCGTGCCGAGTTTGTTGGTTATGTCGATGATGTGCCCGCTCTGCTGGCGAGTTGCGATCTGGTGATCGGCGCCGGTCGGGTAGCGATGGAAGCACTGCTCTGCGGTCGGCCCGCCTTTGCCATTGGTGAAGCCAGGGCCATTGGTCTGGTAACCGAACAGAAGCTGGATGATGCTCTGGCGAGTAATTTTGGCGATATCGGCCCCAAGGATCTGGCTATCGATTTTGCCGCGCTGAAGGGCGAAATCGAATCCGCCCTCGCAAGCAAGGTGGTGCCGGAAGCCATTCGGCAACGCATTCAGGATGAGTATGGCTTGCAGGGGGTTGTCTCCGGGTTGGAGTCCATCTATCAGGATGCGGTGGTGGAAACCTTGCGCCGCGAGATGCCCGTCATCATGTACCACCGCTTTATCGAGCAGGATAGCGAGAAAGGGGTGCACGGTACCTGGATGCCGATCACCATGTTCGAGAAGCATCTGCGCCTGATGAAGTGGCTCGGCTACGAAACCCTGACGTTCCGCGATTTGGCGGACAAAGGTTTTATCCACCGTCTGCAATACAGCAAGAAGTACCTGATGATCACTGCCGATGACGGCTATCAGGACAACCTGACCCGCATGCTGCCGCTGCTGGAGAAATATGGTTATAAAGCCGTGGTGTACGTGGTCACCGGCGAAGGTTATAACCGTTGGGATGTGGAGCATCCGACCAATCCGGATACCAAGGTCTCATTGATGAGTGGTGAGCAGGTCAAGGCGCTGGCCGCCAGCGGTCATGTGGAAATTGGTGGTCATACCCTGACTCACCCCCGCTTGAGCAAGCTCACACCCGAACAACAAGCCCATGAAATTCAGGAGAATAAACGCCAACTGGAGGCCCTGCTTGGCCATCCGTTGTTCTCGTTTGCCTACCCTTACGGAGATATGAACGAGAGTGCCAAGGAGCAGGCTATCGCTGCCGGGTATCGTTTTGCCGTTGCTACCAATAGCGGCCCCAAAGCGATGCATCAGGACCCTTTCCAGATCCGCCGGATCGCCATCTTTCCCCGCACAGATGTGTTTGGGCTGTGGCGCAAGATCCGCGGGAATTATGTGTTTAGGAAATCAAATTGATATCAAAAAGCGTCATAAGCATGGAGCGATTTGCTCTTCTGATCTTTTCATTCACCCTGATTTTTGCATTCAGCGGAATGTTTTTCTTTACTGATGGAAAAACATATCTATCTAACCTTATTGTCGTGGCATCCATAATTGGCATGGTTTCTTTTTACATCCATCGTTATCCGGTGGGGTTTAAAAATCGTTATATAATATGGATTTTATTATCCTATGCCATTTATCTATTTATAAATAGACAAGTTCATGGTGATCAATATGGCATTATGCGTGCCATAATTTATGTCATATGTTTCGCATTTTTGATGCCACGACATGTCTTTTTATTAAAGTCTGGTTGTTATGGTGTTATTCTTGGTGGATTTGGCTTGGGGGCCATTAGTATATGGCAGTATAGTCATGGAGTAGCTAGAGTAGAGGGTTTCACAAACGCGATAATTTTTTCTCAAGCGGCTATGACATTGGCAATCCTCAATTTTTGGTTTTCAACTTATTTCTCAGAAAATCGCCTTGAAAAAGTACTTTATATCATTTCGGCACTATTTTCGCTGTGTGCAATATATCTTTCACAAAGTCGCGGTGTTTGGCTAGCATTCATAGTTGTGATTACATGTGTATTATTATTCAAAATGAAAAGAAGACCCTTGAAATATACTTCAATCACGCTAGGGTTGTTCTTAGCATTCGGAATGCTATGTTTAAACAGCAGTATCGTGAAAAATAGAATAGACGCTGGACTTTCTGATGTTGTAAACATGGAGAATGGAAATTACAGCACATCTCTTGGGCTCAGAGCGGTGGCATGGGAAAGTGCTTGGTTGGGTTTTATCGACTCGCCATTAATAGGTGTGGGCACTGAAGGTTTTGATGCGTTAAAGCAAGAGCAAGTGAAGCAGGATCTTGTGCCACAAGCGTTGCTAAACCCCGAACTTGCGCATGCACACAATCAGTATTTACAGACTTTAGTTATTCGGGGTGGTATAGGATTCATTTTCTTACTGGGTATACTTATATTGCCGGCAATATTTTTTGCGAAAGAAATGGGGTTTGTGTCTGCTGGCGTCTTTATCCCTATATCATTCGCTGTCGGAGCAGTGTTTGATGTGCCTTTTGAACACCAAAGCATGATGTATTTATACTCATTAAGTCTGATTTTTATTTTATTTTGTCATGAACTGAAGCAGGATTTATCATAGTTATGATACCCGTATTTATTATTAGTTTGACACGTAGTGCTGACAGACGGGCCATGGTAGAGCGCCAGATGTCTCATTTGGGGGTTGACTTTGAGTTTTTCGACGCTGTAGATGGTAAATCATTACCATCAGATCGCTTGGCGAAAGTGGACTTCAATCTGGCAAGAGAGACTTGCGGTCATGATCTTAGCTTGGGTGAGGTCGGTTGTGCCATGAGTCATATCAATATATATGAAGTGATGGTGGAGAGAAATATACCACGCTGTGTAATTTTAGAGGATGATATATACGTCCACATGCATTTCAAAGCTATCGTCAACGAGGTCATTAATAAAAATAGCTCTGACATTGTATTCTTACATCATGGCAAGGCGAAACACTTCCCAATATACTCATCTCTGCCAGAGGGGTATCGTTTGGCAAAATATTTAACACCAAGTAAAAACTCACAAAGAGGAATTATATCTACAGGTGGATATATTCTTACATTGGCTGGCGCTCATAAGCTGCTGAACATAGCTTATCCAATCAGAATGCCTGCAGATTACCTCACTGGGCGACTGCAGTGGAATAAATTGAGTGCCGCTGGTGTGGAACCGTGCTGTCTGGATGTTGGACTATTCCAATCGACGATTGATGACAGAAATTATGGTCAGCATATAGAGTGATGGAGGTGATTGCTATGATTAAAACCTTTCAATTATGGAGGGACGTCCTTCGCCGCAAGCTGGGTATTTTACTTTTTGATCGTCATTCATCAGTGAGATCGTCATCACATGGTGCCACTGTTTTTGTTAGGTGGGATGCTAAGCTTGGTGATGCAATCGTCTCTTCCTGGGTGGCAAGGGAGATTAAAAATAAATTTCCGGAGCGGAAAGTCTATGTCATTACCAGCTCTGAAATGGCGCCATTGTTTAGAGATTTTTTTAACTTTGATTGCGTCTTTGAAATACCAAAGAGGGCTGGCTATATAGAGCTCAAAAAATTAGCCAATGAAATTGGGGGGGTAGATTATCTTGTGCATTTTAGCCAAAAGATGAAGATGAAAGACCTTTATTTCATCTCCAAAGTTGGGAGCAAAAATGTAGCAGGACTCGATGATGAGCTTGACTGTATTAATATCAAGTTGGGCCAAAAAACAGCAGGGATGCACTTCGCTAAGAAATTTAAGGTGCTGCTGGAGCATATGGGGATTGCTAACCCTGATACCAGTTATATAGTACCTTCGTGTCAGGGGGCTGAGGATAGGGTTGGCTCTTGGTGGCCAAGTAATAAAACGTTGTGCTTCAATCCATATGGCAGTGGGACATCCCGTTGTTTCAGTGTTGAGAAAACCATAGCGTTAATTAACACGATGCTTGATTTATCAAATTACAACATTTGTCTCTTGTATCCACCTGGGCGTGAGAGGGACGTTGAACGAGTTTTATCTCATGTTTGTGACCCAACCAGGGTTGTTAGTGATCATGAGAAACCATCTCTGGCTGCACTCTTTGCACAGACAAGGCATTGTGCCGGTATGGTGTCTGTGGATACAGCAACGGTGCATATTGCAACAGGTTTGAATAAACCTGTTCTTGGTATTTACAATGATAATTTCGGGATGCCAGAAAATGTGGAGTGGCATCCCAATAATCCTCGCTCAAGTGTTATCTACGCAGAAACCAGGTCTGCACAACAAGACGTAAATTTTATAAACGTTGCTGAATTTAAAACAGTATTTAACAAATGGGTGGCTGATTATCTATAGAGAGTTGGGGTTTTCCCCAACTCTTTCTCATAAAGATATAAACTGTTCGGTCACACTTTCACTAGAAAATGGTTGATAACAGTTTGAATCAATGGAAATTCTTATTCGATCAACACTTGCAATTGCCGTGGCCAGTTCACTGATATCTTCCATCGGGATTAGAAATTTATCGAGAGGTTTCGTCAATATTTCTGCCGGCCCAGACGGGCAATCCACGCTGATCACCGGGGTGTGGCAGATAAGTGCTTCAATAAGCACTGTTGGCAATCCTTCAGCATCCGATGTCAGGATAAGTGCTTGGGCAGCCCTGATATAGGGATAGGGATTCTTCTGAAAATCGATGATTTTCACCTTGTTGGCAAGGTTCATCTCCTCGATCATGGCCTCAATGTGAGGACGCCGCTCCCCTTTGCCCATCAGGACGAGTGGCGTATCAACGCCACTTAGCTGATATGCCTGCAAGAGACGATCGTGGCGTTTCCGCTCTTCGAAGGTGCCGACATGGATAAAATACTTGTCGAATGGCTTGCTGAAAGGCTCATTAGCCAACGCCTGAATTTTCTCGATATCAAACGGATTGTATATAACCTGACACGATTTTGGTGTGGCTTTTACATTTTGTAAAATGTCGTCCGCGATGCCACGAGATACGCAGATCAGTTTCTTGCCATTATAGAAGCGCTTGAATTTTTCATATCCTTTGGCGTTGTTTTTGGCAAAGCCAGTGATATTACCGTGGATCCAGTAATAAATATTCAGTGTATCAGGCAGGTGTCTGGTAATTTTGTCACATGAGCATGAGATAATTACGTCAGGCGAGATCTCTTTGACTTTTTTCAAGATCAGAGATGCTTGTATTTTTTCAACCGCAACATTGGATATGGCTTTAGTCAGCTTTGTGACAATGCCAAGATTAATCGGGTGAATGTTGTCAGGTAGCGTATGGTCTATTTTTTCCCGCAAGGTAAACAAGGTAACATCGACACCTGCATCTTTTAGCAATGATGCGGTATTGAGCAAAACCTTTTCCGCACCACCACCATACAAGTCTTCAACAATGAATAAAAACTTTTTAACTGGTGGGGTCATAACTGCTCCGCGGGTCTCATAACTGACTGGTAAATCTACTAAAAATGTGAATCGTAAACGAGCAAAATCAGGTGGCAACTGTTAAAGTCGTTAGCAATTTTTTCAATAGGTGTGGATCAATGATTGGTCTTAGTGGGCGCTACCATAACGCATTATTCGCGGTCTGTATATTTGCCGGGCTGCTGCTTTCCTGGTTGTTTTCCGATCACCAACTCCTCACCGGCGATCAGACCCAGATGCTCTACAAGGGTTACCTTGGGGCCTATGAGGGGGTCTGGCTCAGCTATGGCAATGCGGCGAGTGCGGTGGGCAATGTGCCGGGCAGCTTGTCGGCCTGGCTGATTGGCGGGCCGCTGTTGCTGTGGGATTCTCCCTATGCTCCCATGGTGTTGCTGCTGGCGATGCGGTTGGTCGGATTCCTGCTGTTTGATGCAGTGATCCGTCAGGTGTTTGATGACAGGGTACGTCTGCTGTTTCTGGTGCTCTGCTGGCTCAACCCCTGGTTCCAGTACGAGAGTCTGCTCTACAACCCCTCCTATCTGTTCCTTTTCTCGGCCATGCACTGCTGGTCTGCCTGGCATATGCGCGAGCGGGCCTCCTTCTGGCACATGATCGTTCACCTGCTGGCCATCGGCATGGCGATGCAGCTGCACTACTCCTGGCCGCTGCTGGCGGTAATGTCCACCTATCTGTTCTGGCGCCGCATTCTCAAGGTGAGCTGGAGCGGGGTGGTGGTGGCTACCCTGCTGATTGGTGCCTCCCTGATCCCTTACGCCATGGAAGTGATGAGCAACAGCCACATCACCCAGAACGTCGATCCCGAGGCGCGCCAGCGCTATATCGGCTGGGGGCTGGTGCATGTCTATCCGGTGCTGAAATCAGTGCTCTACTGGCTGCGCTACGGCTCCTGGCTGTTTGCCAGCAAGCTGGTCAATGACACCCAGTTCATCTGGCTGGCGGGGCACGAATATCTGCAGATGGCGGCAGTCTGGCTTTGGCGGGTGGTGATCTACGGAGTAGGCTCGGCGACTGTGCTGCTGGCGGCAAAGGCCAACTGGCAGCTGTGGCGCGAACTCAAGCCGCGTCTGTTGCGTAGCGACCGTGCTCCAGTGGATGGTGAAAGCTGGCTCGGCCTCTATGCGCTGGCGGCGGTGCTGGCGGTGCTGGTGAGTGCGGCGCTCTCGCCCATCATCTTCAACTATTGGCACCTGATGCTGATCTTCCCCTACGCCCTGTTCCCGATCCTGCTGTTGCTGGTGCGCTGGAGCCGCCGTTATCCGCAGTGGGTTGGCAAGGGGCTGCTGGCGGCAACCCTGTTCTGCACCGCTGTGAACCTGATCGCGGCGTGCGACAGCACCAAGTTCTCTTATCAGGCGGACTACAAAACCCAGGTGCTGGAGTATCTGCAAGAGGTGAAGTTGCAACCCAAGCAGTGAGTCATTCACGGCCAGCCCCGATCTCGGGGGGCTGGCTGTCACTATTCGAAACGGTCCATATGGGCGAAGTTTTTGGCTTCGGCAACCCAACCCTCACGTCCCTGCTTGTCCCGAATTTTTACCCACCACTGGTTCTGCGGTGACCGGCCGTATCTGATCTCTTTGCGCGCATAGTCATAATCGAGAATGTAGGTTTTGCCCTTGTACCAGAACAGGCTATTGCCTTCGCCCAGTCCGCCGAGGATATAAAGCGTTTCCCCTGCCTTCATATTCAACAGCGGCCCTTTGCCCTCTTTGCTGTAGCCCAGCTTGACCGATCTGAGTATTTCGACGATCCCCGGTTGTTCGGTAATGACGACCCCGGTCAGTCCTTCCACCTGCTGGCCGCGGGGTAGCCGGAACAGCGTTTTGGCAGTCATGGATGGCTCGGCTCTGACGATCACCTCTTGCTTGGTGGTCCACGCCTGATAGGTACAACCCTCAAACGGGCAGCGACCCCAGTCGTAATAGGGCAGGCGCGGCTTTTCATCAGAACTTACAGTCGCAGCAAACAACGACAACAACAGCAAAAACAGTCTCATGAATCTACCTGTCCGGCTGGGCGCTCACCCGCCGGTTTGATGAATGGGGCCGCACTATATCTCAAGAGACCAAAATCCATCAAAGCAGCGGAATTATTGATTTTCACCGCAATAAAACGGGGCTCATTGGTCATGGGAGTCGGTGGCGCAAGAGGCCGAAGCTCGGCGGGAGCGGATAGCCCGCCCCTTTGCCTTGTGCCATGCTGATGGCTATCAGGGCATCGGGTCGGCACTTATGGGCATCTCTCGTTCGGGCACGCGTTTGGTATTACTGCTATCGGCACTTCTTCTCCCTCTTATGACCATCAGCCAGGCTGTGGCGATCAACGCGCCACTGCGGGGATGCGTCTTTCAGCTGGCGCCGCTGGTCACCATTGATCAGCAGGGCAAGGTCTCCGGGCCGGTGATCGACTACTTTCGCCGTCATATCGAACCCGCGATCGGGCGTACCATCGAGTGGCAGGGGCTCAATGTGGCGCGGCTGCTCAGCAATCTTGAGAGCGGTGAGTGCGATCTGACCCCGTTGCTGAGCTACAGTCCCGAGCGTGCTCGTCACTTTCGCTATATCGACCCCCACCTGTTGCTGCTGCGGCCGGTGCTGGTGGTACTGGTGCCATCGCGACTTCACTCGGTCGAGCGGCAGGAAGATCTCTACGGCACCACCATTGGCTGGTCGAGTCAGGCGATCGTGCCGCCGCTCTTGCAGCATCCGCAGATCCATATCGACACCCTCTCCCAGCTCAGCTGGGAGCATGGCAACATGCAGAAGTTGCTGCGCGGACGGATTGATGCCGCGCTCTTTTCCAACGATATTTCCGCCAACCATTTTCGTGCCAAGCTCCCTGCGGCGACCCGCCTCATCTACCTGCCGGTCACCCCGCTGCAGGTGCATATTGTGCTGAACAAGTCGTTGGGGGATGGCAACCCCGAACTGGTGCAGCGTATGCGTCAGATGGTGGAGCGGGTGCCGCTCGCCTCGCTGGTGGAGCCAACCCCGCGGCTGTGGGGGCGTTGAGAGGGGCTTGCGTGCAATAATCTACAAGTCCAAGGCCCGCTTCTGGTGTATCTATAACCCATGAGTACCACCGATTCCCTCATCCGCTACTGGCAATCCCCGCACCTGCCGGGGGTTGAGCTGTCACACTCCCACCACAGGGCGTTCAGCTACGGCCGCCATGTCCATCTCGACTACCATATCGGGCTGGTGCAGCGGGGTGGCCAGAAGTTTATCCACAAGGGGAACAGCCACCATCTGGTGCGCGGGGTGCTCTCTACCGTCAACCCGGACGAGGTGCACGACGGCCTCAGCCTGCTGCCGGAAGGGTACGAGGTGCGGGTCTTCGCCATCAATCCGCAGCAGCTGGCGCTCTGGCTGCCGGAGCAGCCGGAACCCTTCTTCGACAAGGGATTGCAGAGCCGCCCCGACCTCTATCAGGGCTTTGCCCAGCTACACGGCTATCTCGACAACCCCAAGGCTGATGGCCTGCTGATCGAGAGCCAGCTGCTCGCCCTGTTGGGGGAACTGCTGCATCTGGCCCCCGAGGTACACCAGCTTGCCGATCCCCAGTTGCGATTTCTGCGCGACTATCTGATGGCCGCCCTCGACGAGCCCCACTCGCTGGAAGAGCTGGCGGGGCTGCTCGGGCTCGACCGTTTCGCCTTCCTGCGCCAGTTCAAGAAGCGCAGCGGCATGACTCCCTACGCCTGGCTGAAACGGCTGCGGCTGGAGCAGGGCAAGCGGCTGCTGGCGAGCGGGATGGCGGTGAGCGAGGTGGCGCTGGCGGTCGGCTTCTTCGATCAGAGTCACTTCCACCACGGCTTTCGCCAGGCATTCGGTCTGACACCCGCCGAATTTCGTGCCCAGATGCAATCTTTTACAAGCCGCGCCTCCCGCTGATCCGCCATGCTGGCTCTCCGTCGTTAAAGCGAGAGTTGTTATGCTGACCAGTTTGTTCGTTACCCTCGGCCTGATGCACCTGATTGCACTGGCCAGCCCCGGCCCCGATTTCGCCCTGATCCTGCGCACCAGCCTGCACCGGCCGACCGCCCTTGGCGCGGCGCTGGGCATCTCGCTGGCGATCATGGTGCACGCCACCCTGAGCCTGACCGGGATCAGCATGCTGATCGCCAGTCACCCGCTGCTGTTTATGGTGATCAAGTGCTGCGGCGCCCTCTATCTGGGCTGGTTGGGGTGGGGCGCCCTGATGGCGGCTCGCCAGCAGAGCAGTACAGTGATGGCCAGCGCCGCCAACGAGCTGCGCGGCTGGGGCAGGGGCGTGCGCACTGGCCTTGCGACCAATCTGCTTAACCCCAAGGCGCTGGTGTTCTTTATCGGTCTGCTGGCCGCCATGGTGACGCCAGAGGTGGATGGAATGACCCGCAGCCTGCTGGTGGGCGAGCTCTTCATCATCTCCCTCTGCTGGTTCGGGTTGCTGGCGTGGAGCCTCTCCACCGATCGCGCCCAGCGCCTGTTGCTGCGGGTGCAGCGGCCACTCAATCTGGTGACCGGCGTGCTGTTTGCTGTGGTCAGCCTCTCCATTCTGGCGAGCATGGGCGCCGAGCTGGTGGCCTGACGAGTCGGCGCATGGGCCTATACTCCAACAAGGTTTACCTGTCAGGAGTGCCCGGCCATGCGTCTACTGCCTCTTTGTTGGTTGTTGGGGATGACCCCGGCGCTGGCGGCCCCGGTTCAGCTCAAATTGCTGGAGTGGGGCTATCTGCCAGCGGGTTATGAACAACAGTTTGCCGACTACGCCAAAGCCCATGGGGTGGAGGCGACGGTCAGCCGGATCGAGCCGCTGCTGACCGATTTCGACAGCGTCTACCGCGCCCTACGCACCCGCAGCGCCGATGTGGTGCTGCCGACCAGCTACTTCTACAAGGCCCATCACCAGCCGCTGTTCAAGCTGCTGCTCCCCATCGATTTCAGCCGCCTGCAGCACTACCCCGAGGTGAAGCCCGCCCTCAAGAATACCGAGTATGACAAGCAGGGGGAGCGCAACTACTCGGTGCCCTTCTCCTACGCCATGTTCAGCCTCGCCTATGACAGCAAGCAGGTGCCGCAAGCGCCCACCAGTTGGCAGGTACTCGCCAACAGCTCGCCGTCGGGCCAGTTTGCCGAGTTTTGCGACCAGTTCGAGCCGCTGCTCTTTTCGGTGCTGCTCTCGCTGGGCAAGTCGCCCGCCCTGTTTGCCAGCGGCGAGATGCTGGCCGACAAGAGGTTGCAGCAAGAGGTGGAGCAGCAGCTCTCGCAGCGGCTGCGAGCCAGTCGCGGCTTCTGGTTCAATCAGGCCAACCGCTGTGAGGATCTGCGCCAGCAGACCTTTGCCACCACCTGGGGGCTGGAGCTGGTGGCGTGTAACAAGCAGAACGATCAGCAGTGGCGCATCGCCATGGTGCAGGAGGGGGCCATCTATGCCCTCGATGCGATCTCCATCGCCCGCCATGTTGGCGATGATCCTGCACGGCTCAAGGCCGCCTACCTGCTGGTGGATTTTCTGCTGAGCGCGCCGCTGCAACGCCAGATGCTGGTGGGCACGCCCACCATCTCGGCCAGCAATATGGCCTCCCGGCCGCCCCTCAGCCCGCAGGAGCAGGCGGTGCTGCCGGCTCGCCCGCTACCGGAGTTTGACGAGCGGCTGCTGGTGCCTGCGCTGCCCGCCCATATCAAGAATCGTTACAAACGGATGGTGCAGCAGGCAATCGTCGCCAGCGGTAAAGAGGGGATGGTCAAGCAGTGCCCCTGGGATCTCGATAACTGATGAATGAGCCTGCCGCTTCTCCGGCGGCAGGCAAGTTTGCGCAAGATGGCTGATGATCGGTCATCGCCCGTTCCAGGGCATTCCCCCGTTCAACTCACGCCGCTCGGGGCTCACATCGTTTGAAAAAACTGTGCGCTTACCGCAGCCCCATTTAGCCGGATTAAACAACCGAACCCTCGCCAGACTGCCGCTCATACCCTGGCTGACCCTGTACAAAAGTGCCTCAATTGTGACAACTTGGATGTGAGCTGAACAATCCTGATCTGTCCCTTGTGGGAAGGTGATGAATAGGTTATTTCTCTGTGACATTGGCGGCATCCGGCACGGGTTCTCCAGCCATGTGGTGCGAAATCCACAGCAAAAACAAACAGTAAAATGCAGGAGCAAATATGAAAAAGGTCGTGATGGTTGCCGTGGCTGCGGCCCTTCTGGGTGGCTGCGCCGTCAAGAATCAGGTATCCCACAGCTTGCAGGCGATCCCGCTGACAGCCTTCCAGCAGAGCGAGAGCAACCCCAATCAGCGCGTCTACAAGGAGCCGGGCGTTGACCTGCGCCAATACAATGAAGTGCTGCTCGATCCGCTGCAGTTTATCCGGCAGGAGAACGGCCAGTGGTATCTGCTGACCGCCAATGAACAGAACCAGATTGGCCGCTACTACCACGACAAGTTCCAGAGCGAGCTGATCAAGCAGGGCGTCAAGATCACCACAGCCCCCGGCCCGAAAGTGATGCGGATCCAGGCCGCCGTCACCAACTTCGACCTGACCCGCCCCGACCCCAAGCTGCGTGATCTGCTGCCAGCCAAGATCGCCATCAATGTCACCCGCGAAGTGATCGGCAAGGAGCCTTACCTGCTCAAGGTGGGCAGCATGGCCCAACTGCTCGACTCCCAGAGTGGCAAGCTGCTGGTGCGAGTGATGGATGCCCGTGAGAGCACGGATACCACCCACAAGGATGAGCCCATCACCGCCGGGGAGATGGAGAAGATGATCGACCAGTGGGCGGCCAGCCGCGCCAAACAGCTGGCGGACAATCTGGGGCGCTGATCGATTGGTGCGTCCAAGCGGGGCGCAGCGGGAGCCTTTTGGGCTGCAATAATGGCAAGATGTTGATAAGGTGGTCATTTTGCAGGCAGGAGAAAATGATATGAAACGTGTGTTGTTACCCATCCTTGTTGCTGGCCTGTTGAGTGCCTGCAGCACCTCGTCACCCACGCCTGAGTGTGCGCCGATGGCGGGTGGCTGGCAGAGTCAGCCGTTGCCCAATGCTGCAGGAGAGGCTGCGCTGGCCAGCGTGCTGGCTCGCATGAACACGGCCGCCAAACTGCAGAGCATCCGCGAGGTGCGCAGCCAGGTGGTCTCTGGGGTCAACTACGACATCGAGTTCCAGCTCGACAACGGAGAGGTGTGGAACACCCGTGTCTATCGGGATCTTGCCGGCAACTACCAGATGACCCGCCCGGCTGCACAGGGCGAGCTTCCTCCCTTGCCTTGCGTCAAGGCCAAGTAATTCCTGCTTGTTGAGCCCCTCGTCAGAGGGGCTCATCTGACCAGAAAATTTCTGCTTTTCTCCCCGCATTCTGACAGTCAGGATGACCCCTCCCGTGACTGCATCCTCATAGAAAAGGAACCGCTATGAATCGCCACCCCTGCATCAAACACTGGAGCGAGCTGCAAGAGCAGACGCCGCGCTACTACTCCGGCAGTCAGGAGCCCCTTTCTCGCGGCTGCGCCCTCGGCAAGCACTTCGGCTTTAGCCGCATCGGCATTCACCACGAGATTGTCGAACCCGGCCATCGCACCAGCTGGCCCCATGCCGAAAAGACCGAGGACGAGTTTGTTCACGTGCTGGAAGGGACGCCGGATGTCTGGCTCGACGGCGTGATCTATCGGCTGCAACCGGGGGATTCGGTGGGTTTCAAGGCCGGTGACGGGCTGGCACACGCCTTTATCAACAACACCGAAGAGACTGTCCGGCTGCTCTGCATCGGCGATACGGATCGGGAGGACAACCGCATCCACTACGCCGTTCATCCCGAGCGAAATATCACCCTTGGCAAGCTGCACTGGGATGATGTACCCGAGCGCGAGCTGGGGGATCACGACGGCCTGCCCGACAAGCTGCGCGAGAGCAACGGCCCCTTCTAGGGGGCAGTTCTTCTGCGCACCAGCTATGCACCACCCGACATAAAAAAGCCTGCCGCGTGGCAGGCTTTTGCTTTCTGTTTGCCGCCAGTGGCGTGCAGCGCTTATTGCAGGTTGAGCCCGCCCAGATAGTCGCGCTTGCCGAGATCGACCCCGGCGCGGCGCAGCAGGGCGTAGGCCATGGTGAGGTGGAAGTAGAAGTTGGGAATGCCGTACTCATGGACGCAGGTATGGCCATCCATCCCCTTGCCGCCCGCCCAGTGGGGCACGTAACGGCCGCTGGCGTACTGGCTGTAGTCTGCGTCCAGCTTGCCTTGCAGATAGCTGATGGTCTTGCCGATATGGGCGCGCAGATCGGCGATGGTCTTGGGGTCATCGCCCATGGCTGGCAGCTCGCTGTGGCTGGCGGTGGCGACCACGGAGCGGGCTGCATCGCAGCAGATCAGCACCTGCTTGCTGAAAGGCAGCATATCGACGATCAGCCGATCGCCGAAGAAGTTCTCCACGTTGAACTGCTTCGCCGCGGCGTGGGCCTCGGCCTTGGCCAGACAGTGATCCAGATTGGTCAGCATCTTGATGAACTGGGCGGTAATGTCGCGATTCATGAGCACTCTCCATCTTGTTGAAACAGCGGCCCGCGTGTGCGGCCACAGTGAATGAGACTGGCTAATCGGCCACCAATATACCCCAACCGCTGCCGGGTTCGAGCCTGCCGCGACGAAAAGGGCAGGGTAGCGCTACTTCGCGCGACAACCGCTGGCCAAGGGGCCATGCTCGCTTTTTGAACCTACGAGTCCCTTATCGCCCCTTTTTTGATCTGTGACATAAATCACCTTTTTTCAGGGGCGTAGGCTGAATGCCGTTGTCCTGGACAGACGCCTGCGCATTCGCCAGGACACAAGAAAAGGAGAATGAAATGAAGATCTATGACCGTAACCGCAATGTGCTGAACCTGGGTCAGCGCGTCATGATTGCCGCCACTGGCGCAGTCGATTTTCTGAAAGAGGCTCATACCGACAACATGACTCCCTATCAGGCGGAGCACGAGAAGTGCGTGCTGCTGGCAAACTCCGGGGAGCACTACGCCCCCATCGAGTTGATTAGACTAGGCTGATCCCTTTCCCTGTCACCCTACTCTTTACAATTCACCCGACCGCCGCGCCCCATCTGGCGGGCGGGTTTCTGATCTCCCCTCTCTGCTTTACCCACCCATCAATTACATCGCCTCAAGCTGCTTTGAGTCATCGTGTAGGTTCGATTAGCGAAGCGTAATCGAACAACCGTGTAATGGAACATCCGCACCATCACGCCTGCAAGCAGATCGAAGTGAGGCAAGGCTATGCTTGGCTTTTCGGTCTCGATGAGGGGAAAGGGATGGCCAACTGGCGGCGGGCATGGTGGCCCGGCGGAACCTGGTTCTTTACCGTCAACCTGCTGGAGCGGCGCAACAACCGGTTGCTGGTGGAGCAGATCGACCTGCTGCGCCACAGCGTTGCCAAGGTGCAACAGGCTCACCCCTTCGCCATTCACGCATGGGTGGTGTTGCCCGACCATCTCCACTGCATTCTCTCTTTGCCGGAGGGGGACACCGATTTCCCCCTGCGTTGGCGGTTGATCAAAAGCCACTTTTCCCGCGCCTTGCCGGTAAACGAGCGGCGCAGCCAGACCCGGTTACGCCACGGGGAGCGGGGCATCTGGCAGCGCCATTATTGGGAACACTTGATCCGGGATGAGCAGGATTACCGCCGCCATATGGATTACGTCCATATCAACCCGCTCAAGCATGGTCATGTCATGCGGGTGGCTGATTGGCCATATTCCACCTTCCATCGTTATGTGGCGAGCGGCGTCTATCCGCAGGATTGGTGCGGGTCGGGGGCTGGGGTGTTGGGGGGATTGGAGTAAATCTATCAAGGGTTATGCCAATGTGAACGTCCGATTACGCGATCGTCCGATTACGCTTCGCTAATCGAACCTACGGTCCTACCTACCGTAAGAAAGAATCTGGGATACATAAATACTGTGCTTCAAATCGATCTTTAATTTGTAGGAAGCTAAAGCGAATGCTGCATTCAAGGACTTTTCTGCTGAATCCTTATCCACTTTCTCATTTCGATGAGCAAAACCATTACGTGCATTCTTAGCTTGCGTTATCAATGCAATAACAGATGAATACTCACGATAGTTAGCAGTGCTTTGTACTTTTGATAGCATGTCATCGAACTTCGGTGAGTTCCCATTTTTATTCATGTTGCCATTTGCTTCTCTTAAGAAAATATCAAGTATGATATGCTCTATGATAAACCAAGAGAGAATTAATGAGGTGCTGTAGTCACTATTTAAATACTCGCTTTCAGATTTTGATAGAGTGTTTAAGCATTCAATTCCCTTCTCATCTAAACGTTCTAAAACATCAAAAGCCTTTTTGTATGCATCAACATAAATTTGGCCATCTCGACTTTATAATTCTTTGAACTCAAGATTCATAGCTGAGGTTACATTAGGGCATGTCGGGATGAATGTTGTTGGTTCATCGAGGTTTTGACCGCTTTCACCGAAGAATTTCATGCACATGGTTTCATGAAGGGTGATTTCTATTGGGATAATTGGCGTGGCACAGCCTGAAGTGTAATCCTTTGATGTCAAAGCTAGTAGATAGTTATAGACATTAGCGACCTTAATTAAATTTTTACGCAATTCAACAGTTTTGAAAAAGTCATCCTCTTGTGTTGTTGCTAGTCTCTTTGTGTTGCTTGATATCCAAACCATACCCGGTCTTGTTACTATTATAGAAAGATCTTTCCCTTCAGCAGCAAAAACCACCTCTCTTATAAAAAGAGATTTATTTTTTCTGGCATTAAAGTCATACCAATGCTCATCAGCATCTACTACAACCCAAACATATGGTTTTGGTGTAAAACCTAAAAAGTAAACGTTATTCATTAGCGTTGCCTGGTAATTAATTTTAATGCATTAATAACACTTGTTGTAACCTGATGCCAGCATCGTAGGTTCGAATAGCGAAGCGTATTCGGACGATCGCGTATTTAAAGTTGTCGCGATGGGTCATATAAAAACCAACCCGGCCTAAGCCGGGTTGGTTGTATCAAAAGGCGGGAAAAATCAGAGTGCTTCCAATCTGGCATACGCCGTCACCAACCACTTGGCGCCGACGTCATCGAACTGGATCTGCACCCGGCTCTGCTGGCCGACCCCTTCGAAGTTGAGTACCACCCCTTCACCGAATTTTGGATGGAGCACCCGCTGGCCGAGCTTGATGCCGCTGGCGTCGAAGCTCTGCTGCACCTCGTTCTGGCTAAAGCGGCCGTACTGGGTGGGGCGGCTGACCTGAGTGCGCAGCCGGATTTCTTCCAGACACTCGGCAGGCATCTCGCGGATAAAGCGGCTCGGCTTGTGGAACATCTCGCGGCCGTAGATGCGGCGGCTCTCGGCATAACAGATGTAGAGCTTCTCCATGGCGCGGGTCATGCCGACGTAACAGAGGCGCCGCTCCTCCTCCAGCCGGCCCGACTCCTCGGTGGATTGCTGGCTGGGGAACATGCCTTCTTCGACGCCGACCAGCAGCACCAGCGGGAACTCCAGCCCCTTGGCGCTGTGCAAGGTCATCAGCTGCACCGCGTCGGCATATTCGTCGGCCTGATTTTCGCCGGACTCCAGCGCCGCGTGGGCGAGGAAGGCGGAGAGATCGCTCATATCCTCCAGCTCGTCCGGGCGCTGGTACTGGCGGCAGGCGGTGACCAGTTCGTCCAGGTTCTCTACCCGCGCCTGGGATTTCTCGCCCTTTTCCGCCAGATACATCGCCTTGAGGCCGGAGTTCTGGATGGCGATATCCGCCTGCTGGTGCAGCGGCAGCAGGGAGACCTGCTCCTCCAGCGCGTCGATTAGCTCGACAAAGCCGCGCACCGCGTTGCCGGCGCGACCGGTCAGCACCTTGTCGTTGAGCAGCGCCTTGGCTGATTGCCACAGGTTGAGCCCCTGATCGCGGGCGTTGCCGCGCAGGATCTCGAGGGTGCGATCGCCGATGCCGCGGGTCGGGGTGTTGACCACCCGCTTGAAGCTGGCGTCGTCGCCACGGTTGTTGATAAGCCGCAGGTAGGCCATGGCGTCCTTGATCTCTTGCCGCTCGAAGAAGCGCAGGCCGCCGTAGATGCGGTAGGGCATGGCGTCCTGCATCAGCGCCTCTTCCAGCACCCGCGACTGGGCGTTGGAGCGATAGAGGATGGCGCAGTCGGCCAGGAGGCCGCCCTTTTCCTTCCAATCCTTGAGGCGGCCGACCACGAAGCGCGCTTCGTCCACCTCGTTGAAGGCGGCATACAGCGATATCGGCTCGCCCTCGGCCCCTTCGGTCCACAGCTCCTTGCCAAGGCGCTCGGCGTTGTTGGCGATGACGCTGTTGGCGGCTTTCAGAATATTGGCGGTGGAGCGGTAGTTCTGTTCGAGGCGGATGGTCTCGGCCCCCTGATAGTCGGTCAGGAAGCGCTGGATGTTCTCGATCTTGGCGCCGCGCCAGCCGTAGATGGACTGGTCATCGTCGCCGACGATCATCACCTTGCCGCTGTTGCCCGCCAGCATCCGCAGCCAGGCGTACTGGATGCCGTTGGTATCCTGAAACTCGTCCACCAGGATGTTCTGGAAGCGGTCGCGGTAGTGCTCGAGGATGTGCGGCTTGTTCAGCCACAGTTCGTGGGCGCGCAGCAGCAGCTCGGCGAAGTCCACCAGACCGGAGCGATCGCAGGTCTCCTGATAGGTCTTGTAGATCTGCTGATAGGTGCGGGTGACGGGATCGCCATAGAGGTCGATGTCGCCGGGGCGCAAGCCTTCGTCCTTCTTGCCGTTGATGTAGCCCATCACGGCGCGGGGGGCCCAGTGCTTCTCGTCGAGGTTGAGCGCCTTGAGCACCCGGCGGATCAGCCGGTACTGGTCGTCGGAGTCGAGGATCTGGAAATCCTGCGGCAAGCCTGCATCCAGATGGTGGGCCCGCAGCAATCGGTGGGCGATACCGTGAAAGGTGCCGATCCACATGCCGCGCACGCCGTCGCCAATCACCTTCTCGACCCGGCCGCGCATCTCGGCCGCCGCCTTGTTGGTAAAGGTGACCGCGATGATGGAGAAGGGTGAACAGCGTTCCACCTGCATCAGCCAGGCGATACGGTGCACCAGTACCCGGGTCTTGCCCGAACCGGCACCGGCCAGCACCAGCAGGTTGCTGCGGGGCGCCGCAACGGCATCTCTTTGCTTGTCGTTGAGCCCGTCGAGCAGGGTTGAAACGTCCATCACCACTCCTGTTTATTTATACAGGCGGGGATTATACGGCCATGTGAATGGAATGGCTAACCTGTTGCGTTAGCGAAGAGAGAGTTGATAGCTGCGTTTGTGTGCAAACGCGTGGCCATTGGTATCAAACAGCATGGTTCGTCCGGCTTGCAATTGAAGGTCGCTTGGGCGAATGCGGACTTCATGGCTGGAGAAACAGTTCGACTGGTTACAACCATAGGCATTGAATAACACAATGTTACCGCGACTATAGGTGCCATGTGTGAATCTAATATTGGTTGATAAGGTTTCAAATGTTCCTTGGCCAAGAGCAACGCTCTGACTCTGCAAACGGCTAATTGACATCAGACTTAGCCAATTGGCGGATTTGATCGCAGAAAAGTCTTCTTTGTATTTCTTGACAGTAATGCGGTATTTGAATTTTCCATCAGCATCAAAATAAGACTGCCGCAAATCTGAATATTGCGAAATAACCCCGATGGCGTTAGCCATCGGGGTGAACAGGCATATAAATATAATGCCTTTAATCATTATTCAGAAAGGCTGTTGGAGAGCAGCCAATCACAAGGTTTCTCTTGCCACTCTTGGCCGGCTGCAGGTAGACGAGCTTTACAAGAGACGAATACCTTGCCAAAATTCCCACCCTGTTTTGCTCGGATATCTGCAAACCAGCGCATTGGGAAGCCTTGGGCATAATGAGGTGTGTAGTCTGGATAGCCAGTCTCAGGGTTTATTTCCTGGCTTACCCGAAGGAAATAAAATGGATAATATGAGTGATGGGTATCAAATTGTTGATAAATGTATTTAACCTCAGATTCAGTCAGGTGACACATGGCGGTGTCTAGGGCTTTGGATAGATTAACGTCATATTCGCCAATCGTCTCCCCTCTGTATTTGCAATATTCCGTCACACCAATGTCTATTGCATCGCGGTCGATACCGGATGAGAAGTAGCTGTTCAGGTTGACGGTGTACTTGGTCTCGACATGTTGGCCCAGCCACTCACCTTCATCATCGATCAACACATAGTCGTTGAGTTCAACTGTGCTCTTGTCGCCAGTAAGGTGTTTTTGCAGGTCTTTCAGCATCTCCCGGTTCAAATCAGAGTCTGACTCTGGCAACGATGTGGCGAGCGTCAGCTGGATGGCTTGTTGCAGCTGCGTTTTGGCTTTTGCCAGTAGGGTTCCATAGTTCGAATTGAACTTGAAGAAGTTGTTGTCTTTTAGCAGTTCGGCGGGGCGAATATTGATATTCAGATATTCTGCGTCAACAGTCTCGGTGCCAAAAGTAACTGTACGCTCAGACTGACCTGGATTACCAGGTATCCAGTTGTATTTGGTACTGAATTTGTCAAAGGTGACATTTTCTTGAGCAACTTTAAACTGGCTGGCAGAGCCATATTGATATGCAGAGATCACATTCATTGCCGATGACATAGCCAGGGCCGTTGCGCGTAACTCTTGCACTTGGGCAAAATTCAGGGTCAGCTTGTCATCATCACCATATTTTGCGAGATAATCAGGCTTGACAATATTTGCCAAGATATTACTGATACTTTCCAGCTCTAGAGCATACTTACCCATTAGACGAGAGATATCATCGGTCTGGGTGGGCTGCTCCTTGATAGCAAAAGTGATCATATCGGATGGATTGACGATGATATCCAGAATTTTAGCCAGTGAGGTCTGGTATCCCTGGCCAAGAGCCGAAGGGGGCTGGATATCAAAGCGGTTGCTGACGATGGGGTCATTGGTGATTTCCATCAAGGTAATGACAGATTTGACCACCTCGCGATCGGCTTTGCCCTGATCGCCGGTTTCTGCGTTCAAGATATCCTTGTATTCACGCAGTTTGTTTTCAAAGTTGGTTTTTTGCCAATCTTGGCTTTCTTCGAGCAGGCTTCGCAGAACTTTATCTACAGCAACTGATTGACCATTAATCACTGCCAGCGAGGCATTCATATGTGCTGCGGCAGCTGTTGTATCAACAACTTTTTTGTCGAGCTGTGCCTGTTTCAGGGCTTCATTCAGGCTGGTGTTAAACTCATCATCGTTGCCAAAACGAAGAGTGTTGCCTAGCTTGACCACATCCTCTGTTTTCAGAGTAATCCCGTTACTTGCATCACCGTCAGCATCCATAGTTTGCAGCAGTGCAGCGATACGAATGGCGCGATCTTTGTCACCTTTCTCGGCGATGGTGTATGGGGTTACCAGGGTCTGGCCCTTTTTAACCTGAGTTTCCCCAAGCGGGATTGAGCCCAGTTTGAAGGTGCAGGTGTCACCGTCATTAAAGAGGAACTGACCTTGCGAGTTCGTGACGTCCGAGTAATTGCCGCAGGTGTAGTTCAAACCGGCTACCGCACTATCAATAAAGGTGGCAGTCAACGCTGGTTTGGTGGCGTTTCCACCATTGCCACTGTTATTGCCATTATCTGTGCTGGCACTGTCGCCACCACCGCCACAACCTGCCAGCGCCAAGCTGGATAACGCCGTCACAACCGATAAAGCCAGAATATTTTTTTTCATTTTTATTTTCCTGAAACAACGATGCATATGTCACCGGCACCTGGCTGAGGAAGTCAGAATGGGTGGCATGAATTGATGCAAAAGAAGCCCAATTGATGTTTTTGTTAGTTTCATTTGAGATCTATGCGGCGGGCATCATACAGGGGCTCATATGGTTTTCAACTTGATCTGGATCTCGAGTTCATATGAATTGTGAGCTTGCTCAACAAAGTGGAAGCGGGGGCTGATTGTTGGTTAGGGAATGTTGACCGGAGAGTATTAGAGATAGGGTCTGTGAGCTTTGGTCGTTTCCAGCTGTAGCCAATCCTTGCTCACGCGGTTTGTGGGGATTTTGCGAGCCGGATCACGGGCTTGCCGGGGGGCTGGATGAATAACAGGGGAAAACGGTTTACAGTAACTTGCTGAACAATAAGAGAAATGTCGTTTGGGTCTTTTGGTTGTCAGCATAAAAAACTGAAAAGTAGCTAAAAAACAACTGCTTATAAGGTTATTTGCTTAGAATTCAAACCGTTAACGCAAACGTTTTTCCCTTATCATTTGCTTGACCCGCATCGGGGCTGACTTAGAGTAAGCCTGCGTGCTAGATAGCCTGCTCTGACAGGCAAGCAAGTTCCCTCACTTAATAACAATCAAGGATACGATCGTGACTAAAGTGCTCAAGCTGGCCACTGTGGCCTCCCTCACTCTCGCTGCTCTCTCTGCTCAGGCTGCTTCCGAGCCAGCCGTCATTTATGACACCGCGGGCAAGTATGACAAATCATTCAACGAAGCCGTGTTCCGTAACGGCGTCGAGCTCTACAACAAGGACAAGGGCGTCAAGGTCAAAGAGTTTGAACCCCAGAACGAAGCCCAGCGCGAGCAGGGTCTGCGTCGTCTGGCCAGCCGTGGCAACGGTCCGATCGTTGCCGTCGGCTTCAACATGGGTTCCGCGGTAGAGAAAGTAGCGACCGAGTTCCCGAAAACCCAGTTCACCATCATCGACATGGTGGTCGACAAGCCGAACGTCCAGTCCGTCATCTTCAAGGAGCATGAAGGTTCCTTCCTGGTTGGCGCCCTGGCAGCCATCGCTTCCAAGAGCGGCAAGGTCGGCTTCGTGGGCGGCATGGATATCCCGCTGATCCGCAAATTCCAGTGCGGTTACGAGCAGGGTGCCAAGTTCGTCAATCCGAAGATCGAAGTGTTCCAGAACATGGCGGGCTCTACCCCGGCCGCGTTTGCTGACCCGGCCAAAGGTGCCGAGCTTGCCAAGTCCCAGTTCGCCAAGGGCGCTGACGTGGTTTACGCCGCAGCTGGCGGTACCGGTATCGGTGTCTATCAGGCAGCCAAGGACAGCGGCAAGTTCGCCATCGGTGTGGACTCCAACCAGAACCACCTGCAACCGGGCACCATGCTGACCTCCATGGTCAAGTCTGTGGGTCTGGCCGCTTACCAGACCTGGGATGACGCTGCCAAAGGCGAGTGGAAGCCGGGTATCAAGAACCTGGGTCTGGCCGAAGGCGGTGTGGATTGGGCGCTCGACAAGGACAACGAGAAGCTGATCACCCCGGAAATGAAAGCCAAGGTGGATGCCATCAAGGCTGAAATCATCGCTGGCAAGGTCAAGGTTCATGACTACATGAGCGATAACACCTGCAAATACTAATTAGATAGTTGCTACGACTCTCAACGCACCACCGGCCCGCACGGGCCGGTTTTTAGTCTTATTTCATGAAACGCAGGGCTGCATCATGGACCAGACAGATCGCTATGCCATCGAATTAAGAGGTATCGATAAGCGGTTCGGCGAAGTGTACGCCAACAAGCTGATCGACCTTAAGGTTCGCAAAGGCAGTATCCACGGCATTGTCGGCGAAAATGGCGCCGGTAAGTCCACCCTGATGAGCATCATTTATGGTTTCTACCATGCCGACAAAGGCGAGATGCTGATCGACGGGAATCCTTTCAAACCCCATGGTTCACAAGATGCGATTGCCGCAGGGGTGGGCATGGTTCACCAGCACTTCATGCTGGTCAATAACTTTACCGTATTGGAAAACGTCATCCTCGGCGCTGAGAACGGCTGGCACCTTCAGCAGAGCGTGGCGTCGGCAGAGAAGCTGCTCGGCGAGTTGGCGCGGGATTATGGCCTCGACGTGCCGCTGCACGAGAAGGTCGAAGATCTGCCGGTTGGCTTGCAACAGCGGGTCGAAATACTCAAGGCGCTCTATCGCGGCGCCCGCATCCTGATCCTCGACGAGCCGACCGGGGTACTGACCCCGCAAGAGGCGGATCACCTGTTCGAGGTGCTGAAAAAGCTGCGGGATCAGGGGGCAACCATCATCCTCATCACCCACAAGCTGCGCGAGATCCTGGCCATTACCGATCAGGTCTCCATCATGCGCCGTGGCGAGATGGTGGCACACGTTGCCACCAAGGATACCGACAAGGAGCAGCTGGCCGAACTGATGGTGGGCCGCAAGGTGCGCCTCAAGGTCGACAAGGGGCCAACCCAGCCCGGTGAAGCCAAGCTGAAGATCGAAGGGCTCAGTTACTTCGACGCCAGCAAGGTGGAGCGGGTCAAATCGGTCAGCTTCGAGGTGCGGGCCGGTGAAGTGGTCGGCATCGCCGGGGTCTCCGGCAACGGCCAGTCCGAACTGCTCAGTTTGCTTGGCGGCATTCTCAAGCCGAGCAAGGGCAGCTTCACCATCAGCAGCCGCAGCGGTGTGCACAAGGTGAGCGCGGAGCACCCGGCCGATCCCGAGCTGGTGCGCAACTACGGCCTCGGTCATGTGCCGGAAGACAGGCACAAGATGGGACTGATCAACCGCTTCGAGGCGAAAGAGGCCTTTATTCTCGGTTATCACCGTCGCCCGCAATACAACAAGGGGTGGCTGCAGAACAAGGAGGCGATCCAGCAGGATTGTCAGGCCAAGATGGAGAAGTGGGACGTGCGCCCGCCCCATCCCGATCACAAGACCGCCAACTTCTCCGGTGGCAACCAGCAGAAGCTGGTGATCGCCCGTGAAGTGGAGCAGGACCCGGATGTGCTGTTGATCGGCCAGCCGACCCGCGGGGTCGACATCGGCGCCATCGAGTATATCCACCAGCAGATCATCGCCATGCGCGACAAGGGCAAGGCTGTCTTGCTGGTCTCGGTGGAGCTGGACGAGATCATGAGCCTCGCTGACCGGATTCTGGTCATTGCCGACGGTCGCATCGTCGGCGAGCTGGATGGTGCCAAGGCGGACGAGCGCACCATTGGTCTGATGATGGCGAATATAGTGCCGGACGAAGTTGCTGGCGTGTCTGGCGTAGCCAAGGAGGCCCACTGATGAGCCAAGTACGTATTCCTGCCTGGGTCTCCGTAGGCGTCTTGTCTGCGGTCAACATCCTGCTGGCCTTCCTGGTGTCGGCCATTCTGTTCTACTACCTCGACATCAACCCGGTCGATGCCGCCAAGATCATGTGGTACGGCGCGTTCGGCACCGGTGAAGGGGTCGGCTTCACCCTCTACTACGCAACCGGCTTTATCTTTACCGGTCTGTCGGTGGCGGTCGCCTTCCACGCCGGTCTGTTCAACATCGGTGGTGAAGGTCAGGCCTATATCGGCGGTCTCGGTGTCGGTCTGGTCTGTCTGATGCTCGGCGATGTGCTGCCGTTTGCCCTGCTGTTGCCGCTCTCCATCATTGCCGGTGGTCTGTTTGGTGCGGCCTGGGCCTTTATTCCGGCCTGGCTGCAAGCCAAGCGCGGCAGCCACATCGTGATCACCACCATCATGTTCAACTTCATCGCCGCCTCGCTGATGGCCTATCTGCTGGTGGAGGTGTTCAAGCCGCCCGGTTCGATGGCGACCGAGAGCAAGGTGTTTGCCGAGGCAAGCTGGCTGCCCAAGATGAGCGGGCTGGCGAACCTGTTCGGGATGGATATCCCCAACAGCCCGCTCAATATCAGCTTCTTCTGGGCGCTGATCTGTGCGGCGCTGGTGTGGGTCTTTATCTGGCACACCCGCTGGGGTTACGAGATCCGCTCGGTCGGCGCCAGCCAGAGCGCCTCCGCTTACGCCGGTATCTCCTATCCCAAGGTGGTGATCCTGGCGATGGTCATCTCCGGCATGCTGTCGGGCTTCTTCGCCCTCAACGTGCTGCAGGGTGAGCTGCACCAGATCAAGCTCAACTTCGTGGAAGGGTTCGGCTTCACCGGTATCGCGGTGGCGCTGATGGGGCGCAACCATCCAGTCGGCGTCATCATCGCCAGCCTGCTGTTTGGTTTCCTCTATCAGGGGGGCGCCGAGCTCAGCTTCGAGTTCGGTGTCGACCGCAACATCGTGGTGGTGTTGCAGGGTCTGGTGATCCTGTTCTGTGGCGCCCTTGAGCACATGATGCGTCCGCGCATCGAGCAGCTCTATCTGGCGTTTGCCAACCGCTCAGCCGCGCAAGCTAAAGGAGTCTGATCATGTTTGAAATTCTGATCCTGATGCTGGATGCGACCATTCGTACTGCGCCGCCGCTCATTCTCGCCGCCATGGCGGGCATGTTTTGCGAGCGCTCCGGGGTGGTCAACATCGCGCTGGAAGGCAAACTGCTGGCGGCGGCGTTCGCCAGTGGTGCGGCGGCTGCGGTCTCCGGTTCTGCCTGGATAGGTCTGGGGGCCGGGGTGGGTGTCTCCATCCTGTTTGCCCTGATGCACGGCTTTGCCACCATCACCCACCGCGGTGATCAGGTGGTGAGCGGGATGGCCATCAACATTCTGGCGGCCGGTCTGACCGTCACCCTGGGCCGTTACTGGTTCGATCAGGGTGGCCAGACCCCGGCGCTCTCCGGTGATGCCCGTTTCGCCCCCATCGATCTGCCCTATGCCAAGGAGCTGTGGGATGTGCCGGTGATCGGCCAGCTCTACAGCGAGCTGCTGAGCGGCCACTCCCTGCTGGAGTACGTGGCGTTCGCCTGCGTGCCGCTGGCATGGTGGGTGATGTTCCGTACCCGCTTCGGTCTGCGTCTGCGGGCGGTGGGCGAGGCGCCCGCAGCGGTCGATACCGCCGGTATCTCTGTGGTGCGGATGCGCTACACCGCGCTCCTCATCGGCGGCCTGCTGGCCGGTATCGGTGGCACCTATCTGGCGGTGGCCCAGACGGCCCAGTTCATCCCCAACATGAGTGCGGGCAAGGGCTTTATGGCGCTGGCGGCGCTGGTGTTCGGCAAGTGGCGTCCCTGGAATGCCATGGCAGCCTGTCTGCTGTTCGGCTTCCTCGATGCGGTCGCCATCCGGCTGCAAGGGGTCAGCATCGGTGGCTTCGCCATTCCGGTGCAGGCCATCGAGGCACTGCCCTACATTCTGACCGTGTTCCTGCTGGCCGGTTTTATCGGCCGCGCGGTGGCCCCCAAGGCACTTGGTACACCTTATGTGAAGGAGCGGGAGTAGCGCCCTCTATCGCGATACTCCCGCCCACGCAAATAACTGCAGGCCCACTTCGGTGGGCCTGTTTTTTATGGGCGGGATGGGGCAGACCAGCCGGGATCTGGATGGTGTGATAGAGGGGGATGGTGGCGTGAAGGGATAAAGGGGCTGCGTGAGTTGCTGCGGGGAGCGGCTGGCGTACAAGAGTTGACCCCCTTGCCAACACCATCAAAAACCCCCTCGTATCAGGAGGGGGTTGCAGAGGTTATTGCCGGATTAACCCTGAGGCTCAGGGAGCCAGCACCAGCTTGTAGACGCCAAAGCCGGGGTGTTTGGCATCGGTGGGCGGCAGGGTCTCTACATAGTTCAGCTTGCCACCGGTCAGGGCTTGCGCCTCGCTGCGTGGCGAGCTGTAGATGCGCAGATCCAGATTGGCGGGCAGGGGGGCCAGCTGCCAGTTGTTGTCTGCCGGGGGCTCGAAACCGGCCGGATTCTTCTCTGCCAGATCCTTGAGGTATTCGGAGAGCACTTCGCGGGTTTCGAACTGATCTTCATGGACGATCACCTTGGCGTTGATGCCCGGGAAGTTGCCACCACCGCTGGCGCGGTAGTTGTTGGTCACCACGTAGAACATCTGGGCCGGGTCGATTGCCTTGCCCTGATAGGTGAGGTTGGTGATGCGATAGCTGTCGCTCACCTTGTTGCCATCCACATCGTAACGGGCAGGTTTGGTCACATCGACCTGATAGTTCACCCCGTCGATCACGTCGAAGTTGTAGGTGCGGTACTTCTCGTTCACCAGCCACTGGGTGGCGGTGCTGGCGGCATCGATCTTGTTGAACTGGACGGCACTCTTCTCCAGCCACTCCTGTACGGTCGCGCCATTGATGGCGACCACCTGCAGGGTGTTGGGGTAGACATAGAGGTCGGCCACGTTGCGCAGGGAGATATCGCCAGCCGGTACATAGGTGAAGTCGGTCGGGCCGTTGCGACCGCCACGGAATGGCGCGGCGGCGGAGAGGATGGGCCATTTCTCCTTGAGCTGACCATCCTGTTGCAGCTTCTTGGCATGCCACAGCTGGGCGTCGCTGACGATCTGGATGGAGGGGTCATCCTGCACCAGCGCGAAGAAGCTGTGGATTGGCTTGGTGATCTTGCTGAGGGGCTCGTCCAGCCACTGGTTGGCCTGCTCGTGCTCGGCAATGACCTGATCGACCACTGCCTGATCTTCGGTGCTGCTGGCGCTACTGTCGATCTTGCGCAGTTGGGACTGGCTGGAGGCCACTTCCCAGCGACCCTCTTTCCAGGTCATGTGCAGGTCGATGATGCCGAGGTGGTTACCCCAGACGCCCGGCATCACGGTCGGTACGCCCGCCAGAGTGCCTTTCTCGTTGTCCACATCGGTCATGTTGGGGTAGTCACCCGGGAAGGTGCGGTGGGCGTGGCCCAGCAGCAGGGCATCGACCCCTTTCACCTTGGCCAGCGGCAGGGCGGCGTTCTCCATCATGGGTTCGCGCGGGTCACCTATGATGCCGGTGTGGGCCACTACCACGACGATGTCAGCGCCCTTGGCGCGGATTTCGGGCACATAGTGCTCGGCGGTTTCGACCATATCGGCCACCACCACCTTGCCTTCCAGATTGCGCTTGTCCCACTGGGTGATCTGGGGCGGAGTCAGCCCCAGCACCCCGACCTTGATGGTCTGGGTATTGCCGTTGGCATCCTTCACCTGACGATCCAGCACCACATAGGGTTTGAACTTCTGCTTGCTCCAGTCGATGGTGCCCTTGCCATCACGGCTGAAGGCATCGGCCTGGAAGACGTTGGCGTTGATGTAGGGGTAGTTGGCCTCTTTCAGGGTCTCGGAGAGGAAGTCGAGACCGAAGTTGAATTCGTGGTTGCCCAGGTTGCCGACATCATAGCTCATGGTGTTGAGCGCCTTGATGGCGGGGTGGGTCTGCTTGCTCAGCCACTGCTGTTTGACCTGCTGGTCGTGGATATAGTCGGCCAGCGGGGTGCCCTGGATCAGGTCGCCGTTGTCGATCAGCAAGTTGTTGGCGTTCTCTTCGCGGGCCTTGCGGATCAGCACAGCGGTGCGGGCGAAGCCCAGCGAGGCATCCGGCTTGTTCTGGTAGTAGTCGTAGCTCAGCAGGTTGGAGTGGATATCAGAGGTTTCGATCAGCCGCAGGGTGAGATCACCGGGGGCCTGAGAGTTGTTGTCATCACAGCCGGACAGCAAAAAGATAACTGCCACCGCGCTCAGTTTGAGGGTGGTTTTCATTGTTGGATTCTCTTGTTATGGGTATGCCAGCGTGGTGCATTCTATCGACAGCAAAAGAATCCTATTGTGAGCAGGCTGGCAATTCGGGCTAATTACCCTCCTGTTAATAGAGTTATGGCTCTGATTTTCATCTGTTTTTTCGGGTCGCTACCCTCGCTGCTTTTCCGCCGTTAGTCACCCTGTAGTCACCGCCGTGCGGTCGGGGCAAGCGGCGCGGCCAAGCGCTTCTGCGAGGCTGTAATGGTTGGTTACAGATCTCCATTCGACTGATAGATGACCTTTCCCTTAAATTCAGCGGCGATTGATTGTATCTAAAAAATTACAAAGCGACAGCAAGGAATAAAACTTCATGAAAATGCACAACAAAGCGCTGCTGGCCATCGCCTGCGCCGCCGCCCTGTCTGCCTGTGACAGCGAAAAAGCTGCCAACAGCATCGCCAAGCGGGTGCCACTGGCCCTGCCGGAGGCGGGTCTTTACCAAGCGAATCTGATGAGCCGCGACGGCGACAAGGCGACGCCGCGCATGATCAAGGATCTGGATGGTCTGGCGCTGGTCTACCCGAAGGGTGAAACCGTGCAGTACTGGGGTGTCTGGGTGGATCATCAGGTGGGCAAGGTCGAGACCAACAGCCAGTGGCTGGGTCAGGCTGACCAGAAAGCCGACAAAGACGGGATCTACCCGGTGCAGTTGATCCGCAACAGCGAACGGCTCGGCACCAGCACGGCGCTCAGCTCGGTGACCAACGACCACAACCTCATCACCTTCCAGGATCAGCCGGCCATCGATCTGCAGGGCAAGGAGATCAAGCGCTGGGTTTTTGATTTCACTCGTACCGGCACCAAGTTCTCCGACAATTCCCCCATCTATTCCGGTTTCAGCGGTCATGTGGCGGTGACGGCTCTGACCACCAAAGCGGTGACCACGGCCAGCTGGAGTGCCACGGGCAGCGATGGCTTCAGCAGCGACATGGTGGGCAAGGTGGATACCACCAACAACGGCGGCAAGCTGACGGTGGCGATCGAGTTCCCGGCGGCAGGTTGTACGCTGGTGGGCGAGGGGAGTGCGACGGCCGGGTTGAGCAAGCTGACCATGAGCGGGTTTGGCAAGTGCAACTTCAAGCAATCCGCTGCCGCCACGCCGATCGAAAACCTCTGGAATGCCGCTCTGGCCCGAGCGATGGATAACAGCGTCGCCTATGTCACCACCTTTACCACGGATGCCAAAAAAGATGCGCTGGTCATCGGCTTCCCCGACACCAATGGCTTGCTGATCACCGCTGACAAGCGATAAGCAGCCCAACGGCAGGGGCGGGCAAACGCGCCTGAAACAACAAGGGAGCCAGTGGCTCCCTTGTTGTTTCAGGCGCACGGTTTACAGCAGGAACAGGGTGGCGAGACCGAGGAAGATAAAGAAGCCGCCGGTGTCGGTGATGGCGGTGATCATCACGCTGGCGCCCACTGCCGGATCGCGGCCGAGCCGGCTCATGGTCATGGGGATGATGACCCCCATCAGTGCCGCCACCAGCAGGTTGAGCACCATGGCAAGCGTCATCACGGCGCCCAGCGCCGCATCCTGATAGAGCAGGAAGGTGGCTACCCCCATGGTGCCGCCCCACACCAGCCCGTTGATCAGCGCCACCCCGAGTTCGCGCAGCAGCAGGAAGGAGAGGTTGCCCGCCTGAATGTGCTGCAGCGCCAGCGCCCGCACTATCATGGTGATGGTCTGGTTGCCAGTGTTGCCGCCGATCCCGGCGACGATGGGCATCAGGGCCGCCAGCGCCACCAACTGGGAAATGGTGTGCTCGAACAGGCCGATCACCCGCGAGGCGACAAAGGCGGTGCAGAGATTGATGGCAAGCCAGGCCCAGCGGGTCTTGACCGCCTTGGAGACAGGGGCGAACACATCCTCCTCTTCACTGATACCCCCCATCCGGCGCAGGTCGGTGTCGCTCTCCTCATAGACCAGATCCACCACCTCTTCGACGGTGAGGCGACCCATCAGCTTGCCCTTGCCATCCACCACGGCGGCGGAGAGCAGGTCATCCCGCTCGAAGGTGCGGGCGGCCGCTTCGTCGTTATCCTCCGGATCGAAGGTGACCGGGTCCTGCTCCATCACCGCATTCACCCGGGTATCCGGCTTGTGCAGCAGCACCGTGGTGAGCGGCAGCTCCCCCAGCAGGTGGTTGCGCCGGTCGATGACGAACAGCTTGTCGGTGTTGGCGGGGATCTTGCCGCGCAGGCGCAGATAGCGCTGGACGGTGGCGAGCGTCACCTCGGGGCGGATGGTGATGATCTCGAAATCCATCATGGCGCCGACGGTGTGCTTGCCGTAGCGGATCACCTCGCGCACCCGATCCCGGTCGGCGGGGGCCATGTAGGTGAGCAGCCGTCCCATCAGGTTGCGGGGCAGGTATTGGCCCAGATAGATCTGATCGTCGATGTCGAGGGTGCGCAGGGCATCGAGCAGCTCTTTGTCGCTCATGCCGCTGATAAGGCTGTCCCACACCGTCTCCGACGCTTCGACCAGAGTCTGGCCGCGCTTCTCTTCACTCACCAGCGCCCACAACACATGGCGCTCATCCGGCGGTAGCGACTCCAGCGCATCGGCGACGTCGGCGGCGGGCAAGCTGTTGACCAGCCGGGTCAGCTCGCTGGTCTGGTCGCGCTGTTCGGCATCCTGCACCGCCTGCGGATCGAGCAGGCTGTCGGTGAGGGCGTCATCGCGCAGCAGCAGGGTGAGAATGCGGGATCTGTCTTCCGCACGCTGCCGGGCGCTGTTCTTGATGGGAAGAGACATGGGATGAATTCCTGAGAGGGTAGCCAAGGGCTCAATGCCCATAGGATACCAGACTTAAAACAGCAGGTTATGACCGTGATAGGAGAAGAGGGGGTAAAAGTGAGGCCACCTGCTGGTGGCCTCATGGTGAGTTGCCGAGGATCCCTCAGGCGAGGGCTCGCTGAGCCTGTGGTGCCGCGCCAAACCAGGCGAGCTGGTCGGCCAGCGTCACCACCGAGCCCACCATAATCAGTGCCGGACTCTCGACCCCCACCGCCAGCGCGGGCAGCTGGTCGAGGGTGCCACGAATGACCCGCTGGCAGGGCTGGGTGCCGCGCTCGATCAGCGCCACCGGGGTGTGGCCCGCTTTGCCGTGGGCCAGCAGCTGCTCGCGAATGGTGGCACAGGAGGAGAGCCCCATGTAGAACACCAGGGTCTGCTTGTCCTTGGCCAGGAGCGGCCAGTCGAGATCCCGGGCGCCACCCTTGCCGTGGGCGGTGACGAAACGCACGCTCTGGGCGTGGTCGCGATGGGTCAGCGGAATGCCGGCGTAGGCGGCGCAGCCGCTGGCCGCGGTGATCCCCGGTACCACCTGAAAACCGATGCCGCTGCCGACCAGCGTCTCCAGCTCCTCGCCGCCACGGCCGAAGATAAAGGGGTCACCCCCCTTCAGCCGCACCACCCGCTGTCCCTTCTTCGCCTCCTCCAGCAAGAGCTGGTTGATCCCCTCCTGCGGCACGCAGTGGTTGCCCGCCTGCTTGCCGACGAAGATGCGCTTGGCATCCCGGCGCACCAGCGCCATCACCTTGTCGGAGACCAGCCGGTCATAGACCACCACGTCGGCCTGCTGCATCTGGCGCAGGGCGTGCAGGGTGAGCAGACCCGGATCGCCGGGGCCGGCTCCCACCAGTACCACCTCGCCAGCGCTCTGGCTTTCGTCGGCAAACAGGCTGTCGGCCAGCTGATTGGCAGAGGCACTATCACCGCGGGCCAGCGCCTGACCGAGCCGATCCGCTCCGAGCAGCCGCTCCCAGAAGCGACGCCGCTCCCCCATGCTGGCGAAGCGGGCCTTGACCCGCTCCCGCAGGCTGCCGGCAAAGGTCGCCATAGCCCCCAGATGCTGCGGCAGCAGGGCTTCCAGTTTTTCCCGCAGCAAGCGGGCCAGCACCGGCGCCTTGCCGCCGGAGGAGATGGCCACCATCAGCGGCGAGCGATCGATGATCGACGGCATGATGAAGCTGGAGCGCTTCGGGTCATCCACCACGTTGGCAAAGATCCGCGCCTGATTGGCGCTTTGGTAAACCAGCGCATTCACCTCGCGCCGATCGGTGGCGGCCACCACCAGCCACTTGCCCGCCAGTTGTTCCGGCACAAATTCACTGGCCAGCCACTCGATGCTCCCGTTGGCAGCCAGTTCCGCCAGCTCGGGGTCGAGCTCGGGCGCCACGACTGTGAGGTGGGCTCCGGCATCCAGCAGCAGGCGCGCCTTGCGCTCAGCCACCTCGCCGCCGCCGACCAGCAGCACGGGTTTGTTGTCGAGTCGGCAAAAGATGGGCAAGTAGTCCATGGGGCCTCCGGATCAGGCGGTTCGGGTCTGGTTGGCGGTGCTGGTGGTCTCGTGTACCGCGACCGGGCGCTCTGCTTTCGGGGTGGCATACCAGTAGCCGAGGCCCATAAAGAGAACGCCGGAGACGGTGTTGCCCAGGGTTACCCACAGCAGGTTGTGGCCGATGCCGCCCAGGGTGTAGGCCTCGGAGTGGGCGCCAAACCAGGAGAGGGCGAACAGGGTCATGTTGGCGATGGAGTGCTCGTAGCCGGAGGCGATAAAGGCCAGCAGGCACCACCAGATGGCGATGAAGCGGGCGGCCCCTTCGGTGCGCAGCGCCATCCAGATGGCGAGGCAGACCAGCCAGTTGCAGAGGATCCCCTTCATAAACAGGGTCAGCGCCGGTGCCTGGGTCTTGGCCAGCGCCACCTTGTGGGCCAGACTGCCTGCGTCCGGCAGCAGGCTGCCGCCGTAGGAGTAGATGAGCGCCACCACGATGGAGCCAATCAGGTTGCCGGCCCAGGTCTGCGGCAGGATGCGCAGCAGGTCGGCCATGGTGATTTTGCCCGTCTTCACCCCGAAGGTGAGGAACATGGTGTGGCCGGTGAACAGCTCGGAGCCGGCGATGATCACCAGCGTCAGGGCGATGCCGAAGGTGGCCCCCATCACCAGCGGTCGGATGCTCGGATCCACCAGATTACCGAGGGTGAAGATGAGGATGATGCCGAGGCCCACATAGGCCCCCGCCATGGCGGAGCTGAGCCAGAAGCCGAGCTTGTCGCTGCGCTCGAAGCGGTTGATGCGGGCCGCGTTGGCGGCGCACTTGTTGATGGTTTCCGTGTACATCTTGTGAGTCCTTGAAAGGGCTGCCCTCTGGCAGCCCAAAAGAGAGTGAATTTGGTTTTAGACGGTGACCCAGACCTGCTGATCGCGCACTTCAACGGGATAGCTCTGCACCGACATCGCAGGGTTGTCGAAGCAGTGGCCATCGCTCAGGCGAAAGCGCTGCTTCTTGAGCGGGCTGGCCACCCAGAGCTCGCCGTCGTGTTCGCAAATCAGGCCCCGCGACAGCACGTTGGCGGCGAAGAAGGGATCCCGGTTGTCGATGGCGAGCACCTCGGCGGCCGCGCTCGGGCGGAACAGAGCGATCTGGCGACCTTCAATGAGTGCGCAGACACCGGTTCCCGGCAGGATGTCGTTGAGTTGGCAGGCAAGTTTCATCATTTGGTTTCCACCTCGATCTGGTAGACGGGGATGCGCTCGGCCGGGGTCGCCGGTCGGTGCTGGTCGCGCTCGGCGACGAACTGAACGTCCGGGTCGCGCTTGTCGCTGTTGATGAAGTGGCTGAAGCGCTTGAGCGCCTCCTCTTCGTTGAGGGTGCGCGACCATTCGCACTCGTAGCTGTCGATAAGGGTCTGGATATCGCGCTCCAGCGTCTCGGCCAGCCCCAGCTTGTCGTCGACGATCACCTCGCGCAGGTAGTCGACGCCCCCTTCCAGATTGCCGAGCCAGACCGAGGTGCGCTGCAGTTTGTCGGCGCTGGTGACGTAGAACATCATAAAGCGGTCGATCAGCTTGATCAGGGTCTCTCGGTCGAGGTCAGAAGCCAGCAGGTCGGCGTGGCGCGGCTTCATGCCGCCGTTGCCGCCCACATAGAGGTTCCAGCCCGCGTCGGTGGCGATGATGCCGACATCCTTGCCCTGCGCTTCAGCACACTCGCGGGTGCAGCCGGAGACGCCGAACTTCATCTTGTGCGGGGTGCGAATCCCCTTGTAGCGGTTCTCGAGGAAGACCCCGAGGCCGACGCTGTCCTGCACGCCAAAGCGGCACCAGGTGCTGCCGACGCAGGTTTTGGCCATGCGCAGTGCCTTGGCGTAGGCCTGACCGGTCTCGAATCCGGCTGCCAGCAGCTTGCGCCAGATGGCGGGCAGATCATCCTTCTGGGCCCCGAACAGACCGATGCGTTGGGCGCCGGTGATCTTGGTGTAGAGCTTGTAGTCGCGGGCCACTTCGGCCACCGCCAGCAGCCCCTCCGGAGTCACTTCGCCACCGGCCATGCGCGGGATGACGGAGTAGCTGCCGTCCTTCTGCATGTTGCCGAGGAAGATATCGTTGGTGTCCTGCAACGGGATGTTGCGCGGGCTCAGCACATGCTCGTTCCAGCAGGAGGCGAGGATGGAGCCGACGGTCGGTTTGCACACCTCGCAGCCATAGCCCTGACCGTGCTTGGCCAGCAGCTCGTCGAAGCTCTTGATCCCCTCCACCTTGATCAGATGGAACAGCTCCTGACGGGAGTGGGGGAAGTGGGCGCAGAGGTGGTTGTTGACCTCGATGCCCTGCTTCACCAGCTCGGCGTTGAGCACCTGACTGATGAGCGGCACACAGCCGCCGCAGCCGGTACCGGCCTTGGTGTGCTGCTTGATAGCGGCCAGGGTGGTGTGACCCTCGGCTACCGCCTTGGCGATGTCGCCCTTGGAGACGTCGAAGCAGGAGCAGATCTGGGCGCTTTCCGGCAGGGCATCCACCCCCAGCGTCGGCTTGGCACCGGCGTAGGCGGGCAGGATCAGGGTATCCGGGTGGCTCGGCAGCGGCAGGGCGTTGAGCATCATCTGCAGCAGGTTGCCGTAATCTTCCACGTCACCCACCAGCACGGCGCCGAGCAATCGGCTGTTGTCTTCGCTCACCACGATTTTCTTGTAGACGCCGGCCTGATCGTCCTGGAACACATAGCTGTGGCTGCCCGGGGTGCGGCCGTGGGCATCACCGATGGAGCCGACGGAGACGCCGAGCAGCTTGAGCTTGGCGCTCATGTCCGCCCCTTCGAAGCGGCTGTCGCCGCCGAGCAGATGGTCGACGGTGATCTGGGCCATCTTGTAGCCCGGCGCTACCAGTCCGAAGAAGCGGCCCTGCCAGGCGGCGCACTCGCCGATGGCGTAGATGTCGGGGTCGGAGGTGAGGCAGTGATCGTCGATGACGATGCCGCCGCGCTCGGCGATAGCGAGATCACCGTAACGGCCCAGGGTATCTTGCGGGCGAATACCGGTGGAGAAGACCACCACGTCCACTTCCAGCTGGCTGCCGTCGGCGAAGGCGAGGCGGTGTTTCGCCTGTTCGCCGCCGTGCATCAGGATCTCGCTGGTGCTCTTGCTGGTGTGTACCTGTACGCCCATGGATTCAATCTTGCGGCGCAGCAGCTGGCCGCCCTGACCGTCGAGCTGCTCGGCCATCAGCACAGGAGCAAACTCCACAACGTGGGTCTCGAGACCCAGCGCCTTGAGGGCTCCGGCCGCTTCGAGGCCAAGCAGGCCGCCCCCGATCACCACCCCGCTCTTGCCACTCTTGGCGGCGCTGCGAATGGCTTTCAGATCCTCGATGGTGCGATAGACGAAGCACTCGTGGTGCTGACTGCCCTGGATGGGCGGCACCCAGGGGTAGGAGCCGGTGGCCAGCACCAGCTTGTCGTACCCGACCACAGTGCCCTTGTTGGAGTGCACTTCGCGGTTGGCCCTGTCGATTTTTTTCACCGCTTCGCCGAGCAGCAGGCGGATGCCGTTCTTGTCGTAGAAGCCGGGTTTGACGAGGGAGAGATCTTCGCTGGTGTGATGGGAGAAGTAGGAGGAGAGGTGGACGCGATCGTAGGCGGGACGGGGTTCTGCACCGAAGACGGTGATCTCGTAGCGGCCCGGGTCGGCCCGCTCGATCAACTCTTCGATGAAGCGGTGCCCCACCATGCCGTTGCCCACAACGACCAGTCTGACTTTGCTCATGATTGCCTCTAGTTTGGAGTAATAAAACATCATTCTGAGGCTAGGCTACCCAGTCAGTCGGGGTGGGCAATTGATGCAAATCAAGTGTCTATTTATATATCTCGTCAGGGGTAATTCGATAAAATTCAAAGATATACAAAAATAGGTATACCAGTTAATGATTTCTGGGCTAGCTCGGGGTGAGGGATGGTGGAGGGAAAACCTAGTTTAACAACTGCCGGGGAGTGAAAACTTATGTCGGAAAAGGTCGGTCTCGCGCTGGGCGAGACCGGCATCAGCCGAGCAAGGCGGCAGCTCAGGCGATATGGCGGCGGAACATGGTGAGCGCCAGCGACAGGGTGACCCCGGCGATGGCGAGCAGTGGCCAGAGCAGGGGCCAGGCGGTCGACCACTCGAACCCTTTGAGGAAGACCCCCTTGAGCAGCACGATGAAGTGGGTGAGGGGGTCGATGGCCGCCAGCCACTGAAACACTTGCGGCATGTTCTCCACCGGCGAGATATAACCCGAGAGGATCACCGCCGGTACGGTGAAGGAGAAGACCCCGAGAAAGGCCTGCTGCTGGGTCGAGCAGAATGAGGAGATGAAGAGCCCGATCCCGGCCAGTGCCAGCCCGTAGCAGACCATGCCCGCCATCAGCAGGCTGAGGCTGCCGGCAAAGGGGAGGTGAAAGACAAAACGGGCGGCCAGCGCGACGATACACCCTTGCCCCACCGCCACCATGATGCCGGGCACTGCCTTGCCCGCCATGATCCAGCCTGCGGTGAGGGGGGAGACCAGCAGCTGATCGAAGGTGCCCTCTTCCCGCTCCCGTGCGACCGAGAGGGCGGTGACGATCAGGCAGCCGGTGGTGGTGATGATGGCCACCAGCGCCGGCAGGATATGCCAGTGGAACTCGACGTTGGGGTTGTAGAGGTTGCGTACCGCCAGCTCGGGTTGGCCCTTGCCCTCACTTTGCCAGCGGGCAATCACCTGACTGATGTAGCCCGCCGCCACCTGACCGCCGTTGGAGCGGCGGCCGTCGATAATCAGCTGCACCTTGGTCGGTTCGCCCCGCGCCAGCCGGCGCGAGAAATCCCCCGGAATAATCAGCCCGAGCAGCGCCTGCTGCCCGGTGATGGCCTCGGTCATTCCCACCTCGCCCTGCACCGGGATGATGGTGGTGAAGGCGGGCATATGGGTGAGGCGCTCCAGCAGCTCGCGGCTCTGGGCACCGCCATCCTGGTTGTAGATGGCCAGCGTGTTGCCGGTCACCTCCAGAGTGGCGGCGAACGGAAAGAGGGCGGTTTGCAGCAGCACCGGCATGATGAGCAGAAAGCGCCCCTGAGTATTGCCCATCAGGGCCTGCAGCTCTTTTCGGATCAGCCACCAGAGTCGGATCAGCATGGGTTACTCCAGAGTGCGCCGCGTCTTGCGGGCGGTCAGGGCCAGCCAGAAACCCGCCAGCAGCAGCAGACAGAAACCGTTGACCAGCAGGATGGAAAAAACGTTGCCCGCCTGATAGAGGGTCTGCAAGGAGCTTGCGAAGTAACGGGCCGGAATGAGGTGGGTGATGGCCCGCAGCAGCGGCGGCATGCTGGCGATCTCGAACACGAAACCCGACAGCATCACCGCGGGCAGAAAGGCGGCGATCAGCGCCGCCTGCGCGGCGTTGAACTGGCTGCGCATCACGGTGGAGAGAAACAGCCCGAGCCCGAGGGCGCTGCCGAGAAAGACGCTGGTGACCAGAAAGAGCGGCAGTAGGGAGCCGCGCCATGGCACGCCCATCACCGCCACCGAGAAGAGCAGGCAGAGCAGCATGGCGATGATGCCGAGCCCATAGTAGGGCAACAGTTTGGAGAGCAGCAGCTCCCCCTTGGTGACCGGGGTGGCGAGCAGCGCCTCCATGGTGCCGCGCTCCCACTCCCGCGCCACTACCAGCGAGGTGAGCAGGGCGCCGATGATGGTCATCACCACCGCAATGGAGCCCGGTACCAGAAAGTTGCGGCTCACCAGCGCCGGATTGAACCAGGCGCGGCTCTCTATCGACACCGGCATGGCAACCCCCTCGCCAGCGAGCCACCCTTGCCAGATCCCCTGCACATAGTTGGTGACGAAGTTGGCGGTGTTGGGCTCTGAGCCGTCGGTCAGCAGCAGCGCCTGCGGCGTGCCATTGCCCTGACCGGCCAGCGCGCGGGAGAAGCCGTCGTCGATCACCAGCAGGCCGCGGATCTCGCCACGGGCCAGACTGGCGAGCAGGGACTCCTTGCTCGGCCCGCTGTGGATCTCCAGCGCGGTAGAGCCGCGCAGGGTTTGCTCCAGCCGCACCGCCGGGGCGCCGTTGTCGGTGCGCCAGATGCCGAGGCGCAGATGGTCCACATCCAGATTGATGGCGTAACCCATCACCACCAGCAGCACCACCGGCATGATGAAGGCGATGAGGATGCTGCTCGGGTCACGGACGATTTGCAGCGTCTCCTTGCGACAGAGGGCCAGCAGTCGCCGACGGTTGATACTCATGCGTCCTCCTCGCTGGCCCGCTCGACCAGGGTGATAAAAGCCTCTTCCATGGTCGGCAAGGAGCCGGTTGGCAAAGAGGTCGCCGCCTCTTTGGCGGCCAGCCCCTTGAGATCGTCCGGAGTGCCGAGCGCCAGCAGCTTGCCGCGATAGATGAGGGCGATGCGGTCGCAATACTCCGCCTCATCCATAAAGTGGGTGGTGACCAGCACGGTGACGCCGTGGTCGGCCAGCGCGTTGATGTGCGACCAGAACTCGCGCCGGGTCACCGGATCGACCCCGGAGGTGGGCTCGTCGAGAAACAGCAGCGGCGGCTCGTGCAGCAGGGCACAGGCCAGAGATAAGCGCTGGCACAGGCCGAGCGGCAGGGATTCCGCCTTCTGATCGAGCCAGGGGGTGAGGGAAAAGGCAGTCACCATGGCATCGATCCGCGTCTGCTGGTGGCGGCCGAACAGGCCGTAGATACCGGCGAAGAAGGAGAGGTTCTGGGCCACGGTGAGCTGCTTGTAGAGGGAGAACTTCTGCGCCATGTAGCCGAGGCGCTGGCGCGCCGCTGAGGGGCTGTGGGCCAGATCGATGCCGGTCACCAGCGCCTGTCCCTCGCTCGGGCGCAGCAGGCCGCACTCCATCTTGAAGGTGGTGGACTTGCCCGCCCCGTTGGGGCCGAGCAGGCCGAAGATCTCGCCGCGGCGCACCGCAAAGCTGACATCATCGGTGGCGGCAAAATCGCCGAAGCGCTTGGTGAGGTGGCGCGCCTCGATCACCGCTTCGGGGGAGACCCCCTGCGGCAGTTCGGCTTCCCGCATCCTCGCCGCCAGACTCGACTCCCCGCCGGGGCCGCCGCCGAGCAGGTCGATAAAGGCATCCTCCAGCCGGGGCTGGGCCGGTTGAAAGGCGCCGTTAGCTCGTTGCAGATAATCCAGCTGCAGCTCCGCCAGCGGCGGAGGCGTCATGCCTGGGTGCAGCAGCAGGCGAACCCGCTCCCCCGCCACGGCGCCATCCATCACCGCCGGGTGAGCCAGTGCCCGGCGCAGCAGGGCGCGCCGCTCGCGGCCATCCAGTTGCCCCGCCTCCAGCAGCCAGCAGCGGCTGGCCATGGCCCCCATCAGATCGGCCGGCGTGCCGCTGGTGCGCACCTCGCCATCCGCCATCAGCAGCACGTGGTCGCACAGCTCCGCCTCATCGAGATAGGCGGTACTCCAGAGCACCGTCATCCCCCCCTTGGCCAGCTCGCGCACCATCTGCCAGAGGGCGCGGCGGGAGATGGGATCGACCCCGACCCCGGGTTCGTCGAGCAGCAGCACATCCGGGGTGCCGAGCAGGGCGCAGGCCAGCCCGAGTTTCTGCTTCATCCCGCCAGAGAGCTTGCCTGCCGGCCTTGCGGTGAAGCGGGCGAGATCGGTGAAGGCGAGCAGCCGCGCGAAGGTGGGCGTACGTTCGGGCTCCAGTACGCCGCGCAAGTTAGCGTAGAGGGTGAGGTTCTCCAGTACGCTGAGATCCTCGTAGAGGCCGAACTGCTGGGGCATGTAGCCGAGGCGCTGGCGCAGCAGATCCCCCTCGTTCACCGGGTCCAGCCCCAGCACCCGGATGGTGCCCGCTTCCGGGATCAGCAGACCGGCCAGCAGGCGCAGCAAAGTGCTCTTGCCCGCGCCGTCGGGGCCGACCAGTCCGGTGATGCCGCCAGCCGGAATGGTGGCCGAGATGGCGTTGAGGGCGACCCGCTCGCCAAAGCGTTTGGTGAGTCCCTCAAGGGAGATAGCGCAGCTCATGGCGCCAGCCTGACGGTGACCGGCATCCCTTGGCGCAGGGCCGGGTCGGGATCCTGCACCACGATGCGCAGCCGGTAGACGAGGTGAGTGCGCAGGTCCGGCGTCTCCACCGATTTCGGGGTGAACTCGGCGGTGGGCGAGACAAAGCCCACCACCCCGTGATAGGGCTTGTCCGGCCGTGAGTCGGTGGTGAGGGTCACCTTGGCGCCGCTCGGGAAGTGGCCGAGCCAGGGCTCCTCCACATAGGCGCGCACCCAGACCGGCGCGGTCAGGGAGAGGTTGAAGGCGGTCGCTCCGCTCTGCACCATGCTGCCGTTCTCGATGGCGCGGCTGATGATGATGCCATCGCTGGGGGCGGTCAGGTTGGCATCCGCCAGCGCCAGTTCGGCACTGGCGAGCGCCGCTTTGGCCCCTTCCAGCTGGGCATCGGACTGGGCAATCTCTTCCGGGCGGTAGCCGGTTTCGAGCTGGGCGAGCTGCTCGCGGGCGGAGCGTACCTGCGCCTGGGTCTGATCTCGCTGGGAGCGGGCGGTATCGAGCTGACCGCGGGAGATGGCGCCGGTGGCTGCCAGTGCGCTCTGGCGGCGCCACTGCTGGTTGGCCTCCAGCGCAGCGGCTTCGGCGGCGGCCAGTGCGGCCCGGGCGCGGTCGGTCTCTTCGCTGCGATAGCCTTTGTGGATCAAGGCGTTGGCGGCAGTGAGCGCAGCCAGATTGGCGCGGGCGCTGTCGCGGCTGTGGGTGAGGGGAACCGGATCGAGGCGAGCCAGCAGTTGACCGGCTTTTACGCTATCCCCTTCATCGACCAGCACCTGATCGACGCGGCCGCCGACCCGAAAAGCTAGATTGACGTCGCGAATATCGACGTTGCCGTAGAGGATGGAGCCGTCGGCGGGGCGCCCCTGCCACCAGAGGTAGCCACCGATAACGGTTAGCAGCAGAGCTGCTATCGCGATGCGTTGTTTCATACCGCTTCTCCTTTCTTCATGTCGGTGGGGCGCAGGCCGCGCAGTGCCCATACCAGCCGCTGTCTGGCGGCCTCGGGGTTGTCTATCTGGCTGATAAAGGGGGCGGCCTGTTCGGGCAGCCAGCCGAGCTGACGACCGCTGCCAGCGATCACCAGCGGCAGGCCGACCGACCCCATGATGAAGATCATCAGCTGGAGCGGGTGACCCGCGACCAGCGAACCTTCCGCCTGTGCCATCCGTACCTGTTCGATCAGCAGCAGGGGATGGCGGCGCGGCAGGCTGAGCAGAAAACGCTGGGCCGCCCTTTCGCCTGCCAGCGCATCGCCAAACAGGTGGTTGATAAAGCCGCGCTGGCGCGCCACCAGCCCGATCAGCGCCTCCATGGTGGCCTCGAACATGGCGATGGCAGAGGGGTAGGAGCCTTTGGCTGCCACCGCCTTGAGCTCGTCATAGAGGGGGGCGTACCAGAGCTCAACCAGCTCGTCGATAAAGGCGTCGCGGTTGCCGAAGTGATAGACGAAGGAGCCGAGGTTCACCTCGGCCGCCGCCGCCAGCTCGCGTACCGTCAGGCCGCGCAGCCCCTTCTCGGTGGCGATGGCGAGGCCGGTATCGAGCAGTTTCTGTCGGGTGGGGTGCATCTGGCTGGCGCTCCTGGTGTATGCATTTTGTACGCAATTATACGACCGTATAAAAAATGCGGAAGCGGGCGGCAGGATCTTTTTGCCCGCAATGTGATCCGCCCCGCTCTGAGGGGCCGTGATCCCCGTCCGGCAGGGGGAAGGATCCACCACTTGTGCCCAAGCCACAGGCATGTCGGTGTGACGGGGTGGTGACAGGCGCTTCAGGCCCCGGGTGCGGGTGCCCGGGCCACAAGAGGCTGGTGATGGAGCCGGGAGCTGCCTGACCCGGATCAGGGAGTGTCGGTGGCCTCGGTGTGATAGGGGGGCCGGGCACAGGTGTCCCGTATCAGGGCGCGCAGCCAGCGGTGGCCCGGATCGGCATCCTGACTGGGGTGCCAGAGCAGGGCGACCCGGATCCCTGGCAGAGCGAAGGGCAGGGGCAGGGTGACCAGATCGCCGAGCAGGCTGGCGCAGTGCAGGTGCGGCACCGTCGCCACCAGATTGCTCTCCCTGACCAGGGCCAGCGCCGTTGCAAACCCGGGAACCAGGGTGGTGATGGTGCGCCGCCTCCCCTGGCCTGCGAGGATCTCATCGATGGGGCTGTGAGGCTGGCCCCGGCGGGAGACCAGTACGTGGCGTGCGGCGGCATAGCGCGCCACGGTCAGGGTGCCGTCGCAGAGGGGGTGGTCCGGGTGCACCACGGCGACGAAGTGGTCCTGGAACAGGGCCTGGGTGCGCAGCTCAGGGGCCGTGGTGGTGCCGATCACCCCGGTCTCGAAGTCCAGCTCGCCACGGCGCAGGGGGCCGCTCTCCTTGTCGGGTTTGGCCAGAAAGTGCAGCCGCACCCCGGGGGCCTCGACGGCGAGGCGCGCCAGCAGGGCGGGGCCCACCGCCTCCACGAAGCCGTCACTGGATCGTAGGCGGAAGGTGCGCTCCAGGCTCGCCGGGTCTACTTCCTGCTGGGGGCGCAGCACGGCCCGGGTCTCCTGAACCAGGCGGGCAATCTCATCCCGCAGGATCTGCGCCCGGGGGGTGGGGATCAGGCCGCGTCCCGCCCGCACCAGCAGCGGATCCCCCGTGGTATCCCGCAGCCTTGCCAGGGCCCGGCTCATGGCGGAAGCACTCAGGCCTAGCCGTCTGGCGGCGCCCGCCACACTGCCCTCTTCCAGCAGGGCATCCAGGGTGATCAGCAGGTTGAAATCCGGGGTCATGGTCGTCTCCTCGCAGGCGGCGCCTGACGGGCCGACCCCTTCATTATACGCGAGTTGCCGTCTCTTCATATGGCGTCTGATGCAACTATAAGCTGCAATCCGTGCGTCTTCCGCCTTGTCATTCCCCCCGCTAGCCTGAGTGCATCATCACTTGCCGGAGAGACTGCCATGTCCACACCACTTCTTGTTTCCCCTCCCGTGACGCGCCGTCTTGGTCTCGCGGGGCTCGGGCTCGCCACCCTGCTGCCCATGCTGGCGGGCAGCATGGCCAACCTGGTGCTGCCTGCCCTGGGGCAGGACTTCGGCGTGCCCTTCGCCAGCCTGCAATGGGTGCTGGTGGCCTACCTGCTTGGGATCACCAGTCTGACGGTGGTGGCGGGCCGGCTCGGGGATCGTCTGGGGCGGCGTCGCCTGCTGCTCTGGGGGACCGGGGTCTTTGCGCTGGCTTCCCTGCTGTGCGCCCTGGCCCCTTCCATTGGCTGGCTCATTGCCGCTCGCATCCTGCAAGGGGCGGGTGCGGCCTGCATGCTGGTGCTCTCGCTGGCCATGGCAGGAGAGCTGGTGCCGCCAGCCCGACGGGGCTGGAGCATGGGATTGCTTGGCACCCTGTCGGCCTGCGGCACGGCGCTCGGCCCCTCCTTCGGCGGCCTGTTGATCGGCGGATTTGGCTGGCAGGCTCCCTTCCTGCTGCTGCTCCCCCTGACGTTGCTGGCGCTGGGGTGTGCCTGGCGGGATCTGCCCCGGGATGAGGCGGGCTCTGCCGAGGGAGGCCTCCCGCTCACCAGTCTGTTGCTGCTGGTGATGGCGCTGCTCTGCTACGGGCTGGCACTGACCCGGGGCAGCCCACTCGGGGCCTGGCCGGGGATAGGGGCGCTCGTCGCCATGGCGCTCTTCGTGCGTGCCGACTCGGGCGCCCGTCGCCCCCTGCTGCCCCTGGCGCTGCTGGGAGCGTCCAGGCGAAGAGGCGGGATCATCGCCAGTGCGCTGGTGGCCAGCGTCATGGTGGCGACGCTGCTGATCGGTCCTTTCTACCTGCACGGCGCCTTTGCCCTCGACATGGGGACGGTGGGGCTGATGATCTCCATGGGGCCCCTGCTGGCGGCGCTGTCCGGCATGCCCGCCGGCTGGCTGGTGGACAGGGTGGGGGCGACCCCTGTGGTGCGCCTCGGCCTGGGGCTCATGGTGGTGGCCGCCGTCTTGCTGGCCCTCCTGGACAGGGCGCTCGGGCCCCTCGGCTACCTGCTGCCCATCCTGCTGCTCACCGCCGGCTATGCCCTGTTCCAGACCGCCAACAACAGCGCCGTGGTGGGGGAGGCAGAGGGGGCGAGCCGGGGCGCCGTGGCCGGGCTGCTGACCCTGTCGCGCAACCTGGGCCAGCTGACGGGGGCGGCGGGGCTGGGGGACCTGTTCGCCGCCCTGGCGGGGCGGCCCGATCTCGCCCTCGCGACGGCGGACGAGCTGGCGTTTGCCACCCGGGTCACCTTCGCCCTGACGGCCTTGCTGCTGATGAGTGCGCTCTGGCTGGCGGGAAGGGAGGAGCGTGCCGTGCAGGGTGATGTGGCCCGGGACGGCTGCGAGTCGGGAGAACGCTGAAAACGAAGACGCCTCCACAGGGGAGGCGTCTTGCTATGGGATTGAGCAGGATAGTAAACCGCTCAGCTCCTCGTTATCGATCAACCGGTTACAGAATGAAGCGGCTCAGGTCCTCGTCTTCAATCAGCTTGCCGAGGTGGGCGTTGACGTAGTCGGTGTCGATAACGAAGGTCTCGCCTGACTTCTCGGAGGCGTCATAGGAGATGTCTTCCATCAGGCGCTCCATCACGGTGTGCAGACGACGGGCACCGATGTTCTCGGTACGCTCGTTGACCTGCCAGGCCGCTTCGGCCAGACGGCGGATGCCATCCTTGGTGAACTCGATATTGACCCCTTCGGTGGCCATCAGCGCCTTGTACTGATCGGTCAGGGAGGCGTTCGGTTCGGTCAGGATGCGCTCGAAGTCATCGGTGGTCAGGGCGGTCAGCTCGACGCGGATCGGCAGACGTCCCTGCAGCTCGGGGATGAGATCGGACGGCTTGGCGATCTGGAAGGCGCCGGAGGCGACAAACAGGATGTGATCGGTCTTGACCATGCCGTGCTTGGTGTTGACGGTGCAACCTTCAACCAGCGGCAGCAGGTCGCGCTGTACCCCTTCACGGGAGACATCGGGGCCGGAGCTCTCGCCGCGCTTGCAGATCTTGTCGATCTCGTCGAGGAAGACGATGCCGTTGTTCTCGACTGCGGCGATCGCTTTCTGCTTCAGCTCTTCCGGATTGACCAGACGAGCCGCTTCCTCTTCGATCAGCGCCTTCATGGCCTCTTTGACCTTGATCTTGCGCTTCTTCTTCTGGTTCTGGCCCAGGTTCTGGAACAGCCCCTGCAGCTGGTTGGCCATCTCTTCCATGCCCGGCGGGGTCATGATTTCGACGCCCATCGGGGAGGCGGAGAGCTCCAGCTCGATCTCTTTGTCATCCAGCTGACCTTCCCGCAGTTTCTTGCGGAAGATCTGGCGGGTGTTGGAGTTGTCGGCTTTCTCTTCCTCACCCCAGGTGTTGCGCGGGTTGGGCAGCAGGGCGTCGAGGATGCGCTCTTCGGCGGCTTCCTCGGCGCGATATTTCATCTTCTCCATCTCGGTTTCGCGCACCAGCTTGATGGCGGCATCGGTCAGATCGCGGATGATGCTATCCACTTCCTTGCCGACATAGCCCACTTCGGTGAACTTTGTCGCTTCCACCTTGATGAAGGGGGCGTTGGCCAGCTTGGCCAGACGACGGGCGATCTCGGTCTTGCCGACACCGGTCGGGCCGATCATCAGGATGTTTTTCGGGGTCACTTCATGGCGCATCTCTTCGTTGAGCTGCATCCGGCGCCAGCGGTTGCGCAGGGCAACGGCAACTGCACGCTTGGCATCGGCCTGACCAATGATGTGACGATCCAGCTCGTGGACGATTTCTCTCGGGGTCATCTCGGACATGATGGTGTTCCTGTATCCGGGGCGGGCAATGCCCGCCCCTTGGGAAGTTGGGTTGGCTGGCGCCTTATTTGGCGGCCTTACTTGGCTGCGTAGTCCAGCACTTCGATGGTGTGGTTGCCGTTGGTGAAGACGCAGATGTCGCCCGCAATCTTGAGGGACTTCTCGACAATGGTCCTGGCATCCAGCTCGGTGTTTTCCAGCAGCGCGATGGCGGCGGACTGGGCGAAGTTGCCGCCGCTGCCGATGGCGATGAGATCGTGCTCCGGCTGTACCACGTCACCGTTACCGGTGATGATGAAGGATTTGTGTTCGTCGGCCACGGCCAGCAGCGCTTCGAGGCGGCGCAGGGCGCGATCGGTGCGCCAATCTTTGGCCAGCGCCACGGCGGCGCGCTCCAGATTACCCTGATGGGCCTGCAGTTTTGCTTCGAAACGTTCGAGCAGGGTGAAGGCATCGGCGGTACCGCCAGCGAAACCGGCCAGCACCTTGCCGTTATAGAGGCGATGAACCTTGCGGGCGTTGCCCTTCATCACGGTGTTGCCAAGAGAGACCTGGCCATCGCCACCGATGACGACCTGACCGTTGCGGCGAACTGAAACTATGGTAGTCACTTTACTTACCTCGCTTGAGCCGAATGACGGCCTGACAGTGCATGGCAAGAAAGATGGGGATGGCAAACGGGCTTTTCAACCCTGCCTTTGGTCGGGATAAACGGGGTAGTAAAGAGCGTGGGTGCGAGTGACACCAAAAGAACGGGGCCGGGTGTTGCCACCCGGCCCTGCGTCATCGGTAAGCGGATTACCCTTTCTTGGGAATGCAGCCGCTGATGCCGGAGCTCTGCAGCTTGCTGTTGGCCGCATCGGCGGCCGCCTTGCCGTTGAAGGGGCCGACCATCACCTTGTAGACGGTGCCGTTGGCGCCATTGATCACCTGCAGGCTGGAAGAGAGGCCGGCGGTGAAGGCGATACGCGCCTTGAGCGACTCTGCGGAATCCTGCGAGCGCAGGGCGGCGCACTGCATCATGTAGCGACCGCTGTCGGCGGCGGCGGTCTGGGCTGGCGGGGTCGCCGCTTTGGCCTTGGCCGCTTCGGCCCGCTCCCGTTCCAGCTCGGCGCGGATCTCCCGCTCCATCCGTTCCCGTTCGGCCTTGCGGTCGATCACCTGCTCTTGCGCGCTGGCAACCGGTGCACCCGAGGTGGAAGGGGTGGTCGCTGGATTGGGCTGATAGGGCTTGGGCTGGCCGATGGGCGTTCCCGGTTGGGGAATGTCGGTCGGCACCGGCTGTGGCAGTTTTTCCGGTTGCAGGGTCATGGTATCTGCCGGTGGTGGCGGCAGCACACCCGGCTGGGTCGGCGGCTCTATGATATCGACCTGCTTGTTCTCAAGCCGTTCGATGTAGCTCCACTTCTCCTGAGGCAGCCCGTTATTCTGCGCTTTTGGCTTGTTGGCCTTTACCTGCTCCTCAATGGTGGGGGCGTCGTTGCCCTTGCCATTGATCATGTAAAGGAAGCCACCAAAGCCTGCCAGCAGTGCCACGACCAGCAGCACTGGAATAACAGGAAAGCGGCGAGGGGCCGCTTTCTTGGTATTGCGGCCACCCGCCCGACGTCGCGGGCGGCTGCCGACATAATCCCGGGTTGCCATCTATTACATGCGCTCCAGGGTATGGATGCCCAGTACGCCGAGGCCCAGCTTCAGAACCTTGGCGGTGGCGGCGCACAGCAGCAGACGGCTCTGACGGCTTGCCTCGTCCACGCCATCCTTGTTGATCGGGCAGGCTTCATAGAAGGTCATGAAGTTGCCGGACAACTCGTACAGGTAGGTACAGAGCAGGTGCGGCATACCCTTGTCAGCCACGCCGTTGACCGCGTCGGAGAACTGGATCAGCTTCTGGGCCAGCACCTCTTCGGCCTCTTCGTTCAGGGTCACGTTGCCGATCAGCGTCTCGGCATCGATGTTGGCCTTGCGGAAGATGGACTGGATACGGGTGTAGGCGTACTGCAGGTAAGGGGCGGTGTTGCCTTCAAAAGAGAGCATCAGATCCCAGTCGAAGATGTAGTCGGTAGTACGGTTCTTGGAGAGATCCGCATACTTGACCGCGCCCATGGCGATGGCGTTGACCACCTGGGCTTTCTCTTCGGCAGAGAGGTCGCTGTTGCGGCTCTCCAGCAGGGCGGCGGCGCGCTCTTCCGCTTCGTTCAGCAGGTCAACCAGCTTGACGGTACCACCGGAACGGGTCTTGTAGGGACGACCATCCTTGCCCAGCATCATGCCGAAGGCGTGGTGCTCGAGCGGCACGGATTCCGGCACATAACCCGCCTTGCGGGTGATGGTCCAGGCCTGCATCAGGTGCTGGTGCTGACGGGAGTCTATGAAGTACATGACACGGTCGGCGCCCAGGGTTTCATAACGGTATTTGGCACAGGCGATGTCGGTGGTGGTGTAGAGGAAACCGCCATCGCTCTTCTGGATGATGACGCCCATGGCCTCGCCATCCTTGTTCTTGAACTCGTCCAGGAAGACAACGGTGGCGCCTTCGCTCTCGACCGCCAGCCCCTTGGCTTTCAGGTCGGCAACGATCTCCGGCAGCATGTCGTTGTACATGGACTCGCCCATGATGTCCTTGTTGGTCAGGGAGACATTCAGGCGGTCGTAGTTGATCTGGTTCTGTTCCATGGTCATGTCGACCAGCTTCTTCCACATGGTACGGCAGTACTCATCGCCGCCCTGCAGCTTGACCACGTAGTTACGGGCACGCTCGGCGAAGGCTTCGTCTTCGTCGTAGCAACGCTTGGCCTGGGTGTAGAAGGCTTCCAGATCCTTGAGTGCCATGTCGCTGGCGTGCTCGTTGGACATCTTCTCCAGATAGGCGATCAGCATGCCGAACTGGGTGCCCCAGTCGCCGATGTGGTTGGCGCGGATCACTTTGTGGCCGAGGAATTCCAGCGCGCGAGCGGCCACGTCACCGAGTACGGTGGAGCGGATGTGGTGCACCGCCATCTCTTTGGCCACGTTGGGGGCGGAGTAGTCCACCACCACGGTTTGTGGCGCGGGCAACCGTACGTTGGCGTTGGCAGAGGTCACCATGGCCTCGACCTGACCGGCCAGCCAGCGCTGGTCGAAGAAGAAGTTGATGAAGCCGGGACCGGCGATCTCGACCTTGGCGATCAGGTCGGAGGCAGGCAGGTGCTCGATGATGGCCGCTGCCAGCTCACGGGGATTCTTGCGGGCCGGTTTGGCCAGCAGCATGGCCAGGTTGGTAGCCAGGTCGCCGTGAGCTTTTTCCTTGCATCGGTCTACTTGCACGCGGGCTTCCAGGTCCGCCGGCAGGACGCCTGCTGACTTGAGATTGGCTACCGTTTGTTCAAGTAGATGATGAATATGCTCTTTCATAACTGACCACCAAGGTTGCGCGTCGAAAAATGACTGATATATAAGGGCGTGAATTTTACCCGCATCGGCTCGAGAAAACTATAGGGATGACCCGCCGCTCGCTGTCGGGCGGATATTTCACTGCGTTTGGCGCCATATTCCAGAATATTGGGCGGAAATTACGGTGCTTATCCATTTCTACTGCATATCGAAGCGGCTTGTCCAGGCTATTTTCCCCTGATTGTTAAGGGTTTTTCCTTTCCGATGACGGGAATGATCTCCTCCCTCTGGCCCGGCGTATCAACAGAGGTTCCCAACCGAGGAGTTTGCGATGCGACTGGCGCTGTTTCCCCTATCTGCCCACCTGCTGCCCGGCGGCATCATGCCGCTGCGGATCTTCGAACCGAGATACCAGCGGATGATCGCCGAGGCGGGGGAGTCCGGCTTTGCCCTCTGCATGGTGGACCCTCGCCAGCCCGACGCCCTGCGCAACATGCTGCCCATCGCCACCCGGGTCACCATCATCGATTTCGACCGGCTGCCGGACGGCATGCTGGGGATCACGGTGCAGGGGATGGAGCGGGTGCAGATAGAGGATCTGTGGCAGGAGCAGGATGGCCTGCGTATCGGCGAGGTGACGCCGCTGACGGCCTGGCCGCCCCGCAGGCTCCATCCCGATCAGCTGCCGCTGGTCGAGGCGCTGCGGGAGGTGTTTGCCGACTATCCCGACTACGCCGCCCTCTATCCCGCGCCCCGCTGGGATGATGGCAACTGGGTGGCCCAGCGCTGGCTGGAGGTGTTGCCGATCCCCCCCGAACAGAAACAACTGCTGCTGGCCGCCGCCGACAATCAGCCCGCCATTGCCCTGCTCAAGGGGGTACTGGTGGCCAGCCACTGATTTTTTCTGACCCGCTGATCCGCCAGCGCCGCAGCGCCGTACCAGTCATCACCACAGCATGTTAGACAGCACACCAAAGGGATGGCGCAATGGCATATACTGGCCAACCACACTCGACCATACGCAGGACCTCGCCCGTGATGGATAACCCGGATGGCGATCTCAAATCTCTGCTGATCAGGGTGGCAGAGCAGGCCGACAAGGCTGCTTTTGCCCGCCTGTTCCAACACTTTGCGCCGCGTATTCGCAGCTACGGCCTGCGCCACCTCGGCAGCGAAGCCAACGCCATGGAGCTGGTACAGGAGACCATGCTGCTGGTGTGGCAGAAAGCGCGTCTCTACCACCCGGAGAAGGGGGCGCCGACCACCTGGATCTACACCGTGATGCGCAACCAGTGCTTCGACATGCTGCGCCGTCGTCGCGCCAGCAAGGAGGATCTCTGTGCCGAGGAGCTGTGGCCGGTGTTGGAGTTTCAGGCCGAAGAGGAGCACCTGAGCGGCGGTGAGGATGCGGTGCTGACCCGTCAGATGGCCCATTATTTGGGCACCCTGCCGGAGCCGCAACAGCAGGTGGTGCGCGGCATCTATCTGCAGGAGTTCTCCCAGCAGGAGCTGGCGGAGCGACTCGGCGTGCCGCTCGGCACCATCAAGTCCCGCCTTAGACTGGCGTTACAGAAATTGAAAGAGCAAGTGGAGCAAGGCCATGATTAAAGCCCATCCGACCGACCCTATGCTGCGTGCCTTCGCCGCCGACGAGCTCCCTCTGCCGCTGGCGGTGGGGCTCTCCGCCCACTGTGAACTCTGCCCCGATTGTGCTGCCCGACTGAAGACATTCGAAGATGAGCTGGCGCAGCAATATCTTGCTTCGCCAGCGGAGCCCGAGCTGGACTCCCGCGATGAAGTGGGACTGGACGCCGGATTCGACGCCATGCTGGCGGATATTCTGGCCCAGCCGCTGGCAGAGCCCCTCTCCGAGCCAACACATGACCAGCCCCGAGCCCAGCCCGGCGAGCTGGAGGTAGCCGGTCACGCCTACCGTTTGCCACGGGTGCTGGCCCGCTACCGTTCGCCCAAGTGGCGCCATATCGGGGCTATTCGTCAGCAGAGTCTGCCGCTGGACGAGATGGGGGCGCGCGCCAGCCTGCTCCATATCGAAGCGGGCGGTCGCATCCCCGAGCACACCCATCAGGGCTATGAGCTGACCCTGCTGCTGGCGGGCAATATTCAGGATGGCGATACCCTTTACAAGGCGGGAGATTTCATCTGGCGCGATGCCAGCCACTCACACAGTCCGCATACGCCCGATGGCTGCCTCTGCTACACGGTACAGGATGCGCCAGTGCAGTTCACCAAGGGGCTGTCACGGCTGCTGAACGGCATCAGCCAGCACCTTTACTAAGCACCATGACGCCATAGAAAAAGGGACCAGATTGGTCCCTTTTGTCATTTCATTGCTGGTTGCCGGTCAGGCAACAAACACCAGATAGACGGCGAATGCCACGATAAAGCGGTAGATGGCGAACGGGATAAAGTCGATGCGGCGGATCAATGTCAGGAAGGTCTTGATCGCAAACATCGCTACCACGAAGGCGGTGATAAAGCCCACTGCAAACATAGGGAAGTCGGCCATCGAGAGAAAATCGCGGCTCTTGTAGAGATCAAGCCCGCTGGCTGCCACCATCATGGGCACTGCCATGATGAAGGAGAACTCGGCGGCGGCGTGACGGCTGATCCCCATCAGCATGCCACCACTGATGGTGGCGCCGGAGCGGGAGAAGCCGGGCCACAGGGCCAGACACTGGAACAGACCGATGCCAAACGCCTGCTTGTAGCTGATGTCATCCAGGGTTTCGGCTGTGACGGCCGGGCGGAACTTCTCGGCGATGATCAGCAGGATGCCCCCCGCGACCAGCGCGTACATGACGGTCTGCGGACCAAACAGGTTGGCCTTGATCCAGCTGTGGATGGCCAGACCGACCACGATGGCGGGCATCATGCCGAGGATGACGTGGATCAGCGACAGGGTGGCGTGATCCCGGGACGGCTTCTGGCCAAAGTGGATGCCAATCAGGCCAAACAGGCGGCGCCAGAAGACGGCGACTACGGCGAGGATGGAGCCAAGCTGGATCACCACTTCGAAAGTGGCTGCCTTGGGCCCTTCAAAGCCCAACAGATGGCCGACGATAATCATGTGGCCGGTGGAGGAGACGGGGAGGAACTCGGTCAGCCCCTCGACGACGCCCAGAATAAAGGCGACCAGCAGGCTATAAGTGTCAGTCATCGAACAAACAATCCTTAACTTCGTTGATGTAAAAACGCCCCGAAAGGGTCTCGGGGCGGCATATCTTGCTCGATTGTGACTGCTGAGGCTATGTAAAAATCATGAATTCTTTAAGTTAGTCGCGGATAAAGCGGTAGCGGGTCTGGTGGTGATAACGCTCGCCAGGCAGCAGCCAGGGGTTGCCCAGCTCGGGGCGATTGGGGCTGTCCGGCAGCTGTTGCGCCTCAAGACAGAAGCCGTCGTGATCCCGGTGCGACAGGCCGCTGCGGTTCGGGGTATTGGCCAGCCAGTTGCCGGTGTAGAACTGTAGCGAGGGCTGGTTGGTATAGACCTCCATCGCCAGCTGTCTGTCACCTGACACCACGCGAGCTGCCCACTTCTGCTCCGGTCCATTGAGTACAAAGGCGTGATCGTACCCCTTGGCTTGTTGCTGCTGGGGATGACTCAGCCAATCCTGTCCGACAAGGCGCTCGCGGCGCAGATCGAACGACCCCTCCACCGGGGTGATGGTGATCGGCAAACCGTTCGGGTCGGTCGGCAGGAAGTGGTCGGCATTGATGCTGATGAGGTGGTCACGGATATCGCCGCCATCGGTTTGCCCATCGAGATTGAAGTAAGCGTGGCTGGTGAGGCTGACCGGAGTTGTGGCATCCGTGCTGGCGATGAAATCCACCACCAGATCGTTCTGCTCCAGCCGGTACTCCAGGGTGACCCGCAGATTGCCGGGAAAGCCCTGATCCCCCGCCCGGGAGAGCAACGCCAGCTTGACCCGATCCGCCTCCAGCTCCCTGATTTGCCAGCGCTGGCGATGAAAGCCAGCCTGCCCGCCGTGCAGACAGTTGGGTGCCTGATTGGCATTCAGCGGCCAGCGCTGTCCATCACGCACCAGCTCGGCACCGCCGATGCGGTTGGCGAAACGCCCGGCCACCGCACCCAGCCACACCTGCTGGGTGGGATAGGCGTCGTCGGCACAGCCCAGCAGCACTTCACGCCGTTTGCCCGCCACCAGCAGGGTGAGGGAGGTGAGGGTGGCGCCGAAGTCGAGGCCGCGCAGGCGCAGCCCCTCTTCATTTTCCAGCTCGAACGGGGTCATGGCGCTGCTCATAGCTTGCCTGCACCGGCGCTGGCAGAGCAGACGTAGCAGTCGGCCTTGAGGCCCGAGATGGCCGGATACTCCGCCTCGACGGCGGCAATCACCTCGGCCACTTTCTCCGGGCGCAGCAGGGCGACCACGCAGCCGCCGAAGCCGCCACCGGTCATCCGCACGCCACCATCTGTGCCGATCCTAGCCTTGATGATCTCCACCAGACCGTCGATGGCGGGCACTGTGATCTCGAAGTCATCGCGCATGGCGGCGTGCGACTGGGCCATCAGCTCGCCGAGACGGGTCAGATCGTGGCTCGCCAGCGCATCGGCGGCCGCCAGAGTGCGGGCATTTTCCCCAACGATGTGGCGGGCACGACGATAGCAAGCATCATCCAGCCCGGCCTTGCGCGCTTCCAGTCCGGCCAGATCGAGGTCGCGCAGCGCCTTGACCCCGTAGTGACGGGCGGCCGCTTCGCACTGCTGGCGACGGGTGTTGTATTCGCTGTCCACCAGACCGCGGCGCACATTGGAGTTGACGATCAGCACCGCCAGATCCACCGGCATGGGGATGAGGCGGGTCTCCAGCGAGCGGCAGTCGAGCAGCAGGGCATGATCCGTTTTGCCGCTGGCGGAGATCATCTGATCCATGATGCCGCAGTTGCAGCCGACGAACTTGTTCTCCGCCTGCTGGCCGTTGAGGGCGATCTCGGCCTGGCTGATATCGAGCCCCAGCGCTTCTTTGAATGCCTGACCGATGGCTACTTCCAGCGAGGCAGAGGAGGAGAGCCCCGCCCCCTGCGGCACGTTGCCGGAGACCACCAGATCGAGGCCGCGCAGGGCATAACCGCGCTCCTGCAGATACTTCACCACGCCGCGGATGTAGTCGCTCCAGCGTTGGCTGGGGTGGTGCTCGATGGGCTGGTCGAGGTCGAACTGGTCGCGCTGGTTGTCGTAGTCGGCGGCGATCACCTGCACTTGCCGGTCATCGCGCAGGCCGATGGCGACGCAGGTCTCGTAGTCGATGGCGCAGGGCAGCACGAAGCCGTCGTTGTAGTCGGTATGTTCACCGATGAGGTTGACGCGGCCGGGGGCGCGCACCAGCAGATCGGGCGCTTTGGCAAATTGCTCGGCAAAAACGGTGCTGACGCGTTGGCTGGGGGTCATAGGGCCTCCTCATTGGTGTGGCTGGTCTGGTTGTAGTGAACGGGGCTCAGGGCACGCAGCCGCTCGGCAGCCTGCTCGGGGGTAAGGTCACGCTGGGTTTCGGCCAGCATCTCGAAGCCGACCATGAATTTACGCACGGTGGCGGAGCGCAGTAGTGGCGGATAGAAGTGGGCATGCAACTGCCACGCCTCGGGGCAATCCGATTTGGGCGGGGCAAAGTGCCAGCCCATGGAGTAGGGGAAGCTGCACTCGAACAGGTTGTCGTAGCGGCTGGTGAGCGCCTTGAGCGCCACCGCCAGATCCTGTTGCTGGGCCTGGGTCATATTGAGCATGGAGGGGACGTGCGCTTTGGGCAGCAGCAGGGTTTCGAACGGCCAGGCGGCCCAGAAGGGAACCACGGCGAGCCAGTGCTCGGTCTCCACCACGATGCGCGAGCGATCCGCCAGCTCCCGCTCCACATACTCCAGCAGCATGGGGCGGCCATGCTCGGCCAGCCAGTCACGCTGGTGCTGCTCTTCACGGGCGATTTCGTTGGGCAGGAAGTCGCTGCCCCAGATCTGGCCGTGGGGGTGCGGGTTGGAGCAGCCCATGACGGCCCCTTTGTTTTCAAAGACCTGCACCCATTCCCACTGGGCCGACAACTCGGCGACCTGATCCCTCCAGGTGGTGATCACCCCTTCGATGGCGAGCAACGGCAGCTCGGGCAGGGTCTTGCCGTGATCCGGCGAGAAGCAGATCACCCGGCTGGTGCCGCGGGCGGCTTCCAGCTTCAGCAGGGGATCGCTGGCGCTATTGGCGGCCGGGGTATCCTGCATCAGGGCGGCGAAGTCGTTGGTAAAAACGAAGGTGCCCTTGTAGTCGGGGTTGATGTCGCCGGTGACCCGGGTGTTGCCCGCGCAGAGGAAACAGTCGGGATCGTGGGCCTGTTTGGGGGCCTGACTCACCTTCTCCACCTGTCCCTGCCAGGGGCGTTTGGCCCGATGGGGGGAGACCAGCACATACTGGCCGGTCAGCGGGTTGAAGCGGCGATGGGGATGATCGACGGGGTTGAACATCATCTCTCCTGAATAAGGTATTGAAAAATAGGGTCGTCTATTAACAGGGAGCAGGCAGGCCTACTCCTCGTAACCGTTCGGATTGGCGGATTGCCAGCGCCAGCTGTCGGCGCACATTGCGTCGATGTTGCGGGTCGCCCGCCAGCCCAGCTCGCGCCCGGCCTTGGCCGGATCGGCCCAGCAGGCGGCGATGTCGCCCGGGCGGCGCGGTTCGATGCGAAATGGCAGCGGCTTGCCACAGGCGGCAGAGAAAGCGGCGACCAGCTGCAACACGCTCTGACCCTGGCCGGTGCCCAGGTTGTAGGTGTGCACGCCACCCTTGCCAGCGCAGTGTTGCAACGCCTTGACGTGCCCTTCGGCGAGATCCATCACGTGGATGTAGTCGCGCACGCCGGTGCCATCCGGGGTGGGGTAATCGTTTCCAAAGACCGAGAGGCAGTCGCGACGGCCGATGGCCACCTGGGTGATATAAGGCATCAGGTTGTTGGGGATGCCCTGCGGGTCTTCACCCATGGTGCCCGATTCGTGGGCGCCGACCGGATTGAAGTAGCGCAGCAGGGTCATGCTCCAGTGCGGCTCGGCCAGCTGCAGATCCTCGAGGATCTCCTCGATGATCAGCTTGGATCGCCCGTAGGGGTTGGTGGCGCTGCGGGGGAAATCCTCGCGGATTGGCAGGCTGGCCGGATCGCCATAGACGGTGGCCGAGGAGCTGAACACCAGATTGTGCACGCCAGCCCGCTTCATCGCCTGCAGCAGGGTGAGGGTGCCACCGAGGTTGTTCTCGTAATAATCCAGTGGAATGCGGGTCGATTCACCGACCGCTTTGAGGGCGGCAAAGTGGATCACCGCATCGATCTGCTGTTCGGCAAAGATCCGGTCCAGCAGGGCTGCATCGCGAATATCCCCTTGATAGAACACGGGTTGCTGGCCGCTGATGGCGGCGACTCGGGCCAGCACGCTGCGCTTGCTGTTGCCGAGGTTGTCGACTACCACGGGATTCATGCCTGCCGCTTGCAGGGCCAGACAGGTGTGGCTGCCGATATATCCGCAGCCGCCGGTGACCAGAACGTTCATCTTGCTCTCCACTGAAAAGTGTCTGGAAGCAGTCTAGCCGAGGGTGTGGCGACCAAACTGTGAGCTTGCTTGCAAAATAGTGTAAACGATTACACTGTTTTTGTGATCATCCTGACGGCAGATATGCGTTTCACCCCTGTTTTCAAAGGGTTTGCTGGGTATAATGGCGCTCTATTGCACAGTGAAAGAAGTGAAAACAGCATGAGCACCATCAAGGATGTCGCCCGTTTGGCCAATGTGTCGGTGGCAACGGTTTCACGGGTGATGAACAACTCCCCCAAGGCCAGCGCTGCGTCTCGCGAAGTGGTGCAGAAGGCAATGGCCGAACTGGGCTACACCCCCAACGCCAACGCGCGGGCACTGGTGAACCAGACTTGCGACACCATGGGGGTGGTGGTCGGTGACGTGGCCGATCCCTTCTTCGGTGCACTGGTTAAGGGTGTCTCCGGCATCGCCGTCGAGCAGAACCTTCACCTGCTGATGGGTAACGGTTTTCACAAGGCGCGTCAGGAGCGTGAAGCGATCGAGCTACTGATCGGCAAGCGTTGCGAGGCGCTGGTGGTGCACAGCAAGGCGCTGAGCGACGAGGAACTTTACGATTACGCCATGCGGGTGCCCGGTATGGTGCTGATTAACCGCGATATTCCGGCCCTCAGGGGGCGCTGCATCGCCCTCAACAACCGGCTGGGTGCCGCCACGGCGACCCGTCATCTGATCGAGCTGGGCCACCGCCATATCGCCTTTATCAGCTCGGATCACGCCATCGAGGATGCCACCTTGCGTCTGCAAGGTTATCAGGATGGGCTGATGGAGGCGGGTCTGGCAGCCGATCCCGAGCTTATCGAGAGCGGCACACCGAACGAGGAGGGGGGGGAGCGTGCCATGCTCAACCTGCTGGCCAAGGGGCTCAAGGTGACCGCCGTGGTGGCTTATAACGATGCCATGGCGGCGGGCGCCATCTCTGTGCTGGCTGACAACGGCCTGCGAGTGCCGGAGGAGGTCTCGGTAGTGGGCTTCGATGACATCATCTATGCCAGATATTTGCGCCCCAAGCTCTCCACCATGCGCTATCCCATCGAGCTGATGGCGGCCCAGGCGGCCAAGCTGGCCATTCAGCTGGCGGCGGGGGAGAGTGACGCGACCCAGAGCCGGATCTATACCCCCACCCTGATCAATCGCCACTCGGTGGCACCGGTTCGGGCCGGATAGCCCCCTTTTGCGGCCCTGTTCGGGGCCGTTTCTTGCACAGTTATTGTTTTACCTATTTTTAATCATTTTTACTCCGCTTTACTTAACAAAATCAGTGTAATCGTTTACATCTGTGTGAGCGAGATCGCCGTTCCCTGCGTCATACTTCTCTAGACTGAATACGTTTTCCAATCAGCAGGGAGAGAGTGAATGCTCAGGGAGATAGTGGCGCGTCAGGATTGGCAGACTCAGGCCATTACGTCGGTAAACCGGCTGGCAGCCCATACCCCCATGTTCAGCTGGCGCAGCGAAACGGATGCCAGGGGTGATCTGGCCTCTTCCTCCCGTCTCTTGCTCGATGGCGAGTGGCGCTTCTCCTTCTTTGCCGCTCCCGAATTGGTGCCCGAGAGCTGGCTGGCGAAGGATCTGGTGGATGCCTGCCCCATTACAGTGCCGGGCAACTGGCAGCTGGATGCCGCCTATCCGGCTGCGCGGCCGCTCACCGATGGCCCCATCTACACCAATATCAAGTACCCCTTTCCCTGCGATCCGCCCCGAGTGCCGGCAGAGAACCCCACCGGTTGCTACTCCCGCGAGTTCGATCTGCCCGCCGAGTGGCTGGCCAGCGGCCAGAGCCGGATCATCTTTGACGGGGTGAGCAGCGCCTTCTACCTCTTCTGCAACGGCCGCTGGGTCGGCTACTCCCAGGACAGCCGGCTGCCCGCCGAGTTCGATCTGACCCCATATCTGCAGGCCGGTCGCAACCGGCTGGCGGTGCTGGTACTGCGCTGGTCCGACGGCGCCTATCTGGAAGATCAGGATATGTGGTGGCTGTCGGGGATCTTCCGCTCCGTCAACCTGCTGCACAAACCGTCCCGCCATCTGATGGATATGCGGGTGACCCCTGAGCTGGATGCTTGCTATCGGGATGGCCGTCTCAAGATTGCCCTGCAAGTTGCCAATGGGGCTGGGCTGTCGGTAGAGGCCAATCTCTATGACGGCGGCGAGCGGGTTGCGACCCTGTGCCAGCCGATCGGCACCCAAGCCATTGATGAAAAAGGGGCGTATGACGATCGCGCCGAGCTGGGGCTCGACGTGGCTGCGCCGCGCAAGTGGAGCGCCGAGACGCCCCATCTCTATCGCCTGACCCTGACCCTGCTGGACGAGCAGGGCCAGGCTATCGAGAGTGAGGCATGTGATGTGGGCTTTCGGGTGGTGGAGATCCGTGGCGGCCTGCTGCGGGTCAATGGTCAGCCGCTGCTTGTTCGCGGTGCCAACCGTCACGAGCATCACCCCGCCAAAGGCTATGCTATCGATCGCGCCACCATGGAGCGGGATCTGCTGCTGATGAAGCGGCACAACTTCAATGCGGTGCGCTGTTCCCACTATCCCAACCATCCCGATTTTTATCGCCTCTGCGATCGGCTTGGCCTCTATGTGGTGGACGAGGCGAATCTGGAGACCCACGGCATGACCCCCATGGGGCGGCTGGCGCGGGATCCTGCCTGGAGCAACGCCTTTCTGGAGCGGGCGACCCGCATGGTGGCACGGGATTTCAACCACCCCTCCATCATCATCTGGTCGCTGGGCAACGAGTCGGGGTACGGCCCGGCCCACGATGCCATGTATGGCTGGATCAAGCGCAGCGACCCGAGCCGTCCGGTGCAGTACGAGGGGGGCGGGGCCGATACCCCGGCCACCGACATCATCTGCCCCATGTATGCCAGAACCCATCAGGATCAACCCTTCCCGGCGGTGCCAAAGTGGGCGCTGGCCAAGTGGATCGGCCTGCCCGGCGCGCACCGGCCGCTGATCCTCTGCGAATATGCCCACGCCATGGGCAACAGTCTGGGGGGCTACGCCCACTACTGGCAGGCGTTTCGCGATCATCCACGTCTGCAAGGCGGGTTTGTCTGGGATTGGGTCGATCAGGGGCTCGACAAATACGCCGCCGATGGTCGCCACTACTGGGGCTACGGCGGCGACTTCGGTGATGTGCAAAACGATCGCCAGTTCTGCTGCAACGGTCTGCTGTTCCCGGATCGCACCCCCCATCCCGCCCTGTTCGAGGCAAAACGTGCCCAGCAGCCGTTCCGCTTCACCCTGCTCGAGCACACCCCGCTGCGGGTACGGATCGAGAGCGAATACCTGTTTCGGGAAACCGACAACGAGCGGCTTCGCTGGCAGCTGTGCGAGAACGGTCATGTGCAGCAGCAGGGGGAGATCTCCCTTGAGCTGGCGCCACAGGGAGTGGTCGAGTTGACCCTGAGCGGGACGCTGCCTCCCTTTGCGGCAGGCTCACTGGCCTGGCTCGATCTGGCCATCGTTCAGCCACAGGACACCCTCTGGTCGCAGGCGGATCACAAGGTCGCCCGTCAGCAGTTCACTCTGCCGACCCCCCTTGCCCTGCCTGCTCCCGCCGCTGCCGCCACCCTGAGCGAGCAGCCGGATGGCTGGTTGGTCACTGCCGAAAACAGCCAGTGGTGGCTCGACAAGCAGAGCGGCCGCATCACTAGTTGGCAAAAATCGGGGCAGGAGCAGCTGCTGGCGCCGATCATGGATCACTTCTACCGCGCGCCGCTCGACAACGACATCGGCACCAGCGAAGCGGATCACGCCGACCCCAACTCCTGGATTGCTCGCTGGCAGGGCTGTGGCCTCGGTCAGTGGCAGCACCGCTGTCTGGGGATCGCGGTCGCCGGAGGGGATATCCGGGTCAGTCATGGCTACTTCCACCGTGATGAGCTGCTGCTGGTGAGTCACTGGCATCATCACTTTACCGACGATGGCGCCATGAGCCTCGAGATAGAGACCGAGCTGGCACAGGTGCTGCCGTCGCTGCCGCGGATCGGCCTGCTGCTTCATCTGGCCAAGGTGCCAGCGCGAGCCGAATGGCTGGGGCGTGGGCCGCACGAGAACTATCCGGATCGCCTGCTGGGCGCCGATCTGGGGCGCTGGAGTCTGCCGCTGGAGGCGATGCATACCCCTTACATTTTCCCGAGTGACAACGGCTTGCGCTGCGATACCCGCCAGTTGCAGCTGGGCAGCACGACGGTGAGCGGCAGCTTCCATTTCAGTGCCAGCCGCTTCAGTCAGCAGCAGCTGGCCGCCGCCCGTCACCAGAGCGATCTGGTGGCTGAAGCAGGGCTGTGGGTCTGTCTCGATGGCGCCCACATGGGGGTGGGCGGGGATGACTCCTGGAGTCAGAGCGTGCGTCCCGAGTATCAACTGCTCGAGCGTCGTTACCGTTGGGGCTGCACTCTCCGCTAATCCAGCTATTGAAGCGACTGTCTAGCCAGTGCGCCATTTTGACAACAGACCAGTAACGACTAGCCTCAATGCTGTGGGAAAGATTGAGTCTCAAATCTGATTTTTATTTATATGTATTTGAAAAATAAATATAAAGTTTCAATGTAACAGAGTGTAAACGTTTTCATTTTGTCGTCATGATCACAGAAGAAATGACAACAAACTGATTACATTGATTGGCGCTTGCTCAATTGCTCGCCACCCTACAACACAGATAGACACATCGGAGCACACATAATGAAAAAACTGACCACAGTTGCCGCCCTGCTGATGGGCATGATGGCTGGAGCCAATGCCCAGGCTGACACCCGTATCGGGGTAACCGTCTACAAATATGACGACAACTTCATGGCGGTCGTGCGCAAGGCCATCGAGAAGGAGGCGGCAGCCACTCCGGTGGTGGAGCTGCTGATGAACGACTCCCAGAACGACCAGTCCAAGCAGAACGACCAGATCGACGTGCTGCTGGCCAAAGGGGTGAAGGCGCTGGCCATCAACCTGGTTGACCCCGCTGCGGCACCGGTGGTGATTGAGAAAGCCCGTGGCGAAGATATCCCGGTGGTCTTCTACAACAAGGAGCCGAGCGCTACCGATCTGGCCAGCTACGACAAGGCCTACTACGTGGGCACCGACTCCAAGGAATCAGGGATCATCCAGGGTCAGCTGATTGCCAAACATTGGAAAGCCCATCCGGAGTGGGATCTGAACAAGGATGGCGTGATCCAGTTCGTGCTGCTGAAAGGGGAGCCGGGCCACCCGGATGCCGAAGCGCGCACCTCCTACGTGGTCAAGACCCTGAACGATGGTGGCGTCAAGACTGAACAACTGCACATGGATACCGGTATGTGGGATACCGCCATGGCGAAAGACAAGATGGACGCCTGGATCTCCGGCCCCAACGCCAACAAGATTGAAGTGGTCATCGCCAACAACGACGGCATGGCAATGGGGGCGGTTGAGTCACTGAAAGCCCAGGGCAAGACTGCCATTCCGGTATTCGGCGTCGATGCGCTGCCGGAAGCGCTGGCCATGGTCAAGAGCGGTGCCATGGCAGGTACCGTGCTGAACGATGCGGCCAACCAGGCTAAAGCCACCTTCGAGCTGACCAAGAACCTTGCTGAAGGCAAACCGGCCGGTGAAGGTACCAAGTGGAATATCGTCGACAAGGTAGTACGTGTTGCCTACGTCGGTGTGGATAAAGACAACCTGTCCCAATTCGAGTAATTCCCTCCTCCAGGGCAAGGGAGATCCCCTTGCCCTTTTTTCAACCAGATGTGATGGCTGATATGACAACACAGCAACAATCAGAATGGCTGTTGGAGATGATTGACGTCAGTAAGAGCTTTCCTGGCGTCAAGGCACTCGATAATGTCAATTTACGGGTCCGTCCTCATTCTGTGCATGCGTTGATGGGCGAGAACGGGGCGGGAAAATCGACACTGCTCAAGTGCCTGTTCGGCATCTACGAGAAGGATCAGGGCAAGATCTTCTTCAAGGGGCAGGAGATCAACTTCACCTCCTCCAAAGAGGCGCTGGAAAATGGCGTTTCCATGGTGCATCAGGAGCTCAACCTGGTGTTGCAGCGTACCGTGATGGACAACATGTGGCTCGGCCGCTACCCCACCAAGGGGTGGTTTATCGACCACGGCAAGATGTATGACGACACCAAGCGCATCTTCGATGAGCTGGATATCGACATCGACCCCAAGGTGAAGGTCGCGACCCTGTCGGTCTCCCAGATGCAGATGATCGAGATCGCCAAGGCGTTCTCCTACGATGCCAAGATCGTCATCATGGACGAACCTACTTCCTCCCTGACCGAGAAAGAGGTGAACCACCTCTTCAAGATCATCAACAAGTTGAAGGAGAAGGGGTGCGGCATCGTCTACATCTCTCACAAGATGGAGGAGATCTTCCAGCTCTGTGACGAGATCACCATATTGCGGGATGGCCAGTGGGTGGCAACCCAGCCGCTCAAGGGCATGACCATGGATCAGATCATCGGGATGATGGTCGGCCGTGAACTGACCCAGCGCTTCCCGGAAAAGACCAACCAGCCGAAAGAGGTGATCCTCGAGATCGAACACCTGACGGCGAAGAACCAGCCCTCCATTCAGGATGTGACCTTCAACCTGCACAAGGGGGAGATCCTCGGCATCGCCGGACTGGTGGGGGCCAAGCGCACCGATATCGTCGAGACCCTGTTCGGTATTCGCGATCGCAGCCAGGGCAGCATCAAGCTGCACGGCAAAGAGGTGGCCAACCACAACGCCCACGAAGCGATCCGCAACGGCTTTGCGCTGGTGACAGAAGAGCGCCGCTCCACTGGTATCTACTCCCGGCTCGATATCGCCTTCAACTCCCTGATCGCCAACATGGACAGCTACAAGGGCTCCATGGGGCTGCTCAGCGACAACAAGATGAAGAGCGATACCCAGTGGGTGATCGACTCCATGCGGGTCAAGACGCCGACCCAGCAGACCCAGATCGGTTCCCTCTCCGGGGGCAACCAGCAGAAGGTGATCATCGGTCGCTGGCTGCTGACCCAGCCGGAGATCCTGATGCTCGACGAGCCCACCCGCGGCATCGACGTCGGGGCCAAGTTCGAAATCTACCAGCTCATCCTGGAGCTGGCGAAGAAGGACAAAGGGATCATCATCATCTCGTCAGAGATGCCGGAATTGCTGGGGATCACCGACCGCATCATGGTGATGAGCAATGGCCGGGTCGCCGGGATCGTCAATACCAAAGAAACTGACCAGAGCGAGATACTGCGCCTGGCATCTCTGTACCTCTAGAGACAGGAAGACATTTATGGAGTCGGCTAAAAATTTCAATCTGATGCAGGCGCTCAAGGAAAACGCCATCTATCTGGTGCTGCTGGTGCTGCTCATGGTCATCGTGATCCAGGAGCCCTCCTTCCTGAGCCTCACCAACTTCAGCAACATCCTGACCCAGTCCTCGGTGCGGGTCATCATCGCACTGGGGGTGGCGGGCATCATTATCACTCAGGGGACGGATCTCTCGGCCGGTCGTCAGGTCGGTCTGGCGGCACTCATCGCGGCAACCATGTTGCAGGCGCTGACCAACGTCAACAAGGTGTTCCCGACGCTGGGGGAGGTGCCCATTCCTGCGGTGATCCTGCTGGTGTGTGTGGTGGGGGCGCTGATTGGTCTGGTCAACGGTCTCATCGTGGCCTACCTGAACGTTACCCCGTTCATTACCACCCTGGGCACCATGATCATCGTTTACGGTATCAACTCCCTCTACTTTGACTCGGTAGGGGCCTCGCCGGTGGCCGGGTTTGATCCCCGCTTCTCCAGTTTCGCGCAGGGGTTTATCCGGATAGGAGGATTCAAGCTCTCGTATCTCACCTTCTATGCGGCCATCGCCAGCGTCTTTGTCTGGGTGCTGTGGAACAAGACCCGCTTTGGCAAAAACATCTTCGCCATCGGTGGCAACCCCGAGGCGGCCAAGGTCTCCGGCGTCAACGTGGCGGTCAATCTGGTGATGATCTATGCGCTGGCAGGGGTCTTCTACGCCTTCGGCGGCATGCTGGAAGCGGGCCGGATCGGTAGCGCCACCAACAACCTCGGCTTCATGTACGAGCTGGATGCCATTGCGGCGTGCGTGGTGGGCGGGGTGTCGTTTGCTGGCGGGGTGGGAACGGTCGCGGGTGTGATCACCGGCGTACTTATCTTCACCCTGATCAACTATGGTTTGACCTATATCGGCGTCAGCCCTTACTGGCAGTTCATCATCAAGGGCGGCATCATCATTCTGGCGGTGGCCCTGGACTCCATGAAGTACGCCAAGAAGAAGTAACGATTGGCAGAGAGGGTTGGCGTTGCCAGCCCTCTCTTCTGGAGGGAACCCATGCCATTCAAGGTCAAGATTTACCTCTTGCTGCTCCTGGCCATTCTGGTCACCATCGGCACCGCCGGACTCAGTGTGAATCACTTCATCAGTGGCTACATTCGCACTCAGGCCACCCACAACATCAACGAGCAGATCACTCTGGTCAAAGAGAAGCTGGCCAGCGACATCAATCAGAAAATCCTGTTGGCCGCCAACCTCAACTTCGGGGTGACCAACGTCAAGAAGACCCTGCAAGAGACCGGCTTTCACAACATCGTCAAGGTGATCGGCGACATGGCCTTCGACGTGAGCGGGGTCATCAACGACAACGCCAAAGTGGATGCCCTGCGCAAGCTGATCCCCGCCGCCAACAACCAGATCACCGTCAGCCCGCTGCAACAGGTGGATGGCAAGCCGGTCATCACCATTCTGGTGCCGCGCGGTGCCGATTCCGCCTATCTCTACTACCTCGACATGAGCGAGTTCAAAAGCCTGCTGGAGAAGATGAGTGGCGATGGCCGCTACTTCACGCTGGCCGACAGTCAGGGCAACAGCCTCTATGACAGCAAGCCGCAGGGGGAGAGCGAATCGCGCCCCAACCAGCTGGATATTCGCGGCAGCAGCTGGACGCTGACCGGCTACATCGACCTCGATTACATCCGGGCCATGACCCGGGCCCTCAACGGCCAGATCATCATGGCGCTCTGCGGCGTGGCGATCGTGGTGATGGTGCTGGCGATGCTGGCGCTCAACGTGGCCTATCGCCCCATCCTCTCGCTGCGGGATCTGGTGCTGGAGCTCTCCCGCGGCAGTGGCGATCTCACCCGCTGGCTGGCGGTGACTAGCAAGGATGATCTGGGCCAGATCTCGGCCGGGATAAATCGCTTTATCGAGCGGCTGCAGGAGATGATGGGGGAGGTACGGCAGGCGAGCGGCCAGCTCAACAGTGGTATAGAAGGGCTGGCCAGCCAGACCGGCGCCGCCCAGTCCCTGCTGGCGGACCACGTGCGCGAGACCGAGCAGGTGGTGACTGCCATCAACGAGATGAGCCGCACCGCGGTCTCCGTCTCCGAGAGTGCGGCCAGCACCGCTCAGCTCACCGGCCAGAGCCAGCAGCTGGCGAGCCAGTCCCGTCAGGTAGTGGATCAGGCCATGGCCAGCGTGATGGCGCTGGTGGACGAAGTGGAAGCCACTGCTCGCTCCATCGAGGCGATGCAGCAGGATGTGCAGCAGATTGGCTCTGTGCTGGGGGTGATCGGCAGCATTGCCGAACAGACCAACCTGCTGGCCCTCAACGCCGCCATCGAGGCGGCCCGCGCTGGGGAACAGGGGCGTGGCTTTGCGGTGGTGGCAGACGAGGTGCGTTCCCTCGCGGCCCGTACCCAGCAGAGCACAGCCGAGATCCAGACCATGCTGGCCAGTCTGCAGCGGGGCACCCGAACTGTGGTGGATGCCATGGGCAACACCAAGCAGAGCTGTCAGGGGGCGGCCGAGAACACTACCAGGGTCAACGAGTCGCTGGATCTGATGGCCGGAGAAGTGGTGGAGATCAACGATCTCATCAGCCATATCGCCACGGCGGCGGAGCAGCAGAGCGCGGTGGCCGAAGAGATCAATCGCAACATGAACGCCATCGCTGAAGTGATCCGCCAGCTGACCCACAATGGCGAAGCGACGGTTGCCAGCTCCGTGGCGATGCAGCAGACCTACGACCGGCTGCGGGAGATCGTGGGCCACTTCCGGTTGGAGTGAGGCCGGTGTTCAGTCAATAACAAAACAGGGCCATCCGGCCCTGTTGTTGTTTTCCTGTCTGCCTGAATCAACCGGCCTTGCGGCGCAGATAGACCCCGGCTTCCATATGATGGGTCCAGGGGAACTGGTCGAACAGGGCGAAACGGGCGATTTCGTGGGTTTCGCCCAGCACGGCCATGTTGGCCTGCAGTGTCTCGGGGTTGCAGGAGATGTAGAGGATGTTGTCGTACTCCTGCACCAGCTTGACGGTGGCATCATCGAGACCGGCGCGTGGCGGGTCGACGAAGATGGTGTTGCACTGGTAGCTTTTGAGATCGACCCCCTTGAGGCGGTTGAACTCTCGCTCGCCACGCATCGCCATGGTGAACTCCTCGGCCGACATGCGCAGGATGATCAGGTTGTCGACGCCGTTGGCTGCGATGTTGAACTGGGCGGAGTCGACGCTCGGCTTGGCGATTTCGGTGGCCAGCACCTTGCGGAAGTTCTGCGCCAGCGCGATGGAGAAGTTGCCGTTGCCGCAATAGAGCTCCAGCAGGTCCCCTTCGCTCCCCTTGGTCACATCCAGCGCCCAGGCTAGCATCTGCTCGTTGATGGCGGCGTTGGGCTGGGTGAAGCTGTTCTCCACCTGCTTGTAGATGAGCTGGCGACCCGCCACGTTGAGCTGTTCGATGACGAAGTCATCCCCCAGACAGATCTTCTGCTTGTGGGCGCGGCCAATCAGCTGTAGCTCGTACCCCTTGGCGCGCAGATCGGCCTGCAGCACTTCGGCGGCTTGTTGCCATTCGGCCTCCAGCTTACGGTGATAGAGCAGGCTGACAATGATCTGGCCGGACTGGGTGGAGAGGTAGTCAATCTGGAACAGCTTGCGGCGCAGCACCGGGTGTGGGCGCAGCCCCTCCAGCAGCAGCGGCATCAACTGGTTGATGAGGCGGCTGGCGGTGGGGAAGTGGTCTATCTTGATGATCTCTTTGGTCGCCGGGGCATACATGCAGTGGAAGAGGTCATCCCCTTCGTGCCAGATGCGAAATTCGGCGCGCATCCGGTAGTACTCCGCCGGCGAGCTGTGCACTTCCAGCGCCGGGAGGGTGAAGCCGGCAAACAGCTCGGTGAGGCGAGCGCGCTTTTCGTCGAGTTGGGCCTGATAGTCGGCCGCGGTTCTAGGTGTCGGAGCGTTCGCGGAAGGCTGTTGGGACTGGGTCATAAATACCTCACATGCACACCGGCCGGGCCGGGTCGAAATCGGGGGAAGGCAACAGGCCACCCAAAGGGGCCCGATTTTAAAAGCCAGCCGCAGATTGTCCAGCATTTTGTGGTCAAGAAGTGTTCAGTCAGGCCGATAGCTGATCTACAGGCATGGTGGGAGGACACATTATGCAGATCGAAGGCGTGGGCGCAGCCCAACCCAAGGGAGTGGGTGTTTCTCCCAAATCGCCCCAACAGGTGGAGCAGAAACAGGTCAAGAGCGAGGAGGAGGTCTCCTTGCACAAGCCGCCCAAGTGGGCGCAGGTGCTGATCCAGCAGGCGTTGCAGTTCTCGCTGGAGATCAACGGCCAGGGCTATCAGGCGCCGAAGGTGAAAGAGCCCGAGGAGATCACGCCGGAGACCCTGTTCGACTTCCAGTCGGTGGCGGACAACGTGCTGCAGTTTGTGACCGGGCGGCTTGGTGCCGCGCGGGCCGATGGCAAATCTGACGACGACCTGACCGGGATGATGGAGCAGGCCCGCAAGGGGGTCGACAAGGGCTTTGACGAGGCGAAGAAGCAGCTCGGCAAGTGGGCGACCGACAACGACGATATCAAAACCGGTATCGATCAGAGCTACAAGCTGATCCAGAAAGGGCTCGAGGAGTTCGAGAAGGAGTTCTTCGGCAAGATTTCTCCGACCGACATGGGGCAGGCCGAGATGGCCAGCCGCCAGCAGGGGTATCTGGAGATCCAGACCAAGGATGGCGACAAGGTGGTGCTGCGCTTCAACGATAGCTGGCAGACCAAGTCCCAGACCAGCGAGAGCGGCAGCCAGTTCAGCCTCAAGTCGAGCCAGAGCTTCAGCTTCTCGCTGGAGGGGGACCTCAGCAGCGACGAGATGGAGTCCATCGGCAAGCTGGTCAAGGGGATCGACGAGCTGGCGGGGAGCTTCTTCTCCGGCAATTTCGAGGATCTGCTGGACAAGGCAAGCGAGCTGAAACTGGATGACAGCCAGTTGGCCTCCTACTCCCTCAAGCTCAAGCAGAGTGTCAAGCTGAGCCAGACCTATCAGGGGGCGCACTCCCTGCAGGATTTGATCAAGCCGTTTGCCGACTACCTGCCCAAGCTGGATCAGGTGCAGAAACAGGCAGATACCCTGCTGCCACCATCCCAGCAACAGGCGCTGACCCCGGCCGTGCTGGCCGCGAGAGGGGAAGGGGAACCGGCACAGGTCGATCGCTTCACCAGCTTCAACCAGCGAATGCTGGAGGCGCTGCGGATGATCAACCAGTTCCAGCCCTCCACCGAGCCCGCCAGTAAGAACGCCTGAGCCACAGCGTGTAACGCAAGTAATGACCTGCCGTTTGCCAGCCCTTCCCGGGGCTGGCAAACTGGCCTTTTCTCCAATCCGGTTGCCCCATGAACCCCAAGAAGCCAAGAGACAAGCGCGAGCTCTGCTACCCCTTTATCTTCGAAACCTCGCTCAAATGTGATTTTGAAATCGCCACCGACGAGCTCTGCTGCCAGGTCGGTGCCGTGCTGTCACACCTCTCGCCGGATGCCGATATTGCGCCCATGCTGGCGGATCTCGCGGCGTTGCAGCGGCTTATCTATAACCTCAACGGTTCGGTGCGCGGCAAACTGGGGATCTTCGAGGCAGACCTTGAGTGGCTCAAGACCCGTTATGACCACTACAACGAGGCGAGCCGGGGCCGGGTCACCGGTTTTGTGCTGCCGCAAGGGCCGCAGCCGATCCCGACCCTACATCTTTGCCGCTGTGGCAGCAAGAAGGTGGTGCGACTGCTGGTGCGCCTCGAGGAGAGTGGCGTCAGCTTCGACCCCATCCTCTACCGCTTCGCCAACCTGCTGGCCAACTTCTTCTTCGTGCTCACCGTCTATCTCAAACAGCTGTGGCAGGTGCCGGAAGTGCCCTACGTCAGCATCAATTACTGATGGCGGCTGGTTAGGGGCCAGACGTCATGGTGGATTGAACGGAATAAAAAAACCGGAGCCTTGGGCTCCGGTTTTGCTTTGCAGCGCGTCAGTTGCCCGCTCAGCTGGAGATCAGCACCCTGGCCGAGTTGGCGGGGATGGTGAGCTGCACCTCGCCCTGCACCACTTCAAACTTCTCACCGTTGAAGGCATCGGTGAAACGGCTGGCAGGGCTGGCGGTCTGCCACAGGGGTAGGCTGATGGTGCGCGGCTCGCTCGGGTGGCGGTTGCAGGCTACTACCACCTGATCGCTTTGCAGGGTACGGGCGAACACATAGCTGTGGGGCCCGGCGTAGAGGGTCTGGATATCGCCACGGCGCAGGGAGGGGCGCTGGCGGCGGATCTGGATCAGCCGGCGATAGTGGTCGTGCAGCACGTGATCCCAGTCAGTGGTATCCCACGGGAAGCAGCGGCGGCAGTCCGGGTCGTTGCCGCCGGATAGCCCCACTTCATCGCCGTAGTAGATGGAGGGTACACCGATATAGGTGAGTAGCAGGGTGGCGGCCAGCTGCATCCGCTGCTTGTCTTCACCCAGCAGATGGAGGAAACGGGCTGTGTCGTGGCTGTCCAGCAGGTTGAACTGGGCAAGCTGGTTCTTGAACGGGATGTGGGCCCGCGCCAGCTTGAGCCAGCGATCCAGCTCTTCGGCGCTGATCTTGATGGGGTGGTAGGCGATGTCCTTGCCAGCCAGGAAGGCGCGGATCGGATGGGCGAAGCCGTAGTAGTTCATGGCACCGTCCTCCTGATCTCCTTGCAGCCACTGACTCGCCTCGAAGAAGTGTTCGCCGAGCACGTAGGCGTCCGGGTTCTCCTGCTTCACCGCCCCGCGAATGGCGCGCACGTGACTGCGGTTGCCCTCGGCGGTGCCGCGCTCGCCCAGCATGTGGATGACGTCAAAGCGCCAGCCATCGATCTGGTAGGGGGCGCGCATCCAGTAACGGAGGATGGCGTCGTCGGCCCGATAGACGGCGTCTTGCACCTTCTCGCAGGAGAAGTCGAGCTTGGGCAGGCTGCGAATGCCCTTCCAGCTGACGTAATCCCCTTCTTTGTCAAAGGTGTAGAAGCTGCGCCACGGGGAGTCCGGGTTGCTCTGGGCGCCGAGTGGCGGGCAGAACCAGGGGTGCTCGGTAGAGGTGTGGTTGACCACCGCATCGAGAATGATCTTCATGCCGCGCTGGTGCAGGTTGCGGGTCAGCTCGGCGAACTGCTCGTTGCTGCCGAGGTGGGCGTCCACCTTGAAGTAGTCCTGGGTGTCGTACTTGTGGTTGCTCGGCGAATCGAAGATGGGGTTGAGGTAGAGTGCCGTCACCCCGAGAGATTGCAGGTAGTGCAGCTTGGCATCGATGCCTGCCAGATCGCCGCCGTAAAATTCGCAGGCGCCGTGGCCCTCTTCGTGGCGACTGACCGGCTCGCCCCACGCCTTGCTGATCACCGCCTTGCCACGGTACTCGTACTCGTGATGCTTGACGCTCAGCGACGGATCGCCGTTGCAGAAGCGGTCGGGGAAGATCTGGTAGAACACCTGATCCTGCACCCAGGCCGGTGGCTGGTGCAGGCTGTTGAAGCGAAAATGCTGCTCCCGTGGCGGCATGGACGCGCTGACGCCCGCCCCGTGCAGCCACCACTGCTCCTCGTCGGTGAGGCACTTGAAGCTGTAGAGGTGGATATCCTGTCCTTTGATGAGCGGCAGGGTCGCCTGCCATACCTGCAGCCGATCGCGGGTGGAGACCGCTGTCATCGGGATCAGGTACTCCTCGTTATCCGGCTCGTGGCGCAGCCACACCTCGCGGATCGGCGCATCCAGCTCGCTAAAAAGAGTCAATTGCAGTGCGTCGGCGCTCTCTTTGAACCAGGGCGCCACCTGGGGATGAAACAGAAACGGATGGGTCATGATGCTTATTGAGTCAGAAGATCGGCGAGGGCATTACCCTGTTCATGCAATGTTTCGAGCTGGCCTGCCAGCGACTTGGGATCCAGTCCCAACTGGTCGGCGAGCGGTTTGGGGAAGCGGGCGATGATGGCCTGGGCAGGCACGCCCGCGTTCCAGGCGAAGGAGATAAACACGGCGAGGCGGATTAGCACCGCCTCCTTGCTGACCGGATCGTGGGAGAGCGGGTCAAGCTGTTGGGAGATAGCATCGACGAAGGCCTCGGAGAGGTTCCAGCGCCGCGCCAGCTCGGCACCAAGCTGGGCATAGTCGTAGCCCAGCATCTCCCGCTGGGCCTCGACCCGGCTGCTGCCGTTTTGGATCGCCATGTTGATGAGCTCGGCCTCTTCCGGCAAGGTGCTCTGGATAAGCAGCTCGCCGATGTTGTGGATCAGGGCGCAGGTGAAGGCGGTCTCGGGATCCATCACCTTGGCCTCCTGGGCCAGGGTTTTGGCTATGGTGGCGACCTGGAAGGTCTCGGTCCAGAACTTGTTCTTGTCGAAGCTGGGCGGGGCCTTGAAGGTGCCGATGATGCCGGAGGCGACCACCACGGAGCGCAGCCGGTTGAAGCCGAGCCGGATCACCGCCTGTTCAATAGAAGTCACTTCGTTGCCCCGGCGCAGGGCGGCCGAGTTGGCCATCCGCAGCACCTTGACGCTGATCACCTGATCCATGGCGATCTTGGCTGCAATCTCGTCGATGCGGGCATTCTCGTCGTTGAAGCTCTGCATCAACTCGTGCAGCAGCTTGGGAATAGTGGGGAGTTGTTTGATCTTGTCAAACAGGCGATCCATCGACATGGCTGAGGCAGCCTCCATTGCGAACTCTGCCTCATATTGTGCCACAGCCGGACAACATGTTCCTGTTTGTGATGCGGCTTTGTGAGCGCTAGAACACCCAGTCGCGCAAGGTGTATTCCAAACGGTGCTGTTTGCCCTGCAGGATCAGGTTCTGACTGGTGCCGCTCAGGGCCGCCCCCTCGGTAAGGGTGGTCAGCACGGCCTGCTCTATGGTGTCCAGCGGCGGCATGCAGGCCATTTCGGTGCTGCCCAGACTGGTGACCCACAGTTTGTCATCTTCCAGATGGCCCTGACCGAAGTAGCGGTTGCAACCGGCGATGCCGTTGACGGTGAAGTGCTCGCCGATCTCGAAATCGGGGGGATTGTCGCGGGGGGCCTTGATCGGTTCGCCATCCAGTTTGCTCAGTACCCAGTGGTGGTGTTGCAGATCTTGCTGAACAAAGGCGGTCGAGCCGCAGCCAGCGAGCAGTAACAGGGGGATCAGCAAAAAGGGCAATCTGGGCATGAGGGGGCTCCGGTTGGGGGAGCGTCAAGAATACCCTTTTTAGGCAGTCGGGAGCAGGGCGGGAGAGGGGACGACCGACCGCTTCTGTCGTCCCTTGTCCCGCACGACTGTCGCTTAATGGCAACACACGGGTGATGTTGCCATCAATTTACGCTATCTCAGGGATCAGTTGGCGAACAGCCGCTCGGCATAACGGGCGAGACCGGCAGCCACCGAGCCGAAGTCATCGCCCCCTTCAAGCGGGATGGACGGGAGCTTCTGGCGGATAAAGCTGGCGATCAGCGGCGAGCGGGCGCTACCACCGGTGACGAAGATGCGATCCGGCTGCACACCGGCGGCGGCAATCGCTTCGTCCATCAGCTCGCCAATCTTCTCCAGCAGCAGGGCCGATGCGTTGGCCAGCTGTTCGCGGGTCAGTTCGGCTTCCAGCCCTTTTTCCAGCTCGGCCAGCGACTGGCGATTGAGTTCCTGCTCCGAGAGGGCGATTTTGCCCTGCTCGGCACGCCATACCAGCTGGTGGCTCAGCTTGTGTGCCCGCAGGTTGGCCAGACGCCCCAGCTTGCTGCCGGGCTGGCTGTCGAGCTGCAGATCCTGCAGCTGGCGGGCGGTGTCGAGGCTGTAGAAACGGCTCTGGGCGCTGACGTCGTTGATGGCGGCCGCATCCCAGAACAGCGGGTGGGGCAGCGGCTTGCCGGTCTTGAGGGTCTCGTGCATGCCGAGCAGCGGCATCATCCCCTCGACTGTCAGGCGGATATCGAAGTCGTTGCCGCCGATCCGCTGGCCGCTGTGGCCGAGCAGATCGCCGCTGCGATCCAGCTGATCGCGGTAGCTGGGGCCCATCCGCAGCATGGAGCAGTCGGTGGTACCGCCGCCGATATCCACCACCAGTACCACGGCGTCTTCGGTGAGGCGCGCCTCGAATTCAAACCCGGCGGCCACCGGTTCATAGAGGAACTCCACCTGCTCGAAACCGGCCAGACGGGCTGCCTCGGTCAGGATGGCGATAGCTTGCTGGTTGCTCTCTTCCCCCGCCAGGCCCTGGAAGTTGACCGGGCGACCGATCACCGCCTGGCGGATCGGGGCGCCGAGCTGCTGTTCCGCCTGCTGGCGGACGTGGAGCATCATGGCGCAGACGATGTCTTCAAACAGGGCGATCTGGGGGGCCTTGAGGCCATAGGCGCCGAGGAAGGATTTCGGTGACTTGATGTAGTAGCCGTCGTCCGGCTCTTCCAGATAGCGCTCCAGTGCAGCGCCGCCAAAGCTCAGCTCGTCGATCAGTCCCTCTTCGCGCATCTGGCGGCGAACCATCTGGGCGCGGGTGACCACGGGGCCACGCAGCTTGAGGTATTCCGCCTGCTGGGCGGGGGCCAGCCCTTCGGCCAACAGACCGGCGATAGCATCCCGGTGGGGGGCATGCAGGGTGGAGGGGAGATAGCGGGATGCGCCAAGATTCAGCAGCCTGGGGCTACCTTGTTCCATCACGGCCACGGCACAGTTGGAGGTGCCGTAATCAAATCCGATAAACATGGGCGCCAGACTCCTGAATAAAAAAGGGGGGCTAGCCTACCCGAAGGCGCCGGGTCTCACAACCCGGCACCCCGGATATTGAGGGCGCAGGGGAAAATACACAGGGGGGAGCATGTCGGTGTGGATAACAGAGGGAATGGCTCCCTCTGTCGTTCATGGCTACGGGTGCGAGAGGATTACTCCACTTCGTTTTCGCAGCGACCCTGGCTCTCGATGGCGCGGATATTGCCGAGGGTGGTATCGGCGATGGAGTGCAACGCCTCGCGGGTCAGGAACGCCTGATGGCCGGTGAACAGCACGTTGTGGCAGGCTGACAGGCGGCGGAACACGTCATCGGTGATCACCTCGTTGGACTTGTCGGAGAAGAAGAGATCCTCTTCCTCTTCGTAGACATCCAGCCCCAGTGCGCCGATACGGGAGGTCTTGAGCGCTTCGATGGCGGCGTTGGAGTCGAGCAGGCCACCCCGGCTGGTGTTGATGATCATCACCCCGTCCTTCATCTTGGCAAATGCCTCCTTGTTCAGCAGGTGGTAGTTCTCTTTGAACAACGGGCAGTGCAGGCTGATGATGTCGGATTGGCGGAACAGGGTATCGAGATCCACATACTCGGCTCCCAGCTCGATGGCTGCCGGATTCTGGTAAGGATCGTTGACCAGCAGGTGAACCCCGAAGCCCTTGAGGATGCGCAGGGCGGCCAGACCGATCTTGCCGGTGCCGATGACGCCAACGGTCTTGCCATGCATGTTGAAGCCGACCAGCCCTTCCAGCGAGAAGTTGGCGTCGCGGGTGCGCTGATAAGCCTTATGGATGCGGCGGTTGAGGCACATCATCATGCCGACGGCGTGTTCTGCGGTCGCCTCGGGGGAGTAGGCGGGCACCCGCACCACTTTCAGCCCCAGCTCTTTGGCGGCTGCCAGATCCACGTTGTTGTAACCGGCGCAGCGCAGGGCAATCACCTGGGTGCCGTTGGCAGCCAGTTCGGTCAATACCTCGCGGTCGGCATCGTCATTGACGAACAGACACACCACCGGGAAGCCGTGAGCCAGTCGGGCCGTTTTGGCCTCCAGCCGCACATCGAAAAACTCCAGGTCGAAGCCGTACTGGCTGTTGGCCTGGTTGAAATGCTCTTTGTCATAGCTCTTGGTACTGAATACGGCGACTTTCATGGTATGTGCTCCGCAGCGTGTGTGTCGTCAAATTACAACAAAATGGGTCAGCTATCACCGGACAAACCGGCTGGTTATTGTCCCCACGGCATAATGGGAACGGCGCTGACTGCACTCTTGTACGAACCATCCACCAGTTTGGTGCTGTAGGTCAGGTAAACCAGTGCATTGCGTTTCTTGTCGTAAAAACGCACCACTTTCTGCTCCTTGAACACCAGTGAAGTGCTGACATCGAACACCTCTTCTCCCGCCTTCAGTTTTTCGGGCAGGGTGATGGGGCCGATCTGGTGGCACGACAGGGAGGCGTGGGAGGGATCTTCCGCCAGTCCCAGCCCGCCTTTTACACCACCGGTCTTGGGGCGCGCCAGATAGCAGGCGACGCCGTCGATGCGCGGGTCGTCGAACGCCTCCACCAGGATCTTGTGGTTGGGGCCAAACAGCTTGAAGGCAGTGCTCACTTCACCGACCGGGTCGGCCTTGTCGGCCAGCACCGGGCCAGCAAACAGGGCCCCCAGCAGCAGGGGCAGGGCGCGGCGAAGGGCGTTATGTCGCGTGTGGTTATGTGTCATGGTCTCTCCTGTTGGCCCTCCTCAGTAGGGAAGGCGCAAGCGACGATAGAGGCTGGCAAGCACCCAGGCGGGGCCTATCAGCAGAAATTGCAGGTCGGCGAGGAAGGAGGGACGCTTGCCCTCGATCTTGTGGCCGACAAACTGGGCTATCCAGAACAGCACGAACGCCGCCACTGCGGGCCACAACAGCGGCCCCTGCCACTGGTGGCAGAGCCACAGTCCCAGCGCGGTCAGCCCGGCCATCCCCGCGAACAGCGAAAATGACAGCTGCAGATAGAACAGCAGCACCGGAATGGCCGCCACTGCCGCCCAGTTGAGGTGCTCTGGCAAGGGGCCGTGTGGCAGACACCAGAGCAGCGCCAGCGAGCAGAGATAGATGCCCGGCACCGCCAGCTTGTGGATGGCAACGTTGACCGGATGGCGATGGCTCTGGCCGTACTCCGTAAACCACTCCTGGATTCCCTTCATGGCACCTCCCTGGCGCACTGTGCTCACGCTGCCCGACCCTCATGGTCAGGCGATCGGGATGCTTATCCCTGCGGTGGATAATCCCAATATTGGGCCGGAATGGATTTTAGCAACGGGGTCATGTCCGGATTGGGTAGGGCGATGGTGACCCGCTGATCGAGGTTGGCGCTGGCCAGCGCTTCGCGGATCTTGGGGTTGTCATGGAAGAATTTCATGAAGCTGCCATCGGCATAGGCCCGCTCCAGCCCGGTCTGAATCGCCTTGGCCAGCTTGGGGTATTCGGGGCTGACGAAGAAGAACTGGGCGAAGGGGTAGCGGATCAGCAGATGCTGCTCGATGGCGAGGTTGGGATACTGCGCCACCAGCTCGCTGCGCTCGGCGAAGATCTCCACCAGGGCGCGGGGGAAGAAGTCGATCTTGTCGCCGTCGTTGATGAGGCGAAACAGGCTGCTGTATCGGCCGGAGAAGGTCGGGATGCCGGCATTTTCCAGGATCTTGTTATCGGCCCACCCCACCCCTTGCGCCGCCTTCAGCTGTTTGAGATCGGCCAGGGTATTGATCTGGTTGAACTTCTCCTGAGCGTCCGCGTGGATGAATGACAGCCGCAATCCTTCCAGCCCGCGAAACAGCGGAATGGGGACGGCAATCAGGGAGGATTCGAGTGCGCTGGAGGTGCCCATCCAGAAGACGTTGATGGTCTTGCCCTTGCTCAGCTGCTGCTGGAGGGTGAACTGGTTGAGGTCGAGTTCGACAGGCTGGATGCGAAAGGGTTGACCGGAGCGGGTCAGGGCCAGTTCCAGCAGCTTGTACTGGTACTCCTGGTCAAGATTGTTGACGGGACGGCTGGGGACCTTGACCGTCAGAACCTGTGCTTGTGCCAGCAGCGGCAGGCACAAACACAGCTTGATGAGCCATTTCACTCTCTGTTCTCCTGTAGATTCCGGAACGTGTCCGGAGTCTAACAGAACTTGTCACCATCTTGTTGCGAGGCGGTGCGCAAGGTTTGAGCGCTGGGCTCTGCCTTGCTGGCCGCCTGTTGCACCAGAATGGTGACGGTTCTTCGAAGAATCAGGCGACGCGACGGAACACGTGGGTATCGTTAAATTCCTTGGTGCTCTGGCATTCGACGCAGAAACGGGATTCCGGACGGGCATGCAGCCGCTTGAGGGAGATCTCGTCACCGCAAGATTCGCAGTAACCAAAATCCCCTTCGCTGATGCGCTTCAATGCGCCCCGCAGCTTGCGCAGGTGCAGCTTGTCGTGCTCGATGCGGTTCAGCTCCAGACGGCGGGCTTCCTCGATACTGGCACGGTCAATTTCATCAGCCATCTCGTTGGTGTCGGTGGCGATGGCCTGGCTGGCCTGGGAGTTCAGGCGCTCTTCGAGCTCGACGATCTGTCGCTCGATCTGCCCCTTGTAAAAGGCCAGTTGGTCTTCAGTCATGAAATCACACATACGATTAACTACCAGTCAGTTTACTAACCCAATTATCCCTGTTTATGGGGGCTGTCTGCCTACAGACCAAGCCCTTGTATCCCGATTTGCACCTGTTTCATGCAAGAGAGTGCAAATCAGGGCGGGCCTTGTACCAAAAAAATGCAGCCAAGCAAAGCAAATAGGATAAGGATTGTGCGCCCTTGCAAAAAAATGGTCCGTTCCTGCGGGGGATTGGTCGGGATCTGGCGCCAGCTTCACCCTCTGTTGGCATCGCCTTTGCAGCGATGAGAAGGGTGGGCTTCGTACGGATTTGAGTGTTTAGTATTTGGTGCCGCCTTGGTCATTATATGCGCCGTTATTTATAGTTTTTTAAACACGCCCGCTTGACATTGCCCTTGATGGCGGGCTTTTATGGTGATGTTGATTACATTTTTATAACAAGGGTGTTCCATATATTAGACACCCTTGCCAATGGCAACCGTAAAGTCGGGGTTTAACATGGACAGTATCAAAGGCTGGATGGAGAGCAATCGCATCACGGAGGTGGAGTGCCTGTTCCCGGATTTCACCGGCAACGCCCGGGGCAAGATCATCCCAGCCAACAAGTTTTTGCGCGAAGGGGGCATGCGTCTGCCCGAGGTGATTTTCACCCAGACGGTGACCGGCGAATATCCGGATGACGACAGCATGATCGACCCGCTGGAGCGGGACATGCAGCTCTATCCCGACCCCAACACCATCCGTTTTGTCCCCTGGGCGCTGGAGCCCACTGCACAGGTGATCCACGACTGTTTCGACGTCAACGGCAAGCTGATCGACATCGCGCCGCGCTCCGTGCTGCGTCGGGTTCTGTCATTTTACGAGAAGCAGGGCTGGAAGCCGGTGGTGGCGCCCGAGCTGGAATTCTATCTGGTCACCCGTAACGAAGACCCCGACTATCCGCTGGTGCCGCCGGTCGGTCGCAACGGCCGCCCTGAGACCGCCCGCCAGTCGTTCAGTATCGATGCGGTCAACGAGTTCGACCCCATCTTTGAAGACATGTATGACTACTGCGAGGCTCAGGAGCTGGAGGTGGATACCCTTATCCACGAGTCGGGCGCCGCTCAGATGGAGATCAACTTCCTGCATGGTGATGCCATCGATCTGGCGGATCAGGTGTTCCTGTTCAAGCGCACCATGCGTGAAGCCGCTCACCGCCACGGCATCTATGCCACCTTCATGGCCAAGCCGATGAGCGACGAACCGGGGTCGGCCATGCACATCCACCAGAGTCTGGAAGATGTGAACGGCCACAACCTGTTCGGTACCCCGAACGGCGGCAACAGCGAACAGTTCATGCACTTCATCGCCGGTTTGCAGAAATACACCCCGGCGGTGACAGCCCTGCTGGCCCCCAACGTCAACTCCTACCGCCGCCTCACCTTTGGCGAGAGCGCGCCGCGCAACGTCCAGTGGGGGGTGGAAAACCGCACCTGCGGCCTGCGCGTGCCCTTCTCCGATCCCAGTGCCCGCCGGGTGGAGAACCGCTTCGCCGGTGCCGATGCCAACCCCTATCTGGCGCTGGCCGCCACTCTGGCCTGTGGCTATCTCGGCATGATGGAGAAGCTGGAGCCGCTGCCGGAGATGAAGTCGAGCGCCTATGACCTGCCCTACAGCCTGCCCCGCTCGCTGGAAGAGGCGCTCAGCCATCTCGAACAGTGCGAGCCCATCAAGGAGATGCTGGGGGAGCGCTTCACCCGCGCCTTTGTTGCGGTCAAACGCAAAGAGTACGAGACCTACTTCGGGGTGATCAGTCGCTGGGAGCGGGAGTTCCTGCTGCTGAACGTCTGATCCCCCTGTAACGGGGAGGTCGGAGTCGGCCTCCCCGATCCCTGTATCGAAGAGACCGGAACGCGAGTCAGGTGGCGGCAGCCACCTGTGAGTGGTTGTGGCTGCGAGCATGCAAGCCCGCCTGACTACCCACCTGACTATTTGACGACTGAATATTGCCAAATCGAAGGAACCGAGGAGCAACAAATGCAGCAGACAACCCGTGAGTGGCAACAACTGGATGCCAGCCACCACCTGCACCCCTTTACCGACTTTCAGGCCCTGAACAAGAAGGGTTCGCGCATCATTACCAAGGCCAGCGGCGTCTATCTGGAGGATTCCGAGGGCAAACGCATTCTCGACGGCATGGCGGGGCTGTGGTGCGTCAATATGGGCTATGGCCGCCAGGAGCTGGTGGATGCCGCTACCCGCCAGATGCAGCAGTTGCCCTACTACAACCTCTTCTTCCAGACCGCTCACCCGCCGGTGATCGAGCTGGCGACCCTGCTGGCCGAGGTGACGCCAGCCCATCTCAACCACGTCTTCTTCACCGGCTCCGGCTCCGAGTGCAACGATACCGTGCTGCGGATGGTGCGCCACTACTGGGCCAGCAAAGGTCAGCCTGACAAACAGGTGATCATCAGTCGCCATAACGCCTATCACGGCTCCACCGTGGCGGGGGCGAGTCTGGGTGGCATGAAGGGGATGCATGCCCAGGGCGGCTTGCCCATTCCCGGCATAGTGCACATCGATCAGCCCTACCACTTCGGTGAGGGGCAGGGGATGAGTGCCCACGAGTTCGGGCTGGAGCGGGCCCGTCAGCTGGAGCAGAAGATTCTGGAGCTGGGGGTGGACAAGGTGGCTGCCTTTATCGGCGAGCCGATCCAGGGGGCGGGCGGCGTCATCATTCCGCCTGACAGCTACTGGCCGGAGATCCAGCGCATCTGCGATCACTACGGCATCCTGCTGATCGCCGACGAGGTGATCTGCGGCTTTGGCCGTACCGGCCACTGGTTTGCCAGCGAAGGGTTTGGCATCAAGCCGGACCTGATGTGTCTGGCCAAGGGGATCACCTCCGGTTATCTGCCGCTCGGCGCCGTCATGGTGAGCGACCGGGTTGCCAAGGGGTTGGTGGAGGAGGGGGGTGAGTTCAACCACGGCTTCACCTACTCGGGTCATCCGGTCTCTTGCGCCGTGGCGGTGGCCAATATCCAGCTTATGCAGAAAGAGAGCATAGTTAAGCGAGTGCATGATACTATCGGCCCCTATTTGCAGCGCCGCTGGGCGGAGCTGGCCGATCATCCGCTGGTGGGAGAAACCCGAGGCAAAGGATTGGTCGCCGCGCTGGAAATCGTTGAGGACAAGCAGACCAACCGGCGTTTTCCGGCTCAGGCAAATGCGGGGATGACTTGCCGGGAGTTCTGCTTTAACAATGGCTTGGTGATGAGGGCGGTAGGCGATACCATGATCATATCGCCCCCCTTGGTCATCACCGAGGAACAGGTTGATGAATTGGTCGATCTGGCCAGGCGCAGTCTGGATCTGACAGCCGCAAAGCTGAAAGGTTGAGGTGGGTCGGGCAGGTTGGCATGCGCATACAATTTGCTTAGGAGACAAGGATGATGTCTTTCAAAACAGGAGTGATCGCTGCCTCTGTGGCTCTGGTCATGGCAAGTGCCGGAGCAATGGCTGAAGAGAAGGTGCTGCACGTCTACAACTGGAGCGACTACATAGCGCCGGATACCCTGGATAACTTCCAGAAGGAGACGGGGATCAAGGTGGTCTATGACGTGTTCGACAGTAACGAGGTACTGGAAGCCAAGTTGCTGGCGGGTAGTTCTGGCTACGACATCGTGGTGCCATCCAACCCCTTCCTGGCCAAGCAGATCAAGGCGGGCGTGTTCCAGAAACTGGACAAGTCCAAGCTCTCCAACTGGCAAAACATGGATGTCGACCTGCTCAAGGCGCTCGAGCCGAGCGATCCGGGCAACCAGTACTCCATCCCCTATCTGTGGGGCACCATCGGCTATGCCTACAACGCTGAGAAGGTGAAAGCCGTGCTGGGGGCCGATGCCCCGGTCAACTCCTGGGATCTGGTGTTCAAGCCGGAGAACATGGCCAAGTTGAAAGAGTGTGGCGTCTCCTTCCTCGATTCACCGACCGAAATGCTGCCGGCTGCCCTGCAATATCTGGGCTTCAAACCGGATAGCCAGAAACCGGCCGAGCTGAAGAAGGCTGAGGAGCTGTTCCTCTCCATCCGTCCCTATACCGCCTATTTCCACTCCTCCAAGTACATCTCGGATCTGGCCAACGGCAACCTCTGCGTCGCGGTCGGTTACTCCGGTGACTTGCAGCAGTCCAAGGCGCGGGCAGCCGAGGCCAAGAATGGCGTAGCACTCACCTACACCATTCCGAAAGAGGGGGCAGGCAGCTTCTTTGACATGATCGCCATTCCGGCGGATGCCAAGAACGTCGAGGCGGCCCACACCTTCATCAACTACCTGATGAAGCCCGAGGTGATCGCCAATATCACCAACGTGGTGCAGTTCCCGAACGGCAACAAGGCGGCGACCCCGCTGGTGGATGAGGCGATCCGCACCGATCCGGGTATCTACCCCGATGCGGCGACCCTGCAGAAGATCTACACCTTCCCGGATCTGCCGGCCAAGGTGCAGCGTCTGATGACCCGCAGCTGGACCAAGATCAAGTCCGGCAAGTAAGTAACGAGTGCCCCTCCCGGTCCGCAGTTCGGCCGGGAGGGTAGTGATGCCATCCATCCGGATGGGCCGCGCGAATGGATGCGCAGACGGTCAACCACTGAACAGGAGAACTGACACCGTGAATACAACCAGATTGCTAACCATAGCGCTGGCCATGGGATTGGCGAATGTGGCCCAGGCTGCCCCTGTGCTGCACTTCTACAACTGGTCTGACTATATCGGCGAGACCACCCTCAGCGATTTCCAGCAGGCGACCGGGATCAAGACCGTCTATGACGTGTTTGACTCCAACGAGACCCTGGAAGGCAAGTTGCTGACGGGGCGGACCGGTTACGATCTGGTGGTGCCCTCCAATAATTTCCTGGCCAAGCAGATCAAGGCGGGAGCCTTCCAGAAACTGGATAAATCCCTGCTGCCCAATCTGGCCAACCTGGATCCCGTGCTGCTCAAGCAGCTCGACAAGGTGGATCCGGGTCATCAGTACGCGGTGCCCTATCTGTGGGGGACCAACGGCATCGGCTACAACGTCGACAAAATCAAGGCGGTGCTGGGGGTCGACAAGATTGACTCCTGGGCCACTATCTTCGAACCGGAAAACATGGCGAAACTCTCTCGCTGCGGCGTCGCCTTCCTCGACTCTGCCGACGAGATGATCCCTGCTGCCCTCAACTACCTCGGACTCGATCCCAACAGTCATGCGACGGGGGATATCAAGCAGGCCGAGGCGCTGCTGCTCAAGGTGCGGCCCTATGTGGCCTACTTCCACTCCTCCAAATACATCGGCGATCTCGCCAATGGCGACATCTGCGTGGCGGCCGGTTTTTCCGGCGACATCCTGCAAGCCGCTGCCCGCGCCGATGAAGCTGGTAAGGGGGTGAAAATTGCCTACAGCATTCCGAAAGAGGGGGGCAATCTCTGGTTCGACATGATGGCGATCCCGTCCGATGCCACCAATGTCAAAGAGGCGCACGCTCTCATCAACTACGTCCTGCAGCCCGAAGTGATCGCCAAGGTCAGCGACTATGTGGGCTACGCGAATCCCAACTCAAGGGCGGGCGAGTTTATGGATGAGGCGGTGCGCAACAATGAGGAGGTATATCCCCCTCAGGCCGTGCTGGAGCGACTCTATGTGCAGGAAGCACATCCCCGCTCGGTACAGCGTCTAATCACCCGGAGTTGGACCAAGATCAAGTCCGGTACCTAACCTTGGTGCCCGTTCGGGGGCGCCAAATCGCTTTTATGGATCGGCCGCAAGGCCGGTATCACGTTGGGGAGTTTGGTAATGGCGATAGCCTCCAGTGCCTACAAGAAAGCCCTCGAGGGCAGTCAGCAGCGCAAAGAAGTGCTGGTGAAAATTGATCGGGTAAGCAAGCAGTTCGACGAAACGCTGGCGGTCGATAACGTATCTCTCAATATTCACAAGGGGGAGATTTTCGCCCTGCTCGGCGGGTCCGGTTCCGGCAAATCGACCCTGCTGCGGATGCTGGCCGGTTTCGAGCGCCCGACCGAGGGGCGGCTGTTCCTCGACGGGGTCGACATCACCGACATGCCCCCCTATGAACGCCCCATCAACATGATGTTCCAGTCCTACGCCCTGTTCCCCCATATGACGGTGGCCCAGAACATCGCCTTTGGCCTCAAGCAGGATGGCCTGCCCAAGGCCGAGATCGATGCCCGGGTGGAGGAGATGCTCAAGCTGGTGCAGATGACCCAGTATGCCCGCCGCAAACCGCATCAGCTCTCCGGTGGCCAGCGCCAGCGGGTGGCGTTGGCTCGTTCCCTGGCCAAGCGTCCCAAGTTGCTGCTGCTGGATGAACCCATGGGGGCGCTCGACAAGAAGCTGCGTTCCAAGATGCAACTGGAGCTGGTGGAGATCATCGAGCGAGTCGGGGTGACCTGCGTCATGGTGACTCACGATCAGGAAGAGGCCATGACCATGGCGGAGCGGATCGCCATCATGCACCTCGGCTGCATCGAGCAGATCGGCAGCCCGATGGATATCTACGAGACTCCGGCCAGTCGGCTGGTGTGCGAATTTATCGGCAACGTCAACCTGTTTGACGGCCTGCTGGTGGAGGATGAGCAGGACCACGCCACCATCGCCTGCGCCGATCTGGAGCAGCCCATCTATGTGGGCCACGGCATCAGCTCCCGCGCCGAAAACAAGAAGGTGACCTACGCCCTGCGGCCGGAAAAACTGCTGATGAGTTTGCAAAAGCCGGAGGAGATCGAGCACCCGGATTTCAACTGGACCAAGGGTGAGGTCTATGACATCGCCTATCTGGGCGGTCACTCGGTTTATCACATCCAGCTGCCCTCGGGCAAAATCGTTCAGGCTTTCATCGCCAATGCCGAACGCCACGGCAAGCGGCCAACCTGGGATGACCAGGTGTTCCTCTACTGGGAAGATGACAGCGGCGTGGTGCTGCAATCATGAAGTTCTTGCAACGACTGAAGCGGGTCGGGGGGCGCCGACTGGTGATCGGCATCCCCTTCTTCTGGCTGTTCCTCTTCTTCCTGCTGCCCTTCGTCATCGTGGTGAAGATCAGTTTTGCGGAAGCGGATGTAGCGATCCCGCCCTACACCGATGTGGTGAGCTGGGCCGACAATCAGCTCACCATCCTGCTCAACATGGGCAACTACCTGCTGCTGCAGGAGGATGAGCTCTATATCGCTGCCTATCTGGGCTCCCTCAAGATGGCCTTTGTCAGTACTTTGCTCTGCCTGCTGATTGGCTATCCGATGGCCTACTCCATCGCTCGGGCCAACAAGGAGACCCAGACCGTTCTGCTGCTGCTGATCATGATGCCGACCTGGACCGCCATTCTGATCAGGGTCTATGCGTGGATGGGGATCCTCAGCAACAACGGCCTGCTCAACAGCGTCTTGCTGGGGATCGGGCTGATCGACGAGCCGCTGCAGATCCTCAATACCAACCTGGCGGTCTATATCGGCATTGTTTACTCCTACCTGCCCTTCATGGTGCTGCCGCTCTACGCCAATCTGGTCAAACACGATCAGAGCCTGCTGGAGGCGGCCTCCGACCTGGGGGCCCGCAACCTGACCCGGTTCTGGCAGATCACGGTGCCGCTCTCCAAGAACGGCATCATCGCCGGCTGCATGCTGGTGTTCATTCCGGTGGTGGGAGAGTTCGTTATTCCGGAAATGCTGGGCGGCCCGGAGACCCTGATGATCGGCAAGGTGCTGTGGCAGGAGTTCTTCAACAACCGCGACTGGCCGGTTGCCTCTGCACTGGCGGTGGTGATGCTGGCGGTGCTGATCATTCCGATCATCCTGTTCAACCGTAACCAGGCCAAAGAGCTGGAGGGCAAGGCATGATGAAGCGTTTCGGTTTTGCCAAACTGATGCTCTGGCTGGGGCTGCTGTTTATCTACCTGCCCATGATCATCATGGTGATCTACTCCTTCAACGCCTCCAAGCTGGTGACGGTGTGGGGTGGCTGGTCGCTCAAGTGGTACTTCGGCCTGCTCGACAACAAGCAGCTGATCGGGTCTGTGTTCCGCTCGCTGGAGATCGCCTTCTACACCGCGATCGCCGCGGTGGCGCTGGGGACGGTGGCGGCCTTCGTGCTGACCCGTATTCCCCACTTCCGTGGTCGCACCCTGTTCGGTGGCATGGTGACGGCGCCGCTGGTGATGCCCGAGGTGATCACCGGTCTGTCGCTGCTGCTGCTATTCGTGGCGATGGCCCAGCTGGTGGGCTGGCCCGCCGAGCGGGGCATGCTGACCATCTGGATCGCCCACACCACCTTCTGTACCGCCTACGTGGCGATCGTGGTGTCGGCGCGGTTGCGGGAGCTGGATCTCTCCATCGAGGAGGCGGCAATGGATCTCGGCGCCAAGCCGTGGAAGGTGTTCTTCCTGATCACTATCCCGATGATCGCCCCCTCGCTGGCGGCAGGCGGCATGATGTCGTTCGCCCTGTCGCTGGATGATCTGGTGCTGGCTAGCTTCGTCTCTGGCCCGGGCTCCACTACCTTGCCGATGGAGGTCTTCTCGGCGGTACGGCTCGGGGTGAAACCCGAGATCAACGCGGTGGCCAGCCTGATCCTGTTGTCGGTATCGCTCTTTACCTTCGGCAGCTGGTATCTGATGGCCAGGGCGGAGAAGCGCCGCCGTGCCGAGATCGCCATGACCACCCAGATGCAGGCGGTTGCCTGACCTCGTGTTAAGATCCGCACTCTCTCGTCAACCCGGAGGATGAGAATGCGGATCTCCCTTTTTAGCGGTCGTGGCACCGAGCTGGTGCCCGGTCTCACCAGCGCCATTCACAAGCAACCGATCTCTGCACCAGTTCGCTGTACCTTTGCCGGTCTGGAAGGGGATGAACAGTGTGACCAGCGCCACCACGGTGGCCCGGATCGGGCGCTTCACTACTATCCGGCCGATCACTATCTCTGGTGGCAGACCTGGCAAACCGCGCTGGGCTTGCCTGCGCCACGTTCACCCTGGCAACCTGCCGCCTTTGGCGAGAACCTCTCTGGTCTCGGGTTGATCGAGGCGCAAGCCTGCATTGGCGATGTCTATCGACTCGGCGAGGCGCTGATCCAGATAAGTCAGCCAAGATCCCCCTGTTTCAAGCTCAACCAGCGCTTTGGCTATGGCCAGATGTCGCAGGTGATGCAACTGAATGGCCGTTGTGGCTGGCTGCTGCGGGTGCTGGAGGAGGGCATGATCGCGCCTGACACGGCCATGGAGCTGGTAGACAGACCCTATCCCGAACTGACGGTGAAGCGCACGGCGGATATCCTGTTCAATCAGGTGCGCAATGAAGCGGATCTACTAATGTTGCTGGAGAATCCTGCTCTCTCCCCCAACTGGCGCCAGCATGCAGCCGACTGGCTGGAGCATGGCACTGTGGCTGACTGGCAGCGCCGTCTGCTGGGGCCAGCCTCCCTGCGCCTGGCCTGACGGCCGGTTACCGGAATGTCACCAGCTGGCTGCAGCCCGGTAAACGGATGAAAAGAGTGCTGAATAGTTGAGCGAACAGCACTTTTTTTCCTGCCAAATGCAAAAAAGGCTTGTGTCGGGTCTGGGCTTTCGGTAAATTCCCGTCCCGCAGACATCGGTGTGTAGCGCAGCTTGGTAGCGCACTTCGTTCGGGACGAAGGGGTCGGAGGTTCGAATCCTCTCACACCGACCAAATTTGAAAAGGCCGCTCAATAGAGCGGCCTTTTTGCATTTTCCTTCCAGTTACTCGGTTTTTCATTAGCTGCTGACCTGTTACCTGGCCAAGTGATCTGACTTGCAGTATGCAGGGTCGAAGCAAGACCACAGACATTAAAAGGGCCACCGCTTGGTGGCCCATTGGTGGAGTCTATTCTGACTCCGGCACTCTAGATTGTGGCAATCTCGCTATGGGTCTTGTCTATGGTGCCCTCCTTGCGCGCCAGGCGCTTACTCAGATATGCCAGTGCTGATGCCGCAAAGCCTTGAAACTGTGTTGAGGCAGCAAGGCCGCGTGCTTGGGGTACTCACTAATGAAATGTTCGATTCCCTCCATCAGTTGTGCACGTAATGAAATCACGGGCTCATGCCAGGCTTGCAGGCATAGATGGCCGGGGATCAACTGCTCCTGATAATCTTCCAGCAGCTGTTCTGGCCAGGGTTCAATACCGGAATTGCGTTGCAGCAAATAGTGGGCGGCGGGTTCACGGGCATAAATGAACTGAATTTGGGCCAGATCGCGTTGGCATAGCGTTTGACTGTTGATGTGACAGGTCAAATATTTTCCCGTTTTCAGATCCAGAAAGTGACCGCGTTGCCGACAGGGAACGATGCGATACCAAGGCAGGGGTGAGGAGAGAGAATACCCCTCAAGCTCCTGTTCCAACCAGTGGCGACACTCGGGTGTCTGCACCTCGTCGAGCATGGACTCGAGCTGTGTCAACAAGGCTCTGGATGGTTTGATGGCCAGTTTCGCACTCATCGCCTGCAATCCTCCCTCTGCACACAATCCCGACTATCAGTATGGACCTTGTTCGGCCAGAGGGGGTAAGGAATCTAATGATTAAAAGTGGATTAGCCGCGTGGTTTTTATGCACTAACTTGGTTCAACCCACCAGATAGGTACCGGTGCCGAAGGCGATGTGGGTGCCCTCTTCGTTGTGCAGCTCCATCCGGGCGACGGCCACCTTGCTGCCAGCCCGGATGATGTGGGCGGTGGCGATAAACTCGTTGCCGCGCCCTGGGCGCAGGTAATCCACCCGCAGATCTATGGTGCCGAGGCGGGCGAAGCGCTCCTTGAGATAGCTGGGGGAGAACTCCTCCAGCTCGTCGATGCAGGAGGCGGCGACGATCATGCCGCCCGCCACATCGAGCAGTGTGGCGGTGACGCCGCCGTGCAGGATGTTGTGGAAAGGGTTGCCGATCAGCTTGTCGTCCATCTTGATGCGCAGTTCCACCTTGTCGAAGTCGTAGTGGGTCACCTGCATGCCGATCAGCTTGTTGAACGGCATCTTCTCGGCAAACAGGTTGGCAATGCCACTGAGCGCCATCTTCTTGAGCATCTGTTTCATTCTCTGATCCCAATCCTTGTCATCAAAGCCGAGTAAAAACTCCAGCCAGTCTGCAACAGTTCCTTAACAGTCGCAATGGCAGGTTTATTGTGGGCGGCGGCTGCTTTAGAATGGCGACCCCAAAGGAGAGCCCATGACTGCGATTGCCGAAACCCTGCCAGATCCTCAGCCAGAGAGTCCGCTTGCCCTGCTGCAGGCGGTCTTCGGCTATCAGCAGTTTCGGCCGGGTCAGCTCGAAATCATCGAGCAGATCGTCGCGGGGCGCGATGCGCTGGTGCTCAAGCCCACTGGCGGCGGCAAGTCGCTCTGTTACCAGATCCCGGCACTGCTGCGGCCCGGGCTCGGTGTGGTGGTCTCTCCTCTTATTTCGCTGATGAAGGATCAGGTCGACAGCCTGCGCGCCAACGGCGTAGCGGCGGTCTACATCAACTCGGCCCTCAGTCGGGAGGAGATGATCCAGAACTTTGCCGCCATGCGTCGCGGCGAGATCAAGCTGGTTTATGTCTCCCCCGAGCGCTTGTTGCAGCACGAGTTTATGGATCGACTGGCCGAGCTGCCGCTCGGGCTGTTCGCCATCGACGAGGCGCACTGCGTCTCCCAGTGGGGCCACGATTTCCGGCCTGAGTATGCGGCGCTGGGGCGGCTAAAACAGTGGTTCCCGCAGGTGCCGGTGGTGGCGCTGACCGCCACTGCCGACGAGGCGACCCGCAGCGACATGCTCCACCGTTTGGAGCTCAACGATCCCTTTATTCACACTGCCAGCTTCGATCGCCCCAATATCCGCTACAGCCTGGTGGAGAAGTTCAAGGCGGCCGAGCAGCTGCTGCGTTACGTGCAGAGCCAGAAGGGCAACTGTGGCATCGTCTACTGCTCCAGTCGCAACCGGGTGGAGGAGGTGGCCGAGCGGTTATCCCGCCACGGCTGCAAGGCGGCGCCCTATCATGCGGGGCTGCCGCTCGAGCTGCGCCAGCAGACCCAGGATGCCTTCCTCAAGGATGACATCGAGATAGTGGTGGCGACGGTGGCGTTCGGTATGGGTATCGACAAGCCCAACGTACGCTTCGTGGTGCACTACGACATTCCGAAGAACATCGAATCCTACTATCAGGAGACCGGCCGCGCCGGTCGCGATGGCACCCCCGCCGAGGCGCTGCTGCTCTACGATCCCGCCGATATCGGCCGGGTGCGCCGCCTGCTCGACAACATCGAGAACCCGCAGCAGTTGCAGGTGGAGCAGTACAAGCTCAACGTGATGGCGGCGTTTGCCGAGGCGCAAACCTGCCGCCGTCAGGTGCTGCTCAACTACTTCGGCGAGTACAACGACAAGCCGTGCGGCAACTGCGATATCTGTCTCGATCCGCCCAAGAGCTATGACGGCACTGAAGATGCCCAGAAGGCGCTCTCCTGCGTCTGGCGGGTGGGCCAGAATTTCGGGGTGGGTTATGTGGTGGAGGTGCTGCGCGGGTCGCTGAACCAGCGCATCAAGGATCATGGCCACGATAAGCTGTCGACCTACGGCATCGGCAAGGATCAGAGCCACGAATACTGGATGAGCGTGATCCGCCAGCTGATCCACAAGGGGTTGCTGACCCAGAACATCACCCGCAATCTGGTGCTGCAGCTGACCGAAGCGGCCCGCCCCGTGCTGCGTGGCGAGGTGACGCTGGAGCTGGCGGTGCCCCGCTTGCAGCCCATCTCCAGCCGCAAGGAGAAGCGCAATGGCCTGCTCGACAACGCCAACTACGACAAGCGGTTGTTCAAGGAGCTGCGTGGCCTGCGCAAGCAGATTGCCGAGGACGAAGAGGTGCCGCCCTACGTGGTGTTCAACGATGCGACCCTGGTGGAGATGGCTCAACTGATGCCGATGACCGAAGACGAGATGCTGGCTATCAACGGTGTCGGGCACCGCAAGCTGGAACGCTTTGGCGAAGCCTTTATGGATCTGATCATCGACTACTGCCGTCGTTAGGGTCGATTAGGTAGCCTAATCGACCACGGTAAGCACGGCTCGGAAGAACCTGGGTCAGACGCGAGGTTATTTCAGGCTGGCGTAGAAGGCGGCCAGATTGTCGATATCCGCATCGGTCAGCGGCGCCATGAAGGGGTCCATCAAGGGCTCTTTGCGGGTGCCATCCTTGAACGCTTTCAACTGTTTCACCAGATAGGCGGCATTCTGACCCGCCAGATGGGGATAGTTGGGGATCATCGCCTTGCCTTCCACGCCGTGACAGGCGGCACAGACCGCGGCCTTGGCTTTGCCGGCTTCAATATCGGCAGCCTTGGCTTGATGACCCCACGCCAGTGCCAGCAAGGGCAGGGCATATACCCATTTTTGCATCTTCTTCTCCTTGAATTGAAAAATGATGGTTGCCAGTTAGCGCAAGCATGGCTGACGGCAGTATAAAGAGTGACACGAGCATACGCAGGGACGAATGGCACAACCATGAAGTTGATCAACACTTTTGCGACCGAGTTGCCCTGGGCCTGTGAACCCGTGGCCCCCCAGCCGCTGCAGCAACCCCGGTTGCTTCATCTCAACCGGGCTTTGCTGGATGAGTTGGGGCTGGGAGGCGTCAGCGAGGCTGACTGGATCGCCTGTTGTGGCGAGGGAAAAGTGCTGCCCGGTATGCAGCCGGTAGCGCAGGTCTATGCGGGCCATCAGTTCGGGGGTTATAGCCCCCGGCTTGGAGATGGTCGCGCGCTGCTGTTGGGTGAGCAGCAGGCGCCGGATGGTCAGCGCTGGGATCTGCACCTGAAGGGGGCAGGAAAGACGCCGTTTTCCCGTTTTGGTGACGGTCGCGCCGTGCTGCGCTCCAGCATCCGCGAATATCTCGCCTCCGAAGCGCTCCATGCTCTCGGCATCCCGACCACCCGGGCGCTGGTATTGGTGGGGAGTCAGGAGCCCGTTTATCGCGAACAGGTGGAGATCGGGGCGACCGTGCTGCGCACCGCCCCCAGCCATCTGCGCTTCGGCCATATCGAGTATTTCGCCTGGAGCGGGCAGGGGGAGAAGATCCCGCCACTCATCGACTATCTGCTGCGCCACCACTTCCCCGAGCTGGAGAGTGGCGCCGAACTGTTTGCCGAAGTGGTGCGCCGCACCGCGCGGTTGATTGCCAAATGGCAGGCTGCGGGCTTCTGTCACGGGGTGATGAACACCGACAACATGTCGCTGCTCGGCCTGACGCTGGATTACGGCCCCTACGGCTTTATCGATGCCTATGTGCCGGACTTTGTCTGCAACCACTCGGATCCGGCGGGCCGTTACGCGCTGGATCAGCAGCCCGCGGTCGGTTACTGGAATCTGCAAAAGCTGGCGCAGGCGCTGGCTGGCCATGTAGACGGTGATGCGCTGGCTGCTGCGTTGGCCCAGTACGAGCAGCAGCTGATGCTGCACTACTCCGAGCTGATGCGGGCCAAGCTCGGACTGGCAGTGTGGGAGGAGGATGACCCGGCGCTGTTCCGCGAGTTGTTCCGATTGCTGGCGGCCCACAAGGTGGATTACCACCTGTTCCTGCGCCGTCTCGGTGAGGTGACGCAAGAGGGGGTGTGGCCTGCGTCTCTGCTGGCCCTGTTGCCTGAACCGCTGGGTTGGCAGGCGTGGCTGGAGCGCTATCGGGCGCGGCTAATGCGCGAAGGCAGCGAGGATGCCGTGCGCAAGGCGCAGATGGATGCCATCAATCCCAAATATGTGCTGCGCAATGCGCTGGCCCAGCAGGTGATCGACGCCGCCGACACAGGGGATATGCGGCCTTTCGAGCGGCTGTTCGCCGCCTTGCAGCGCCCCTATGATGAACAACCCGAATATGAGGATCTCGCCACCCCGACTCCGGCATGGTATTGCGGTGGTGAGCTCTCCTGCAGCAGCTGAGAGACACGGAATGAGTTGGCAAATCAAACAGGTAGATAGCGAAGCTGGCGTGGTGACGCTGGATTGCCCAGCACTCGACTGGGACACGTTTCCGCTGTTGGCGCAGGTCTTGCTGCGAGAGTGGGAGCTGCAGCCGCTCGAGCAGGATGCGGGGGCCGACCGCCATAGCTGGTTGCTGGAGTTTGAAGGGAGCCAGTTTCGGCTGGAGTACGAACACTACAGCGGCTGCTGGCTGGAGGCGGTGTGCCCGGCGGATCGGGAGGCGCTGCTCTGGCTCGCCAGACAGCACAAGCTGTGACTATCGCCCACAAGGCTTGCTCTGCCGCTGGCCAACCTGGACAAGCGTAATCGCATAAAGATTGAACTATCGGTTTGGGGGCGTATAATCTCGCCCCTCGATTATCGCCAATGGTGGCGATATGGGTTCCCTAACCCCATTAACCAAAAAGGTCACAAGATGAATCTGACCCCTGCGCAGTACCAAACGGCGCTCGTTCGCCTGTCGTTGTTCCACATTCTGATCATTGCCAGCAGCAACTATCTGGTGCAGCTGCCGATCACCGTGTTTGGCTTCCATACCACCTGGGGTGCGTTCAGCTTCCCGTTTATCTTCCTGGCGACCGACCTGACAGTGCGGATCTTCGGTGCCGGTCTGGCACGCAAGATTATCCAGACCGTGATGCTGCCAGCGCTGGCGGTCTCCTATGCGCTCTCCGTGCTCTTCTTCGAAGGGAGCTTCCAGGGCGTTGGTCATCTGGCCGAATTCAACCTATTCGTGGCGCGTATCGCGCTGGCCAGCTTTATGGCCTATCTGGTAGGGCAGTTCATGGATGTGGTGGTGTTCAACCGCCTGCGTCTGCTCAAGCAGTGGTGGATTGCACCTGCGGCCTCCACCCTGTTCGGTAATCTGGTCGATACCATCGCTTTCTTCAGTGTGGCCTTCTGGCGCACCACAGATCCTTTCATGGCAGAGCACTGGGTCGAGATCGCAACCGTCGATTACGTATTCAAGTTGCTGATAAGCCTTGGTTTGTTCGTGCCGCTCTACGGTGTCTTGTTGCGCTACCTTAGCCGCAAGCTGGTGGGCGAGGCCGGATTATCCAGCCTGCAAACGGCCACCCGGCAAGCCTGACCAGATTGACCACCCTTCGCGGTGGTCAATTTTTTGCACTTTCTGCAAATAGCGCTTGCCTAGTTAAATGAGAATGATTATTGTTAACTTGTTTTCCGGGAAAGACTTCATTCGTTCCAACGTGATGGACTTCTTGTGAAGGCACGACATTGCTCACATTGCTTCCAGTTAAGGGCCAGTTTATCTGGCCCTCTTTTTTTGTCATTTTTCAGCAAGTTGCAGGCATAAAAAACGGGAGCCAAGGCTCCCGTCGTCACGCTGTTTGTGGCTTACTCGATATCGAGTGCCTCGGGGGAGAGGATCACCCCTGTGGTATCGGCGTAGAGGTGGTCGTCAGGCAGGAAGGTCACCCCACCGAAGTTGACCGGCAGATCGGTCTCCCCTACATCCTTGCTGTCGGCACCGACCGGAATGGCTGCCAGTGCCTGAATGCCGATATCCAGATCTTCCAGAATATCGACTTCGCGGACGCAGCCGTAGCAGACAATCCCTTCCCAATCGTTCTCTGCTGCTGTTGTGGCGATGTCGCTGTCGATCAGAGCGCGGCGCATGGAGCCACCGCCATCGATCAGCAAGACGCGTCCCAGTCCGTTCTCTTTGACGAGTTCACGGATAAGACCATTCGATTCGAAGCATTTGACGGTGGTGATGACGCCGCCGAAAGAGGCGCGGCCGCCGAAGGAGCAGAGCATGGGTTCAAGCACATCCACCATGTCCTGATAGATGTCGCACAGTTCAGAAGTATTGTATTCCATAGTGTCAAATCCACGGCTGGAAACAGGTGCAACCAGTATAAGGAGTGGGTGTGGCATTTCAATGAATATTCCTTGCACAGATCACCTGTCGCCGCTTTTCTGCATAAGCTCAATGCAGTTCACTGCCAGTTTGCGAGAGGTCCATCGTGCTTATCCGTCATAAGTTGATCCTGAATACCGTGCTGGTTGCCGTTGCCATGCTGGTACTGAGCGGCCTGTTTATCTACTCCAGCCAGGTGCACCGTCACCTGACCGAAGCCCAGCGCAATATCGACCAGCTGGAGATCGCCATGCTCAACCTGCGCCGGGCCGAGAAGGATTTTCTGATCCGCAAGGATATGACCTTCGTCGAGCGCTTCAATCAGGGGCTGTCTGACTTTCACCAGCACAACCGGGAGCTGGTGACCGATGACAATCTGGCGGCCGTTGAGGGGGAGCTGACCAGACTGGAGCAGCAGATCAGCGGCTATGGCAAGGCCTTCAACGATCTGGTGGCTCAGCAGCAGAAGATTGGTCTGGGGCCGGAGGAGGGGCTCTATGGCAAGTTGAGGACGGCGGTGCATGAGGTGGAGAATGGGCTCAAGCAGCTGGATCAGCAGGGGTTGCTCATCACCATGTTGCAGCTGAGGCGGGCGGAGAAGGACTTCATGCTGCGCTCCGATATCCAGTATCTGGAACGTTTCGAGGCCTTGCACAAGAGTTTTCAGGATAGCCTTGCCACTTTGCCGGAGGCGGATCGCGGCAAGCTGGAACAGGCCAGCAAGCAGTACCGGCAGGACTTTGTGGCGCTGGTGCAGGGGATGCAGGTACTGGGGCTGAAAGAGGATGAGGGGCTGCGTAACCAGATGCGGGATCTGGTGCATCAGACCGAACAGGGGTTTGCCGCCGTCGATCAGCACATTATCGCTGAGCTGGAGCGGCAGAGCGCTCGCCTCAACAGCCTGATGCTGGTCTGTGGCGGGGTGATTGTGGTGCTGATCGGCATTATGAGCGTGTTGCTGGGGCGCAGCATCGACCGTCCCATTACTCAGGTGAATGATACCGTCAACCGCATTCGTAAGGATAATGACCTGCGCCTGAAGATAGATTTGCGCGGGGCAGATGAAATGGCCCAGCTGGCAGGTAATCTCGACGTAATGCTGGGCGGGTTTCGCGATCTGATCGGCGATGTGAAGCAGAGCGTGCACACCCTGACCGAAGCGGCGGATCACCTCTCGGCCAACGTCAAGCGCACCAGTGAAGGGGCGGCGCGCCAGCTGCAGGAGACTGATATGGTGGCGACCGCTTCCACCGAGATGGGCTCCACCATCGAAGAGATCGCCCGCAACACCGAGCAGGCGGCCAACAATGCACAGGCAACCAACAACAAGGCGATGGAGGGGCGGGCTGCGGTCGAGAATACTGTCGAGCAGATCCGCTCGCTGGCGGGCAATCTGGAGAGCTCATCTCGCGAGGTGAGCCAGCTGCAAAAAGAGAGCGAGACCATCGGCTCCGTGCTCGACGTGATCCGTGGTATTGCCGAGCAGACCAACCTGCTGGCCCTCAACGCAGCCATCGAAGCAGCTCGGGCAGGGGATCAGGGACGCGGTTTTGCGGTGGTTGCCGATGAGGTGCGCAATCTGGCCATCCGTACCCAAAAATCAACCCAGGAGATCGCCGGCATCATCAGCTCGCTGCAGAAACAGACCGGCAGCATCGTAGAGGTGATGGCGACCTGCCGCGAGCAGGGCAACCGCAGCTCGGATCAGGCCAGTACTGCAGGGGAGTTGTTGGGGCAGATCACTCAGGATGTTACCCATATCATGGACATGAGCACCCAGATTGCCGCCGCCATCGAACAGCAGAGTCTGGTGGCCAACGAGGTGAACCGCAACGTCAACAACATCCGCGACATCGCCCAGGAGTCGAGCATCATGGCAGAGGAAAATGCGAGATCCAGCGAGGGTCTCAACGAGCAGGCCCAGCTGCTCAACAAGGCGGTGGCAAAATATCGGGTTTAGTGAGCAGACTGGCATCCTTGTGAGGTTTTTGCACCAGAGTGGCAATGATTTGATCGTAATGGCTGTTATTGGGGGAATTCGCTCATATAATCGCCGCCACTATGATGATTCGGAAGGATTCGATGGCAAAGTTGCTGGTGGCCGTATTCGGGCTGCTCTGTTCCTGTCTGGTGTTGGCAGGGCCGGCGCCTCAGGCTACCCCACTCAAGCCCGGTATGGAGCCGCTACTCAGCTGGTTCAACGGGGCCTTTACGAGCCGGGAGCAGGCCAGTTACGACAGCCGCTTTACCAGTGCCGAGCTGCGCCTGATGGAGATCTGGCCCGGCTATCAGGGCTATCGCTGGGTCTATGCCGAGCAGTACCTGAGTCTGCGCTCCGTCCGTCCTTTTCGCCAGCGCATCTATCGCTTCTCACCCGCCCCTGACGGGCGGATCCTGATGGCAGAACTGACCATGCCCCGGGCTACCGATTTTGCCGGTGCCTGGCATGATCCTGCCCTGCTCGACAGTCTGACCCCGCAGCAGCTCTCCTTGCGCCACGGTTGCGAGATCTGGCTGACACGCACTCCCTCCGGCGAATATGCCGGTCGCACCCGGGTGGGCCACTGCTCCACCGATTTTGGCGGTGCCACGACGCTGGTGCAGCATATCTGGATTGGCCCCGATAGCGTCAGATTGCTGGATCGCGCCTATGACAACGCAGGGAGTCCGCGCTGGGGCAGCCCGGGTGAGGGGTATGTCTATTTGCGTCGTTCCAAAGGATTTGGCCAGTAGGGGAGAGTGCGTCTGGCTGCGGGAACATGAAGGATGAAAAACAGGGATCGTAAAAAAGGCGCCCGATGGGCGCCTTTTTCAGAATTCTTCAGAAGTAAAATTACTTCTTGGTGGTCATCGCACCGAAACGCTTGTTGAACTTGTCTACGCGGCCGCCGCTAGAAACTTCTTTCTGTTTGCCGGTGTAGAACGGGTGGCACTCGGAGCACACGTCCAGGTTCAGATCTTTACCGATGGTAGAGAAAGTGTTGATGACGTTACCGCAAGAGCACTTGGCGGTGATGGCTACGTAGTCAGGATGGATACCAGCTTTCATGGACAACCTCAATTAATAGGCCGTGTCGCCATCCGATCTCTTGTCGGACACCACACGATTGTTGAACACAGTTTCAAAGGCTGCGAATAATATAGGAAATGCCTGAGATCAGGCAAGTGGCTTCGCAGAAAAAATAGGCAACCCCTGGTGAATTCTTCCCAAACGCTGGATCTGGTTCGTGTCGCTGTCCCGGTACCGTTACGCCGTCACTTCGACTATCTCTCTCCCCTGCCGTTACCTGCCCCCGGTTGCCGGGTCGAGATCCCTTTCGGTCCCCAGACCCTGGTCGGGCTGGTGGTGGATCATCCGGTTGACAGTCAGGTGCCCCGCAACAAGCTCAAGCCCATCAAGCGCGTACTCGATACGACGCCGGTGCTGGGGCCGGATATTCTGGCGCTGATGAACTGGAGCGCCAGCTACTACCAGCATCCGCTGGGGGAGGTGTTGCCTCACGCCCTGCCGGTGCTGGTGCGCAAGGGGGAGCCTGCCGCTTATCGTGAACTGGAGTTCTGGTTTGCTACTGAGGCTGGCATGGCCATCGACCTTAACGAGCTCAAGCGGGCCGCCAAGCAGCAGCAGGCGCTTGCCCTGTTGCGCAAGGGGCCGCAGACCCCCTCCGCCCTCAAGCAGGAGGAGATCCAGAGCGCAGCCCTCACAGCACTGGAGAAGAAGGGGCTGCTGGAGAAGCGTTCGCTGGAGCCGAGCCACGATGGCGATTGGGCTACCCGCTTTGAACCGGGGGAGGGGCTGCGCCTCAACGGCGAGCAGGCGCTGGCCGTCTCTGCCATTACCAGTCAGAGCGACAAGTTCGGTGCCTTCCTGCTGGACGGCATCACCGGTTCCGGCAAGACCGAGGTTTACCTGAGCATCCTCGAGCCGCTGCTCAAGGCGGGCAAGCAGGCGCTGGTGATGGTACCGGAGATAGGCCTTACCCCGCAGACCATCAACCGCTTTCGCCGCCGCTTCAACGTGCCGGTGGTGGCAATGAACTCGGCCATGAACGATCGGGAGCGGCTCGACGCCTGGCTCGCCTGCCGCGACGGCGGCGCTGCCATCCTTATCGGCACCCGCTCTGCGGTGTTCACCCCGTTTCACAACCTCGGCATCATCATCATCGACGAAGAGCACGACGGCTCCTTCAAGCAGCAGGACGGTTTTCGCTACCACGCGCGGGATCTGGCGGTGATGCGGGCTCATCGTGCCGGCATTCCCATCCTGCTTGGCTCGGCTACCCCATCGCTGGAGACATTGCACAACGCCCGCACCGGCAAGTATCACCATCTCACCCTGACTCGCCGTGCCGGTAACGCCCAGGCCGCCCGTCAGGTGATCCTGGATATCAAGAGCGTGCGGCTGCAGGCCGGGCTCTCCCCCCAGTTGGAGCAGCTGATGGCAGAGCATCTGGCGGCGGGCAATCAGGTGATGCTGTTCCTCAACCGCCGTGGCTATGCCCCGGCTCTGATCTGCCACCAGTGCGGCTGGAGCGCTGCTTGTGAGCGGTGTGATGCCTGGTACACCTGGCATCAGGCCGGGCGACGACTGCATTGTCACCACTGCGACAGCGTACGCCCGCTGCCCCACCACTGCCCCGAGTGTGGCAGCAACGAGCTGATCGGATCGGGAGTGGGCACCGAGCAGCTGGAGCAGTTGCTCACGACGGTTTTCCCGCAATATCCCGTAGTGCGCATCGATCGGGACAACACCCGCCGCAAGGGGGAGCTGGAGACCCATCTCGGCGACATCAAGGCGGGCAAGTACAAGATCCTCATCGGCACCCAGATGCTGGCCAAGGGCCACCACTTCCCGGATGTGACGCTAGTGGGTCTGCTGGATGTGGATGGTGCCCTGTTCAGCGCCGATTTTCGCGCCGCCGAGAAGCTGGCCCAGCTCTACACCCAGGTGGCGGGCCGTGCCGGTCGCGCCAGCAAACCCGGGTTGGTGGTGCTGCAGAGCCACCATCCGGAACATGCCCTGCTGCAGGATCTGACTCAGAATGGCTACGGCCACTTCGCCGATACGGCGTTGAAAGAGCGCCGCCTGCTGGGGTTGCCGCCCTTCAGCTATCAGGGGCTGTTTCGGGCCGAGGCCAACGGCCGTGACGAGGTGCAACTGTTCCTCTCTCGCCTTGCCGATACCCTACGCAGCGCCCGCTATCCCCACGTTCAGGTGCTGGGGCCCATCAGCGGTTTTATGGAACGCAAGGCGGGCAAGTTCCGCATGCAGTTGCTGGTGCAGGGGCCGAACCGGGCACCGCTGGCCCAACTGCTGGATTGGGCGGTGAAGGAGCTGGAAGGCTGGCCCGAGACCAAAAGGGTGCGCTGGAGTCTGGATATCGACCCCACCGAGCTGAATTGATGGTGGCACCGGAGCCGGTCGCTGGCAGTTATCGTCAGCGACCGATGGGTGATTTCATTTCAAGGCTCAGACCCGCAGATCGATCTGCTGCACCCAGCCTCCTTTACCCTGTTCGGTGAAATAGAGGCCGGATTGGCGCAGCACCCCCTGATTGCCACTCTCCCCCAGATGGTTAAAGGGGGTGTCGAGGGGGCGCAGCAGGATGGCGCCGATCCCCAGTTCGACCAGCGCGATAGGGGCGTGCTCGGGATGCCAGAACTGCAGGGCTGAAAACTGGCTATCCCCCTCGTCCAGCACCCCGTTGCCATCCTCATCCAGGGTGGCCAACTCGCCGAAACCATTGCCGGAGCGAGCACCAAACAGCTCGCCACCATCGTCTATGGTGCCGTTGCCATTGCGATCCAGCGCCACAAAGCCGCTCCCTTCACTCAAGCCCGGCAGGCTATCCTCTTTGCCATCCTGATCGATATCGAAAGTGACCCGTGCCTCGGTCAGATCGGCAATCTTGCCATCCAGACTGAGCACCAGCGGATCTTTCAGGGCATTGAGGGTGGTGCGCCGCTGGCTCACCTCCAGCTGGCGCCAGTCGAGCACAAAGCCGAGATCGAGCTGAATAGTCTGACCATCCCGAGTCGCTACGCTGGCCGATGCCATCACGTTGAGCTGCTCCTGTTGCAGCAGGGTGTCAGTCACCTCCACCAGTTGATCCGGCTCGGCGGCTTGAGCAGCGGCGTCTCCTTGGGTCACTCCATCGCCTCCTTCTTCGGAGGGTTTGATCGGCTTGGGCAGCTCGATTTCGTGGCCCAGCATCGCCTCAATCATCAGCTTGATAAGCCGCTGGTGGTTGTCGAGCCCGTCGTTGGGAACGCCGTTCTCCTCCTGATTTCTGCCCCCCTCCGCCTTGGCTGGCGCGGCTGTTGTCTGCGGGGGAGTCTGGGTATTGCTCCGGCTGCTGGCTTGCAGCGTCAGGGCACTGGCTTGCATCAGGGTGGTTCGCTGCTCGCCGGATGGCGGTGTGGCGGCCGTTCCGCTCACGCCATTGGCCTGCGGCGCGACCGGCCCCAGTCTGCGCACCTTGCGGGCCTGCGCCTGTTGCTGCCGGTATTGCACCTCCCCCTGGAGGTCGTAGTGATCGATGCGCATATCTTCGCCCTCGGCGCTATACATCTGGTCGGTTATCGACCGATAACTGAACAGGGATTAACACCAAATCGGACTAACAGGCATAATTGTTAGTTCCATGTTGCAAAGTGACGGTGAGGCTGGATGATGGGCATTCAGTTTGCCAGCCCGGTGGCCGGGACGACAATGGAAAGGGGAGAGAGGATGAGAAACTGTCTGGTGATGGGAGCGGCAGGATATATCGGTTCCTATCTGGTGCCTCACCTGCAAACGCTGGGCTACAGGGTGATTGCCGGGGCTCGCCGTCCCTGCCGCTTGCCTGAGGGAGTCGAGTTTCGCCTCGCCGATAGCCTCAAGCCGATCACCTTGCTGCCTGCGCTGGCGGGCATCGATACCGTCTTCTATCTGGTGCATGCCATGGGGGCGGGGGCCGATTTTCACCGGCTGGAGCAGCAGGGGGTAAAGAATTTTGCCGCCGCTGCCCGCGCCGCCGGGGTGCGCCGCATCATCTATCTGGGGGCGATCCAGCCTGAACAGTGCAACAGCCGCCATCTCAACTCCCGCCGCCACTGTGGCGAGTTGTTTCGTGACTCCGGCGTGCCGACGGTGGAGCTGCGTGCCGGCATCATCATCGGGCCTGGTTCGGCGGCGTTCGAGGTGATGCGGGATCTGGTATTCAACCTGCCGATGATGGTGACGCCAAAGTGGGTGCGCTCGCGCACGCCGCCGATTGCGCTGTCCAACCTGTTGCACTATCTGGGCGGGCTGGTGGAAGCCGACGAGGTGGATGGCCGCATCTTCAATGCGGTCGGCCCCGAGCTGCTCAGCTATCAGCAGCAGTTGCAGAAGTTCGCCGCCCATATCGGCAAGCGCTGCCCCATCATTCCCATTCCGTTTCTGAGCCCGCGTCTTTCTGCCTGGTGGCTGCAGTTTGTCACCTCGGTGCCGCAGCCGGTGGCCAAGGCGCTGGTGGGTGGTCTCAAGCACGATATTCCGGCCGACGATGGCCCGCTGCGCGCCCTGCTGCCGCAGACCCTGCTCAGCTTCGACGAGGCGCTGGCGGAGAGTCTGGCGCTGGAGCAGACGCTGGGTGCCGAACAGCAGGGGCAGGAGACGCCGCTCGGCCTGCGCTGGCGCCATCCCGAATATGGTTTCTATGACCGTACCGCCAGCGGCGAGGCCATCTGCCTCGCCTCTCCCGAGGTGGTGTGGCAGGTGTTGCAGCAGCTGGGGGGTGAGCAGCGCTACTTCTACATGAACCAGCTGTGGGTGGTGCGCGAATGGATGGATCATCTGATCGGTGGCCCGGCCCGCACCCGTGGCCGCACCAATCCCGATCGCTTCGTGAAGGGGGATATGCTCGACTCCTGGCAGATCCTCGGGGTGGATGAGGGGCGCAGGCTCGATCTCTTGTTCAACATGAAGGCCCCGGGCGTCGGGCGGCTGGAGTTCAACATCCTGCCGGAGGAGTCCGGGTTGACCCGCATCCGGGTCACCGCTCACTGGCACCCGCAGGGCGCCTGGGGGTTGGCCTACTGGCTCGCCATGCTGCCGTTCCACCTCTTCATTTTTCAGGGGATGACAGAAGCCATCGCCCGTCAGGCCGAAGCGAGGGCAGGTATCCCGGTGATGGATTAACCCCTCTTCACACCATTCCCGCTGATAGAGTGCCCCGTTCGGGGCATTTTTTATGCGGCGACCATGCCCGGTAATGGCAGATAGTGGTAGGCGTCTCATGGCAAAGGCTGGCATCATGCCGCGGTCTTGTTTACCGCGGATAGATAATCAGTCAGAAAAAGAAGGGATTATGAAGAAAAAACCGTCAATTTTGGGGGGCGCCTGCATCATTGCCAGCGTCTGCGTGGGAGCCGGCATGCTCGGTCTGCCGAGTTCGGGGGCGGGGGCCTGGACCCTCTGGTCGGTGCTGGCGCTGACCGTCACCATGGTGATGATGACCCTCTCCGGCTGGATGTTGCTGGAATCCTTCCAGCACCACGATATGCGGGTCTCCTTCAATACCGTGACTCGCGAGCTGCTGGGGGAGAAGCTCAATCTCCTCAACAACCTCTCGGTCTACTTTGTTGGCGGCATTCTGCTCTACGCCTATATCACCTCCTCCGGTGCCATCCTGCAGGGGATACTGGGGATCGACAGCAAGCTCGCGTCCGTGCTGTTCGTGGCGCTCTTCTCTGCGGTGGTGTGGCACTCTACCCGCGCCGTTGACCGCATCTCTGTGGTGCTGATCGCCTTTATGATCCTCAGCTTCGCCCTCGGTGTGGCCGGTCTGCTCGGTAGTATCAAGCTGCCGACCCTGCTTGATCTGGCGGGCAGCGAGAGCCGCTACGCCCCCTATGCCATGGCGATGCTGCCGGTGGCGCTCACCTCGTTCGGCTATCACCACTCGGTTGCCTCCCTGCGTGCCTACTACCAGAACGAGCAGCAGGCCAGATGGGCCATTCTGGGGGGAACCCTGATCGCGCTGGCGCTCTACGTGCTCTGGCTGCTGGGGATTTTCGGCAACCTGCCCCGTCAGGATTTTGCCCCCGTGATTGCCAAGGGGGGTGACGTGAGTGTGCTGCTCTCCGCGCTTTCAGGGGTGATCGAATCGGAGAAGGTGGCCAGCGCCATCAACGGTTTCTCCATGGCGGCCATCCTCTCCTCCTTTATCGGGGTGGGGCTTGGGGTGTTCGACTATCTGGCTGATCTGTTCAAGTTCGACAACAGCCGCGCCGGTCGCTGCAAGACCTGGGCGGTTACCTTCCTGCCGCCGCTGCTGCTCTCCCTGCTCTTCCCGTTCGGCTTCCTGCTGGCCATCGGCTATGCCGGTGCCGCCGCCACCATCTGGACCTGCATCATCCCGGCACTGCTGGTGCTGCGCACCCGGGCGCGGGCCGAGCGGGGCGAAGTGACACCCCACTTCGTCACCCCCGGCGGCAAGCTGATGGCCTGGCTGCTGATCCTGTTCGGATTGGCGACCTCGCTGTTCCACTTCCTGTCGATGGCAAATCTGTTGCCGGTCTATCTGGGCAACTGAGTCAGGTCTACAGCTCTGACAGAAAGGGCGGCAAGGCCAACTTGCCGCCCTTTTTGCGCCATTTTTACCCCACGCAGCAGGATCTATAACTAAAGTGGTAGGTGTGGGTGGGGTAAGGTGCTGAAATAACTGGTCTGATCTGGCTGGCAGTAGCATGATCTGCTGGGAATGACCCCTGCTTTCTTTTATGATCCCCGCCCTTCTGCGTGCCCCCTGTCGGCACCTCATTTGCACCAACCACATCGGGGTCCCCCATGTCCGATCTGCGTCAAGAAGCACTCGATTACCACGCCCAGCCCGTACCGGGCAAAATTGCCATCGCCCTGACCAAGCCTGCCGAAACCGCCCGCGATCTGGCGCTGGCCTACAGCCCGGGTGTTGCCGAGCCGGTGCGCGAGATCGCCGCCAACCCGGCCGATGCCTATCGCTATACCGGCAAGGGCAATCTGGTGGCCGTCATCTCCAACGGCACCGCCATTCTGGGGCTGGGTAATCTGGGGCCGCTGGCCTCCAAGCCGGTGATGGAGGGCAAGGCCCTGCTGTTCAAGCGCTTCGCCGGTATCGACGCCATCGACATCGAGGTGAAGCACGAGACCAGCCAGCAGTTCATCGACACGGTAGCGGCTATCGCCGATACCTTCGGTGGCATCAATCTGGAAGATATCAAGGCGCCGGAGTGTTTCGAGATTGAAGAGGCGCTGATCGCGCGCTGCGACATACCGGTGTTCCACGATGATCAGCATGGTACCGCCATCGTCACCGCCGCCGGTCTGCTCAACGCGCTGGAGATTCAGGGCAAGCAGATCAGTGACAGCTGCATCGTCTGCATGGGGGCGGGGGCTGCCGCCACCGCCTGCATGGAGCTGCTGATCAAGTGTGGCGCCAGAGCGCACAACATCTTCATGCTGGATCGTCAGGGTGTTATCCACACCGGCCGCAGCGATCTCAACAAGTACAAGCAGCGCTTCGCCAACGAGACCCCGCTGCGCACCCTGATGGATGTCATCGAAGGGGCGGATGTGTTTGTCGGTGTTTCCGGCCCAGATGTGTTGCCCGCCGAAGCGGTCGCCCTGATGGCGCCCAACCCGGTGATCTTCGCCTGCTCCAACCCGGACCCGGAGATCAAGCCTGCGCTGGCCCACGCCGTACGCAGCGACCTCATCATGGGCACCGGTCGCTCCGACTACCCGAACCAGATCAACAACGTGCTCTGCTTCCCCTTCATCTTCCGCGGTGCCCTCGACGCCCGCGCCAGCCGCATCAACGATGCCATGAAGATTGCTGCGGTCGAGGCGATCCGCGCGCTGGCCAAGGAGCCGGTGCCGGCCGAAGTGCTGACCGCCGCCGGGGTGAGCGAGCTGGCCTTCGGCAAGGATTACGTCATTCCCAAGCCGATGGATGCCCGTCTGCTGCCGCGCGTAGCCCGCGCCGTGGCGCTGGCGGCGGTTGCCTCCGGCGTCGCCCGCATCGAGCTGCCCGCTGACTACATGCTGTAATCCGGCGTTGCAAACGGCCCCATAGCGGGGCCGTTTTTATTTCTGCTTCTGACGACAGCCAGAGACGCCAGCCGGGTGACAGGTTAGGGCATATGGAGGCAAATCGGGTGCAAAGGTGGTCAAACAGCGCTCTCCTCTGACACAATATTACCACTATGACGCTAACGAGAATCAAGATGCAGCAGCCTGTCAGCGGCCGTTTGGCCCACGCCCTCTCCTTCTTGCGCCATGATGGTCGCCACTTTGCCCAGTTTGTCTGGGGCCGTTTCCAGCAGGACAGATTGACGGTTACCGCCGGTTATCTGGCCTATGTCACCCTGCTTTCATTGGTGCCGATGATCGCCGTGGTCTTTGGCATGATGTCCGCCTTCCCGGTGTTCCAGAGCCTCAAGCAGGCGATGGAGCAGTTCGTCTACCACAACTTCGTGCCGACCGCGGGCGACATGCTCAAGGAGTACATCGACGGCTTCGTGGCCAATGCCACCAACACCACGGCTGTGGGGATTGGGGCGCTGGTGGTGGTGGCGCTGATGCTGATCTCCGCCATCGACAAGAACCTCAACTACATCTGGCGCTCGACCCAGGGCCGCCCGCTGGCGCAGGCCTTTGCCATGTACTGGATGATCCTCACCCTGGGGCCCGTGCTTATCGGGGCCAGTATCGCCATCTCCTCTTACATCTTCTCGCTGCGGCTGTTTGGCGCCGAGAGCCTGTTCGGTATCGGTTATCTGCTGTTGCGCGGTTTGCCGTTCCTCTTCTCGGTGCTCACCTTCCTGCTGGTCTATACCGTGGTGCCCAACTGCAAGGTGCGGCTGATCCACGCCTTTATCGGTGCGCTGGTAGCGGCGACCCTGTTCGAGCTGGCCAAGCGCGGCTTTGCCATCTACATCACCAACTTCCCCTCCTATCAGGCCATCTACGGCGCGCTGGCTACCATCCCGATCCTGTTTGTCTGGGTCTATTTGAGTTGGCTGGTGGTGCTGCTTGGTGCGGAGACTACCGCCTGCCTCGGCGAGTACGAGAAGCCGGCGAGCGAGGAGCTTGTCTAAGCCATCGCCTTGGCCATCGGTTTATTGGTAGCATCGACGACCGCCCCTGCAATCGAGCCGGGGCGGTCGTTCTGTTTTGAGAGGAGAGGGATGTGATTGCACTGATTCAGCGGGTCTCCGAGGCCAGCGTGACCGTCGAGGGGGAGGTGACCGGCGCCATCGGTCAGGGGTTGTTGGTGCTGCTCGGGGTGGAGCAGGGGGATGATGAGGCCAAGGCCGACAAGCTGCTGCACAAGGTGAGCGGCTATCGGGTCTTCAGTGACGAGAACGGCAAGATGAACCTCAATGTCAGCCAGATCGGTGGCAGCCTGCTGGTGGTCTCCCAGTTTACCCTGGCGGCCGATACCAAGAGCGGGATGCGCCCCAGCTTCTCCTGCGGTGCCCACCCGAGCGAGGCCGAACGCCTCTATGACTACTTCGTGGCGAAGGCTGCTGCCAGCGGCATCCCGACCGCAACCGGGCGTTTTGCCGCCGACATGAAGGTGGCGCTGGTCAACGACGGCCCGGTTACCTTCTGGCTACAGGTCTGAGGATGCCTGATCCCGCGGTATGACGTGGACGATCACGTTGATGAGCCCTGCGACCGGATAGGGGGTGGCCGGGCCAATCCACTGTTCTATCAGTGTCAGGGCGTGGGTTAGCTCAAGTGCGGTGCGCGGCAACAGGTTGATGACCAGAGTGCCGCAGAGGCGGGGAGCCAGCGCCCGGTAGAGCCGCTCCTGAAACAGCAGCAGCGGGTTGCCATCCTGACTGAAGAGATCGAGCAGGATGAGGTCGTACTGCTGCTCGCTCTGCTCCAGAAAGGCGAGGGCATCGGCCTGATGGAGTGCCGGAGCAGCGCGTTCATCGCTCTCCTGATGCTGGAAAAACTGCTGATAAACGGTCAGCACCTCTTCGTCGAGGTCGACGCACTCGTGGCGTGCATCGGGCCAGCGCTGACTCAGGTGGCGGGTGAGATCGCCGCCACCCAGACCCAGTTCGAGGATCTGCTCAGCCCGCTCCGGCAGCAGGCAGGCGATGACCCGTTGATGGGGCAGACAGAGGGTCGCGGGGTCGGCGAGCGACATGGCGGATTGCACCACGCCGTCTATCTCCAGCCAGCGGTGCTGGTCATTTTCCTGTACCGTGAGGCGGCGCTGGGGTTTGACGCTGAGGTGCAACAAGAGATCGGCTTGGTACGCTTGCAGATTGAAGTCCATGAATTTGCACGGCAAGATGGTTTCCGACCAGTGTAACTCAAGGATGAAACTATGTACCGGGTAGTCACCCCTCAGACAGTCGCCGAGCTGGATGCCTACTACCAGTTGCGCTGGGAACTTCTGCGTAAGCCCTTCAATCTGCCCGTCGGTTCCGAGCGGGACGAGTACGATACGGTCGCCATTCACCGGCTGATGCTGGCACCCGATGGCACTCCCATCGCGGTAGGCCGCCTCTTTATCGGCGGTGACGAGGCGCAGATCCGCTTTATGGCGCTGCGGCCCGAATATCGCGGCCAGGGGCTGGGTGCCCAAATGGTGGAAGATCTCGAGCAGTTGGCCCGCAGCGAGAAGGTGAAACGGCTGGTGATGAACGCCCGTCAGGAAGCGGTGGAGTTCTATCGCAAGTGCGGCTTTCTCGAAGTGGGGGGCGGCCCCGTCTCCTTTGGTCGGATTCCCCATCGCCAGATGATCAAATCCCTGAGCCCGTTGCAGACTATCCAGTACCGGCCGGAGTGGTGTCAGGATCTCACCACCCGCTGGTCGCGCGGGGTACCCATCAGCGAGAAGATGGGGATGCACATCAGCCACTACGATGGCCAGACTTTCCACCTCAAGGCCAATCTGGCGGCCAACTTCAACGTGCATGGCAGCATGTTTGCCGGCAGTGTCTACAGCCAGTGCGTGCTGGCGGGCTGGGGGCTGATCTGGCTGCAGCTTAAAGAGGAGGGGCTGGTGGGCGAGCCGGTGCTGGCCGAGAGCACCATCAAATATCATGGCCCGGTCGATGAGGAGCCCGAGGCGCGAGTGGCCCGCGAGGGGATGCCCGCCGTGCTGCAGCCGCTCAAACGGGGCGAGCCTGCCACCTTCAGCCTCAAGATCCAGCTGTTCAGCGGCAGCAAGCTGGCGGCGGAGTTCTGCGGTCACTACGTGGTGCAGCCGCCCCGCCGCCCGGGCCAGTAACCGCGTCGTTTCCCCATCAAACAACAAGGCCTCATCATGAGGCCTTGTCTGTTTTTACCCTTGCTGGCTGTCGCTTGTCTGCCCGGCTTGGGTCTGCACTTGGGCCTGGTTTTGGGCTTTCGGTGCGGGAGCCGGTCGCCAGAGCGGGGCGCTGTTGCCTTGCGGCGGATAGCGTACTCCCACTTCCCAGCCGCAGGCGTCCTGCTTCTGCGGGAAGCTCCAGGCCAGTGTGGGTTCCGTCAGCGGCCCGCGCCACTGGCCGAGCAGCTCGGCGCAGCGGTTGCCATTGAGCACTCCCAGATCGAGCTGCCACTGTTCGTTGACCAGATCGATCCCCCCTTGCAGCGCCAGCAGATGGGTGATGGTGGAGGCGCCAGCCTGCTCGACTTGTAGTTGCCCCTTGTCGATCTTGCCCAGCAGCTTGATGCGGTAGAAGGGGGTGTCACCCTCCTGCATCGCCTGCCACAGCTGATCCGGCGTCAGGGTGGGCGGGGTCGCCCCCTTGAACCACTCATCCAGCAGCGGATCTATCTTTACCTTGTCCCAGAACGGCTCGTCGGCATCGAGGGCAAAGCTCCCCTGCAGGGTCTGGCGCCACTCGCCTGCCGTTTTGCCATGTTCGGCTTGCAGATCGGCGCTCACGTCCGCCTTGCCTGCGAACGAGACAGGGGAGTGGAATATCTTGCCCCATTGCTGCAGATCCAGCTTGGTCGCCTGCAGTTGGAGGCGGCTGCTCTGGCCTGGTTCGCGGCCCCACTGGCCGCTCATGCTGAGGCTGCCCTCATCCGGCAGCGAGCTGGTGAGCTTGCCCAGTTGCCAGGAGCTGGGGGTCAGCTCGCCATCCAGTTCACCGTTGCGGGCGCTGAGGCCATCCCACACCAGCTCGAACCACTTGCTCTCGATACGGGCACGGCCAAGCAGCGGGCCGGGCTGATTGCCACGCAGGGCGAGATCGCTCAGGTAGAGCTGCCAGCCGGTCAGCGAGAGAGGGATGGAATCGTCGAAGGAGAGCACCTTGAGCTTGTCGAACGCCAGCTTGCGGATATCCACCTGCTGCGGGCGCCAGCCCTGCCAATCCTGCCACCACCCCTGCGGCAGGCTGATATCCATGCCGCTCAGCGCCACGTCTTTCAGGGTCAGCTTCTGCTGCTGGGTGTCGAGGGAGAGCTCGACATTGAACTCCCCTTCATAGGCTTTGCCCTGCAGTTCGCCGTCGAGCTGCTGGGGCGAGAAGGCGAGCTTGCCCTTGATCCCCTCCAGCTGGAACAGGCCGCGCCCCATGTCGCCCAGGGTGCCGCTCAGATAGCCGGTGGGCTGGCTGCCAGCCTGCCAGTTGAAGGCGGTGAGCTGGCCACTGAAGTTGTTGAAGGAGAGCTCCTGCTCGATGGAGTTGATACTCACCTGGTCGAACTGGCCGCGATCCAGCGATACCTGCCGCAGCGGGAATTGGTGCTGTGCCAGATCCCCCAGTTCGATCCGCATGCCGCGCGCCTTGAGATCGTGCAGTTCGAGGGTTCGAGCCGGCCAGTCGAGCACCATGCCGCTCTCCAGCAGACCGTCAAACAGGTTGCTCACCAGCTTGTCGCTGCGCAGCACCTCTCCCTCCAGCCGCCCTTTCAGGCTGAGACGGGCGAAGGTGAACTGTGGTGTCTCCAGCTGGCCTATGTTGAGGGTCAGGTTGGCTTGTGGCTGGCGTTTCGGATCGATCAGATCCCAGTCGCTCAGGGTGGCGTTGAGGCCGCGCAGGGTAAGCCCGTCGCTCTCAAGGCTCAGCCGGTCGATGGTGCTGTCACCGATGGAGAGGGAGTGCACCGGCAGGCCGGGCAGCTGGTTGGGTAGCGGCAGCTTGATGGCGGGGCGAATGAGGTCGAGATGGGCGATCCGCACATCGCGGCTCAGCCAGTCGATGCTCTCTATCTCCAGATAGATCTTGTCGAGGGAGACCGCATCGCCGTAGCGCACCTGCTCCGCCAGCAGGGTGTAGGGGTGGAGCGGGTTGAATACCAGTCGTCCTATGGTGACCGGTACGCCGGTCTGCTGGCTGATCCAGCTGGCGATGGGGCCTTTGGCGCGCTCGGCGTCGAACAGGCCGAGGGCAACCCAGACAAAGAGCAGCAGGAAGGCAAAGGTGTAGAGCAGGCCGCGTAGCCAGGAATTCATAAGTGCTTTCCTCCTGTATTGGTTGAGTGATCAGGCGTTGGCAGCGTGATTCCGCAGGTCAGGCATTGGAATAGTGATCCCGCAAGCCAAGCCAGCGCCGTATCAAGGGTTCGACATGACTCGGATGCCTATCCATGAGGAAGCGCGCCATCTTCTGTACCTGCGGAATAAGCGGTTGATCCCGCACCAGATCGGCGATCTTGAGATCGGCCAGACCGGTCTGGCGGGTGCCGAGCAGTTCCCCCGGGCCGCGCAGCTCCAGATCGCGCTGGGCGATGAGGAAGCCATCGTTGGTTTCACGCAGCACCCCGAGCCGGCTCTGGGCCGTTTTGGACAAGGGGGCATGATAGAGCAGCACGCAGTGAGAGGCTACCGCTCCGCGACCGACCCGGCCGCGCAGCTGGTGCAGCTGCGCCAGCCCGAGCCGTTCCGGGTTCTCGATGATCATCAGGCTGGCGTTTGGCACATCCACCCCCACCTCGATGACGGTGGTGGCGACCAGCAGTTGCAGTATGCCTGCCTTGAACTCCTCCATCACCCGCTGTTTCTCGACCGGGCGCATCCGACCGTGTACCAGCCCGATATGCAGGCCGGGCAGCTGGTTCTGCAGCTCGGCGGCGGTATCCTCGGCAGCCTGACACTCCAGCACCTCCGACTCCTCGATCAGGGTGCAGACCCAGTAGGCCTGCTTGCCTTCGGTGCAGGCGAGCTTGACCCGTTCGATCACATCGCCACGACGACTGTCGGGCAGCGCGACCGTGGTGATGGGGGTTCGGCCCGGCGGCAGCTCGTCGATGACCGAGGTGTCGAGGTCGGCATAGGCGGTCATCGCCAGGGTGCGGGGGATAGGGGTGGCGGTCATGATGAGCTGATGGGGATGTACCCCCTCCCGCTCCCCTTTCTCACGCAGGGCGAGGCGCTGATGAACCCCGAATCTGTGTTGTTCATCAATGATGACCAGCGCCAGACGCTGGAATACCACCTGCTCCTGAAAGATGGCGTGGGTGCCCACCACCATCTTGACGCTGCCATCGGCGATGGTGGCCAGTGCCTCCTCCCGCGCCTTGCCTTTCTGCTTGCCCGCCAGCCAGCCGACTCCGATGCCGAGCGGCTCCAACCACTTGGCGAAGTTGATGGCGTGCTGTTCCGCCAGCAGCTCGGTCGGCGCCATCAAACCCACCTGACAGCCGTTGCCGATGGCTTGCAGGGCGGCCAGCGCTGCGACCAGGGTCTTGCCGGAGCCCACGTCACCCTGCACCAGCCGCATCATGGGGTGGCTCTGTTGCAGATCCTTGCTTATCTCGGCCACCACCCGGCTCTGGGCACCGGTGGGCTTGAACGGCAGGGCGCCGAGCAGCTGTTCGACCAGCTCGGGCGCCGGTTTGAGGGCGCGGGCCAGCTGGGTTTGTGCCTGAGCGCGCACCTTGAGGACCGAGAGGTTGTGCGCCAGCAGCTCCTCCAGTACCAGTCGCTGCTGGGCCGGATGTTGGCCGCTTTCCAGCAGCGGCAGCGCCACCGAGGGAGGCGGGCGATGCAGCAATTTCAGAGCGGCGGCCAGCTCAATCTGGTGGGGATAGAGGCCGGCGGGCAGCAGCTCCTTGACGCCATAGAGGTCGAGCTGGGCCAGCGCCTGATCGGTGAGGTTGCGCAGGGTGAGCTGGCGCAGTCCTTCGGTAGTCGGGTAGACGGGGGTGAGCGCCTCTTCGGTCTGACCGGCCTGCTCTTCGCCGAGCAGCTTGTACTCGGGGTGGGCCATCTCCAGCCCGTATTTGCCGGGGCGCACCTCGCCAAAGCAGCGGATCAGACGGCCCGCCGCCAGACTGTTTTTCTGGGCGGCGGTGAAGTTGAAGAAGCGCAAGGTGAGGGTGCCGGTGCCATCGCTGATGCGACAGACCATCATGCGGCGGCGCCCCATCACCAGCTGAGTGTCCTGGATTTCGCCCTCGACGGCGCCGTGTAGGCCGGGCGGCAGATCGCCGATGGGCCACACCTGGGTACGGTCCTCGTAGCGCAGGGGGAGGTGGAACAGCAGATCCTGTACCGTGGCCAGCCCCAGCCGCTCGAGCTTCTCCAGCATCTTGCTGCCGACACCCTTGAGGCTATCGAGAGGAATTTTATCCAATTTCATCAATTAGATGCCCGAAAACACTGTAAATATGTCCAGATGATAGGGGTTGTTGAGGGGCCGATGCAAGCCGAGTTGCTGCTGGCAGGGCCGCCAAGGCGGGGGAAACGGCGGATATAACAAAGGCCTGCCGAAAACGGGAGGCCTTTGTGCGGCTGCCAACAGGCAAGGTGTGGGCGCATGGCGCCCAAGGTCAGATGATGCGTTTGAGCAGCAAATGGGCCTTGACCCGGTGGATCCGTCCCAGCAGCTTGCGCACCTGTTCCGGGTAGTCCTGGATCTGCTCCACCTGATCGAAATGACTGATCCGCTTGGTGTTGGTCAGGATGTTCTCCCGCTCCGCGTTGAACTGGGGACGCAGCAGGTGGCGGCGATCGTGTACCAGCAGGCCATTCTCCAGATCCAGTGCCCAGGCGCGGGGGTTGAGGTTGTTGCCGGTGAGCAGGGCCCACTCGTCATCCACGAAGATCCCCTTGAGATGGTAGGAGTTGCGCTCGCAACACCAGAGCATCAGGTTGAGGCGACCGTCGTCGATGTGGCGCTGGTTGCGCTCGGCAAACTTGCGCAGGTTGGTCTCGTAGAGATAGGGCAGGCCACCGATGGTGGAGAACTTCTCTTCCGGCGGAATGAAGAAGTCGTTGGCGGTCTTGTCGCCCACTACGATGGTGACTTTGCAACCGCGCTGCAGCAGATCCTCGATATCCTTGCTCAACTCCTTGGGCGGGTTGAAGTAAGGGGTGCAGATGAAGATCTCCCGCTCGGTGGCGCGCACCAGATTGCGGATCATCAGGTTGAGCTGATTGTTGCGCTTGCCCAGACCCACCATGGGGGTGATGGCCACCTCCTGGGTGTTGACCGGCATGGTGCTGAAACGGTACTGGCTCTGGCGCAGGCTCTGCTTGAAGCGGCGGATCGGCCCCTTCAGCTGTTTGGCGCTGGGGATGTCGCTGTGATCCAGTCGCTGCACCGCGTCGCTCTTCACGAACAGGTCATCCACATAGTTGACCATGCTGCGGGCCAGCTCCGGGCTGGTGATCTGGTGATAGCGATCGAAGCGGTAGCGATCTTGCTGGTGCAGGTAGATGTCGTTGAGGCTGGCACCGGAGTAGAGCACCACATCATCAAAGATGAAGCCCTTGAGGTGGAGCACGCCGAGCAGCTCGCGCCCTTTGACCGGCACGCCGTAGATTTCGATCTGGTGCTCGTGTTCGGCAGCCATGGCCTGATACATCAGGTGGTTGCCGCCCTGCTTGCCCTTGCCGATCAGGCCGCGCTGGGCACGGTGGAAGTCGACGAACAGCTTGATGTCGAGGGTCGGATTGCGCTGCTTGGCGGCGTAGAGGGCGGAGAGGATCTCCCGGCCTGCTTCGTCATCCTGCAGATAGAGCGCGACCAGATAGATGCGCCGGGTGGCACTGGCGATAAGCGCAAGAATGCGGCGTTTGAAATCCTGGGCGCTATAGAGCACTTCAAACTGATCCGCTGCGACGGCGATCTGGGGCAGGCGCGCCAGCAGTTGTCGATAATGGGCCGATGAATGCATAGATAAACCTGAAATCACGGGGTTAAGCGTTCCACTCGGAGCGATGAATAGGCGATTCTAGCAATCTCGCCCTCTCAGCCAAAGAAAGAATCATCAGAAAGATGAAAAAGGCCTCACGAGTGAGGCCTTTTTGTCAGCATTTCCCCCTTGTCAGAGGAAGCTGTAGATGATCATCGCCATCACGCCGCCAGTGGTGCCGATGATGGTCTCCATCACGGTCCAGGTCTGCAGGGTCTGCTTCTCGGTCAGGCCGAGGTAGCGGTTCGCCAGCCAGAAACCGGAGTCGTTGACGTGGGAGAGCACGATGGCACCGCCGCCGATGGCGATGGTGACGGCAGCCAGCTGGGCACCGTTCAGGCCGAGCGGCTCCAGCATCGGCAGCACCAGACCGCAGGCGGTCAGCATGGCGACGGTGGCAGAGCCCTGAATCACCCGTACCGCAGCGGCCAGAATGAAGGCCAGCGCGACGATGGGAAGACCGGAGTCGGCCAGCATGTTGCCCAGAGCGGCACCCACACCGGAATCAACCAGTACCTGTTTGAAGACGCCACCGGCACCGGTCACCAGGATGATGACACCGGCGGGCTGGATGGCGCTGTTGCAGACGCTCATCACCTCGTCACGGGACATGCCGCGGCGAATACCCAGCAGATAGAAGGCGGCCAGACAGGCGACCATGATGGCAGTGAAGGGGTGACCGATGAACTCCAGCCAGTTGTGCAGGGTGGAGCCTGCCTCGACGAAGCGACCGACGATGGTCTTGAGGCCGATCAGCAGCAGCGGCAAACCGATGAGGCCCATGGCCAGCCCGAAGGAGGGCAGGGATTTGCTGTCATCGTGGACGCTGTTCTGGGCATCGGCAGGCAGCGGCACATCGACGATCTTGCTGATGAAGTCACCGAACAGCGGGCCCGCCAGGATCAGCGCCGGTACGGCGGCGATCAGGCCGAACAGGATCATGTAGCCGAAGTCGGCACCCAGCTGGGAAGCCACCAGGATCGGGCCCGGCGCTGGAATAAGGAAGGCCTGGCAAGTGGCGATACCGGCCAGCAGGGCGATACCGATCTTCACCACGCTGCCGCCGCCACGACGGACGATGGCGAAGGCGACGCCGATCAGCAGCACCACGGCCACGTCAAAGAAGAGCGGCAGGGCGCAGACAAAGCCGGTCAGGGCCATGGCCCAGTTGGCGCGCTTGACGCCAAACTTGCCGAGCAGGGTGTGGGCTACCCGGTCGAGGGCACCGGTCACTTCCATCACCTTGCCGAACATGGCGCCCAGCGCCACCACTACCGCGACGAAACCGAGGGTGCCACCCATCCCTTTCTGGATGGTGTTGGCGATATCGGCCGGGTTCATGCCAGCAGCAAGACCCGCCACCATGGAGACCAGGATCAGGGCTACCACGGCGTGGAGCCGGGCCTTCATCACCAGGAAGAGCAGCAGCACAATCGAGCCGGCGGCTGTCATGATCAGGGAGAGGTCAGACATTGTTATGCGTTCCTTTTTCCAAGTTCAGTCGTGACACCTTGCCGATCCGTCGGCAAACCATATCTTTATGATTTATTTAGATTTATGGCAAGGGCTCAACATCATATGCCCAGGTGACTATGGGTTTGCTCAGTCTGTGGCAGACTTCACATTTTCAATCGTTACCGGTAACATGTTACCGGTAACGTGTTAGATTAGAACCCATCAACAGCTGGTTTTTTGAAAAGTGGGACAGAGGTCAAATTATGGCGGGTAAGTGCATTATCGTGATGGGTGTGTGTGGTAGCGGCAAATCCAGCGTGGGTCTGAAAGTGGCCGAAGCGCTGGGCGCCAAGTTCATCGATGGTGATGACCTGCACCCCAAGGCCAACATCCAGAAGATGGCTGGCGGCAATCCCCTCAACGATGAGGATCGTGCCCCCTGGCTGGAGCGGATCCGCGACGCCGCCTACAGTCTCGAGCAGAAGAACGAGACCGGCATCATTGTCTGTTCCGCCCTCAAAAAGAAGTACCGCGACCAGATCCGCGAAGGCAACGAGTCGGTCAGCTTCATTTTCCTCGATGGCAGCCAGCCGCTGATCCTCGAGCGGATGCGTGCCCGCAAGGGCCACTTCATGCGTGAAAGCATGGTACAAAGTCAGTTCGATACCCTGGAGCGCCCGGATGGCGAAGCCGGTGTATTCCACATTGATATAGACGGCACCTTCGAACAGGTGGTTGACCGCGCCGTCACAGCATTGGAGCAAGCCCAATGATTCATCAGGTAATTTCCGACGTCACCGCCCGCATCCGCGAGCGCAGTGTCGCCCGTCGTCAGGCATTTCTGGCCCGCATCCAGCGTCAGGCAGAGCAGGGCAAGACCCGCGCCGCGCTGGCCTGCGGCAACCTGGCCCACGCCGTGGCCGCCTGCAGCAGTGACGAGAAGGGTCGCATTCTCGATATGACCCGCGCCAACGTCGGCATCGTCACCGCCTACAACGATATGTTGAGCGCACACCAGCCCTATCAGGGCTATCCGGATCAGATCAAGACGGTGCTGGCCGAGCTGGGCCACAGTGCCCAGGTCGCTGGCGGCGTGCCCGCCATGTGCGACGGTGTGACTCAGGGTCAGCCGGGGATGGACATGTCCCTCTTCTCCCGCGACCTGATCGCCCAGGCGACCGCGCTCTCTCTTTCTCACAATACCTTCGACGCCACCCTGCTGCTCGGTATCTGCGACAAGATCGCTCCGGGTCAGATCATGGGGGCCCTCTCCCACGCTCACCTGCCGACTGCATTTGTTCCTGCTGGCCCGATGGCGAGCGGCATCAGCAACGACGAGAAGGTGAAGGTGCGTCAGAAGTACGCCGCCGGTGAAGTGGGTCGCGATGCCCTGCTGGAGATGGAGTGCGGCGCCTACCACGCGGCAGGCACCTGCACCTTCTACGGCACCGCCAACACCAACCAGCTGGTGTTCGAGGCCATGGGCCTGATGCTGCCGGGCTCTGCTTTTGTGCATCCCCATAGCGAGCTGCGCCGCGCCCTGACCGCCGAAGCGGCCCGCCGCATCAGCGCCATGATCCCGGGTTCCCCGGCCTATCGCCCGTTGAGCGAGGTGCTGGATGAGCGCTCGTTGGTCAACGGTCTGGTGGCCCTGCTCGCCTCCGGCGGCAGCACCAACCACAGTATCCACATGGTGGCGCTGGCTCGCGCGGCCGGTCTGGTGCTGACCTGGGATGACATCAGCGATCTCTCCGACGTGGTGCCGCTCTTGGTTCGCATGTACCCGAACGGCCCGGCCGACGTCAACGCCTTCGAACAGGCGGGCGGTGTGCCCGGTCTGATGCGCCGTCTGGCCGAAGAGGGGCTGATCCACATGGATGCCACCCCGGTCTTTGGCGAGATGCAGGATTACCTCAGCCGTCCGGCACTGGTGGATGGCCAGCTGGTATGGCAGCCGGTCGGCGAGAGCGGCGATGCGAGCGTGCTGTCGCCTTCCGGCAGCGTATTCCAGGCCACAGGCGGCACCAAGCTGCTGGCGGGCAATCTGGGCCGCGCCGTGGTCAAGGTCTCTGCCGTGGCTCCCGAGTATCGGGTGATTGAAGCGCCGGCGCGGGTCTTCTCCTCCCAGCATGCGGTGGAAGCGGCCTACAAGGCGGGCGATCTCAATCAGGACGCCGTTATCGTGGTGCGCCACAATGGCCCGGCCGCCAACGGCATGCCGGAGCTGCACAAGCTGATGCCGGTGCTCGGCAACCTGCAGAAGGCGGGTTACAAGGTGGCGCTGGTCACCGATGGCCGTCTCTCCGGTGCCTCCGGCAAGATCCCGGCCGCCATCCACGTCACCCCGGAAGCGCTGCACGGCGGGGCCATCGGCTTGCTGGCTGACGGCGACCTGCTGCGGGTTGACGCGGTAAACGGCAGCCTCGACTGCCTGACCGATTTGAGTGGCCGTACCCAGGCCGAGATTGACCTCACTCCGGAACAAGAGGGGTGGGGCCGTGAACTGTTCAGCGTGATGCGTCGCGCGGTATCGAGCGCCGAGTGTGGCGCTACCATCTTTGACTAAGGAAGAGCTATGCAGAACTGGAAAGTGACCCCGGCCGAGGTGTTTGCCGCCTCCCCGCTGGTACCCGTGATGGTTATCAACGAGCTGGATCAGGCCCTGCCGATGGCCAAGGCGCTGCTCGACGGCGGCATCTCTGTCTTCGAGATCACCCTGCGCACCCCGGTGGCGCTCGATGCCATCGCCCTCATCGCCAAGGCGATGCCGGATGCCATGGTCGGTGCCGGTACCGTGCTCAACTGCGAGCAGTTTGATGCCGCCGTCGCCGCCGGTGCCCGCTTCGTCATCTCCCCGGGGATGACGCCGGCCCTGCTGGCCCACGCGGCCAAGAGCACTGCACCGCTGATCCCGGGTGTGGCAACTCCGTCTGAAGTGATGCAGGCGCTGGAAGCGGGCTACGACCACCTGAAGTTCTTCCCGGCCGAAGCGAACGGCGGCACCAAGGCACTCTCCGCCATTGCCGCGCCGCTGCCCCAGGTGAAGTTCTGCCCGACCGGCGGTATCGGCCCGAAAAACGTGGCCGACTATCAGGCGCTCAAGTGCGTCGCCACCGTCGGCGGCTCCTGGATGCTGCCGGCCGATGCGGTCAAGAGCGGCAACTGGGAAGAGGTGACTCGCCTCTCCCGCGAAGCGGTTGAGCTGGTAAAACGCTAAGCATCAGTTGTGTCCAGAAAACCAAACAGGCCACCCTCGGGTGGCCTGTTTGTTATCGGCGTGACTTCAGTGGGTGAGGGAAGGGATTACCCAAGACTCTCCCCGACATAGAGGGAGAAGCCGATATCCTTGCGTGTATCGGGTTGGGATTGGCCGTTGAGACGCGCCAGCAGCATGGTGGCCGCCTCCCGACCGATCGCTTCCCGCGGGGTGGCGATACTGGCCAGCTTGGGGGTCATGGCGTGGCCGATGTCGAGGGCGTTGCAACCGGCGATGGCGATCTGCTGGGGTACCGGGATCCACTTGGCCTGACACTGCAGCAGGGCGCCCACCGCCAGGTCATCGTTGGTGCAGAACAGGCCGTCGAGGTCGGGATAGCGCACCAGCGCCTGATCCAGCAGCTCGCCCCCCAGAGTGAAGCTGGATGATTGTTCGGTCAGCAGATGCTGGCCGGTGAGGCCGAAGTCGGTCATCGCCTGATAGTAACCCTCCATCCGCAGCTGGGTGCGCACGTCGAGCCGCGCCCCCAGATAGACCACCTTGCGTCGGCCCCGGCGCAGCATCTCTGTTACCATGGCCCGGGCCGCGGCTCTATGGTCCATGCCGACCACCATATCGATGGGGGTTTGCGGCAGATCCATGGTCTCCACCACCGGAATGCCGGCGGTGGCGATCATCTTGCGGGTGCGCTCTGTGTGCTGGCTGTCGGAGAGGATGAGGCCATCCACATGGTAGGAGAGCAGGGACGCGACCTGCTCCTCCTCCCGCTCCGGGCTGTAGCCGTAGTGGGCCAGCAGGGTCTGGTAACCGGCCGGTCGGGTCACCGACTCGATGCCGTGGATCACCGCCGAGAAAACCTGGTTGGAGAGGGAGGGGATCAGGATGCCGATCGCCTTGCTGGTCGCGTTGGAGAGAATATCCGGCGCCCGGTTGGGGATATAACCCAGTTCTTCCACCACAGCCGCGATCCGCTCGCGGGTCCCCTCCGCCACGGTCTGCGGGTCGCGCAGATAGCGGCTGACAGTCATCTTGGTCACGCCGGTCTGGTCGGCGATATCTTGCAGGGTGGGGCGGCGCTTGCGGGTGGAGCTCATAGGGGTTTCCAGCGTGGATGTTACATGTAACATTACTGTTTTTGGCGGATAAAGTCAGCATATGAAGCCGTTTTTGCAGGAGTTTTCCGATGATCAGAGGCAAGCAGTTCGTGGATGTCCGGTTCGAGCAACAGGATGTGGAGGGGGAGCAGTTCTCGGAGTGCCGCTTTATCGGCTGCAACTTCTCCTGGCTGGATTTGAGCGATAGTCGCTTCATCGACTGCAGCTTCTACGAGCGGGAGAGTGAACGGGGCTGCCTGTTGCAGGGTTGCGATCTGCGCGAGGCCAGCTTCCTGCGCTGCGATCTCACCATGGCCGATTGCAGCCGCAGCCAGTGTCTGGGGTTGGAGATGCGCGACTGTCAGGCGGTCGGTATCAACTTCGGCCACGCCAGCTTCGCCAACCAGATTACCGCCAAAAGCTACTTCTGCGAGGCCCATCTGACCGGCAACAACTTCAGCTATGCCAGCTTCGAGGGCTGCCTGCTGGAGAAGTGCGAGCTGACCGGCAACCGCTGGCAGGGGGCCAACCTGTTCGGTGCCTCGCTGGCGGGATCCGATCTCAGCGGCTCCGAGTTTGGTCAGATCGACTGGACCAGCTTCAAGCTGCAGGGCTGCGATCTGCGCCAGTGCGATCTGCCGGGGCTGGATCTGCGTCGGGTCGACCTGCAGGGGGTACAGATCAACGAGGATCAGCAGCAGACCTTGCTGGAGCAGATCGGTCTGGTTGTCTTCCCCTGAGCCGAGCGGAAAATTAGGTAATTTTCCATCAAATGGGGCCGACAGTGGGGAGGGCGCTCCTGAAACGACAAAAGCCTGCATGATGCAGGCTTTTGCTAGTGAGCGTGTGATGGCTTGTCGGCCGGGTTAACTCAACCCTTGGCCAGCCATTTGGTCGGGTTGATCGCCTCGCCCTGATAGCGAATTTCGAAGTAGAGGCCCGGTCTGTCCTGACCGCCACTGTCACCGACCAGTGCCACCGGTTCACCCTGTTCCACATTCTGGCCAACCTGACGCAGCAGCGACTGATTGTGACCGTAGAGGCTCATATAGCCTTTACCGTGGTCGATCACCAGCAGCATACCGAAGCCGTCGAGCCAGTCGGCGTAGACCACTTGTCCCGGTGCAACCGCCTTGACCTGGGTTCCTTCGCTGGCGCCGATCAGGGTGCCTTTCCACTTGAGCTGGGCGGTGCGCGGTGAACCGTAGGAGATGAGAATCGGCCCCTGCACCGGCCAGCGCAGGCTGCCATTGGTCTTGAGGCCGCTATAGTGACCGGCACTGCTGATGCCCGAGCCACGCTCCGGTTTGCTGCTGGCCACCTCTTCGGCAGGTTCTGCCGGTTTGACGGTTTTGTTCTGCTGGGCGGCGAGTCGTTGTTGCTCGGCGCGGCGCTGTTCGGCCAGCTTGCGCTGACGCTCCTGCTCCGCTTTCAGCTTGGCCAACCGCTCCCGCTCGGCCCGTTCACGGCGCTCCTGCTCTTCACGTTTGCGACGCAGCTCTTCCAGCCGGGCTTTCAGCGCTTTCTCCGCCTTGACCAACTTGGTGAGCTTCTGCTCGTCATCCTGTACCGACTGCTGCAACTGGTTGCGCACCTTGGCCCGGCTCTGCTGGCTGGCCAGCAGGGTCTGGTGATGCTCTTGCTGTTCGGCAAGCAGGGTCTGCAGTCTGGTCTCGGTCTCTTTGGTGGCCCGCTGGTTTTTCGCCAGCTTGTCGCGGGTGGCGCGCAGGGCGTCGATGGCCTCGATGCGGGCCTTGTTGAGGTAGTCGTAGTAGTCAAGTGAGCGGCTCAGTTTGGCCGGATCCTGCTGATTGAGCAGCAGTTTGAGGTAGTCGTGGTTGCCCGCCTGAAAGGCGCTCTCCGCCTGCTTGGCCAGCAACTGCTTTTGATGTTTGGCTTGAACTTCCAGCGCCAGCTTGTCTTTTTGCAGGGTCGCCAGCGTCTGCTGGTTCTGCTTCAACTGCAGCCTGGTCTGGTTGAGTTTGGCGGCTGCGGCCGAGATGGCCTGCTCGTCAGCCTTGAGCTGGGTATTGAGCTTGGCAAGCTCCTGCTTGCTGAGCTTGATGGTCTTCTGTTGCTCTTTGATCTGGGACTGCATGGTCCCCAGCTGCTGATTGGCGGCCAAAGCCGGTGTGCTGGCGCCAAATGACAGGCAAAAAAACAGCGCGCCGGCCAACAGGCCGACGCGACTGGTTTTCTGTGAAATAACTTCGCATCCCCGCATGGGGAAGGATTATTTCAGAATCATCAGGGGCTTGCCAGTCATTTCCGGCGGCACCGGCAGACCCATCAGGGTCAGCATGGTGGGGGCCAGATCGGACAGTTTGCCACCTTCAACCACCTCGGCTTTGCGACCGAAATAGATGAGCGGAACCGGCAGATTGGTGTGGGCGGTGTGGGCCTGACCTGTCTCTTCGTCCAGCATCTTCTCGGCGTTACCGTGGTCGGCAGTGATCAGGCACTCGCCACCCACTTCGGCCAGGGCGTCGGTGACGCGACCGATGCAGTGGTCAACGGCTTCACAGGCTTTGACTGCGGCATCAAACACACCGGTGTGACCAACCATGTCGCCATTCGGGTAGTTACAGATGATGACGTCGTACTTGCCGCTCTTGATGGCCGCAACCAGCTTGTCAGTCAGCTCTTCGGAGCTCATCTCCGGCTGCAGGTCATAGGTCGCCACTTTCGGGCTGGCCACGATCTCGCGATCTTCGCCGGTGAAGCAGGACTCTTCGCCACCGTTGAAGAAGAAGGTGACGTGAGCATACTTCTCGGTTTCGGAGATGCGCAGCTGGGTCTTGCCCTGCTTGGCCAGCCACTCACCCAGGGTGTTGACCAGAGCGGTCGGCGGGTAGGCACAGGCAGTTTTGATGTCGGCCGCGTATTCGGTCAGCATCACGAAGTTCAGCTTCGGCTCAACTGCACGGGCGAAGCCGGTGAAGTCGGTGTCAACGAAGGCGCGGGTGATTTCACGGGCACGGTCGGCACGGAAGTTCATGAAAATCAGCGCATCACCATCTTCCATCGGTGCAGCTTCGCCGATGCGGGTGGCTTTGACGAACTCGTCGTTCTCGTCGCGGGCATAGGCGGCAGCCAGGGCTTCGGTGGCGCTCTCGGCGGTGAACTCGCCCTTGCCCTGGGTCATCAGGTCATAGGCTTGCTGCACGCGATCCCAGCGGTTGTCACGGTCCATGGCGAAGTAACGGCCGATCATGGAGGCGAAACGACCCTTGCCGAGCTTGGCAAACAGGGCATCGAACAGCTCGATGGAGGACTGGGCGGAGCGCGGCGGAACGTCGCGGCCATCCAGGAAGGCGTGCAGGTAGATCTTCTCGGCGCCACGCTTGGCTGCCATTTCGATCATGCCCATGATGTGCTCTTCGTGGCTGTGTACGCCACCCGGGGACATCAGGCCCATGATGTGAACGGCTTTGCCGTTGGTCACGGCAGCGTCAACAGCCTTGGCCAGCTCGACGTTCTGGAAGAATTCACCGTCCTGGATGTCTTTGGAGATGCGGGTCAGCTCCTGATAGACGATGCGACCGGCACCGATGTTGACGTGGCCTACTTCAGAGTTGCCCATCTGGCCATCCGGCAGACCGACATCCAGACCGGAGCCGGAGATCAGGGTGCTGGTGTAGTCACGGGCCAGACGATCGAGGTTGGGAGTCTTGGCGGCAGCGACGGCGTTGTGCTCTTGCTTGGTGCTGTAGCCCCAACCGTCCATGATGACCAGAACCAAAGGTTTCTTAGCTGTTGACATAAGACTATGTCCTCTCGGATTGGAAAAAATGCGGGAAATGAAACTAGCGTAATATTACTACATCTGCCGAAATAGTCACCTGATAGCCAAGGGGCGCTCCCGTGGCCCCGCAAGCCACGCCTTTCCTGCCATGCTCGCTGCCCAATGATGATGGGAGCCTGCTCGCGCTTTGCCGCCAAGATGGCTGATCTTATCAATACCCCCATGTATACTCGGGCCCTTGTCTTGGTCCCTGGATAGTAGAAGATGCAAGAGTATTTGGATTTTGCGGCCCGTAACCCGCTGCTGACCGCAGCCTGGTTGGGTCTGGCTGGCACTCTGGTTTACACCACTGTGCGTGCCCGTTTGTCCCCGGTAAAAACCGTCAACAATCACACCGCGACCCTGCTGATCAACCGCGAGAATGCCACCGTGGTGGATATTCGCAGTCAGGAAGAGTACGCCAAGGGCCATCTGGCCGGTGCCCAGCACCTGCCGCTGACCCAGATCCAGAGCAATAATCTGGGCCCGGTTGAAAAGCATAAAGATGCCCCCATCATAGTGGTGTGCGAGTCGGGAATGACTGCGGGCGGCGCGGGCCGTCAGCTGAGCAAAGCTGGCTTCAAGCAGGTTTATGTGCTCGGCGGTGGCATGGCCCAATGGCGTGCAGAAAATCTGCCGGTAACCAAGAAACGCTGATTTAAGCAGGGCCTGAGCCCACTTATCCATATAACAAGGAATCAAACGAAATGGCTGACGAGATCAACAACCAGGAAGTACAACCGGAATTCCACATCCAGCGTGTTTACACCAAGGATGTCTCTTTCGAAGCGCCGAACACCCCGCACATCTTCCAGAAAGAGTGGCAGCCGGACGTCAAGCTGGATATGGATACCAAGACCAACATCCTGGCTGAGAACGTCTACGAGGTTGTCCTGACCCTGACCGTAACCTGCAAACTGGAAACCGAAACTGCCTTCCTGTGCGAAGTACAGCAAGCTGGTATCTTCACCATCGGTAACCTGCCGGAGCCGCAACTGGCTCACTGCCTGGCTGCCTTCTGCCCGAACATCCTGTTCCCGTATGCCCGCGAAGCCGTGGCCAACATGGTGAGCAAGGGGTCCTTCCCGCAGCTGAACCTGGCACCGGTCAACTTCGATGCCCTGTTTGCCCAGCACATGGCGCAAGCACAGGCCCAGCAGGCGACTGCGGAAGCCTGATAATGGCTGACCAGATCGCTATCTCGGTCTTGGGGGCGGGGTCTTATGGCTCCGCCCTTGCCATTTCTCTGGCGCGCAATGCTCATCCGACCCTGCTGTGGGGTCACGACCCCGTTCATGTCGCCGAGCTGGAACAAGACCGCTGCAACAAGGCATTTTTGCCTGATGTCCCTTTTCCCGCCGATCTGCAGCTAACTGCGGATCTGCAACGTGCGGTACAAGCTGCCCCCGTGCTGCTGCTGGTCGTGCCAAGCCATGTATTTGGCGATGTGCTGACCCAGATCAAACCCTTCCTGCGCCCCGATACCCGTATCGCCTGGGCCACCAAGGGTCTGGAGCCGGACAGTGGCCGTCTGCTGCAGGATGTGGCCCGTGAAGTGCTGGGTGACGAGATACCGCTGGCGGTGATCTCCGGTCCCACCTTCGCCAAGGAGCTGGCTGCCGGTCTGCCGACCGCCATCTCGGTCGCTTCGATTCACGATGAGTTCGCCGACGATCTCTCCCACCTGCTGCACTGTGGCCGCTCGTTCCGGGTCTATACCAATCCGGATTTCGTCGGTCTGCAGCTGGGTGGGGCGGTGAAGAACGTCATCGCCATCGGTGCCGGTCTCTCCGACGGGCTCGGGTTTGGCGCCAATGCCAGAACCGCGCTCATCACCCGGGGTTTGGTGGAGATGCAGCGTTTGGGTGCGGCGCTGGGTGCCGATGCCAAAACCTTTATGGGGATGGCGGGGCTCGGGGATCTGGTGCTCACCTGTACCGACAACCAGTCGCGCAACCGTCGCTTCGGGCTGGCCCTCGGGGCAGGCAAGGATGTGAACACCGCCATGACCGAGATTGGTCAGGTGGTGGAGGGGTATCGCAACACCAAGGAGGTGCATCTGTTGGCGGCCCGCTGTGGCGTCGAGATGCCCATCTGCGAGCAGATCTTCAAGGTGCTCTACGAGGGTAAAAACCCGAAAGAGGCGGCCATCGCCCTGCTGTCGCGAGACAAGAAGGACGAGTAATCTGCCGATTGCCCATGCAAAAGGCCCCGCCAGATGGCGGGGCCTTTTCTTTGCTGCAAGGGCAACAAATCAATAGTAGGAGTGGTCGCCGCGCTGGTGCTCGGTGGCATCTTTCACGCCGTTGAGCTCACCCGGGAACTTCTCCAGCAGCTGCTTTTCGATCCCCTCTTTCAGGGTGTAATCGACCATGGAGCAACCGTTGCAACCGCCGCCAAACTGCAGGATGGCCAGTTTGTCTTCAGTCAGCTCGACCAGGGTGACCTTGCCACCGTGACCGGCCAGCATGGGGTTCACTTCGGACATCAACACGTACTCGATGCGCTCGATTAGCGGCGCGTCGTCGGCCACTTTACGCATCTTGGCGTTCGGTGCTTTCAGGGTGAGCTGGGAGCCCATCTGATCGGTCACGAAGTCGATGGTGGCATCCACCAGGAAGGGGGCGCTCAGGGGATCGACCATGCAGTCGAAGCCGCTGAAGGGCAGGTGTTGATCTTCCGGGTCCACGGCATCGGGCGGGCAATAAGATACGCCACACTCGGCATTCTGGGTTCCCGGATTGACCACAAACACCCGGATATTGGTGCCATCAGGCTGTTTTTCCAGCAGTTTACGGAAATGGGCCTGGGCGGCGTCGGAAATGCTGATCATCACTATCCTCATAAACCTGAGTGTACGACTAGGGTATTCATGATAACGCGGTTATTAATGCTTGGGTAGCATGCCGATGGCTACTTGCTGTGCCGCAGGGTTCGACAGATTGCCCACACTTCCACCTTTGTGATGCCGCTCTCATGGAGAAGACGGCTGAGCTGACCGGCGGTGGCGCCTGTGGTCACGACGTCATCGAGCAGGGCGACATGATGGTATTGGTGGGAGCGGATCCGGAATGCCCCGCGCAGATTGCGCCGCCGCTGCCCGGCGCTCAGGGTTGTTTGCTGCGGTGTTGCCTTGATGCGCTGCAACAGGGTGTTGTCGCAGGGAATGTCGGTGAACTCGCCAAGGGCTTGCGCGATCTCCTCCGCCTGATTGAACCCGCGCCGCCACTGCCGCCACCAGTGGAGGGGAACCGGAATGATCGCTTCTGGCGGATTGCTGCCATCCAGATGATCGGCCAAGAGGCGTGCCAGTAGCGGCGCCAGCAGGATCTGGCCGGAATATTTGAGCCGGGGGATCAGTATCGGGTAGGGGGTTTGATAGTCGCCAATCACCTGCAACCGATCCCAGGGGGGAGGTCTGCGCTGGCAGCGGCCGCAGACCGGTATGCTCTCTTCTATATAGTCAGCCAGCGGTGCGGCGCAGAGGCGGCATCTCGGCTGTGACTGGTGCAGCGCCTGCCGACACCAGCTGCAGAGCAGGGGCTCGTTGTCACAAGGCTGATGACAGAGGAAGCAACTCCCTTGCCAGTCGCCGTGGTTGCCGAGCAGCGGGCTTGCTTTAGCGAGCAGTCGCTTTAACATGCTGACCCCAAGAGCATGAACAGGGATCTTGAGTCTAGATGAGCATATCGGTAGAGCAGTTTGGCCAGGGGCCCGATCTGGTGCTGTTGCACGGGTGGGGGATGAACGGTGCGGTCTGGCATGGTGTTGCCCAACAGTTGGCGTCCCACTATCGGGTTCATCTGGTGGATTTGCCCGGCTTTGGCAACAGCCCGCTGGCAGACGAGGTGGATTACAGCCTGCCCTGGCTTGCCGAGCAGGTGGCCGCTATCTTGCCGCAGAAGTGCCATCTGCTTGGCTGGTCGCTCGGCGGTCTGGTAGCAAGCCAGTTGGCGCTGACTCATCCCGATCGGTTGCACTCCCTGATCACGGTAGCCAGCTCTCCCTGCTTTATGGCGCGGGACGAGTGGCCCGGAATTGCCCCCAAGGTACTGACCGGCTTCAACCAGATGCTGGCAGGGGATTTTCGCCAGACCATAGAGCGCTTTCTGGCGATCCAGGCCATGGGCAGTGAACACGCCCGGGACGATATCCGTCAGTTGCGCCACTGGCTGGCCGAGCGCCCGGCGCCCCAGTTTGCCGCACTTGAGGCCGGGCTGACGCTGTTGGCCGACATTGACCTGCGCGAACCGCTGCGGGAGCTGGATTTGCCCTGGTTGCGGATCTATGGCCGACTGGATTCATTGGTACCCAAGGCGGCCATTCCCCTGCTGGATGATCTCTACCCTGCCAGCCGCAGCGTGACCCTCAACAAGGCCTCACACGCGCCTTTTATCTCCCACCCGGACGAATTCATTGAAATCGTTCGAGATTTTGTTGGCTAAAAAACAGCCGGCAAGCTTCATTAATCCTCTGGTCTGGCGGATAATTAAGCTGTGACCAGAGGAGTAACATCATGCGTATTGATTCTGCTTTCAACAGCGGGGTTCAGGGATTTCAGCGAGCCGAGCAGATTGCCGACAAGGCATCCAATCAGATCGCCCGCCTCAACACCCCCAGCGGGGATCAGGTGCAAGTGACCGATGAGCTTGTCAATCTCAAGGTGGCCGAGCAGCAGGCTGGCGCTTCCGCCAAGGTAGTGCAGACCGCCAGCGAGATGATGGGAACCCTGATCGACATCCGGGTGTGAGATGAACATCAATGTCAGTCTGCCTCCCCTTATCCCGACACAGCTGCAACCCCAGGTGGAAGCGGCGAGGACGGATAATCGCCGGGCAGAACTGATCCCGCAGGCCCGTGCGGGCCAAGCCTCCGTTGCCGAATCTGAAGTCGGCTCCCAGAAAGAGAAATCCAAAGCCGGTCAGGCCTCCAGCAATCAGACCTCCCAGAACAGCCGTGAAACCGGGCAATTAGCCCCGACGACACTGCCAGATAATCGCTTTGTCGAGGCCACCGGTGAGGATGGGCAGCGCAAGCAGCAAGATCCCAAACAGCAGGAGCAGCAACAGCGGCAAGAGCAGCAGGTTCAGGATCTTGTCGAGCGTGACAAGGAGGTGCGTACTCACGAGCAGGCTCACCAGTCTGCGGGTGGAGAGTACGCCAGCTCACCCACCTATCAGTTTACGCAAGGGCCGGATGGCAAGCGTTATGCGACGGGTGGCGAAGTCCAGATCGATACCAGTGTCGTACCCGGTGACCCTGCGGCTACCATCGCCAAGATGCAGCAGATCCGCACTGCTGCGCTGGCACCTGCCGAGCCTTCCGCGCAGGATTTGGCCGTTGCACGCAGCGCTGCCGCGAGTGAAGCCAAGGCGCGCAAAGATCTGATGGCCGAGCAGAGCGCGAAATCGGGCGGTGTGCTGAGTGCCTATATGGACAAGCGCAACAGCGTCATCGCGGGCCACTATCAACAGGCTGTCAGCCCGGCCGCGACCCAGTCCCTCAGTCTGCATATCTGAGTCACCCTCGCCAAACTTTCAGCTGCTTTGCCTGTTTTGCAACTAACCTGAAGATCAGGCCCATTCCAATTTCACAGGAGCTGTCATGCATTTCGATGAAGTCAAAGCGGAAGATTTCACCACCTTCTCCCGTGTACCGCCCCCCCACCTGCAGATGGAGCAGTTTCTGATGCAGCTCGGAGGAGGGGGAACTGAAGGAACCAGTTTCAAGAAGAAAGTGATGCTGGCGGCTGGCTGGAGCCACACCGGCGTCGTCTCTTACGGCAAGTATCCGCAAGAGGCCTGCAAGGCATTCAACCGACTGCGGGAGGTGCTGGCCCAGCATGGAGAGCCCGAGAGCATTCTTGCTGCCCTGGCGCAGTGATCCTGAGTTTCGCGTGTAAAAAAGCCCCTTGCGGGGCTTTTTGCATTCAGAGGATTTCTGGAAGGTTTCGCTACTTTTTCGCTTTGGAGAGCGCTGCCGCGAAGGCGTTGCCCATGGCACCACCCATAGGGGGGCTTTGCCGCGGCTCATTTCTTGGTTTGGGGTTGCCTGCGCTACTGTTGCGCGCTTCAGCCGACTTGCGGGCGGGTTGCCCTGCCTTTTCGTCGAGGCGCATGGTCAGGCTGATCCGCTTGCGCGGGGCGTCCACTTCCAGCACCTTGACCCGCACAATGTCGCCAGCCTTGACCACCTCACGGGGATCCTTGACGAAACGGTCGGTCAGGGAGGAGATGTGCACCAGACCGTCCTGATGAACACCGATATCGACGAAGGCGCCGAAGTTGGTGACGTTGGTGACCACCCCTTCCAGTACCATCTCTGGCACCAGGTCGCTGATCTGCTCCACCCCTTCCTTGAAGGTCGCGGTTTTGAACTCGGGGCGCGGGTCGCGGCCCGGCTTGTCCAGCTCGCCGATGATGTCTGTGACGGTAGGTACGCCGAATTGCTCATCGGTATAGTCGGCCGGTTTCAGGCTGCGCAGCAGGCTGCTGTTGCCGAGCAGGCTCTCCACTGTCTGCTCCAGCTTGGCGAGGATCCGCTCCACCACCGGATAAGACTCCGGGTGCACCGCCGAGCTGTCGAGGGGATTGCTGCCGCCGCGAATGCGCAGGAAGCCGGCGCACTGTTCGAAGGCTTTGGGGCCGAGTCGGCTCACTTTCAGCAACTGCTGACGGCTCTTGAATGCGCCGTGCTCATCTCGGTAGGCGACGATGTTCTGGGCCAACGTCTGGGAGAGGCCGGAAACCCGGTTGAGCAGGGCGACCGAGGCGGTGTTCACATCGACCCCGACCGCGTTCACGCAATCCTCGACCACCGCATCCAGCCGGCGGGCCAGCTGGCTCTGGCCGACGTCGTGCTGATACTGGCCCACCCCGATACTCTTGGGATCGATTTTGACCAGTTCGGCCAGCGGGTCTTGCAGGCGGCGGGCGATGGAGACGGCGCCACGGATCGAGACGTCGAGATCCGGGAACTCCTGGGAGGCGAGTTCGGAGGCGGAGTAGACAGAGGCCCCCGCTTCGCTCACCACTATCTTCTGCGCCTTGGCGGCGGGGTAGCGCTCGAACAGATCGCTGACCAGGCGGTCGGTCTCCCGCGAAGCGGTACCGTTGCCGATGCTGATGAGCTCGACCTTGTGTTTCTGGCACAACTCGCTCAGGGTCTTTAGGCTTTGATCAATCTGGCGTTTTGGTTCGAATGGATAGATGGTGGCGTGATCGACCAGCTTGCCGGTGGCATCCACCACGGCAACCTTGACCCCGGTACGGATGCCCGGATCCAGCCCCATGGTGCAGCGCATGCCCGCTGGGGCCGCCATCAGCAGATCCTTGAGGTTCATGGCGAACACCTTGATCGCCTCCTCCTCTGCCGACTCGCGGATGCGGCCGATCAGCTCCGTCTCCATCTGAAGCGACAACTTGATCTTCCAGGTCCAGCTCACCACCCCATGCAGCCATTTGTCGGCCGGGCGGTTCTGCAGATTGAGCTTGAGGTGGTGGGCAATGATCCCTTCGCAGGGGCTGGCACTCTCATCGTCACCGGTTACCAGCGCCAGATTGAGGGTCCCTTCATTGCGGCCTCGCAGCATGGCCAGCACCCGGTGGGAGGGGGCCTTGTGCAGCGGTTCGTCGTGTTCGAAATAGTCCTTGAACTTGGCCCCTTCCTGCTCCTTGCCCGCCACCACGCGGGCGCGCAGGGTGGCATTTTGCCACAGGTAGTCGCGCAACTTCTCCAGCAGGTCGGCCTGCTCGGCGAAGCGCTCCATCAGGATATAGCGGGCGCCGTCGAGGGCCGCCTTGCTGTCGGCAATGCCCTGTTCGGGATTGAGGAAGGCGGCCGCCGCTTGCTCGGGATCCTGCATCGGGTCACTGAGCAGCAGGTTGGCCAGCGGCTCCAACCCGGCTTCGATCGCCATCTGTCCCTTGGTGCGGCGTTTGGGCTTGTAGGGGAGGTAGAGGTCTTCCAGCCGGGTCTTGCTGTCGGCGCCATTCAATTCGCGCATCAGCTCGGGGGTCAGCTTGCCCTGCTCTTCGATGGAGCGAATGATCACCTGACGGCGATCTTCCAGTTCACGCAGATAGCCGAGGCGGCTCTCCAGAGTACGTAGTTGGCTGTCGTCCAGACCGCCGGTCACCTCTTTACGGTAACGGGCGATAAAGGGCACGGTCGAGCCTTCATCCAGCAGGCGAACTGCGGCCTGCACCTGCTCCGGGCGAGCATTGAGCTCACCGGCAATCTGTCTCTCTATGGTTTGCATCATGATGTTGTTGAGGGCCTCTGTGGTCGAGTCCGCGCCATCAGGCGCCAAGTGTGAGCACTATATGGGGTCGTGTTGCGGGATGCCACCCTGCGCCGGGGTCTGCACTAGTCAGACTGATAAGTCGCAGGGGAGAGCGCATATCTTGCCATTGCACCTGTGACTCAGGATGTGCCTGTGGCAAGCAGCTCACCAGTAGTCCGGCTATTTGGGGTAGCTGATCTTGTTGATATACCAGCAGACGTCACCAACTGGCGTACGGACGATGGCCTCATCACCGACCTCTTTCTTGAGCAGGGCGCGGGCCATGGGGGAGTCGATGGAGATGTAATCCTTGCGCTCGAAGATCTCGTCATAGCCGACGATGCGAAAGCGCTTGGTCTCGCCCTCTTCGTTTTCCACCTCGACCCAGGCGCCGAAGAAGACCTTGCCCTCCTGCGCGGGGGCATAGTCGACGATCCCCAGCTCTTCGAGGCATTTGCGCAGGTAGCGCACCCGCCGGTCGATCTCCCGCAGCCGCTTCTTGTTGTACTGGTAGTCGGCATTTTCGCTGCGATCCCCCAGGCTGGCGGCCCATGCCACCTTCCTGGTGACCTCGGGGCGCTCCTGACGCCAGAGGAAATCGAGCTCTTCTTTCAGCTTGTTGTAGCCTTCGCGGGTGATCAGCTTTGTCTTCATGGTGATGCGGACCTGGTCAAAGAGGGGTATTCATCGCTAACTGCTCGGGAATATTAGCTTTTGTCCTCTTGCTGTCGAGGGAAATTGTGATGGCTCGGCTGGCGCCATTCAGGGAGTGGATGGCCAGCGCAGTGACTTGATGGTCGTCACGCACTCGGGATGGGTAATAACCGGTAACATATTTGTGCTTTGCTCCCGCTATATCCCCCCCTAGTATTGGGGGCAGCTAAAGAATGAAGAGGCAAAGCAATGAGTCAGCAGCAATACAAGGTCCTGGTCGTGGACGATGACCTGAAATTACGTTCCCTGTTGGAACGCTATCTCACCGAGCAGGGATTCGTAGTGCGCGGCGTGGCCAATGGCGAGCAGGCCGATCGCTTGCTGACTCGTGAAAACTTCAGCCTGATGGTGCTCGACCTGATGTTGCCGGGGGAGGATGGGCTCTCCATCTGCCGCCGTCTGCGGGAAGCGGGTAACCAGATCCCGGTGCTGATGCTCACCGCCAAGGGGGATGAAGTGGATCGCATCGTCGGGCTCGAGATGGGGGCTGATGACTATCTGCCCAAGCCGTTTAACCCCCGCGAACTGCTGGCGCGGATCCGTGCCGTGCTGCGCCGCCATACCGTCGAGCTGCCGGGGGCCCCTTCTGCTGCAGAGAAGGTGGTCAACTTCGGCGCCTTTCAACTCAATCTGGCGACCCGCGAGCTGAGCCGGGATGGTGAGCCGATGGCGCTCACCAGCGGTGAATTTGCGGTGCTCAAGGTGCTGGTCAGCCATCCGCGTGAACCGCTCTCCCGCGACAAGCTGATGAATCTGGCCCGTGGCCGCGAATACACCGCCACCGAGCGCAGCATCGATGTGCAGGTCTCTCGCCTGCGCCGCCTGCTGGAGCAGGATCCGGCCCAGCCCCGCTACCTGCAGACCGTCTGGGGTCTTGGGTATGTGTTCGTGCCAGATGGTGACGGTGCATGAAAAAGGTCGGCAGCATGTTCTCGCGCATGCTCTGGTTTCTGGCTGCCGTTCTGGTGGTCTATCAAGCAGTCTCCTACGTCACCTTCTACAACTATCTGCTGGCGCCAACCGTCAAGCAGATCAGTCACTTGCTGGCCAACCAGGTCAAACTGATCTTTCCGGTCAACACTGAACAACTGGCGCTGAGCGAAGATGCCGAGGCGCTGGTCTATGTGACGACCGGTACCGACATCTATACCCAGAGCGAAGCGGTGCAGCATGGCTTCAACAATGCCAAGCCATACCCCTATCTGGAGGAGAACATCAGCCGCGAACTGGGTGGCCCGGCCAAGGTGCGGGTCGAGATCCAGGATCACTACATCATCTGGATCCAGCCGCCGCAGGCCAGCAAAATTTGGGTGCGGATCCCGCTGACCGAGATTGAAGATGACGATATCGAACCCCTCATCATCTATTTGAGCGTGCTGCTGGTGATCACCCTGTTTGCGGCCTGGCGCTTTGCCCGCCAGCTGGTGCGCCCGCTCGAGGATCTCGAGGCAGGTGCAGTTGCGGTGGCCAGAGGCCATTTCCCCGAGGCGCTGGGGGAGTTGGGCTCAAGGGAGGTGCGGCGACTGACCCGCACCTTCAACCATATGTCGCACTCCATCAAGAGCCTGATCGAAGAGCGTAACCTGATGATGGCGGGGGTTTCCCACGATCTGCGTACCCCGCTGACCCGCATCCGGCTGGCGACCGAGATGATGTCCTCCGGTGACGAGTACCTCAAGGAGAGCATCAACGCCGACATCGATGAGTCCAATGCCATCATCGATCAGTTCATCGATTACATCCGCCCGGATGAAGGCCAGGATCTGGAGCCGATCGACCTGACCCAGCTGGTGCACGATACCTTGCTGATCTACTCGGAGCAGGGGCTGGAGGTCGATCTGGCGCTGCCGCAAGAGGCGGTGCGGGTGGCCTGCAATCCGGTCAGTATCCGGCGGGTGTTGAACAACCTCTCAAGCAACTCGCAGCGTTATGGGGCGAGCCGCTTGTATGCCGAGTTGAAGGACGATGGACACTGGGTGCGCCTGCGCCTCTCCGATGATGGCCCCGGCATTCCGGAGCAGGACTATTCCCGGGTGCTCAAGCCGTTTACTCAGGGGAATGTGGCGCGGACCGTTGGCGGCAGTGGCTTGGGGTTGGCCATCGTGGCCAAGATAGTCGCCCAGCACCACGGCACTATCCGGTTGGGAAGCTCGGATCTCGGCGGCCTGCTGGTCGAGATGCGGCTGCCGAAACATCAGCCACAGGAGTGGATGGATTGAGAGAAGGGCGTATCCGTGGATACGCCCTTCTGCATGGTCAGCTCTTTGTTTCGACTGATGCTCGATAGCGTTTGCCGTACTTGAGCTGTTGGATCAGCAGGGCGGCAACGATGAGCGCTAACCCGATGGGAGTGGCTGGATGGATGGCTTCGCCGATCAACAGGTTGAGCAGCACCAGTGAGGCAAACGGCGAGATAAAGATGAGGTTGCTGATGGGGGCCGTGTTGGTGGCATGGCGCAGCGCCATCAGCCAGAGCACAAAACCGAAGCCCATTTCGAACAGTCCCACATAGATGGCACCAGCCCATCCCTGCCAGGCGGTCATGGCAAAATCGGAGAGCAACCAGGTCGCCACGACGATAAAAGGCAGGCTGATCATAAAGCCAAGCAACAGGCTGACGATGGGATCGCCCTGATTGCGGGTGTTGAGGATCCAGTAGCTGGCCCAGATGAGGGTCGAGACCAGCGCCAGCGTCACGCCGAGGGGGCTGTCGAACTGGAGGCCGAATACATCCCCTCTGGTGGCGATCACCAGCGCGCCAAAATACCCCAGCACGATAGCGATGCCATCGCGCCGACGCAGCTTCTGGCCGAGGAAGGGGACTGCCAGCAGACTGAGAGTGATAGCCCAGGTGTAGTTGAGGGTCTGTGCCTGCTGGGCAGGCAACAGGTCATAGGCCTTGAATAGCAACAGGTAATAGAGAAAGGGGTTCAGCACGCCCAGAGTCAGGTAGTAGAAAGGGCGGGCCTTGATGTAGCTTACCAGCAGCGGCAGTTTGCCCTGTTTGGCGACGGCGGCTGTCAGCGTGAGAGTCGAGGTGAAGGCGGCCACAAGCAACAGTTGCACAGGTTCGAAATAGGCGAGGGAGATCTTGAAGGCTGTGGCGACCGTCGACCAGAGGGCAACGGCGCAAAGGCCATACTGATAGGCTTTCTTTTGATCTTTGAGCATGGGATGTCGTTCCACTGACAGAGGCAAGCGCACAGTCTACCAGTCTGCTTGTAACATTGTCGTTACCTGGGTGTTGGCAGCAGAGTGCGTTGTCGCAGGCGAGATCCATCTGTCACATAAAACTGCGCATAATCTGTTCGTTCTCCCTTGCGCAAATTTGAAAAATCCGTATAATCCCCTCCGCTTACCCATGAGGTAAGCCAGACGATATGTCTGCTGCTGAGTTTCCTGTTTACAGGAGCCAGCCATACAGTCCTCCCGATATGGGGGGAAACGTGAAAAATCACACCTCTGGCGGGAGAAGTCTCGGTCGGGCGGTGTTGATTTATGTTCTTTTATCTATTGGAGCTCTGTCAATGCAGAACCAAAGAATCCGTATCCGCCTGAAGGCTTTTGATCATCGCCTGATTGATCAATCCACTGCGGAAATCGTTGAAACTGCTAAGCGCACTGGCGCGCAGGTTCGCGGTCCTATTCCGCTGCCGACTCGCAAAGAGCGCTTCACCGTCCTGATCTCCCCGCACGTCAACAAAGATGCGCGTGATCAGTACGAGATCCGCACTCACAAGCGTCTGGTAGACATCGTTGAGCCGACTGACAAGACCGTAGACGCCCTGATGCGTCTGGATCTGGCAGCTGGTGTAGACGTCCAGATCAGCCTGGGTTAATTACGGAAAGAGGTTGATAACAATGACAATCGGTCTTGTAGGTCGCAAAGTGGGTATGACTCGCATCTTCACTGAAGATGGCGTTTCTATCCCGGTGACTGTTATCGAAGTTGAAGCTAACCGTGTAACTCAGGTCAAATCTGTAGAAACCGACGGCTACAACGCTATTCAGGTTACCACTGGCGCCAAGAAAGCCAGCCGTGTGACCAAGCCGGAAGCTGGCCACTTCGCCAAAGCTGGTGTAGAAGCCGGTCGCGGTCTGTGGGAATTCCGCCTGAACAACGGTGAAACTTTCACTGTTGGTAGCGAGCTGAAAGTAGATCTTCTCGCTGACGTTAAGCTGGTAGACGTTACCGGCACATCCAAAGGTAAGGGCTTTGCTGGTACTGTTAAGCGCCACAACTTCCGCACCCAGGATATGACCCACGGTAACTCCTTGTCTCACCGCGTTCCGGGTTCTATCGGTCAGAACCAGACTCCGGGTCGTGTATTCAAGGGCAAAAAGATGGCTGGTCACATGGGTGCTGAGCGTGTAACGACTCAGAACCTGGAACTGGTTCGTGTTGACGCTGAACGCAACCTGCTGCTCATCAAAGGTGCAGTACCGGGTGCAACCAACGGCAACGTGATCGTCAAACCTGCCGTCAAAGCGTAACGTCTGAGGAGATAGTAATGGAATTGGTAATGAAAGACGCCAAGAGCGCTCTTGAAGTTTCCGAGACTACCTTCGGGCGCGAATTCAACGAAGCTCTGGTTCACCAGGTCGTCGTTGCATATGCCGCTGGTGCCCGTCAGGGTACTCGTGCGCAGCTGACTCGCTCTGAAGTGTCTGGTGGCGGCAAAAAGCCGTGGCGTCAGAAGGGTACTGGTCGTGCCCGTGCTGGCTCCATCCGTTCGCCCATCTGGCGTTCCGGTGGTGTGACTTTTGCTGCTAAGCCGCAAGATCACAGCCAGAAAGTAAACAAGAAGATGTACCGCGGCGCTATCCGTAGCATTCTGTCCGAGCTGGTACGTCAAGAGCGCCTGATCGTTGTTGAGAAGTTCGGCATCGAAGCTCCGAAGACCAAAGAACTGATCGCCAAGCTGAAAGAAATGGAACTGACTGACGTTCTGATCGTGACTGCTGAAGTCGATGAGAACCTGTTCCTGGCTGCTCGCAACCTGTACAAAGTTGACGTGCGTGACGTTGCCGGTATCGACCCGGTCAGCCTGATCGCTTTCGACAAGGTTCTGATGACTGCTGACGCAGTTAAGCAAATCGAGGAGATGCTGGCATGATCCGTGAAGAGCGTCTGCTGAAAGTTCTGAAGGCTCCGCACATCTCTGAAAAGAGCACCATGGTTGCAGAAAAGCAGAACACTATCGTGTTCAAAGTTGCTGTTGATGCTACCAAGGCGGAAGTCAAAGCTGCAGTTGCGAAACTGTTCGAGGTCGAAGTTGAGACCGTCCGTACCCTGAACATGAAGGGTAAGACCAAGCGCGCAGGTGCACGCGTAGGCCGTCGTTCCGATTGGAAAAAGGCTTATGTGACCCTGAAAGCTGGTCAGGACATCGACTTCATGGGCGCAGCCGAGTAAGAGGAGTTCTCAAAAATGGCAATCGTTAAGTGCAAGCCTACTTCTCCGGGCCGCCGCCACGTCGTCAAGATCGTCAATCAAGAGCTGTACAAGGGCAAGCCCTTCGCCGCTCTGCTGGACAGCAAAAGCAAGTCCGGTGGTCGTAACAACAACGGCCGTATCACTACCCGTCATATCGGTGGTGGTCACAAGCAGCACTACCGTATCGTCGACTTCAAGCGCGACAAAGACGGTATCCCGGCTAAAGTAGAGCGCCTGGAATACGATCCGAACCGTACCGCTAACATCGCTCTGGTGTTGTATGCAGACGGTGAGCGTCGTTACATCCTGGCTCCGAAAGGCCTGAAAGCTGGTGACGCGATCGCTTCTGGTGCTGATGCAGCCATCAAGGTAGGTAACGCCCTGCCGATGCGCAACATCCCGGTTGGTTCTACCGTTCACGCTGTAGAGATGAAGCCTGGTAAAGGTGCCCAGCTGGCTCGTTCCGCTGGTACTTTCATCCAGATCCTGGCTCGTGAAGGTAACTATGTAACTCTGCGTCTGCGTTCCGGCGAAGTACGTAAAGTTCTGGCCGAGTGCCGCGCTACCATCGGTGAAGTCGGTAACTCCGAGCACATGTTGCGTCAACTGGGTAAAGCCGGTGCAAACCGCTGGCGTGGTATTCGTCCGACCGTTCGCGGTATGGCGATGAACCCGGTTGACCACCCGCACGGTGGTGGTGAGGGTCGTAACAAGGGCATGCAGCCTGTGTCCCCATGGGGCCAGAAGGCTAAAGGCTTCAAGACCCGTAAGAACAAGCGTACCGACAAGTACATCGTACGTCGTCGTAACAAGTAATTGTTAACATAGAGGAATCACCATGCCACGTTCTCTCAAGAAGGGTCCATTTATTGACCTGCACTTGCTGAAGAAGGTAGAGAAAGCGGTGGAAAGCGGGGATAAAAAGCCGGTTAAAACCTGGTCCCGTCGTTCAATGATCATCCCGAACATGATCGGTTTGACCATCGCTGTCCATAATGGTCGTCAGCACGTTCCGGTTTTCGTTACCGAAGAAATGATCGGTCACAAACTGGGTGAATTCGCACCGACTCGTACTTATCGCGGCCATGCTGCTGATAAGAAGGCTAAGAAGCGCTAAGGGATAAATGATGGAAGCTATCGCTAAACACCGTTATGCCCGTACTTCTGCCCAGAAAGCTCGTCTGGTAGCCGATCAAGTACGTGGTCTGTCCGTAGACAAGGCTCTGAATATCCTGACCTTCAGCCCGAAAAAGGCTGCAGTGCTGGTTAAGAAAGTGCTGGAATCTGCCATTGCAAACGCTGAGCACAACGAAGGCGCCGATATCGACGCGCTGCGTGTTGCTACTATCATGGTCGACGAAGGTCCCTCCATGAAGCGCATCCGTCCGCGTGCCAAAGGTCGTGCGGATCGTATCCTCAAGCGTACCGCTCACATCACTGTAGTGGTATCCGACGCTAAGGCTGGGAGATAAGCAATGGGTCAGAAAGTACATCCTAATGGCATTCGCCTGGGTATTACCAAGCCTTGGAATTCTACCTGGTTCGCGAACACCAAAGACTTCGCTGACAACCTGTACAGCGATTTTCAAGTACGCCAGTTCCTGACCAAGGAACTGAAAAACGCGTCCTTGTCCAAGATCACCATTGAGCGTCCGGCCAAGAGCATCCGTGTGACCATTCACACCGCTCGTCCGGGTGTTGTCATCGGTAAGAAAGGCGAAGACGTTGAGAAGCTGCGCAAAGCTGTAGCCACTATTGCTGGCGTGCCTGCTCAGATCAACATTTCCGAAGTCCGCAAGCCGGAGCTGGATGGCAAACTCGTTGCCGACAGCATCACTTCCCAGCTGGAGCGTCGTGTAATGTTCCGTCGTGCTATGAAGCGCGCCGTACAGAACGCAATGCGCCTGGGTGCCAAGGGCATCAAAGTGGAAGTTTCCGGTCGTCTGGGCGGCGCTGAAATCGCGCGTACCGAATGGTACCGTGAAGGTCGTGTGCCGTTGCACACCCTGCGTGCCGACATCGACTACGCAACTTCTGAAGCCCACACCACTTACGGTGTGATCGGCGTTAAAGTTTGGATCTTCAAGGGCGAAGTTCTGGGCGGTCTGGCTGCTGTTAACGCTGCCGCTGCTCAAGAGCAAGCTCCTGCAAAGCCCAAGCGTGACAACAAGCGCCGCGCTGCTAAGTAAGGAGATTCGGTAAATGTTGCAACCTAAGCGTACTAAATTCCGCAAGACCCACAAGGGTCGTAACCGCGGTCTGGCCACCTCTGGTAACGAAGTATCCTTCGGTACCTTTGGCCTGAAGGCGACATCCCGTGGTCAACTGACTGCTCGTCAAATCGAAGCAGCCCGTCGTGCCATGACCCGTCACGTTAAGCGTCAAGGTAAGATCTGGATCCGTGTGTTCCCGGACAAGCCCATCACCGAAAAGCCCCTCGAAGTTCGTATGGGTAAAGGTAAGGGTAACGTGGAATACTGGGTTTGCCCGATCCAGCCTGGCAAGGTTCTGTACGAGATGGACGGTGTACCTGAGGCTCTGGCGCGTGAAGCGTTTGCCCTGGCCGCAGCTAAGCTGTCTGTTCAGACCACTTTCGTAATTAAGACGGTGATGTGATGAAAGCCCAAGATCTGCGTCAAAAGAGCGTCGAAGAACTGAACCAGGAGCTGCTGGGCCTGCTGCGTGAGCAATTCAACATGCGCATGCAAGCGTCCACCGGCCAGCTGGCTCAGACTCACACTCTGAAACAAGTGCGTCGTGACGTCGCACGTATCAAGACTGTACTGACTGAGAAGGCAGGTGCGTAATGACTGACAAGATCCGTACTCTGCAAGGTCGTGTAATCAGCGACAAGATGGACAAGTCCATCACTGTTGCTATCGAGCGCAAGGTAAAGCACCCGATCTACGGTAAGATCATCAAGCGCACTACCAAGCTGCACGTACATGACGAAAACAACGAGTGCAAAGCTGGCGACCTCGTGGAAATCCGCGAATGCCGCCCGCTGTCCAAGACCAAGTCCTGGACCCTGGTTGCCGTTGTAGAAAAGGCCTAATCGGTACTTTGTAGTCCAAGCGGCCCCTTTCAGGGGCCGTTTGTTTTTTAGGCTACCTTTTCTGAAAATCCTGTGTTATAGTTTCGCGCCTTTTGAAGGCAGCCAGATCCCATTAGGGATAAGAAGTAAACAAAGCGGAGCACTAAGATGATCCAGATGCAAAGTATGCTGGGTGTTGCCGACAACTCCGGCGCTCGCAGTGTAATGTGTATTAAGGTTCTGGGTGGCTCGCACCGCCGTTACGCCGGCATCGGCGACATCATCAAGGTTTCCATCAAGGAAGCCATTCCTCGCGGTAAAGTGAAGAAAGGTGATGTGTATAACGCGGTGGTCGTACGCACCCGTAAAGGCGTTCGTCGTCCGGACGGCTCTGTCATCCGTTTCGACAACAATGCGGCTGTGTTGCTTAACAACAACCAACAGCCAATCGGTACTCGTATTTTTGGCCCGGTGACCCGTGAACTGCGTAATGAGAAGTTCATGAAGATTGTGTCCCTGGCACCCGAAGTACTGTAAGGAGTCGAACGATGGCAGCTAAAATCCGTCGCGAAGACGAAGTGATTGTTCTTACCGGCAAAGACAAGGGCAAGCGTGGCAAAGTCACTCAAGTCCTGATTGCAAAAGGTAAGGTAATCGTGGAAGGCATCAACCAGGTGAAGAAACACCAGAAGCCGGTACCCGCACTGGGTCAGGCTGGCGGTATCGTCACCAAAGAAGCCCCCATCGATGTATCAAACGTAGCGCTGTTCAACTCTGCCACTGGCAAAGCTGACCGCGTTGGTTTCCGGATTGAAGACGGCAAAAAAGTCCGTTTCTTCAAATCCACCGGCGAACTTGTGAAGTAATTGGAGTTTAACGATGGCGAAACTGCATGATTACTACAAATCCGATGTAGTAAATGAACTGTCCAAGCAGTTCGGTTACAAGACTATCATGCAAGTCCCTCGGATCGAGAAAATCACCCTGAACATGGGTGTTGGTGAAGCGATCTCTGACAAGAAATTGCTGGAAAATGCTGCTGCCGATATGGCTGCCATTTCCGGTCAGAAGCCGCTGATCACCAAAGCTCGCAAATCTGTTGCGGGCTTCAAGATTCGTGAAGGCTACCCGATAGGTTGTAAAGTAACCCTGCGTGGCGAGCGTATGTGGGAGTTCCTGGAACGGCTGATCTGCATCTCCGTACCGCGTATCCGTGACTTCCGTGGCCTGAACGCTAAAGCGTTCGACGGTCGTGGTAACTACTCCATGGGCGTGCGTGAGCAGATCATCTTCCCGGAAATCGACTATGACAAAGTCGATCGCGTCCGTGGTCTGGATATCACCATCACCACTTCCGCGAATACCGATGAAGAAGGCCGTGCTCTGCTGGCTGCCTTTAACTTCCCATTCCGCAAGTAAGGTTAGGGTTATGGCTAAAACATCCATGAAAGCGCGCGAAGCAAAGCGTGCCAAGCTGGTAGCCAAGTACGCGACCAAGCGTGCCGAGCTGAAAGCTATCATCGTTGACATGAACGCTTCTGAAGAAGCGCGTTGGGATGCTGTACTGCAACTGCAACAGCTGCCCCGTGATTCCAGTCCGTCCCGCCAGCGTAACCGTTGCAATATTACTGGTCGTCCGCACGGTTTCCTGCGCAAGTTTGGCCTGTCTCGCATCAAGGTGCGTGAGCATGCCATGAAGGGCGAAATTCCGGGCCTGAAGAAGGCTTCTTGGTAACGAATCTCGGGAGTTAGACTTATGAGCATGCAAGATCCGATCGCGGATATGCTGACCCGCATCCGTAACGGTCAGGCGGCGAGCAAAGTTGCGGTTTCCATGCCTTCTTCCAAGCTGAAAGTGGCTATCGCCAAAGTGCTGAAAGAAGAAGGTTACATCGCTGGCTACTCCGTAGCTGGTGACGTGAAGCCGGAACTGGAAATTGAACTGAAATATTTCCAGGGCAAGCCAGTTGTAGAACTGATCCAACGCGTAAGCCGTCCAGGCCTGCGTATTTACAAGCGCACTACTGATCTGCCGAAAGTTATGGGCGGTCTCGGTGTTGCTATCGTGTCCACGTCTAAAGGTGTGATGACTGACCGTGCTGCTCGCAAAGCAAGCATGGGCGGTGAGATCATCTGCTACGTCGCTTAATAGGAGGTAGGAAATGTCTCGTGTTGCTAAGGCACCCGTCACTATTCCTGCTGGCGTAGAGGTGACTCTGAACGGCCAGGAACTGACCATCAAAGGTGGTAAAGGTTCTCTGGTTCGCTCTATTCACGCCGGTGTAGAAGTGACCAAAGAAGACAATGTACTGAAGTTCGCCCCGCGCGGCAGCATCGCTGGTGCTGACGCTCAGGCTGGTACTGCCCGTGCATTGGTCAACAACATGGTAATCGGTGTTACCCAAGGCTTCGAGCGCAAGCTGCAGCTGGTTGGTGTAGGTTATAAAGCCTCCATCAAGGGCAATGCTGTTGCGCTGGCTCTGGGCTTCTCTCACCCGGTAGAGCATGCGCTGCCGGCTGGTGTGACCGCTGAGTGCCCGACTGCTACAGAAATCGTTCTGCGTGGCGTCGACAAGCAGCTGGTTGGCCAAGTCGCCGCCGATATCCGTGCTTACCGCGCTCCGGAGCCCTACAAGGGCAAGGGTGTACGCTATGCCAACGAGCAAGTGCGTACTAAAGAAGCTAAGAAGAAGTAAGGTAACACTATGGACAAGAAAGCAGCTCGTCTCCGTCGTGCTACTCGTGCTCGGAAAAAGATGCAGGAACTGGGAGCTACCCGTCTGGTTGTTCACCGTACCCCGCGTCATATCTATGCGCAGGTTATTGCAGCCAACGGTTCCGAAGTTCTGGCCTCTGCTTCCACAGTAGAGAAAGCCATCAGTGAAGCTCTGAAATACACCGGTAACGCAGATGCTGCTACCGCTGTAGGTAAGGCTATCGCTGAGCGTGCTATTGCCAAAGGCGTTCAGAACGTATCTTTCGATCGTTCCGGTTTCAAGTATCACGGTCGCATCGCTGCCCTGGCAGCTGCCGCACGTGACGCTGGTCTTCAGTTCTAAGCTAGGAGTCGAAGATGGCTAAAGTCGAATCTCAAGCCGGCGAACTGCAAGAAAAGCTCATTGCAGTAAACCGTGTTTCGAAAACTGTTAAAGGTGGTCGTATCATGTCCTTCACCGCGTTGACCGTGGTGGGTGATGGTAACGGCCGTGTAGGTTACGGTTACGGTAAAGCCCGTGAAGTTCCGGCTGCTATTCAAAAAGCAATGGAACAGGCTAAGCGTAACCTGAACAAGGTTGAGCTGAACAACGGCACTCTGCACCACCCGGTGCGTGGTGTTCACTCTGGCTCCACCGTGTTCATGAAGCCGGCCTCCCAAGGTACTGGTATCATTGCAGGCGGCGCCATGCGTGCTGTTCTGGAAGTTGCCGGTATCCACAACGTGCTGGCCAAGACCTACGGTTCCACCAACCCAATCAACGTTGTTCGCGCAACTGTAGACGCTCTGGTTCACGGTCAATCACCGGAACAGATCGCTGCCAAGCGTGGTCTGCGCGTTGAAGAAATTCTGGGGTAATGCGACATGGCTAACACTGTAAAAGTAACTCAAACTCGCAGCTCTATCGGCCGTCTGCCAAAGCACAAGGCGACTCTGCGTGGTCTGGGTCTGCGTCGCATTGGTCACACCGTTGAGCTGGAAGATACTCCTTGCGTACGCGGCATGATCAACCAGGTTTATTACATGGTTAAGGTGGAGGGCTAAGCATGCGTCTGAACACTCTGTCTCCGGCCGCTGGTTCCAAGCCTGAAAAACAACGTCGTGGTCGTGGTATCGGCTCCGGCCTGGGCAAGACTGGTGGTCGTGGTGTTAAAGGCCAAACCTCTCGTTCCGGTGGCGGTAAAGTCCGCAACGGTTTCGAAGGTGGCCAGATGCCTTTGAAAATCCGTCTGCCGAAGTTCGGTTTCTTCTCTCGCAAATCTTTGGTTTCTGCCGAAGTGCGCCTGAACGAAATCGCCCTGGTAGAAGGTGATGTGGTCGACCTGAGCACTCTGAAGCAAGCCGGTGTTGTTACTAAGAACATCGTGTTCGCTAAAGTTGTTCTGTCAGGCAACATTGACCGTGCTGTGACCGTTCGTGGTCTGTCCGTCACCAAAGGTGCACGCGCAGCCATCGAGGCCGCTGGCGGTAAAATCGAGGAATAATCAGTACAATGGCTAAGAAACCAGGATTGGATGTTAAAGCACAGGGTGGTCTGAGTGAACTGAAGAGCCGTCTGCTCTTCGTTCTCGGGGCGATTATCGTTTTCCGTGCAGGCTCTTATGTGCCGATTCCTGGTATTGACGCCGCCGTACTGGCCGAGTTGTTCCAGCAACAGAAGGGCACCATCATTGAGATGTTCAACATGTTCAGTGGTGGTGCACTCTCGCGTGCTTCTATTCTTGCGTTGGGGATCATGCCGTACATTTCGGCATCGATCATTATCCAGCTGCTGACAGTGGTTCACCCCGCTCTTGCTGAACTCAAGAAAGAAGGTGAATCCGGCCGTCGCAAGATTAGCCAATATACCCGTTGGGGCACGCTGGTTTTGGGAACTTTCCAGGCCATTGGTATTGCAACCGGTCTGCCGAATATGATGCATGGACTCGTGACTAATCCGGGTCTAGGCTTCTATTTCACAGCGGTTGTGAGTCTGGTCACCGGTACCATGTTTTTGATGTGGTTGGGTGAACAGATTACCGAGCGTGGGATTGGTAATGGTATCTCGTTGATTATTTTCACAGGTATCGTTGCTGGTCTGCCGCATGCCATTGGCGCTACGGCCGAACAGGCACGTCAAGGGGAATTGCACATCCTGCTGTTGTTGTTGCTGGGCTTGATTGTTTTCGCAGTGACTTACTTTGTGGTGTTCGTGGAGCGTGGTCAGCGTCGTATCGTCGTTAACTATGCCAAGCGTCAACAAGGCCGCCAGGTATTTGCCGCGCAAAGCACACACCTGCCGTTGAAAGTGAATATGGCTGGTGTGATTCCTGCGATTTTCGCATCCAGTATCATCCTCTTCCCGGGGACCATTACCTCTTGGTTTGGTCAGGGCGAGGGTAAAGTAGCTGATATCCTGCAACAGGTCTCTATGGTCCTGCAGCCGGGTCAACCGCTTTACGAGATGCTGTATGCAGCAGCCATTATCTTCTTCTGCTTCTTCTATACCGCGCTGGTGTTCAACCCCCGCGAGACAGCAGATAATCTGAAGAAGAGTGGAGCCTTTATCCCGGGGATCCGCCCGGGCGAGCAGACAGCACGTTACATCGATAAGGTTATGACTCGCCTGACATTGGCAGGTGCGCTCTATATAACCTTTATCTGTCTGGTACCCCAGTTCTTGATGACTGCCTGGAACGTACAGTTCTACTTCGGTGGCACTTCGCTGCTGATTATCGTGGTAGTTATCATGGACTTCATGGCTCAGGTACAAACCCATATGATGTCTCATCAATATGGCGACGTCCTGAGGAAGGCCAACCTGAAGGGCTACGGCCGCTAAAGGTCGGCGTAGTTACGGAGTTAAGCAATGAAAGTTCGTGCTTCCGTTAAGGCAATCTGCCGTAACTGCAAAATCATCAAGCGTCACGGTGTGGTGCGTGTGATTTGCAGCGAGCCAAAGCATAAACAGCGCCAAGGCTAATTTTTTACGGTTAGTACTTGCAACAAATAGTTGTGCTGGCTAATATAGCCAGCCAACTTTTGTTGTGTATTGGTTGACCGCCACGTATCCGCTCACGGGCTTTGTGGTGGTCGTAATCTACTATATGTAGGAGTGAATAGTGGCCCGTATCGCTGGCATTAACATTCCTGACCATAAGCATGCAGTCATCGCTTTGACTGCTATTTATGGCGTCGGTCGTACCCGCTCCAAGGCCATCTGTGCCGCAGCCGGTATCGCTGAGAATGTGAAAATTAAAGACCTGGACGAAGCTCAGATCGAGAGTCTGCGTGAACAAGTAGGTAAATTCACCGTTGAAGGTGACCTGCGTCGTCAGATTTCCATGAACATCAAGCGATTGATGGATCTGGGTTGCTACCGTGGTTTGCGTCACCGTCGTAGCCTGCCTGTTCGTGGTCAACGTACCAAGACCAACGCTCGTACCCGTAAGGGTCCGCGCAAGGCTATCAAGAAGTAACGGGAAGGTAGAAAATGGCTAAAACTCCGACTCGTGCTCGCAAGCGCGTTAAAAAGCAAGTGAGCGACGGTATTGCGCACGTTCATGCATCTTTCAACAACACAATCGTGACCATTACTGACCGTCAGGGCAATGCTCTGTCTTGGGCTACTTCTGGTGGTTCCGGTTTCCGTGGTTCTCGTAAGTCCACCCCGTTCGCTGCTCAGGTAGCTGCCGAGCGCGCTGGTGAGATGGCCAAAGAATATGGCGTCAAGAACCTGGAAGTCATGGTCAAAGGTCCGGGTCCCGGTCGTGAGTCTTCCATCCGCGCCCTGAACGCGGCTGGTTTCCGCATCACTAACATTACTGATGTGACTCCGATCCCGCACAACGGTTGTCGTCCTCCCAAGAAGCGTCGCGTATAACGCTGTAGCTACTTGGTCTAGGATTGTTGGAGAAAGAAGATGGCAAGATATATCGGTCCTAAGCTTAAGCTTAGCCGTCGTGAGGGCACCGACCTCTTCCTGAAGTCAGGTGTTCGTGCGATTGATTCTAAGTGCAAGATTGACACCGCCCCTGGTCAGCATGGTGCGCGTAAAGCGCGTCTGTCCGACTACGGTGTTCAGCTGCGCGAGAAACAAAAAGTTCGTCGTATCTACGGCGTATTGGAAAAACAGTTCCGCAACTACTACCGCGACGCTGCCCGTCAAAAGGGTAACACCGGTGAAAACCTGTTGCAGCTGCTGGAAGGTCGTTTGGACAACGTTGTTTACCGTATGGGCTTCGGCGCTACCCGTGCTGAATCTCGTCAGCTGGTGAGCCACAAGGCCATCATGGTAAACGGTCGCGTTGTGAACATTCCTTCTTTCCAGGTTTCCCCTGAGGACGTGATCTGCGTTCGTGAGAAGGCTAAGAAGCAAGCGCGTATCAAAGCTTCCCTGGAAGTTGCTGGTCAGCGTGAGAAGCCGACTTGGGTAGAGGTTGACGCCGCTAAAATGGAAGGTGCTTTCAAGCGTCTGCCAGAGCGTTCCGACCTGTCTGCCGACATTAACGAACAGCTGATCGTCGAGCTTTACTCCAAGTAAAGCTAGCTTCTAAAGAGAGGACACAATGCTGGGTTCTGTAACAGATTTTCTTAAACCGCGGCTAGTTGACATCGAGCAAGTTAGCCCGACTCATGCGAAAGTGACTCTTGAGCCACTCGAGCGTGGCTTTGGTCACACGCTGGGCAACGCCCTGCGTCGTATTTTGCTGTCATCTATGCCCGGTTGTGCAGTTACTGAAGTCGAAATTGACGGGGTACTGCATGAGTACAGCAGCAAAGAAGGTGTACAGGAAGACATTCTTGAAATCCTGCTCAACCTGAAAGGTATCGCTGTGAAGCTGGAAGGCAAGGACGAGGTAACTCTGTCCCTGACCAAGTCTGGAACAGGCCCCGTTACCGCTGGTGATATCACTCACGGTGATGAAGTCGAGATCGTAAACCCGGAGCACGTAATCTGCCACCTGACTGGTACCAATGCTGAAATCAGCATGCGCCTGAAAGTTCAGCGCGGTCGTGGTTATGTGCCTGCTTCTGCTCGTGTTCACAACGATGACGAAGAGCGACCGATTGGTCGCCTGCTGCTGGACTCTGCGTTCAGCCCCATCGTTCGTATTGCCTACAATGTTGAGGCAGCACGTGTGGAACAGCGTACCGACTTGGACAAGCTGGTCATCGACATGGAGACCAATGGTACCCTGGATCCTGAAGAAGCCATCCGTCGTTCTGCCACTATTCTGGCCGAGCAACTGGAAGCCTTCGTGGATCTGCGCGATGTCAGCGTGCCCGAGAAGAAAGAAGAGAAACCCGAGTTTGATCCGATTCTGCTACGTCCTGTCGATGATTTGGAGCTGACAGTTCGTTCTGCGAACTGTCTGAAGGCAGAAGCTATCCACTATATCGGTGATCTGGTACAGCGTACCGAAGTTGAGTTGCTTAAGACTCCTAACCTCGGTAAGAAGTCCCTGACTGAGATCAAGGACGTGTTGGCCTCCCGTGGTCTGTCTCTTGGCATGCGCCTTGAGAACTGGCCGCCCGCCAGCATCGCTGACGAGTAATCCAGATTACGGGTTTCACAGATTTAGTTAGAAGGATAAGGTCATGCGCCATCGTTTGAGTGGTCGTCAACTGAACCGGAACAGCAGCCATCGTCAGGCAATGTTCCGCAACATGGCCAGCTCCCTGGTTCGTCATGAGATCATCAAGACGACTCTGCCTAAGGCAAAAGAGCTGCGTCGTGTAGTTGAACCGCTGATCACCCTTGCCAAGACTGATAGCGTTGCTAATCGTCGCCTGGCATTTGCCCGTACTCGCGATAACGCGATCGTGGCTAAGCTGTTCAATGAACTGGGCCCGCGCTACCTGGAGCGCGCCGGCGGTTATACTCGCATTCTGAAATGCGGTTTCCGTGCAGGCGACAACGCCCCTATGGCTTATATTGAGCTGGTAGACCGCCCGGCCGCTGCTGAAGCAGCTGCTGAGTGATAAAGAAAAAGCCGGGCTTGTCCCGGCTTTTCTTTTAATCCATTCTGATACTGCCTCAACTGCCTCAACTGCCTCAACTGCCTCAACTGCCTCAACTGCCTCAACTGCCTCAACTGCCTCAA